>SDBV01001523.1_pt1 | contig 34956 bp, 35 predicted proteins | sample 2277081 | NCBI WGS metagenome assembly SDBV01 (sample SAMN10402039, study PRJNA504765) | marine sediment metagenome | isolation source: marine sediment core GS10_PC15, 223 cmbsf | place: Arctic Ocean: Southern Knipovich Ridge | collected 2010 | reverse complement strand
GCCTTGGTTTGAAGTGTTGGAAATCCCTGAGAGTTCCGATATTCCCCGGCGTGAATCTGCCTTTCGACGGCTGGCAAAAATCCACCATCCGGACGCCCCCGGCGGGAGCCATGAGGCTATGCAGGAAATCAACCGCGCATGGGACGAGGCTCGGGCATGAAAATCGAAGGCGAGCGGCGCCCTTCCTGCCTGCATGAATGGCAGGGACTTCCCGCCGATGGGGAGCATTGGGCTTTTGACGATCTGCGATATAGGGAAGTCTTTTGCCGCCTTTGCTGGACTCAGTTGCTTTCATGGATTCGCCTTTATTTCGGCCGGATGGACGGACACGACATCGGCCATTTGACTCGGATGCTGACCCGGCAGGCCAAGATTGACTGTTCGTCGATGCTGCACGCGCCCACCGAGAAGGGCCGCGGGTGTCAGTACGCCGTCGAAGACCCCCGCCGCTTCCACAGCCCATCACCCTACACGGTCCAGAACGGCAAGGTGGTATTCGTCCCGAAGGACCGGCCCACCTGGACAGCGGTATTCTCCGAAGCCCTGGTCGAGCTGGCGAGGACAGATAAGCGAATCGTCGCGATAACCGCGGCCATGCCTGATGGTACAGGCCTAAACAAGTTCCGCCAGGCGTTCCCGGACCGGTACATCGACGTGGGGATCAACGAATCCCACGCGGTGGCGATGGCGGCTGGGCTTGCAAAGGCCGGACTGCGCCCGGTCATAGCCATCTATTCCACCTTCCTGCAGCGCGCATTCGACCAGATTTTCCACGATGTGGCCCTTCAGCACTTACCGGTGATCTTCTGCATCGACCGGGCCGGGGTCGTCGGGTCCGACGGGGCGGTGCATCACGGTTGCATGGATATTGCTTACCTTCGGCCCCTCCCGGGGATGACGCTGATGGGACCGGCGGAGGCGGCGGAGATGAAGGCGGCTTTGGAGTTTGCACTGTCGCTGGACGGCCCGGCTGCGATTCGCTATCCGCGTGACGAGGTCCCGCCCTCGCTGGGCGGTCCCTGCCCGCCATTTGAGCTTACCAGGATGCGAACCGTCGCACCCGGAAACGACGGGGCCCTGCTTTGCTATGGGGTGACAGTCGAGCCCGCACTGGATGCAGCCGAACAGCTAAGCAAGACGGACCATCTGAAGATCTCCGTAATCAACGCACGATTCGCCAAGCCGCTCGACGTGCTGGGTATCACCAAGCTTGTTAACTCCGCCAAGCCGGTGCTTGTCTGCGAGGACCACGCCACGGCCGGGGGGTTCGGCTCGGCGGTGTTGGAGCTGGCCGCGGCGCGAGGCCTGAGCACCTCCAACGTCCGGCTGCTCGCCCTACCGGATCGGTTCATCGCCCATGCCACTCGCCCCCAGCAACTTACCGAAGTGGGCCTGGATGCGGCCAGCATCGCCGCCACGATCAAAGAGATGATCCTACATCCTGCGCCCGCCGGCACAAAGCGCCGCTCGTGAGCAGGTTCGCCAGCCCGGGCTTACCTTTACCCACCCCAGCCCTTCATACGATCAGCATCGCATCACCGAAGGAATAGAAGCGGTACTTGAGGCGTATCGCCTCTGCGTAAGCGTCCAGGATCATCTGGACCCCGGAAGTGTTCCCCGGTGAGCAGAAAGCTGCAACGAGCATCAGCAGCGTGCTGCGCGGCAGGTGGAAATTGGTGATCATGGCGTCGACGGCGAGGAATTCGGCCGGCGGGTAGATGAAGATATCGGTCCACCCGCTGGTGGGGGCGAATTCCCCGCCGGGGGCGACGCCCTCCAGGACGCGGACGGTCGTCGTACCGACGGCTATGATCCGGCGGCCGTCGCTACGGGCACAGTTGAGCTTTTCGGCGGCGTCGGTGGACACTTCGTACCACTCCGCATGCATCTTGTGCTCGCCAAGATCGTCCCCCTTGACTGGGGCGAACGTACCAAGCCCAACGTGCAGGGTCAGGCAGGTAATCTGCACCCCGCCGGCACGAAGCGTATCCAACAGCTTCTGGGTGAAATGCAGCCCGGCCGTCGGGGCCGCCACGGCGCCCGGTCGGGAAGCGTAGACGGTCTGATAGCGCCGGCGGTCTTCGGCGTCGTCCAAAGGTCCCGGGCGGCGGATGTAAGGCGGTAAGGGCGCAGATCCGGCTCGGGCGAGCAGCTGCTCAGCGCTGCTTAGCGGGTCCAGTTCCACCACCCAGCGGCCTTCCTTGAGATTCTCTTGCAGCAGCAACTGGACCCCGCCGCTTCCGACCAGCTCTATCCGCTCGCCAAGGCGGCACCTACCGGCGCCTTTGAGCATAACCTCCCAGCAGCCCGGGTGAAGCTCACCCAAGAACAGACCCTCGATCCCGCCGCCCGTTTTGCGACGGGATAAGAACTTGGCGGGAACAACGCGGGTGTCGTTGAGGACAAGCAGGTCGCCCGGTTCCAGCAACTGATGGATTTGATGGAACTTACGATGCTGTGGCGCACCTGTGGTCCTGTCCAGGACCATCAGCCGCGAGATGTCCCGGCGGGTGAGGGGGGCCTGAGCAATAAGCCCGGAGGCCAGTTCGTACTCGAAATCACTCGCCTGAAGCGCCATGGGACAAGACTCCCGCAGGAGGGCCTCAATACCAACCACCACAGCTAATATAACTATTTACCAAGCGAGAATAAAAGTATCGCGGGCTTTGTGTCGATATCAAACACACCGAGGGAGATCCTTGGCCTGGCAGCGTGGGTAATGAGTTCAAAGATGTCAAAAACAAGCGCGAACGAACTAGCCAGGAAACTGGCCAAGATGGATCGCGATCGCCTGATAAAGAAGCTCAGATCGCTGTGCTGCAGCTTCCAGTTGGATTTCACGGACGACTTTCTAACCGGGATAAGCTTGGAACGCCTGCGACACATTACCCTCGCGGCCACCATGCAAAGCTTTCAGTGTTCCGGACATCGCCCCGATAGCCACCCTACCTAGCGGCCCCCGTGCGTAACTCGCCCGGGGCCGCTATCCCGGTGGGTGGATGCTCCCGCCACCGGCAAGCTACCGCCACCAGCAGGTGGGCTATTGCGCAGCAGCTTCTTACGTCCGCTTGCCCACCACAGCTATCGACAGCTTATCCGCCAGTGCCAATGTGGCGGGCTTATCGACGATGAGCGTCTTTCCGGCCTCGACGACCAGGCAGGCACACTTGGCGCCTTTCAGGTTGCGAATGGTATCAGGCCCGACCGTTGGGACGTCGAACCGCATATCCTGCTTCGGCCGGGCCACCTTCACCAGCGTCCAAGCGCCGACGCGACACAGTCTGCCCGCCCTGCGGATCATCGCATCGGTGCCCTCCATCGCCTCGACGGCGATGATGTCCCGCTCCTTGACGGCGATGGCCTGGCCAATATCCAGATCCGCGCTTGCCCGTGCAATCTGCCACCCAAACTCCACGTCCGCCTCGATCCCGCTCGGTACACCCGTCCGCGTCATCAGCCCGTCATCAGCTAGATGTTCTTGGCAGTACTTCACGCAGGAGATTACCTCTATACCTTCATCCCGCAACTCATCGGCCACAGCAAGCAGGATCGCGTTATCTCGCTTGTCCTTGCGGATCCTGAAATACCACAGCCACGCCGTCCGTATGTCAGGAATATATCGCAAAAGACGCGCGGAAGAATACATTTCCTTTTTTTTGACACCCCCCATCAGGACGGCCTGTTTGACGCCATGGTTCTTGAAGATGGTAATCATCTTGCCCATGCGAACCATCGAGCAGGGCACGAATACGTCCGCACGTCCGGCCAGGCGGGATGAAGCCAGTCCGCGAAGGGCCACTATCACCACTCGCCGGCCCGCCTTGCGGATCCCCTCGGCGACAAGGAACGGACCTCGGCCGTAACCGGCAATCAGACCGACCGTTTGGGAATCCACTGGCAAGGATCAGCCTCCAGTGTCCTCGGCGTCGCCGCTGTCCTTGATGCCCAGGTGTTTCTTGAGGGCCTTCAGTTGGCGGGTGAGGCGGCGAATCGCGCTTCTCATCTGTGGCAGGTGGGGGAGGGTCGCCATGGCCCGCCGGCCTTGTTGAGCGGGGAAGGCTGGGCTGCCCCAGACCTCCAGCCCGTCGGGAACGTCATTGGTGACCCCGGCCTGGGCGCAAACCTTCACGCCCGCACCGAGGCGCACGTGCCCGACCACACCGGACTGACCCGCAAATACACAATAGTCTCCGACCGTCACGGACCCGGCGATACCGGCTTGGGCGACCAGGAGGCAGTGCTTACCCAGATGCGTGCCGTGCCCAATGGCGACCAGATTGGAGAACTTCGTGCCGGCCCCGACAATCGTCGCGCCAATCGTGGCACGGTCGATCGTGCAGCATGCGCCGATCTCGACGTCGTCTTCCATCTCGACCCACCCGGATTGGGGGATCTTCTCGTGCTTACCGGCGTGTGTGGCGTACCCGAACCCGTCATGCCCGATCGAGCTGCAGGCGTGTATCATCACGCGGTCGCCCAGCACACACCCATCATACAGCGTCACGTTCGGATACAACGTGCAGTCTTGCCCTATTCGGCAGTTCGGCCCCACGTACACGCCCGGATACAACGTCGTTCCGGGTCCGATCTTACAGCCCCGCGAGACGGTCACGAACGCCCCGATCCGCACACTGCCCGCCAGCTCGGCCGATGAATGGACATTGGCTCGTTCATCGACACCTTCGAAATCCGGCTGGCGGAACCCATAGAATAGAATCATCGCCTCACGGAACGCGAAATACGGATCTTCGCAGCGGATCAGCGTATCGCCGGGCCCGGCGTAGTCCTTGGCCACGATTACGGCGGCGGCCTCGGTCGTCGCCATGTATCGCTCGTAGCGCTGATTGACGAAGAACGCCAGTTCGTCGGTCCCGGCCGATTCCAGCGGCGCCACGCCGCGAATGACCTTGGAACCGTCGCCCGTCAGGTCGCCTCCCAGCTTCTCGGCAAGGTGCGAAAGTTTCATCTCAGCCATAGCAAAGCCCAAAAAAAGCGCACCGAAGGTAGCTTCTCTCATAACCCAGCGTCAAGGATTCCGGCGCCCGTGCTGTGAGTCTTTCCGATCGGTCTTGTCATTCCGCCAACCGGCCGTCCTTTAGATGCAGGATCCGGTCGGCCCGTCCGGCGACAGAATGATCGTGCGTCACCATCAGGATCGTCTGCTTTCCGTCGGCGTTAAGTTCCGCCAGCAGGTCCATAATGCCCTGACCGGTCTTGGAATCCAAGTTGCCCGTCGGCTCATCGGCCAGCAGGAGCTTTGGGCCGTTGATTAAGGCCCTGGCAATGGCTACCCGCTGTTGCTCGCCGCCGGAAAGCTCACTGGGGCGATGCTTTAGACGCTCAGCAAGGCCAAGCTTCCCCAGCAGATCGCACGCTTCCCGGTGAATCACGCCGCGGCGCGCAAACCAGCGCGGCGTCGAGCAGGCGACCTTCGCCGGCAGCAGCGTGTTCTCCAAGACGGTCAGCTCGTCCAGCAGATGATAAAACTGGAACACGAAACCAACATCGTGGCAGCGGATATTGTTCCGGCGCCCGGCCGGCAGCTTGGTTACGTCGTGTCCGTCCAGAGACACCCGGCCCTTATCCGGGCGATCCAACAGGCCCACCAGATGCAGCAGCGTGCTCTTACCGCTCCCGGAGGCGCCGACGATGGCGGCAAACTCGCCCCGCCGAACGGCGAAGCTTACGCCGCGCAACACTCGCAAATCCACACGACCCATGCGATAGGACTTGTGAAGGCCGCTGACCTGTATCGCCTGCTCACTCATACCGCAGGGCCTCCACCGGCTGCATGTATGCAGCCCGAAGGGCAGGGAGCATCGCTCCGACCAGCCCGGCCAGGACCGCACCGATTATGATAAACACGGCTGCGTTCCAATCCACCTCGTTCGGAATCTCGGCGAACAGGAAGTATTTCTTGCTCCAGACGCGGTACCCGAACGTATCGTCCACCCAGTCCTGAATCGGATTGATGTTCCGCACGAACGCATAGCCCAGCGCCGTGCCCGCGGCCGCTCCGACAAGACCCACACTCGCCCCCCACGCCAGGAAAATCTGCGCCACCCCGCCGGACGATGCGCCCACGGCCTTTAGCACTCCGATGTCCTTGGTCTTCTGAAAGACGATCATATAGAAGATCACGAATATCAGCACCACGGAGACGAGCGAGATGATAGCGAACATGATGAACACCAGCGTCCGCTGGCGGTCGATGTTGCTTATGATGTCTGCTTGCCTTTCCCGCCAAGTCTGCACATACACCTCACCGCCGGCGGCCTGGGGGTTACGTCGGCGGAAATCCTCCCACACTGCTTGGACCTTAGCGGAGACCTTCTGAAGCGCCAGGCCCTCGGAAAACTCATTTCTTACCTTGAAGTGAATCTGGCCGCACCGGGGTGGAACGACAACCTGCGGGGTCTGCTCGGCGGAGTACTCAGCGCCCATGTTGTTGAGCTGCTGGAGGGTATCGAAGGGCACGTACACGAATCTCGAATCGATGGAAGACACGTCGGTCCGGCAGTCGTCGATGATCGTAAAGGCCCGGGAGACGGGCGTGAAGCCCATCAAGCCCAGGTCTTGGCTCCCAAGCGGCAGCAATAGCAGCGTGACCTTGTGCCCGGGAAGCATGAGGCGGATGGTCTGGCCGTCCGGAGTCGTCCAACTGAGGGACTGTAGGCCCAGGCCTAGGATGATCCGGTCTCGCGGTCCAGCGAAGCCGGCCTGCTCCTCCATCTGCCCCGGGCCGACCAGCATCTCCCGCAACTGATCAAGTCGGTGCTCCTTAGCTTCGAAACTCTCGCCAGTGGGGGTATACAGCTGTGCTTGGGCGGCGTCGATCTTGCCCTGCAGCTGGCGCAACCGCTCTTGATATGGCGCCGCCCTGTTCAGCGCTTCGGAGGCCGAGATGTGATACCAAATAGCATTCGTAAGACGCCGTCTAAGTTCGGGAAGTTCCAACTGCTGAGGCGATGCTCTCTCAGCAGCAGCCAGGATCTCTTCGATCCGTTGCGCATCTTCCTTGACGTGCCGGATCATCACGGAGATGGGCGGATCGAACGTAGGGGCGTCGAGGCCGGCTTGGACGAACAGGCCATCCTCGAAATCCGTCACGGCTGCCCGCTCGGGCAGGCGAATACCGGCGACCTGAATCGTCTGGCGGTGACCGGTACCGGGAACCGCAAGGAGCCCATAGGCCAAAATGAACGGCGAGCCGGCCTCTACTTGCGGGACCTCTTGCTCGACCTGGCGGATGAACTCGTCATAGTAGGCTAGGCCACCCTCGCCGCCACCGTCAACAATCACATCACCGAACAGCCCCTTCGCGGCCACCTCGATCTTATTCAAAAAGCCGGTCATCACGCTGACGGCGATCAACATCATCGCCACGCACAGCGCGACGCCCAGCGCCGCGAAGTAGGCGATCATGCGGCTGCGCAAGTATCGAAGGCAGAGGAATAGCTTATACATTGGAATCGAGCTTCCGGGCGTCCGGCGCCACCCCAGTGTCTTGCGCCGCTGAAGTGGCAACTGTGGGCCGCAGCATCGGGAACAGTATCACGTCCCGGATGCTCTGAGTGTCGGTCAGCAGCATGACAACGCGGTCGACGCCGATTCCCAGCCCGCCCGCAGGCGGCATCCCATGGCGCAGCGCCGTGACGAAATCCTCATCCATCACGCGCATCGCCGCTGCATCGCCCTCGCCGCGCAGCTGCTGAGTGAAATTCGCCTCCTGGATGGCTGGGTCGTTCAGCTCCGTATACGCGTTGCCCAGCTCCATCCCCGCCACAAATACCTCAAACCGCAGCGCCACGCTGGGATCGTCACTGCTGCGCCGCGTCAGCGGACAGATATCGGCCGGGTAGTCTACCACGAACGTGGGATGATCCAGCTTCGCAAGCACCGGCTCGACAGCGACCTCGAACAGCTCATTAACTACAACGGCGTCGTCTTTGTTGGCCTCCTCTATACCCAGTTGGCGTGCCTTTTCGCGCACAGCGGCCGAGTCTCGCATTGAGACGCCGGCGTGCTCGGAGAACAGTTGCTCGTACTTCATGCGGGGCCAGGGCGCGGTGAAATCCAGCCTCCGCTCACCGTATTGGAGGGTCATCCCGCCGGATACTTCCTTGGCGGCGCCACAGATCAGCTCCTCGGTGATCTCCATCATCACCTCATAGTCCGCGTACGCCTGGTACAGCTCCAGCATCGTGAACTCCGGATTGTGCCGCGTGTCGAGCCCCTCGTTTCTAAACTGCCGCCCGATCTCAAAGACCTTCTCCATCCCGCCGACCAGCAGGCGCTTCAGATACAGCTCAGGGCTGATCCGCATGTACAGGTTAGCGTCCAGGACGTTATTGTGCGTGGTGAACGGCCTGGCCGCTCCGCCTCCGTAAACCGTCTGAAGGATAGGCGTCTCGACCTCCGCAAAACCTCGCCCCTTCAGAACGCGGCGGAAGTGCTCGATTATGGCGATGCGCTTCTTGAACGTCGCCATCGTCTCGGGGTTCGTCATCAGGTCCAGATACCGCTGGCGGTAGCGCGTCTCGACGTCCACCAGGCCGTGGAACTTCTCTGGCATGGGGTTGGTGGACTTGCACAGCAGCGTCACCCGCTCGGCCCAGATGGTAATCTCGCCGGTCTTGGTCTTTTTGACGGGCCCGGCGACCGCGATGATATCGCCCAGATCAAGCAAGGGCGTAAGCGCCCATCCCATCTCATCCAGGGCGTCCTTGCGCAGGGCGATTTGCATCGCCCCGGTCTCGTCGCGCAGGTGGGCGAATACCAACTTGCCCATTCTGCGTATCAGTATCAGCCGCCCGGCCGCATCGGCGGTTTGGGCTTCCGGTTCGTCTTCATAGCGGTCAAGTATCCGGCGGATCGGCTCGGCGGTGTCGTACCTCCCGCCGTATGGGTCGACGCCGAGGGCGCGAATCTTCTCCAGCTTTACCGCTCTGTCAGCTTGTACTTTGTCCAACATTTGGTTACCTATTCCTCGGATGGCGATTTCGGGCATGATCGGCCAGCAGGCGACGTAAGTCAAGCCCGCGCGGAGAAGGTATCGCAACCAAGGCGGCCAGGGACACAAAGGATGAAGACGATCCGGATCAATCCCAGGGCTCATTCGACCGATGGGCGGACCGTGCGCATGGGCTGCGAAATCCGAGAGCAGAAAGGCCCGGCCGGTTGTACGGTCTATGCAGTAACGGTCTGGAATAAGTCGGACCGACCCCTGCGCGTCGACCGGGTCGAACTGTTCAACCTTGATTTGGCAGCGGCGCAGGTCGAGGTTTTCCGGCAGGGGTTCTACATGCCCGGTGATCCGGCAGGTTTCTATACGTTGACGGCGGGGCAAAAGGCGCCGGATGAACTGCCCTACAAGCTTGATTTTCAAGATGCCTACGATTTCGTCAGTCACGGCTTGGCCGTCGTCCGCCTACCTCGCCGGCGCAAGATGCAACTGTTCGCCTTCACCACGGGCAGGTCGTTCCACGCTTTTTGGGTATTTCGCACGCGCGGTAAGACGGTCCACATCTCAGCACAGTGCAATCTGGAAGGGACCCTCCTCGATCCCGGCGACCGCGTGGAGATGGAACAGCTCATGCTGATGGATGACGTCGATTTCGCCGCCCTTGTGGACCGTTACGCCGAAAGCGCCGCACGAGCCAATGGGGCCCGCGTGCCGTCCAAGACGATCACGGGATGGTCCGACTGGCAGTACTACAGGCAGCACAAGACCGAACAAGACGTCCTGCGCAGCGCAGCCGCCATGAAGCGATTGAAAGATAAGGGCTTCCCGCTGGACTTCGTGATTGTCGACAGCGGGTACTGCAATTACTCATCCCAATGGCTTGGACATTGCGACAAGTTTCCATCCGGGATGCGGGCGCTGGGGCGCACGCTGCGGAAACGCTATGGACTTAGGCTGGGAGTCTGGTTCGCCCCCTTCGTGACCAACGTCAATACTGCGGTCGCCCGCGAGCACCCCGACTGGTTAGTGATAGATAAGACCACGAACCGGCCGCTTTCGGGACCACAAAGCTGTGTCGGCGAGTATTACGTGATAGATTATTCGGTACCGCAGGCACTGGAGTGGATGTGCGGTGTGGTCCGCACGATGGTCCGCAACTGGGGCGCCGAATACATCAAGCTGGACGGGCCGAACCCGGCCAAGTACCTGGGCGGCCGCCTCCGCGACCCGCGCATGACCGTAGTACAAATGTTCCGGCGAAGCCTCGAAGCAATTCGGGCCGAATGCGGCGAAGACGTACTGATCGAGGGCGAGGGTATCTACGGCCCGTCCATGGGGCTTGTGGACATCCAACGCGTCCAGCAGGACAGCTGGACCTTCTGGACACGCCCGGACAGACCGCAGGCCGGGATGAAGGAGAACGTCAAGAACGACCTGCTGGCGTCTTTCCTCCACGGGAGGGTGTGGCACAATCACCGCGAGAACGTCATCCTGCGGAACTTCCCCTCGCCGCATCATCACCTGCAACGATACCTACCGGGCTCAACGGAAGTGATCATCCCCGAAAACGAACTTCGTTTTCAGATCTCCGCCGCGGCGATGGGGGGCGGCGCGATGCTTCTGACCGATCCCATGGACGAACTGCTCCGCAACCGGCGCAGTGAGGTCCTGATAAGCCAGTTCCTCCCGCCGTTCGAGACCCAAGGGTGCAGGCCAATTGACGTGTTCACCGGACAACATGCCCCATCCTTGTACTACCTGCCGGTCCGGCGGGATTTCGAAGAGTGGATCATACTGGGCGTGTTCAACTGGAAAGACTCCTACCAGGATTTCTCCGTGCCGCTTGACCGCTTTGCGGGCGCCGGAACCTGGCACGCATTTGCGTTCTGGGATCAGACCTACTTGGGCGTGCACAGGAAAACAATGACCGTCAAGGACGTCCCCGCCCACGGCTGCCGGGTGATCGCCCTGCGCAAGGCCCTGCGCCGCCCCCAAGTGATCGGCACCGACATCCATATCTTTCAGGGCGCCGTCGAGCTGGCGTCGGTATCCTACAGACGCGGGGTCTTGGACATCGATGTGCGGCACATCACCCAGCCCGAACGGAGGGTGACGATCTGGCGACCTGGGCGTTATCATCTCAAGAACATCGAGACTGACGCGCGGGGCCTTCTTGTCGATACCCGCAAGCGGGACCTCTTGACCATCCACTTCTCCGGCCGCAAGCGGGCCCGCCTTCGCCTTCAGTTCGCCTGCAAAAAGTAAGTGCACCCGATACGTCACGGGGCCGTCAGTGTTTCAGGGTGGTTTCGGCGCGGGCCTTCGTCATAATATACCAATCCCATGACACACCTCACATAATCGCCGGGAGCGAACCGATGAGCGAAGCGAAGATAATCCAACTGGCCGAGACACTCGGTAAGACACTGGCCGAGAGACCCGAGACCATCAGACTGCACGAAACAAGGCAGGCCCTCCAGGACGACAGCGACACGTCCGAGCTGCTCAAACAGTATCAGCAACAGGTCGAGACCGTCGCCCAGATGGAGAGGGACCAAAAACCGATCGAGGTGGACGACAAGCACAAGCTACAAGACTTGGAGGACAGGCTGCTGGGGTCCGAACTGTTCAAGAAATTCACGGCCGCCCAGGTCGACTACGCCGATCTGATGCTAAAGGTCAACCAGGCCATCCACAAACAGATCGGCGAACCGGATACGCTTCAGACGTAACGGGCCCAGCGAATCCAGCAGCCAAACCTGGGTGATCCGAAACCATATCTAAAAACTCTTCCGGCGGATTTCGTGAACCTTCCCCGCAGCAGCTGGGACCTTATTATAGAGGTACCTTCGGCCGGCCTGGTTGAGGCCAAGCTGGTGAATTGCTGAGTGAGTCGGATTCGACATGGAAAAGTTGGAGTCATTAGTCACCGCTGCGCGGGCGGGCGACCTGGATGCGTACGGCCGGATCGTCCGGCGGTTTCAGGACATGGGATACGGGTACGCCTACTCGATCCTGGGCGATTTTCACCTGGCCGAAGACGCCGCGCAGGAAGCGTTTATCGAGGCGTATCAGTGCCTGGGAAATCTGCGCGAAGCAGCAGCCTTTCCGGGCTGGTTCAGGCGGATTGTCTTCAAGCATTGCGACCGGCTGAGGCGGCGTAAGCAGGTCCCGGCCGTGCCGTTGGACGCAGCCGCGGGCGTGGCCTCGCGTGAGCGGCCCCCGGCCCAAGCGGCGGAGGATCGCGAGATGCGAGACAAGGTTCTGGCGGCTATTCGACAACTGCCCGAACAGGAACGTACCGTAACGACGCTGTTTTACATCAATGGGTATTCACAAAGCGACATCGCCGAGTTCCTCGAAGTGCCCGCGGGAACAGTCAAATCCCGCCTCGCCGCCTCGCGAAACCGGCTGAAGGAAAGGATGTTGAACATGGTTGAGCAGACTCTGCATAAAAACGCTCCCGACGAGCGATTCAGCGAGAAGGTAATAGAAAGCTTGCTCGCCCGACCGAATCTGCTTGAGATCGAAGGCCATCCGGTTCGTCAGGTGTGGGATGATATACATGCCGCCCTGGGCGACTACGAGGTTATCTCGAGCGACGAAGAAGTGGAGGACAAACAGACTTCCAAGGCGGCTGAGGACCACGCGTGGGAAGAGCATGCCTATCGTCTGAGTGACAAGAGGGCCCTGCGATACCAGATGACCACAGTGACGATGACGGCCATACGCGGGCGGAAGCCTCCAGTGAAGTTGCTGGCCGCGGGGCGGGTGTTCCGCCCGGACAAAGAGGATGCCACACGTTCAAAGGTTTTCCATCAAGTCGACGGCGCGTGCATAGCATCGGGGCTGACGGCAGAGGAGTTTAAGGCGACCTGCCAGCGTGCCCTAAAGGCCGCGCTGCCGGAAGCGACGATCGCGTGGGTCGAGCACGAATACGGTTTCGTCACCCCGGGCTTCGCGGCCACAGTAACGGCAGAGGATAAGTCATGCGAGGTCCTTGGCGGCGGGATGCTCAAGGCCGAGACGCTCCAGGGGGCCGGGTACGATCCCGACGAGGTCAGCGGCTTTGCGTGGGGACTGTCACTGGAGCGGCTGGCTATGCTGAGGCACGGCATCGACGACATCCGCAAGCTTTGGTCCCCGCCGTACGTCAAAAGCTGAGGAAGTATTCGGACAAGCAGCCGTGCCGGCTGCGGACGGCGAGACGCACGCTGCGTTTATCGGCTGGCCTTCAACAGATCGAGCAGGGCATCTCGCATTGGCGAGGCAAGCTGAAGGGCCTCTGCTGCATCGGCCCTTTGCGATGATTCCCCCGGATAACGAAACGCCACCGCGGCCCGTGAGACGAAACGAAGCTCATCGACCGGGCTGGACCACTGGGGACAAACACCCCTAAGAAGCTCATCCAGATAGACCAGATCGTGCGTTCTGGGCGGAACAGCCCCCAGGTGGATCATGAGGGCCTTCATCAGTTTCTCGATGCACTGCTGAGCGTGAAAGCACACGGCGTCAAAGTTCGGCGACTCCTGCGCCTGCAACTCGCGAGTTGCGGTAGCGAAGTCGGCCTCGCCCTTGGCGATCCATTCCTTAACCGTCTCGTTCATACAAGACCTTTCCCGTATCCAGCGCCTCGCGGATCAGGGGGTCTCCCTCGGCATATCGGCGTTCGACGTCCGCCGGACTGCGCGCTATCAGATCCAGCGGAAATCGAACGTCCAGTCGGTTCATGATTTCCACTGATTTTCTAAGCGGGCTCCCTTCGAAACCCAGGACGACCAGAACATCAACGTCGGAGTCCTGCCCGGCTTGCCCGCGAGCATGCGACCCGAACAGCACCACCTTCTCGGGGGCAAAGTCCCGGGCGATCCGACGCCCTAGGTCCTCAATCTGGGCCATTGTGACCATGGTCTGGACCCTTCTGTCTAAGCGGCACTTGCAGAAACATTGTAGCATCTGATGTCATAGGGGGTCTATTGCTTTGATCGGCAGGAAAGTCGCGGGGGCCGGCTTATTGACGATCCGCGACCCCCGAAAAGGCAGCGCGGCAGGGCCCGCCTGGGCTGTCATCAACCCCGAGGCTCAGATCGAAGGGAGCACGTCCGAAGGCGGCTTTGCCACAGGCCACCGACAGGATAGAATCCTCACATTAGGCCGCCACTGTCGCGGGCAAGAGCTTATCTGCCAAATCCCGGCCAACAGCAGGAAACGAAAATGACTAACAGATTTCACCGCGCTAACAGGGAACGGTGGGAAGCGGAAGCTGGGCTTTGGGCCAAAGCGGCCGATAGCCGCGGAATATGGAAGAGGTGCCATCAAGACCCTCGGCTTGTCCTAAGCGACAAGGAGTTGGAATACTTCACAGACATATCGGGTAAGACCGTTTGTGTGTTGGGAAGCGGAGACAATCAGGTTGTATTTGCACTGGCAGGACTCGGGGCAAAAGTAACCTCGGTAGACATTTCTCAGAACCAGCTGGATATAGCCAGGGGCCGGGCAGAATACTTGGGGCTTTCGGTCTCGTTCGTCCAAGCAGATGTTACGGATCTGGCGAAGCTCAAGGAGGGCAGTTTCGATATTGTATACACTGGCGGACATGTCGCGGTGTGGGTTGCAGATCTCCAGAAGTACTATTCACAAGCCGTTCGCATTCTTATCCGCGGCGGCCTGTTTGTTGTAAACGAGTACCATCCATTTAGGAGGATATGGAAGGAGGACAAGGATTCTTTGATTGTCGAATCCCCCTATTACAATCGGGGACCGTACGAGTATGACGTGTCGGAAGACATCTTGAGAGCGAAACCCGGATCGCTGAAGTCCTACGAGTTTCATTGGACGATCGCTGACTACATCAACTCCATTCTACGAGCAGGGGGCCACCTCCTGGAGGTCGTTGAGTATGGCCAAGAAGTTGGTGACTGGGAAGGAGCACCTCTGGACGGACTACCGGAGTTTCTTCTAATCATCGCGCGAAAGGGTTCGGCCAAACCCTAACAAATCGGTATCGCAAAAGGACGGTCCGCTCGCTTTACGCTCGCGGCTAGTGGGCGCGAATCATTGAAGCTCGCCGCTGTGCTTGTAGAGGCGTGTCTGGAGCTGGCGGCTGTAGGCGGTGAAGTCAGACGTTGCATCGGGATCGTTTTCGATCTGGTGTGTGGTCATGAAGACCTTCGCATCGAGGTTATCCAGGTGATGGATGAAGTACGACTCGGGGACGGCAGGGAGCTTCGGCGAGCCGAACTCAAAGGCCCCGTGATGCGACAGGATGATATGCTCAAGCAGCATGAGCGTCTTTTCGGGAATCGGGTCGCCGACTTCCTCGGCCAGTTCGCGCGCCTTCTCATGCAGCCAGACGACCGCGATCGTAATGTGCCCCACGAGCGTCCCGCGATCAGTATAGGTGATTGACTTGCCGCCCGAAAGCTCGGCGATCTTCCCGATATCGTGCAGGAACACGCCGGCGAGAACTAAATCTGAATTGATGTTCGGGTACAGCGGCAAGAGCACCTTAGCGGCCCGCGCGACGTTCAGCGTGTGCTCCAGCAACCCGCCGATGAACGGATGATGCATCTGCATCGCTGCGGGGGACTTCTTGTAATCCGCCACCAACTGGCGATCCTCGACAAATTTCTTGATCAGGGCCCGGATGTGCGAGTCCTTGATCAGCCGCATGATCTCCAGCAACTCAGACCACATCACCTCCACGTCAAGCTCGGTGACGGCCAGGAAGTCCGCCACGTCCACCTTCTCAGCCGCTACGGGCCGACAGGAATCGATAATGAGCTGCAGCTCGCCGCGATACTCATCGACGCGGCCCTTGACGTGCAAAAAACCGTCTGTGGTCACCCCATCGAATATCCGCTGCGTCGCCTTCCACAAGCGCCCGGAAATGTGCCCCGTCCGGTCGCACAGCGTGCAGACGACGTATAGATCGCCCGACTTGGTCGTCCGCAGGTCCTTGTCGCGGACCAGAAAGACCTGATCGACCGTCTGATCGCGGCTCAGTTGGTTTACGAATAGCCTCTGTTCGGACATGCGGGAATTATACCGCCCCGGCGAAGCGTTGAAAATGCTTCATTGGCGAGCTATAAACATCCAGTTTGAGGATAAGAGGTGTTCGATGCGATACAGCCAGCTGTTCATACCGACGGTTAAGGAAGTTCCCGCCGAGGCGGAGATTCCATCGCACCGGCTGATGATCCGGGCCGGGCTTATCCGCAAGCTCGCCAGCGGAACGTATACGTACCTCCCGCTGGGGTGGCGGTCCCTGCTGAAGATCGTCAATATCGTCCGCCAGGAGATGAACGCCGCCGGCGCGCAGGAGATCTCCATGCCCATCATCCAGCCGATGGAGCTGTGGGCCAAGACCGGGCGTGACAAGGACTACGGCGAGACGATGTGCCGCTTTACGGACCGTCACGGCCGGGACAACGCACTGGCCCCCACGGCGGAGGAAGTGGTCACCTCTTTGGTCGCCGCGGATATCAGCAGCTACAAGCAGTTGCCCATCAACCTCTACCAGATCAACACGAAATTCCGCGACGAGTTCCGCCCGCGGTTCGGGGTACTTCGCAGCCGCGAGTTCCTCATGAAAGACGCATACAGCTTCGACATCGATCTGGAAGCCCTTGAAGATACCTACAGAAAGATGTACGAAGCGTACTGTCGCATCTTCGCCCGCTGCGGGCTGTCCTACGTCTCCGTAGAGGCCGAGTCCGGACCGATCGGCGGCTCGGCGTCTCACGAATTCATGGTCCCCTGCGAAACGGGCGAGGACATCATCGTCCACACGGAAGATTTCTCCTACGCCGCGAATATCGAAAAAGCCCAGGTTGATCCGCTGCCTCGAGGGACCGCCGATTCGAACGCCCCGTCTCCCCAGGACGTCCACACGCCTGGCGCCGGGACGATTGAGGAAGTATGCGAGTTTCTGGGGACAAAGCCCGCTGACATGATCAAGACGCTGATCTTCCGGTCCGGCGAGAAGGTAATCGTGGGCCTGCTGCGCGGCGATCACGACATGAACGAGGCCAAGCTGACCCACACCGCGGGCGTCGGTCACGTAGAGCTGGCCGATGAAAAAACGATCCTGGAAGTTACTGGCGCCGCGGTGGGTTTCGCCGGGCCGATGGGCCTGGCTGGGAAAGTGGATAAACTCATTATCGATCACGCAGTCGCCGCGATGGCAGCCGGCGTGACGGGAGCAAATAAGACCGACTACCACGTAAGGAATGTCGTGCCGGATCGCGATTTCCCGCTGACCGGCGACAATGTTATCATCGGCGACATCCGCAACGCCGTCGAGGGCGATACCAAGGACGGGCACGACTTGCTGTTCTCGCGCGGGATCGAAGTCGGGCACGTCTTTAAACTGGGAACCAAGTACAGCGAGCTGCTCGGGGCGAAGTTCGACGACGAGACCGGTGCGGACAAGCCGTGCGTCATGGGCTGCTACGGGATCGGGATCAACCGGATACTGGCCGCCGCGATAGAACTCGGCAACGACGAAAAGGGCTGCATCCTGCCGATCAGCATCGCGCCGTTCGAGATCGAGGTGCTCCCGCTAAACAACGATAACCCCGATGTGGTCGCCGAAGCCGAGCGAATCTACCGCCAGCTCGTCGAAGCCGGCGTCGACGTTCTGCTGGACGACCGCAACGCACGCCCGGGCGTGAAGTTCAACGACGCGGACCTGATCGGCGTTCCGCTTCGCATCGTCGTCGGCGATCGAAGTCTTAAGGAAGGCAATGTCGAAATCAAGCGGCGCCGGGAACCGAAACCCACGGCGACACCGGCCGGCGAAGCGGTAGCTAAAGCAATGGAGATCATCGATCAGATGAAGCAAGAGCTGCTCGCCTCTGGATGACCCGCCGACATAACGAGCCACACCCGACAAGCTGCCAATGGCGAAACCTCGAAACAACGTTCTGGACTACCTGACGTACCTGGCGGTGCGCATCTTCGCCATGTACGTGCATATGTTCGGCGTGCGGACCAACTACCGCACGGCCAGGTGGATAGGCGATCTGCTGTACACATTCGACCGGCGCCACCGACTCCGAACGATGCAGCACCTGAAGCTGAGCTTTCCAGACTGGGACGAGCGGAAGATACATCGCGTCGCCAAGGCCTCCATGCGCAACATGGTGTACCTGGCCCTGGAGGTGCTGTTCACCACTCGCCTGATAACGCCCGTGCGCTGGCGTCAGCACGTCCGGCTGTCCAACATGGCCGAGACGGTCCGCCTGATGCTGCGGCGGGAGTCGGGCCTGATTCTGGTGATCGGGCATTTTGGGAACTGGGAGATCGCCGGATACACGCTGGCAGCGCTGGGTTTCCCGTCGGTGGTGGTTATGCGCCCGCTCGATAACCCGTACCTCAACAGGTACCTCCTGGATATCCGGTGCAACGCCGGGCTGGACATCCTCTACAAGAAAGGCGCCACCGGCTCGATGGACGAGGTGCTTGACAATAAGGGCATGCTGGGATTCGTAGCCGACCAGGATGCGGGGCGCAAGGGGCTGTTCGTGGACTTTTTCGGCCGCCCCGCCAGCCACTACAAGGCGATCGCCCTGATGGCGATGCGCCACAACGCACCGATCATCGTCGGTTACGGCAGGCGATTGGACGAGGCGTTCCACTTCGAGTTGGGCACGCACCGGATTATCTACCCGCACCAATGGGCCCAGGCGGACGATCCGCTGCTCTGGATCACACAGCAGTATTCACAGGCGATGGAAGAGCTGATTCGCAAGGCCCCCGGGCAGTATCTCTGGTCGCACCGGCGATGGAAACATCGACCCGACGGCGGGGCGCCCGGTCCGGACGGTGTCGCGTGATGCAACCCAATACATTGCGCAAGTGCTCTTGATCCTTCACTGCAACCGGATGGCGCCCGGTGGATCACCGTCCTGGCGGTGAGAATCTCCGTTGGCAAACCATCCTTACTCAGCATTGGACCTTGTTCAGTTGATCCTAATCCTACAGTCCCAGCGATAGGTAAACACTCACATCGTCGCGGGCGTATTCAGCGAATCCATAGCTCTTGTAGAAGCTGACGGCGTCTTCCCAGTCGTGGTTGGTCTCGACGACCCCTCTTGAATACCCTCGCCGGCGGGCGGAGTCCAGCAGATGGGTGAGCAGCGCGCGGCCAATCCCTTTGCGCCGATGCTCCCCTGCTACGGACATCCGAACGATTCGCCCCAAGTTCGGTCCTTCGGCTACAAGCCCGCCCGCACCGACAAGCTCCCCGTCGATTTCCGCGACGATGAAGTGGTTTCCGGGGTCCACATAGCTCGACATGATGTCGTCCACATCCGGATTGAGCGTTTCGTCGATACGCCCGAAGTGATCGCCAAGACCGCTTAGAATCAACCGACGCACCGCCGCTTGGTCGCACGGTTCGAAAGTCCTTATGTGCAATTTCGGCCGGATGGTCATCGCGCCTTTCCCTTTAGATATTTAGCCCGCTTTCGTTCCCGTCGGGTGGCGGATTTCGATAGTCGCCCTCGATATGCACCCGGCCCTGCCGCGTGCGGAAACCCCTTGGATCACCAAGCCCCCAGGTCCCGTACGTTGAACTAAGTAGCGTGGTATTTCAGCACCGCACCTCCAGGCGCCCAGGCGCGCCGGCGCGCAGGCCTCCTGCAAGACCGGATGGTGCTCTACCACCGTTTGGTAAGCATAAGCCCCACTGCGCCGCGCTGCGGGTCGGTGTACGGCAGCACGTCCATCCCGAAGATTTTCGCCTCGTGATTCTGTGACACGGCGTGGCCGATTGCGATACCTATCAGCGCGCCGGAGATAACGTCGGCGAAATCGTGGTTCCGCGCGTCTATGCGCTCGTACCCGACGTAGCTGGCGAGTATAAACAGCGGGACGCCCACCCAAGGCCCGTACGCCTCATGCATCACGGTCGCCAAACAGAAGGTGCTGGAAGTATGCCCGCTGGGCCAGCCGAACTCATTACCGTTGGGGCTCTCCGTTCGGGCCAGAACCTTCAGACTCATCGTCGCCAGACCGTTCAGCGCCAGGGCCGAGAAAAGCGTCTTGGACACCTCGTAGGTCTTCGTATCGCCTCGCGCCAGTGAGGTCACGTACATCGCCCCGGCGACACCGAAATGCATCCCGGGATTACCAGCCACGTCGCCGACCGTATCCCAGAACGTGTTAAGCTGCGACCCGTGCCGCGTGAAATGGTCGGCCACTTGGTCGTTCCCACGGTTGCCTGAAAGCACAATCCCTGTGATCCCCGCACCCGACAGCATCACCAGGGACAGCGGATTCTTGGCGGTCGCCAGCGTGTCGTGCCACATCATCGGGCCGAATTCCTTCCCGTCGCGCCCAGCGCTGCGCCAAAAGTCCCCCGGATACGCAGGTCCGCGCCGCTTCATCCAGTGGACGAACTCGCCCGGTTCGCCCGGCGCCCCTAAAGGCGCCGCGCCGCCTTCGCCCGGCTGCGCAACGAGCAGCTCGGTACCCAGCGCCGCCCAGGACTCACTCATCTGCGGGGTGTCCGTGCGGGACTGCTCAATACCGCCGCCGGGGGCATCGAGCATCGCCAACTGCGGCAAGCTCGAAAGCTCATATCGCTGAATCGCAGAGATGAACGCCTGGTCGGAGGCATCCGAACACCCCGCCAGCAGCACGCCAACCGCCATCAACCCAACTAAATATCGTAAAGCCCGCATAGAGACATCCTTTCCCCTCGACGGTCCGCACGAACAGTACATACATCATCGGCTACCAGCAAGGGAAGAACTTGAGCCTTTACCACATGCAAACGGCGCAACGCACCGGCGAGACGACCTGAGGGAAAGACTCACTTCGTCCCAGAGGCCTGCTCCTGCACCTCTTTGCTGATTCGCATGGCGCACCAATCACGGCCGCACATGGAGCAGAAGTCCCCGTCAGGGTCTACCTGGTCCCGCCCGCGGATCGCGGATGCGGCCTCGCCGTCGAAGGCCAGGGCGAACTGCCCAGCCCAGTCGAACTGCGCCCGGGCCTCAGATATCCGATCGTCCCAATCCCGAGCGCCAACGTGCCCGCGAGCGACGTCGGCTGCGTGTGCGGCGATCTTGTAGGCGATACACCCCGCCTTGACGTCCTCGCCGGTGGGCAGTGCCAAGTGCTCCGCGGGCGTGACGTAACACAGGAAGCTGGCGCCGTAGTACGCCGCGGCCGTAGCCCCAATCGCCGAGGTAATATGATCGTAGCCCGGAAAGGCATCCGTGACGATCGGGCCAAGCACGTAGAACGGAGCGCCGTCGCAAAGCTCCTGTTGGCGTGTCATGTTCATCTGAATCTGATCGAACGGGATGTGCCCCGGGCCTTCGACAATCGTCTGAACCCCGGCGGCGCGGGCGCGGGCCACCAGCTCGCCGAGCACTTCCAGCTCGGCGAACTGCGCTTCGTCGGACGCATCGGCCAAGCATCCCGGCCGAAGTGCGTCGCCCAGCGAATACGCCACGTCGTACTCGGCGAGGATGGCGCTGATCTCGTCGAACATTTCATACATCGGGTTTTCGCGGCCGTGATGGATCATCCACTTAACCAGCAGGGAGCCACCCCGCGAGACGATGCCCATCTTGCGCTTCTGGACCAACGCCAAGTGCTTCCGCAAAACACCGGCGTGGATTGTAAAAAAATCAACCCCTTGGGCGGCCTGGGCGGAAACGCCCGCGAGAATATCGTCGTAGGTAAGCTCCTCGATCGGTCTTTCGACGATCATCGAGTAGATCGGAACGGTTCCAACCGGGACGGTGGCGTTGGCGATCAGATACCGTCGCGTCTCGTGAAGATCCCCGCCGGTGGACAGGTCCATGACGGTATCGGCGCCGTACTTGACGGCCCATTGCAGCTTAAGAAGCTCCTGCTCCTTGCAGCTGCTGTCCGCCGAGGCGCCTATGTTGGCGTTGATCTTGGTGCACACAGCTCGGCCGATCCCGATCGGGTCAAGCTTGGCGCCGCCGTCGGCGCCGTTCAGGTGGAGGCGGTTCGCCGGGATCACCACCCGACCCGCTGCGACCTCGTCGCGGATCAACTGAGGCGCAACGCTTTCTCGCTGTGCGACACGCTCCATTTGCTCGGTTATTCGGCCTGCCCGTGCTTGTTGAAGTTGAGTCATCCTGTAATCCTTACCGCTGCTGGTGGGGCGCAATAAAATCGGCCGCCGGTCAAAGCGGCCGGAAACGCAAACAGATTCATCTCCGTCCGCTTCCCTACGCAACTCACCCCGTCGCCCGATATCGGCGAGGGATTCATTGATCAGGTTCGAAGGGTCCTCTCAGTCCCGCGCGGGCCCTGGAGGCCCTTCGGGACGCCCCTAGCGAACAACACTATCGTAACGCCCAAACATCCCGCCAACAAGCTCAAGACAGAATCGCTGGCGCGCTGCCGCCGGTGGAGCAATTCGCCTTTAGCGCCTCAGATCCCGCCCACGGCGCGGCGGAGCCTCTTATGCAGCGTCGCGGCATCCTCGTAGCGTTCTTCTTCAACGGCCCGGGCCAGTTCCCGCCTTATCTTTTCAACCGGATCGATGGGTATCTTGGCCTTGATATCACCGGCCATATCCTCCAGCAGCGCGATTTCCCCACAACTGCTGAGGGCATCTTCCTGACCGGTTCGCCGGTAGAAGTCCTCGATCTGTTCGATTCCCTCCTGCACGGCCGCCAGGGCAGCTTTTACTGTGTTGGCGTTGAGCGCCACGTGCGCCCGCGCACGGGCGTGCATCATCATCACGTACGGGCGGTATTGCTCCAGCGAGACCCGATCGACCGGGCTGCACGCATAGGCTGCGCAGAGGTCGAATACGCGAAGGTTCCGCTTCGTGTCGCGCTGGACGGTCTCGTAGCTGCCCAGCACGAACGCCGCCAAGTACCGGTGATAATACATCAACCCTTCGGCCCGAAGCGCCTGGCAGACGTCTTCGGACAGCTCAAAACCCTCGTCGGTGCCTTTGGCGTGCTTGTGTTCGGCGAGCTTCTGTTCGTAATGGGCCAGCAGCGACTCCTGCCCATGGGGCCTTTGCCCGTCGGGTCTCCCGGCCGTCTCCATCTGAAGAAGTCCCAGATCGAGGCGCAGTTGTATTTTTTCCCTGCCGTCCTCGCCGACGATCTTGCGGACGGTGACCCGCCCCGGGTCGTAAGGCCAGTCGCCCAAGATTTGGCCGATATCCAGGCTCATTTCTCGCCGCCTCGCCATGGCAGGTCAATGGCGGGTAAGGTTGCTCGCCTGAGGACCTCCACGTCGGAGAATTCCACCTCCAGGACACACTCGCCCCCATTCAGTATATGCTCACCGATCCGGACAATCCGTATCCGTTTGGGAAAACCCAGACCGTTCGGTGTCATCATGTATTCGAACGTAGTGAAGGTTCCGTCCTCGCCGGGCCTATCGCCGCCGCGCGTCACAAAACGCAGCATGTTGCTTGTCGGGTCGAAGTAATAGGCCCACGGGGTACCGTCGTCGTCGAGCACACCGACGCGGATCACGTCGTGGCCTTCCACCTTCGAACGCCGCAGATTCAGTGCATGTTCGCCGCGGCCCAGCAGGTTCATAGGCCCACGCGCGCAGTGCAGTATCGCCGAAAGATCTTCGCCCAGGCGGGAGGTGAACCGCTCGTCGGCCGAAAAGCCACGGGCCTTCACCTTGCACGAGCCGGAATCGTCAACGGTCGCCTTCCAACGCCCTTGCGGCGCCTTGGCCCATGCGGTGATCTTCCCGCCTCGCAGATCGATCAGCTGCTTCTGACGCCAGATCGAGGCGGCACCGTCCTGGTCATAGCTGGTCACCAGCGCCCAAGCCTCCACCGCCCTCACATCTCGCCATCCCTCAAGCCCGCCGATCGCCTCCACGGCGGCGATGATGACCTGGCGAGCGGGGCCTAGATCGTACCGATCATACCCACCCGAGCCCAGCTGACCACAACCGCTCGCCACCAGCCCCAACCAGACAACCACGGCCACATAAACGCCTCTCATCCCAAACTCCTTGTCCTTGATGCAAAAAACTGACCCATCCAAACTATGGCGCCTCCACGCGCAAAACCACGCCCCGAAAAGCTTCAACAATATCCCCGGCGCGACTCGAACGCGCAACCTCTTGCTCCGGAGGCAAGCGCTCTATCCATTGAGCTACGGGGACCTCGCGACAACAGGATAATTTTCGACTCCGACGGCCCAAATGTCAACGTTTGCACCCAGGAGCGACTGCTTTCGAACGCCGGGGCAGGGCGTTAGAATACGCATCATGAAGTACCCCGCCATAAAGCGTCGCAAGTCCCGGCCGGTACGCGTCGGGTCGGTTACGATCGGCGGCGAGGCGCCAGTCTCTGTCCAGTCCATGACGAACACGCCGACGCGCGACGTCGATGCGACCGTCGCACAGATCGAACAGCTCGCCGAAAACGGTGCGGACCTGGTCCGCGTGGCCGTGCCGACAAAGTCCGACACCGCCGCACTGGACTGGATCATCGCCCGCTCGCCGGTGCCGATCATCGCCGACGTGCATTTTCATTACGGGCGGGCCCTGGAGGCGATCGCCTCCGGCGCGGCCAAGATCCGTCTGAACCCCGGTAACATCGCCGACCGCAAGCAAGTGATTCGCGTGATAGAAGCAGCCGCCGACGCCGGGATCGCCATTCGCGTCGGGGTCAATGAAGGCTCGGTCGCAGATCGCCACGACTCCGCCGTCCGCGCCGAGCAGCTCAAGCGCCCGCTGGATGAGCTGATGGTCCAGAAGCTCGCAGAGTATCTGGAAATATTCGACGAGGCCGGCTTCGAGGATCTCGTCCTCAGCGCCAAGAGCCACGACGCGTTCACGTGCATCTGTGTGAACCGCCGTCTCGCCGAGCGATGGGACTGGCCCATTCACCTGGGTCTGACGCACGCCGGGACACCGCACAGCGGCGCGATCCGATCAGCCGCTGCGATAGGAACGCTGCTGAGTGAAGGGATCGGCGATACGATTCGAATCTCTTACGCCGGTGATCCCGTTGAGGAAGTCAAGGCAGCCGTCGAGCTTCTGGCGAGCCTTCGCCTGCGACAGCGAGAGGGCATCGACCTGATCGCCTGCCCCACCTGCGGGCGGGTTCAGATGGACTTGGCGCCGATGGTCGAGCGGGTCCGCGATGCTCTATGTGAGATAAAAGAGCCCGTAACCGTGGCAATGATGGGCTGCATCGTCAACGGGCCCGGAGAGGCCGAGGGCGCAGACGTCGCCATCTGCGCAGGCGATGGCAAGGCCGTCCTCTACCGCAAGGGAAAGAGAATCCGAACGATCGCGGCGGAGCAGATCGTCCAGACCGTCGTGGACGAAGTGAAAGCACTGGCTCGCAAATCAAAGAAATGAAATCCGCCCATTGACATATTTCAGGAGAGACACACATGGCGATTAGCGTTCACGCACACATAACGGCAGAGCATGACATCGACGAGCGCGTGGCGTTCTACCGGCATCCGGATATCACACACACCGTCCTGTTTGGCCACGACGATCAGGCCCAAGCGGCGACGGAAAAGTACCCCGACTCGATCATCGCCTTCGGGACGGTCCATCACCCCACACCCACAACGCCCGAGACGATACACCAGTTCGTGGACCGCGGCTTTAGGGGCGTAAAGATCATCTGTTTGCGGCGGCCTTACGACGACGTCGAACTGTTCCCAATGTATGACGCCATCGCCGAGGCTAAGCTACCCATCCTGTTCCACACCGGATACGTCACATCAGAGCGGCGCGACCCTACGCTGGCCCAAACGCCCGAGAGCATGTTGTTCATGCGGCCGGCGACGCTTGATGCGATCGCGCGGGCGTTCCCCGACCTGGTGATGATCGGAGCGCACCTGGGCTCGCCATGGTGGATGGAGGCGTGCGTGCTGATGTGGAAGCACAAGAACATCTACTTCGACTTATCGGGCGGGACCATACGACGCCGCACGGCGGCCCAGCTGCGAGATCTGTTCCGTTGGACAGCCGGCGACTTCCTTTCCAAAGAAGGCGATCAGCTTCATCCAGATATCTTCTCGAAGCTCGTCTTCGGCTCGGACAACCGCGCGCCGGATGAGTTTCTACAATTTTACTACAGGCTTTGCGATGTGGTCGAGGCCGACGATGCGACGCGGCAAAAGGTCATGACGGGCAATGCGGCGAAGATCCTGGGCTTAGGCTCTGTCTGAAAACTCGATCCTGGCTTCGAGCGGCTGCACGAGCCTCCGGCGGCGGGTGACCCTATGGGAATTGAACAAATGGAACCGTACCGGAGACTATGAGGAGACAAAGGGGACTTCTCGCATCTACGACGAGCCCATGGCGCACCTTGGCCTTTACTGGTGCCACGCCCCCGATCCAGACGGCGTACTTCATGTTCCTTCAGGCGCAACATATTCCGGTACGCCTACACCAAGTAATGCTCCCTAAGAAGAGAAGGTAGCCAATATGATAAACCTCATGTGCCCTGAGAAAAGCCCAGGCGACGACGAAGTCGGGTCTGAGGCCAGATGCTCTCGAACGAGGGCCTCCGCGGAAAGCAGAGCAAGTCTGCCTCTGATAACGATATCGATCGCGACAATAGCTCTCGCATGCGTAAGGGGGGTTTTCTACCTACAGGTATGGACAGGGTGCCCCGCTGCACTGCGGGGATGGGTCATAGTTTCGCTTTTCTTTTTGCCGCAAATGCTGCTTGCTGCGCTGGGTGTGTGCGCCGGATTGGCGCTGCTATTCAGGATTCGTCTTGGTCGATACCTGCATCTCATCTACGCCGGTTTGACAATCGGACAGAGCGCACAGAGGGTCGTGGGCTCAATTGCTACCGCGATAATCCCTGGGGCTTGGGTATCCGTCGAGTTGGTGGCCATTGCTCCGTCACTGTGTTTTCTTATCCATGCCGGGTTCGTCCTCTGGTGGTTTTCCCGCTACAATCCCTGGACTCGGCCAGCCCGCCTCGGACAAGAGGTGGTATGGCCTGTAGCCGTTGCAGGGATTTCACTTGTGTTGTCCTACACCAGGGCTATTCATGAGCTAGGCCTGGTCTTGAGCGGGACAGTGCAGTCCATCTTCGCGTGGGTCACCGTGGTGGCCAGCTGGGTACTTTCCGGGCTCCTCTTGGCTTTCGCCGTGTGGTGTTTGAGTGCAAAGCCGAAACGAAGGAGGGTCGTTCGCGTCTATGCTTATGCCGTCTTCCTCTGGACTATTTGCCTAGCTTGCCTGGGGTTTATCCACACCACTGTGATGATCATAACGCAAGAACCGGTCGAACTCGATATCTCTGGAATGGCGACTATGCTGCTGAACAGCGCCATGTCGGCCGTTTTGCATCCGCAGTTCATATGGTCCTTGTTCCTGCTTCTTTTCGCCTCGTTCATGGTGAAGGACAACTAAGCGGTCTTACGTAACGTTCCGTAATCGGTGAACAGAAGCCGGATGTATCGTCGGCAATGGGGGAAACTGGGGCGACCGTTGCGTCCGTCGACGTCAGCTCTGCGGTCTGCGCAGGCGAGTCGAGAAGTGATCGGCCGGAAACGCATCGCCGGGCGAACGCGTCCGGACGTTCAGGTGGCGATACAGATACACGTGATCGGCGGAGACGTTGAACTGCTCCTGTAGCGTTCGAACCAACAAAAGCAAGGCGCGATATTGCCTGCTCGACGGGGCGCGCTGCGAGAGGTCTCCCATAAGGCAAAGGGCGATACTGTCGGTGTTCCAATCGCGCCCTGCGGCCCAGACGTGCTGACCGGAGACCTGCTGCTTCCACAACGCGGTGACGACAACCGCTCCGGACTCGCCGATTACGAAATGGGATTGATCGGCTACGTTGCGACGTTCAGCCTGCGACCCATGCACCACGATATTGCGCCATTTCGTCGGCTGGAGGGGAATAGCCGTATCAAAAACCGCTTCGGCCGGACCCGGCTGGTTAGCGTCGGCGATTGCAGCGAACTGTGCCGCCGGACGGATGGGATTGGTCTGAAGGACCATCAGCGCAAGAGCACCAACTGTCATCGCGATCAGCAGTGCGAAGAGTACTTTGATCGTCCGTGATCTAACCATTTTGACAGAGTCCAGGCATCCGAGCCGGTTAAGGTGCAAACAGTCGGTAGGTACATATCGAGGGTAATCTAATGGGGGTATCGGCAAAGAGCAAGGTTCAAGGACAACAATTTGGCAAAAAAGGAAGATTTCTCCCGGCCGATCCGTCCACCGAAGCTACTGGGAGTTGTCCTCGCCCTGATCGGGGCCGTCCAGCTCATTCAGCTCGATCAGCGCCAGCCGGGCCGCGGCCTGCTCGGCCTCCTTTTTGGAGCCTCCCCAGGCGCCTGGGAAGGTCCGCCCGCCGATCCGCACGCCAACCTCGAAGCACTTGCTGTGGTCGGGGCCCTTCTCATCCAGGACCTGGTACTCGGGAGTGGTGTTGGCGAACCGCTGGGCGATCTGCTGAAGCATGGATTTGTAATTTCTTTCGTGCTCATCCCTTAGCGCCTGTTCTATGTACGGGCAGACATGCTGGAGCGTAAAACTGCGGGCAGGTTCCAGCCCCCCATCGAGGTGTATCGCCCCAATGACGGCCTCGAAGGCGGCCGCAGCGACCGACTTGGGCAGGCGACTGGGCTGCGGCATGCCCTTACCCAGGCGAATGAGCTCACAAATGCCGAGCTGCGTGGAAATCGCCGCACAAGTCGTCCGCGAGACGACGGCGGATTTTATCTTGGTCATCTCCCCCTCCAGCAGCTCCGCATGCTGGTCATAGAGGTAGTTGCAGACAACCATCCCCAGCACGGCGTCGCCGAGAAACTCCAACCGCTCGTTGCTGAGCAGACGAGTGGGCGCGACCGAGGCGTGCGTCAGGGCAAGTCCCAACAAATCGAGATCCTTAAACCGATATCCGATAAGCTCTTGGCATTGGTCCAATATGTCTTGTTTCACTGACCGTGCCCCGATCATCTTGAACGTCCCGCCGCTGGCGTGGGCTGGAAATGAGATGACAACTTGCCATAGATACTCGACACAAGAAAACTCGCCATGGCCAGTTACTTTATCTTACCCGCCCGGGCCTTGTCAATTCTCCCGATCGAAAGCCACCGCGCCACACGGGACGGCCGTTGATTTATCCGTCGGCCGCCAGCTAACATACGTGTGATGGACTCAACCGAGAAGATAGCCCAAGCGGACCTGGCACAGATGAAGATCATCCACTACGGCGACCCGCGCCTCACCGAGCCGGCCACGCCCGTCGAGCAGATCGATCAGTCCGTCCTGGCACTTGCCCAGCGGATGTTTCAGGTCATGTCCGCCGCCGGAGGTGTGGGCTTAGCGGCACCGCAGGTCGGCGTCACCGTGCGGCTATTCGTGGCCTCACCGACAGTTAGCCCCGACGACAGGCGAGTTTACGTCAATCCGCGAATCGTCTCGACCGATGGGTCGCAGCAGTTCGAGGAGGGGTGCCTGTCCGTCCCGGGCGTCACCGGTAAGATCAAACGGTTCGATACAATCACCATCGAGGCGACCGACTTGGACGGCGAGGAATTCACCGAAACCGGCACCGACCTGCTGGCTAGAATCTTCCAACATGAGATGGACCACCTCGACGGCCGTCTGATCATCGACCGGATGGGCAGCGTCGCTCGCATCGCCCACCACCGCACGCTAAACCAACTTCAAGCCGAACACGACTCGCCCGAAGAGGACTAAAACCGCCAAGACGCCTGACCCGCCCCCCGCACCCGGACGCGCCCAAAGTCGCAGTTTCTCGCAAGTAGTCGCAGAAACTCGCACGCTGTCGCAGCCGGCCACCGTTTGTAGCAGTTTCCAGCACTTTGTAGCAGGTCCTCAAAGCGGTAGCTCCTGTGTCCATAAGCACTTGCGCTTTTGCGCGCGCCGGCCGGCGAAAATTTCCGCCCGGCCGCTCGAATCCGCGGGCGCAGAGCTCACCCTTGTTCGGTTGTCAAACAACACCGGCGGCGCGCGAAGCGCCTCCATACTTACCCGTCGCGCGAGCGTATGCGCGCGCAGGGGCGGTCTTTTTCGTCCATCGGTGTTTGTAAGGTCCGGCCGTGCCGGGAAAAGAAAATCTGCATTTTTCCGCGCATCACCGCCCCCGCCGTGCGGCCGTGCGCGCGCAAACCTGTCCCATGGGGAAGATGTCGCACCGGGCAGACTTAGTCCTTGCTTTGATCGCGAAGTTGCACCAAGAGTTCGCGAACGCGTTCCTGCGCCGCCACGCGTTCTTCGGCAGTCAATTGGCGATCTGGTAGCTCCCGGTACTCTCGCGCTGCCTCGTGCCCGAACGCCGCGGCAACTGAGAGCCATACATAACTCTCAACGTCGTCCTTCGGTATGCCCCGGCCTTTGTAAGACATTAACCCCAGCATGCACATCGCGTCGGTATCTCCCTGCTCGGCGGCTTTGCGGTACCAGGCTGCCGCTTCGCGGTCGTCCTGTGGAACGCTGCGCCCGGTCGCGTACATTACCCCCAGATTCAACATCGCGCCGGCGGATCCCCGCTGGACGGCCTTGCGGTACCAAGCCACCGCTTCGCTGTCGTCCTTCGGAACGCCGCGCCCGGCGTGAAGATGAAGGGCGAGGCGTAGTCAATGAAGGTTCGGGAATTCCTCCCGCAGGATGCGGATGAGATGCGCAGCACCTTCTTCGTCAAGCTGAATGGATTGGCTGACCTTCTCAGGAAACTGGCGGTCCTCGGAGCCGTAGGTTTCAAGGACGAAGTACCGCTTGTCCTCCGGGTCTATGAAGGAAAAGTAGGTTCCTTGGGTGGTCTTGTGGACTTTGGGCCGATCTTTCCGAATTCGTTCGAACTGTGTCACGAGTGCCATTGCTTTTACCCCTTGCGGTTAAGTGATTGTTACGGCTGCTAGCTTACTCAGGCGGCTGTCCGAAATCAACGGCAGATAGATATTGAGGAATTGGAAACATGGCAACAGCAACCTTTGTACATGACGGCAAGGCAATCGACTACACGCCGGGGCGGACGTGGCCGCCGGGGCGGTGGTCGTCCAGGGCGAACTGATTGGAGTAGCCAAGACGCCCATCGCGGCTAATGCCCTCGGGGCGCTGGCGGTGGCGGGCGTGTTCGACCTACCCAAGGCGTCCGGCGACGGCGGCATCGCGGCAGGCGCTGAGGTGTATTGGGACGAGGCCGAACGGACCGCCAAGGCCACAGAGGAGACCGCACGCAACACCAAGAAGCTTGTCAACAAGGCCAGCCAGGGCGGGCCGACGTTTGGATGAGGTAACCGATGTGTCGAGGGCATCGACAAGATCGAATGCAGCACGCGACCATTAAGGGACGCTCAGGAGCTGAGCTTCACGTGAAACCAACCCATGCTGATACACAAGTACCCAACTCACGAACGTGTAACCCGGTGGAGGCTAATGCTCTGTGCCTTCGTCAATCATCCTGAGCGGGGTAATTATTTCATGGCCTGCACGGAAGAGCGAATGCAGCTCATGCTTTCCTTTACTGAGAGCGTCCCAGTCATCTTCATAGGTAAGCACTCCCGACTTCGTCAGAACATAGAATCTCACTCGGTCAGGAAGAGGTGGAGGGAATTCACTGGTCTTAGTCATCGAATCGATGTGGCGCGACGACTGTTCTACAAATGCCTTGGCTGCATTTGCGATATGCTCATGGTAACCCCCGCCAATCAGACCGCCTCCCCCACTGAAATAGATGCTCGCGGTGCCATCAACCAGGGCAACAAGGGTGGCAGAGCCGTTTTCTGCGCCCATTTCCATCAAACACCCCCAGACACCGGCAGGGCCCAAGTGGGAATCAATACCAAACTCGGAAGGCGGACTTGCAAGAATATGATCGCGGAACTCCATCAACGGCGGCCTTTCCGTTTCGTCATTCGAGGAGGTTCTTCCTGAGACTGACCTGTATTTGCAGCAGAGGAAGCCGGCCAGGCCAACTGCCACGACAACAGCTATGACAATGAGACTTGTTTTCACCTTAGGGCCTCCATATTTGGCGGCCATTGCTGTCATTCGCAAGGGCGCTGCGCGTCCAGATGCTAAGGGACACAGGCCACGCCCGCAAGCAGTTGCATATGGCACAACGGCGACATTGAATCATCCTCTTCTGCAGGGCGTGCGGGAAACCATACACCGTGCAAAGTGAGAGGCAGAGGACGCTGATGGCTACTTTGACCGAAAAGATCGACTCGCGGCGAGGACGACTGGGAGATCGCATTCCGCTTCGCGGCCAGCCCGAACGTCACCGGCCTGACGGTCGGCGAGATCACCGGGATAGACAAGAAAGGCTGGGAGTACATGTGGGTCCGCTACGCCGACGCCGAAGACGCCACCGCCAAGGCCATCGTCAAGAAGCCCGTCGCTGCCTACGTCGAGAAGGTTTACGAGGAAGGCGACTTTGCAGCGATCCGGATTGGACTGTGAGGTACGGCCTGCCGATCTATAAATCCTACGAGTGCCAAAGTCTCATTCGTTTGAAGTCGAGAACAGAAACAGGCACGATGGGCGTGTGCAACTGTATTGGGAGATAAGGGAATGTGGTTGCCAAGGGACGAGAGAAGACTCGTTGCCAATTTGACCCATCTGCTTGCCAGTCCTGGGACTAAGAAAGGATACAACGACTTGGAATATGTGGAGATGCTTAAGTGGCCTCGCGGATGGCGACATGTCAATGCGTATGGCGAGTCCGGTGCTAAGGAAGAAGACGGCCCCGGGATGGAGGACATGGAGGCTTTCAAGAAAGAGATCAAGCGTCTTTGCTTGGGGGAGCAGCGCTCGCAACGAGCCCTGCAGTCTCTTAGCAAGCGTGATCTCATCGTCTTGACGCCTCACCAAGGCGACCGAACCGTTCAAATCGTTGAGTTGACCGTCGAAGGTTATGATCTCGGCAGACGGTATGCCAGCCTGCTGGGGTGGATGGGACTGTGGATACGTGAGTACAAGTGGCTATGGGGGCTCGTCACACTTGTCCTTGGGGCTCTGCTGGCACACTTCGTTCATCGCATTCTAGGGAAGTAGGCTCGGATTCACACTGGAGCAAGTATGCTCAACAAGGTCAAGTCCGGCGATCCGCTGAAGATACCAGCGGCGACGTTCAACACGTTCATCGACGCGGCCAGGGATTTTCGGGCTAGGACGCAGAACCGCGCCCAGAAGCCAGAGCCAGCCGTGAGGCAAAGCGGCATCGTTCTGGTCCGCAACACCACCGCCGTCGACCTGCTCCAAGACCCCGTGACGTGACGTGTTGTGAATTCACCTTCCATGCCCTGGAACCGGAGTCTCTGCATTACTTAAGCGGCCCCAGGAATCGGCCGATGTGGCTTTGGGGATAAGATAACTTGCGCCATCAGCGCGGCTATGCATGTCATTCTAACCGACCGGGGCAAGCTTATCGGGGGTGCTCGAGATGAAGATAAGCACAAGACTGGTTGTCGGATTCGCGATCGTTGTTGGCCTCATCATTCCAGGCGCCGTTTTCTCGCTGTACACATATCACCAGATACACGAAAAGTTCGAGGTGTTGAAAGGGGATATCGTTCCCGGGGTGATCGCGATGAGCGAGATGGACGCAGCGACCGGAGAAGCACATCGCCACCTTATGGAATATCTGGCTCACCCAGCAGAAGAAGAGGAAAACGAAGAAGCGCAATCCATTCTGAAAAAGCTCGAAAATGCCGGGCTGGCGCATCTTGAGTATGAGAAGCATATCGGCCAGAAGGAAAGAGGCCAGGCTGCGGAATTGTTGACAAGAATACGAGCGTTTTCCTCAGCGCTCCTGGGGGTCTTCGAATTGTCAAAGCAGGGGGCAAGTTCTGATGAACTATTGAAAGCGGAAAGGGAAACATTGCATCCGGCTGCCACTGCTCTGAGCAAACAGCTCAAGAAACAAAAGACCGTCCACATGGAAGAACTGGCCGATGCGAAAGAGGAGGTCCATCAGGCCTATGTCACCGGAATCGGCTTTATTGTAACGGCGACCATATGCGCGGTTCTTGCCGCCATTGTGGCTGCAGTTGCTGTAACCAGGTCCATAACAAAGCCACTTCGGGTTCTACAGGAAGGTGCAAGACAAATCGCGATCGGCGACCTGGATTACAGACTCCGAATGGACCGGAAGGACGAGATCGGCCAGCTCGGAAGGGACTTCGACCAGATGACGGAAGATCTGTCAAAGATACTCACTTCCAAGGAAGCTTTAGAAGAGGCAAATCAGCAGTTGACCTCTGAAATCGCCGGGCGCGAGCAGGCTGAGGAGGCGGTGCGAGAAAACGAGTCGCAACTGCGTATCACACTGGCGAGCATCGGCGATGGGGTAATCGCTACGGACACACAGCGGCGAGTAACCAGGCTAAATAGGGTGGCCGAAGAACTGACCGGCTGGACGCTCCAAGAGGCATGCGGGAGGCCTTTGGAGGAAGTTTTCAGCATTATCAACGAGGAAACCCGCGCGCCGGCCAAGGACCCGGTCGCCAGGGTACTTGCGGTCGGACGAGTCCAAGGCCTGGCCAACCACACCGTCCTAGTTGCAAAGGACGGCACCGAACGGGCCATTGCCGACAGCGCCGCGCCGATCCACGACGCCTCCGACCGGATCACAGGTGTGGTGCTGGTCTTCCGGGATGTCACCGAGCAGAGACAGAAGCAGAAGGAAAAGGAACAACTCCTCCACGACCTGAGCGAGCGAGTCAAGGAGCTCCAGTGTATGTACGGCGTGGCCCGATCGATTCGCCAACGGGAGGCGATTGAGGAGATACTGCTGGACGTCGTTGCGCTCATTCCAGCCGGATGGCACTACCCCCAGATCACCCGCGGCAGGATAGTCTTCGATGGGGCCGAATACGTGTCGGATCCCTTCGATGAAACTCAGTGGAAGCAGTCGAGCGACATTGTCGTCAACGGCGTATCTCGTGGCGTCGTGGAGGTCTATTACCTTGAGCAGCGCCCGCATCTGGACGAAGGCCCGTTCATGACAGAGGAGCGCAGCCTCATCGACAGTCTGGCCCGCA
>SDBV01001522.1_pt1 | contig 34967 bp, 20 predicted proteins | sample 2277081 | NCBI WGS metagenome assembly SDBV01 (sample SAMN10402039, study PRJNA504765) | marine sediment metagenome | isolation source: marine sediment core GS10_PC15, 223 cmbsf | place: Arctic Ocean: Southern Knipovich Ridge | collected 2010 | reverse complement strand
CCGACATGGGCAATTGTGTTGCGGCGCTATTGGGGCCGCTCTTTTTGTCGGGATTGAGCCAGTCGGTAAATCCAACACGTTGCGGATACTTCCCGGTCATCAAAGAAGCACGGGTCGGCGAGCAAAGACAGCATGAACTGTAAGCGTGGCTAAACATAGCGCCCTGTTTGGCGAGCCGATCAATGTTCGGTGTCTCGTAAAAGCTCGACCCATAGCAACCAAGATCGGCCCATCCCAGATCGTCCGTGAAGATGACGACGACGTTGGGTCTGTCGCCTTTCTCTTCTGCACCTGACAATGTTCCGGCGGATGCAAGTAACGTTCCGGCGGATGCAAGTAACGTTCCGGCGGATGCAAGTAACGTCCCGGCGGATGCAAGTAACGTCCCGGCGGATGCAAGTAACACCACTGAGAAAGAGACGGCGAACGGGGCAAAGTGTTTTCTGTTCATGCTATCTGTTTTCTTTTGTGACGTGAATCATTTGTCGGCAACTCTTCTAGTTGCTTTTCTCCGGCATCACTTCCCCCCGCCATTCCTCATGGAGGCGGTGGAGCCTCTCGACGAGATCAGGTTTCAGCTTGACATAGTTCGCTACTTCCGGTTTTGGATCATCAAGATTGCCGAGATGTTGAGGCTGCTTACCGGCGCCTATCAATTTCCAGGGCCCTTCGCGCACGGCCCATCTGTTTTGCCACTGCCAGTGCATGGTCTTGTGATGGGTAGGAGTATCTTCGGACCTGATAATGGGCAGCAGGCTCTGACCATCCAGTTTTGTTTGGGGCAACGGGACGTCGCAGAGCGCGGCAATGGTGGGAAGCCAGTCAGCGGCGGTGATGGCCTGGTCGCGCGTGATGCCCTGCGGTAGACCTGCTGGATAACTGATGATGGCGGGGACTCTTATGCCTCCTTCGTGGAACGACCCTTTACTGCCGATCCACTTGCCTGTGTTTCCCCCGCCATTATTGGACCCGTAGTAAAACCCTTTGGGTAAACCACTCTTGTGCTTATCCGTGGTAATGGTGTCGACCCGTCCCTTCTCGACGGAATGGCCGTTGTCACTCATGAATATAATGATGGTGTTATCACGCAGACCCAACTCGTCGAGTTTCGCCATAATCCGCCCCATACGATCATCGGCGGTCGAAACCACGCGTGCGTAGGACTTTCGCGGCATGGGATAGTCCTTGTACCGCTCGTCGAACTTCTTGTCCTGCTGTTCAGGGAAATGTGGGATATTGAAGGGAACATACACGAAAAACGGGCGATCTTTATTTTGTTCCAGAAACCGAACGGTACGGTCCGTCATCAGGTCGGGGAAATACTCTCCTTTGGCAAAGATCTCCTTCTCCCCCTCATAGAGATCGTGTACCCCAAGACCATCCAGCCCATAGTGCGTGTAGTTTTCGATGAAACCGCCGCGGAGACCAAAGAACGCATCGAACCCCTGCGCGGTCGGTCCATAGCCGGATGCGGAGCCCAGATGCCATTTGCCAAACAGAGCGGTTCGGTATCCTCCCGCCTTGAGCATTTCTGCGATGGTGATCTCCGCACGCGCCATATTGACGCCCTGTTTCACCAAGCCGTGCTGCTGGGTCCAATGATTGACACCCGATCGCTGTGGGTGACGCCCGGTCATCAGCAAGGCACGTGCAGGACAGCAAACTGTATGTGCGTAGGCCTGCGTGAAACGAACGCCCGTTCTTGCTAACTCGTCCATCGCCGGCGTATGAAGATCCTTCGACCCATAGCAGTTGGCATCGAGAGTGCCCTGGTCGTCCGTAAAGAAGACGATGACGTTCGGTTTGGACTTGTCCGTGGGCTCTTCGTCGGCGCCGGCCGGTGCGCCCCATCCCGCCAGCGTCAACGCCGACAGGCAGGCCCAGCGGATTGTCGACGATAGCCACACGGACATGCTGATCTTTCTTTCGATTAGGGTTAGCTATAATCCTGATGGCTTGAGGGTGAAGCGTTGCGTCGGGTTTCATTCCCGCCCTTTTGCTTTCATGTACTCGGACATGGCGTTGGAATCTCACGCACACCAGGGGCGATCTCTGTCTTGGTGGCCGGCGACGAGGCGTTTCACCAGGGCGGCGTTCTCGGATACTTGGAAGTCGATCATACCCACGGCAACAAAATCGGCCCCGTGGCGGAACGCGTAGGCGAAGCCCTGCCGGGGATGAATGGCGCCGGCGGCCAATACTTTGAATGCGATCCAGGGCACGTCGATCTTGCCCATCACCTCGATGGTCTTCTCGGGGTCGAGACACCAGATATTGTCGTGGAAGCGGTTGTGATCGCCCGTTCCGGCGCTGTACCCATGTCCGCCCGCGCCACCGTACCAGCAAAACGGCTCGCGGTTCTCTTTCGGGGTGGCCGACCAGTAGTCGTCGTGATGGAACGTTTTGAGGTAGAAATCCGGCTTGATCCCCAGGGCGTCGCACTGAATCGGGACTTCAAGGGAATGACCGCCCAGTCCCAGCACGGCGCCCAACTCCTTGGCCACTTCCATGGCCACACCGACCTGGTCCATTCTTTTGGCCATCGCCAAATAGTCGGCATCAACACCAAAGATGTAAGACGCGGCCACCACGTCGTTCTGCATGACCCAGGTGAGCGTGTTCTTGATATTCTCTTTACTGGCGTCCTTGCCCAAGTTGACCTGCTGGATGATCCGCAAGTTTCCGCCGCGGGTGGTGTTGTATTCTCGGATCAAGCCGGGGGACCCTTGCAGTACCGCGTTGATGCCCTGGGACTCGGCCAGTTCGTAGGTGTCGAGCATGCGAGCGTGCGTGTTGTACGCGCGTCCCAGCGCAGTGGGGTAGATCAGATCTCTGGAATGGGCACCCGGCACGTTCGATCCGAAAATCAAGCGGCCGACCTTCAAGTCGCCGATCATGCCGTACGGCATGTCGTTGGGCAGAGGTGCTTGATCTTGTGCCGCTTGATCGTCTTGCGCCGCAGCTTCCTCCGCTTTGGAAGAGGAAGCCGCCGAGGCGCTGACACTCGCCGCCAATCCGGCCGCCGCTCCCTTGCGAACGAAATCTCGTCGTGTCACCTTGTCGTCTGCCATTATTTGCTCCTTGGATTGGAGATTCGAACTCCCACGCCCTCTCGGGCACAAGATCCTAAATCTCACGCGCACCAGGGCCGGTCTCTGTCTTGGTGGCCGGCGACGAGGCGTTTTGTCAGGGCGGCGTTTTCGGCTACTTGGAAGTCGATCATGCCCACGGCAACGAAATCGGCCCCGTGGCGAAACGCATAGGCGAAGCCCTGCCGGGGATGAATGGCGCCGGCGGCCAATACTTTGAACGCGACCCAGGGCACGTCGATCTTGCGCATCACCTCGATCGTCTTCTCGGGGTCCAGGCACCAGATGTTGTCGTGGAAGCGGTTGTGGTCGCCCGTACTTCCGCTATAGGAATTTCCGCCTCCGCTGTACCAGCAGAAGGGCTCGCGGTTCTCTTTCGGGGTGGCCGACCAGTAGTCGTCGTTATGGAACGTTTTGACGTAGAAATCCGGCTTGATGCCCAGGCCGTCGCACTGGATCGGCACTTCCAAGGAATGACCGCCGAGCCCCAGCACGATGCCCAATTCCTTGGCCACCTCCATGGCCACGCCGACCTGATCCATCTTTTTGGCCATCGCCAAGTAATCGCCCGGGTCGCCCCAGATATAGAACGCAGCCGCCGTGTCGTTCTGCATGGCCCCGGTGAGCGTGTTCTTGATCTGCTCTTTGGTATTGTTCGGGCCCAGACCGACCGGCCAGATGGTCCGCAAGTTCCCGCCTCGAGTGGAATTGTATTCTCGAATCAGATGGGGGGGGCCCTGCAGCACGGTGTTGATGCCCTGGGACTCGGCCAACTCGTACGTGTCAAGCATGCGAGCGTGCGTGTTGTACGCGCTTCCCAGCGCAGCGACGTAGATCAGGTCTCTAGAATGGGCGCCCGGCACGTTGGATCCGAAAATCAAGCGGCCGACCTTCAAGTCGCCGATCATGCCGTAGGGCATGTCATTGGGCAGTGGAGTTTGATCTTGGTCTTCTTCAGCCGCAGCTTCCTCCGCTTTGGCACGGGAAGCCGCCGAGGCGCTAACACTCGCCGCCAAACCGGCCGCCGCACCCTTGCGAACAAAATCTCGTCGCGTCACCTTGTCGTCTGCCATAATGGGCTCCTTTAGAAACAGTTCTCCGCTCAAGATAATCTTACACGATTCTTGGGGTATGTAGGGTGGGTCGAGCAGCGAAGACCCACGCGGACAAAATGGATTCTTGACGCGTGGGTCTTCGCTGCTCGACCCACCCTACGAGGCTACGGCTCTTCTGGTTAATGTTAACCGATTTGCACGTCAATTACCACCCCTTCGGATGAATCGGGGTCGTCCGGACGGATATTCAAGAAAACCACGTCTTTGCGAGATCGGCCGGAGAGGGACTCAGAGCAAGCAGGAGGGGTTAGGGGCTAGGGATTAGGGGCTAGGAAGCAGCGATTCGGGGATCGAGGACTGAGCTCGGGGAACAAGCTTGCCCTGGAATCCTAATCCCTTGCCCCTAACCCCTTGAAAAGCTTCTTTCACTTTCTCTGCGCCTCCGCGCCTTTGCGTGAGACCGTTTTCTTATCGTCCGGGCGTATTCCGAAAAGCACGGACGCTACGGATCTGCCCGCAGCTTCCCACGCCGATCGGAGCGTGATCGAAAAGCCGGGCCGGGGACACTGGGGCACCGCTGCGCTTTGCCCCAGCCACCCGGCTGAGCGAGTGCCGCCCGAGCGATTTGAACGCTCACGCCCTCTCGGGCACAAGATCCTAAATCTTGCGTGTCTGCCAATTCCACCAGGGCGGCTGAAGGTTGTGACTCAGCACAACGAGATTCTACCACGGACTTTCCGCCATGGATAGCACGCCCTAGGCATTCCCTGCTTTCGGCCGGATCAGTCGTTGAATCCCAGCGCCTTGCGATAGGAGATGCTGAATATGGCGGGAATCAGTCGATCGAAGGTGCGGCGTCCCCACCATGCGGCATCCGGGTTGAGGTAGACGATGTCGCCGGGTTCGATCAGGACCGTTTCACGCCGATCGTAGCGGGCGCGGATCAGGTCGACGAGGATCAACATCGGTTCCCCGTTGGGGCAGGTGCGATGCACGGTGACCGTGGTCGGCGAGTCGATCGGATCGATGTATCCGGCCATGGCAACGGCCATCACGACGTCGATTTCACGATCGCGCGGGAGTAGGAATCCGGCGCCGATGTCCCGTTCGCGTTCGCTGATGCTGAAGCGAAGGAAGTTGGTGGTACTGAGTTTCCCGACCACGTAGAAGACTTCGTCCTTGCGGCTGGGTACGACCACTACATCGCCGTGGTTCAGGACGATCGAGTTGGGGTCGACCCTATCGGCGCCAAAGCCTCGCATCGGGATGCGGACGATTTCCATTCCCGCCGGGGCGATCGTTTCCTGGTAGGACATCGGCTGGACCGCGGGCGGTAGGGGTTCCGGCATGGGCGGTTCTTCGGCGGGAGCATCGGGCGCAGTGAGGATCTCGAGCGTGGCGTTGGGTGGGTCGCGGAAGCGGGGCTGGTGGATGGCGTTTTGGACCTGCGTAGGTGACGTTCGGCGGTGGACCTCGATCTCCATGGCGGCGTCGTAACCCAGTCCGCCGGCGGCCGCCAAGGCGTGTGCCACGTCGTTTTCGTATTTCGAGAGGCTGTACATCCCCGGCTCATTCACCTCGCCGAGCACCAATACGTTGGTGGTGGCCTTTTGGACGAGGTAGATGTTCGTTCGCGGCTCCTTGATGAACCCGTCGGCGTATGCCTCGTTGATGGTCACGTGGGCTTCCATGAGATTCATCCCCCCGACGTGGATCGGCCCGACCAGCGGCAGATGAATTTTTCCGCTGGCCATGACCTGGGCGCGTATGGGACGAACTTCCGCGCCCGGGTAAAGTCCGTGCAGGGTGATCTCGAGGATGTCATCCGGCCCGAGGATGTAATCGTCCTGCGGGGCGATCGAGAGGCTGGCGAAATTCAGGGGAGGGCCGGCCGTCCGGCTTGGATAGCGGAAGTGGTCGGGTAACTGGCAGGCGGGTATGCCTCGCGAGACGAACGGAGCCCAGCAGCCTGCCGTGACCGTCAGTCCCAGCAGCAAGCATACCAGCCATCCCGTCCGGAAGAGACTAGCTTCCGGTTGCCACACATTCATCCCTCTCACGATGCGTTCCTCCATGCCGCGTACTGTCACGAACTTCCTTGCCGATCACCGTGTTATCAGGAACCCGAAATAAGCACCGTGATAGAAGATGGTGCCATCGGCATTCAGGGCGCTTCCGCTGGTGGGGGTGGTTGTGAAGTCGAGTTGTTCAGGCGCTAGGGCAACGCCGTCGACCCACATGAGTTGATACCCTAAGGTCAGGGCCGTGCAGTTGGTCAGATGATAGCGGCCTTCCAGTCGCATATCAGTGACGAAGGCGGCCTCTTCATCCTCGGTGATGAAATCACGATACAAGACCGTGTTGTTGGTCTCGGCCATCCAGGTGTGTTGCTCGGTGAAATTGGCATAGATGCCGGCGCGGGCGTCAAATCGCCAAGTGAAGCACTCGGTGATGCAACCATCCAGCAGGCCGCCGATCTGGAGCCCGAGCAGATCGTTCTCCGTGTTGATCCAGTAGTTGCTCGTCTGGTAGCTAGGTCCCGGGCTGCTCGTGTCACTCGATTCGTAGTCGAAGAACTCATCGAGATCCACATAGCGAAAACCAATCAGCCAAGTCACGGGGCAACAGCAGCCGTATTTGAACAGGTAGTTCAACTCGTAGTTGTTCAGATCCGACTCGTAGGTAATGGTCACATCCTCGGCGCCGTCGAAATTGCTGACGTCAACGACGTTGCCGTACATGTCGTACATTTGGTCGCCGTTGAACGTATGAAACGGGAAGGTGAGATTGGCAGGCATCTCGGTCGGCGTCATAACGACGGTCGACCGCCAGTGCATTGGACCGTAGTAGGTAAACTCCCAGGCGCGACATTCGTCGAGGTATCGACCGACGGTAAGCCGCGGTCCCCAGGCGTCGTCGAAGTCGAGATCATGCGTGGTCAGCATCGTTTCCCTGAATCCTGGTGAGCCGGCCGCGTTTTGATTCTCGACGATCTTGATATTATCTGCTCGCGTGCGATTGAGAAACATGGCTTCGACGCCCACGTACCATCCTCCATAGCCATACCCGCGTCCCAATAGTCTGCCGTTGCCTCGCAGCCCGAGTAGTCCATTTCCCCGCCCGAGCCCCAAGACGCCGCAACTGCTCCGATAGGCATCTTGATAGCAGCCGCCGCAGTTCTCCGCCACGATCGGTTCGTCGGAGGGCGAGGGTTGGGCGATCTCTTGGGCGAGCATCGGACTCGTGCCCAACAAAAGGACTGCGGTCAGGAATGCCGCCGTCAGCAACATCGAGCGTTTCATTGGAACCTCACTTTTCGACAAGCGAAAAACAAACCTCGCCCCGGCAAAAAGGAACGTTAAGGTGGGCCACATGGTGTTTGTCAACGGACCGGCTGCATGATACAGCACGTATTTCAATTCATCGACTCATGCCCCGGGGGCACTGAGCAATCCCCGCACGGAAGGAATAATCGGGCTAATCGGTACAAACCGCTCGACCCGTACCGATGCCTGGAAAAACTGATGATTAGACCGGCGGTACACGCGTTTCAGCCGTATATTCGGGCGGTTTTCTCACCGCCGAACCGTTTGCGTGATTTACCACAAAATGAATGGACGCCGCAACGGCCGAGACGAGGTTCCGCTGGTGCGACGTGGGTAAGAGGGGTAAGCCTCCGATCGGCAGGTGAAGACACCGTAGGTCAGGGCTTGCCCTGACGTTTTGCGCGTCGTGTGGCGTCACTCCGCTACGTCAGGGCAAGCCCTGACCTACACCCTTCTTCAACCGGCTGCTAGCGTGGCATTGTGACGTGGATCTGGTTGTCGATGTTCAAGTCGTCGGACAACTTCTCCACCAAGACTTGGCCCACCAAGACTTGGGCCATTTGCTTCAAGAAGAAGCGAGAGACGGTACCCCGCAGGATTAGCGTATCTTCGCGCAGCTCGCACTGGAGACGACCCAATTCAGGGTACGACGAGCGGCGCAGTTCCGACTGCGCCTTGGCCAGCGTGCGGATGTCGCTTCGAGACATCACGGTTGCACAGGACTCGGTTGTAGAGGGCCGTGTTGTAGAGGGTTGGATCAATGGTTTTGTGCTATCGAGCGCCAACATAATTGCTTTCCTTGATGTTGTGGACTCATGCAGGAAAAACTTCACCCCGTCTAGCAACAGCCGGTAGGGCAGCTCAGCGGGCTGTTACCGGCGGCGGGAAGTTGTTCTTGGAAGAGTCCTGAGGGAGCTTCGTGCCAGGTGTCTCGCACGATTGCCGTCGTCTTGCCAAGAAACGCGTGTCGATCTTCTCATACGCCCAGTTCTCATATAGCCCAGTGATAATGCAGATCAATTCCGCGCACAATCGGGGAAAATGGCGGGGCCCAGCCCGTAGATTCACCAGGGATATATAGGGGTTTTCCCTATGCATCACTCCCAGTCGCAATTCGATGCCCCGCCCTTGACGGGAGACAACAAATCAGTCAGGCTGTAATATAGTACAATCGGGTGCTGTGGTCCTAAGGGCTGGGCGCGAGGAATGGGTATGACGCGGTCCATCGACATTCAATCATCGCAGGCGCGAAGCGGCCGCTTGTCCGCCGAGCAACGCGCAACCGATGCCGAGGTGCTGTTGCGTCATCACGTTGAAGCGGCCCTCTTGCTGGACGTATCGGGAAGAATTCTCGCGCTCAATGAAGCGGCCGCGGCCAGGCTCGGGAAACCGGCCTCGGAACTGCCCGGCCGGTCACTGCTGGACTTGCTCCCTGCCGTGGTGCGACCTACCGTCCGAAGCCGGCTGGATGAGGCGGTTCGGTTGCAGAAAACGATCCGTTTCGAGGAAGACGGTACCGGCCGAGTTTACGAGTATTGCTGTTGTCCCGTCGCGTCACCCAATGGCGAGGTGGCGAGCGTGGCACTCTACATTGGCGAAGTCACCCAGCGCGTCCTGGCGCAAGAGGCCTCGCGCGACAGCGAGTCGCGTTATCGTGCCATGGTGGATAACCGAACGGAAGTAATCTGCCGCCTCCTGCCGGACGGTACGCTAACCTTCGTGAACGACGCCTATGTGCGTTGTTTTGGACAAACGCGCGAGGAGTTGATCGGGCAAGACTACTACTCGCTGTTGTTTGCCGAGGATCGCGAGAAGGTCCGGCAACGTTTCGCATCGCTCGGCCGAGATCACCCGGTGGCCGTCTACGAGCATCGCTTTCCAACGGCTCGGGACCAGGTCTGTTTGCTGCAGTGGACGAGTCGGGCGTTGTTCGATAGCGACGGGCGCCTCGGCGAGTATCTCTTGGTGGGGCGCGACCTTACCAAGCAAAAGAGGGCCGAAGAGGCACTCAGAGTGTCGCGGAAGGAATCGGCTATCCGCAACGAGATAGCCAGCATCTTTCTTATCGTCTCGAACGAAGACATGTACGCCGAAGTACTGGGTGTGTTGCTGCAGGCCTTCCAGAGCCGGTATGGTTACTTCGGCTTCATCGATCAAAGTGGCAATCTAGTCTGTCCCTCCATGACGCGAGATATCTTTGACGCGTGCCGCATGGAAGAGAAGGATCTGGTTTTCCCCCGAGAGTCTTGGGGAGGACTGTGGGGACGCTCGTTGGAAGAGAAACAGACTCTGTATCAGAACGACGCCTTGGAAGTTCCCGGCGGGCACATACCGTTGCGTCGCGTGCTGTTGGCCCCGATCGTTCATCAGGGAGAACTGATCGGCCAGTTTGCCGTGGCCGACAAGCCGAGCGATTATACGGAAGAAGACAGCCGTTTGTTGGAAAACCTGGCCGCCCACGTGGCACCCGTGCTGCATGCACGAATCGAGAACGAACGGCTCGAACGGCAACGCGAGGAGGCCGAGCAGCAACTAAGGCTCTCGCACCATTTCCTCGAAACGGCCAACCGGCACTGCGAAATGCAACCCTTGTTGGATGGATTCGTGGCCGCCTTGAAGAAGTTTGCCGACTGCGAAGCTGTGGGGATCCGCATTCTTCGTGAGCATGGAGCGATTCCCTATCAGGCCTTTGACGGGTTCAGCCAGGAGTTCTTCGAACAAGAAAGCCCTTTGTCGATCGAGACGGATCGGTGCATGTGCATCAAGGTGATCAAAGGCGAGACGAACACCGGGCTCCCTTATTTCACGCAGGAGGGGTCTTTCCATGTCAACGGAACGTCACGCTTTCTCGCCAACATCTCGGAAGAAGAGAAGGGCCAAACCCGAAACGCTTGCAACCAGTACGGTTTCGAGTCGGTCGTGTTGGTGCCGATCCAGATGGGGAAACAGATTCTCGGATTGATTCATCTGGCCGATTCCCGGGAAGACGTGTTCTCCGATTCTTTGGTCAGAGTCTTGGAGAAGGCTGCCATGCAGTTGGGGACGGCCATCCAGCGAATTCATGCCGAAGAAGCCGTGAGAACGGCGAAGGACCAACTGGAAGTTCGCGTCAGGGAACGAACGAGCGAACTCGCCCAGACGAACGAGGCGTTGGAGGCCGAGATTGCCCATCGCGAGCGTTTGGAGAACGAGGTGCTGAACATCGGGGCACGCGAGCAGCAGCGCATCGGACAAGAACTGCACGACGAGTTGGGACAGGAACTCACCGGCCTAGGGTACCTGGCCAAGAGTCTTCACCAGCGGCTCGATTCCCAGGAGCTTTCCGAGGCCGAGATGGCCGCCGAAGTGGCGCAAGGAATTCCTCTCGCCTTGCGCCGGGTGCAAGGGATTGTCAAGAATCTTGTTCCGCCGGAGATCGGCGACGGGCAGTTGGTCCAGGCCCTGCAAACCTTGGCCAGCAACGTGGAGGATCGCGCGGGCATTTCCTGTTGCGTGGAAAGTGACCAGCCCGAGGTCTTCTGCGATACCCACAGGGCCATACATTTGTATCGAATTGCGCAAGAGGCGGCCAACAACGCTGTGAAACACGGACAGGCCCGGAATATCGTCGTGGAGCTCGAAACCGACCGTCAGCGGATCATTTTGCGGGTTCGCGACGACGGGATTGGGTTCTCCGGCGAAGACGATAGACCCTCCGGATTCGGGCTGCGCATTATGCGCTACCGGGCCCGTATATGCGGAGGACAACTCGACGTTCAATCGAGCGCCGATGAGGGAACACTCGTTACTTGTACTATTGATAGGGAGCAATCTAATGACTGATGTCAGCGACATCCATTCGGCAACACACCGGATCATGGTCGTCGACGACCACCCGATCGTTCGACGCGGACTACGCGAGTTGGTCGGCGACGAACCGGACTTCGAGATCTGCGCGGAAGCGGAAGACGTAGCCGAGGCGCTGCGGCTGTTCGACTCCGAGCAACCGGACGTGGTCATCGTGGATCTCTCGCTCAAGGGGGGGCACGGGCTGGAGTTGATAAAGCAGATCAAAGCACGAGCGTCTCATGTCAAGATGCTCGTCTCTTCCATGCACGACGAATTGCTCTTCGCCGAGCGCGTGTTGCGTGCCGGGGCCTCCGGGTATATCAGCAAGCAGGAATCACCGGAAAAGATTATCGGCGCGATCCGGCAGATTCTTGGCGGCGAGATCTACCTCAGCCCGCGCATGGCCAATCGCCTCTTGCACCGCTTTGCCGAAGGCGAGGTGGTGGAAAAGAACCCGATCGAAAGCCTCTCGAACCGCGAGTTGGAGGTCTTCGAGATGATCGGTCAAGGCTTCTCCACCAAGCAGACGGCTCGAAAACTCGAGCTCAGCCACAAGACGGTCGAGACGCACCGCGAGAAGATCAAGATGAAGCTCAATCTACGCAACGGCGCGGAACTGAATCGCCACGCCACCCAATGGGTCCTGGAGAACGGCTAAACTCCGCGGAAAACGCCCGTTTCGGGCCCGCTAGGCACCGATTGTCACCAGTTTGCCACCATACTTCCACCACGCGTTTCGTGGTCAACGAAGCGTGCGGATAGGTAGAATGGTGGTAGAAGAACTGGCCTAGGACGAACGTGCGGCCGTAAGTCTCTCAAGTGGCGCCAAGAGGCTGACTTACGAACACGTGTTTGGATAGGCAATCAGGTTGGCTAGGAGTGAAGCCCGTGGATTGCCCCTTCACGAAACAGATTCGCAATCGGGCGACGACCCGTCAACTCATCCCTCGCTTCGAGCAACTCGAAACGCGACTCTTGTTGTCTGTCGATTTGTCGTCGAAATTCCAATGGTCCGAGGCGCTCCAACTCCTCGAAGCGGATGCCCAGGCCGCCTCGACCTCCAGCTATCAGCTACAGGAAATGCCGATCTGGGGCGATACGTCGGCCAAGCCGCAATCGAAGGTCTGGCAGCACGACGATCAATGGTTCAGCGTGATTGCCGACGACTCGGGCACCTGGGTCTGGCGACTGGACGGCCTGGTCTGGTCGCCCGTGTTGCAAATCGACTCCGGCCGCTTCCGCGCCGACGTCAAGAGTGTGGGTGACGTCGCCCACGTGCTGCTCTACAAAAGTGAATCGTCCAAGCTAGCCTCGATCCAGTACGTACCCGGCGCGCTGGGAACTTACGAGCTATGGGCACAGCGACCGTTCTCGACCGCCTTGCCCCTGGACGGGTCCGTGGAAACGGCCACCTTGGACGTCGATTCCACGGGACGAATGTGGGTGGCCTCCGACGCACGTACCGACGTGATGGTTCGCTACAGCGATTTCCCTTACACAAGCTTCAGTGCCCCGATCACCATTGCTTCCGGTATCAGCAGCGATGATATCTCGGCAATCACCGCGCTGCCGGACGATTCCGTCGGCGTCTTGTGGTCGAATCAGCAAACCGATCGTTTCGGTTTCCGGGTTCACAATGACTCGGATCCCGTTGGCGTCTGGTCGGGTGATGAGGTGCCCGCTTCGCAGTCGGCGCTGGACGTCGGCGGCGGCATGGCCGACGATCACCTCAATCTGGCCGTCGCCTCGGACGGGACCCTCTACGCGGCGGTTAAAACCAGCTACAACAGGTCCTCCTTGACCGAGGTCGGGTTGCTCGTGCGGCGGCCTTCGGGAGTCTGGGATCCGATGTATCTGGTCGACACCCAAGGAACACGACCCATCGTCGCGATTAGCGAGGACGACAACCGGCTATTGGTTGCCTATCGCGAGTCCGACTCGGCCGGGCCGATCGTCTACCGAGAGTCACTCCTCTCGTCGATCGCCTTCGGGGCGGAACAAGTCCTCATCGACGGTACTGCGGTCAACAATGCTTCGGGCACCAAAGACCCCTTCTCCGGCGAATTGGTGGTAATCGGCTCGGGCAATGGGCAGTTGGCCGGGACCCGATTGGCAACCGGCCCGCTGCAGAACCAGGCGCCACTGGTCGATGCCGGTTCCGATCAAGGCGTTGTCGCGGGGACGCCCTTTGCACTGGACGCGACCGTACACGACGACGGCCTGCCCTTTCCGCCCGGTTCGGTCACCACGAGCTGGTCGCTGTCAAGCGGGCCGGGCTCGGTCGTGATCGAGGATCCGACCGCACTCGACACGGCCGTCACCTTGAACCTGCCCGGCACTTACGTCTTTCGCCTAGAAGCGAACGACGGCGAATTCACGGTCGCCGATGAAGTGCAGATCACCGGCTACGAAGCCGGCGCATGGTTCACGCAGTCGTTCCAGGACGGTGTACTGCCGGACCCCACTTACGCCGGCACCCGTGACGTCCGGATCAAGGTCGCCGATCCGAGCCGAAATTACGAGCGCACGACGATCCTGGTTGCTGACGGCGACCCGTCGATAGCGAGCTTACTGCAATGGGACCTCGGCCTCATCCCGTCCGGTGTGACCGTCCAATCCGCGACGTTGTCATTGAATGTCATCGGCGCCACGGCCGATTCTTACGAAATCTACGAACTGACCCAGGACTGGGTGGAAGCCGAGGTCACGTGGAACGAATACTCGTCGGGAAACGCTTGGGAGATCTCCGGCGCAGCGGGTGACACGGATCGTCGACCCACCGTGTTGGGCGCCATCGGGCCGACCTCTACCGGGCTGGCCTCGTTCCCGCTCGGCGCCGCCGGAATCGCCACCGTGCAAACTTGGATCGACGATCCCACCAGAAACCACGGGGTCATCATCCAGGATTACGTGTCGGCCACGGACAGCGTGGCCTTCGACTCGAGCGAGGACGCCACGCCGACATTTCATCCCCGACTCGATGTGACCTACGTCCATCAGCCGATCCAAAACAATCCACCCGTACTGGATCCGATTGGGGATCAGACCGTGGTGGAGGGCCGATCGCTGGGCTTCACCGTGTCGGCAAGCGATCTCGATGGTGATCCGCTGTCGTACGAGGCCGTCGGCTTGCCCTTAGGAGCCACGTTTGACGCCATCACCAAGACTTTCGCATGGACACCCCTGGACGGTCAGGCTGGGACGTACGCAACATCGTTCGTCGTTAGTGACGGCACGGTAACCGATTCCGAGATGATCACGATTTCCGTGCTGCCGGCAAACGATCCCCCGGTGCTCGATCCGATCGGCGGGCAATCGGTCGATGAAGGGGTGCTGTTGAGTTTCACCGTCTCGGCCTCGGACCCGGACCTGGATCCACTAACTTTCTCGGCCAGCAATCTGCCGGCGGGCGCCACGTTTTCTCCCTCGACGCAAACGTTCACCTGGACTCCCGCCGAAGACCAAGACGGGACGCATACGGTCACGTTTAGCGTCACCGACGGCATCGATAGCGATGCGGAAACGGTCACGATCACCGTGGTCGAGGTCAACCAGCCCCCGGTCTTGACGCCGATCGGCGATCGGCAGGTTACCGAAGGCGATCCGCTGAGCTTTATCGTCTCGGGGAGCGATCCGGACGGGAATCCGCTGACCTACTGGGCCGCCGGATTGCCGCCCGGGGCTACTTTTGACCCGGGCAGTCGCCTTTTCAGTTGGACACCCGAGCTTGGTCAGGCCGGCGTCTACAGCAGTTCCTTCACCGTGAGTGATTCCTTGGCGACCGACTCTCAGACCATCGTGATCACGGTCGACGCTCGTCCGACGATCGTGACCGATTCGTTTCAGGACGGGGTCTTCCCCAACGCGACCTACGCAGGAACCAGCGATACGAGAATCAAGGCGTCTCGGCCGACCAGAAACTACGGCTCCAGCCGCAAACTGGACGCCGACGGCAGCCCCGACAAGTCGGCCATGATCAGGTGGGATCTGACGTCGGTTCCCTCGGGCAGTACGCTCCAGTCCGTCTCGTTGACGATTCGCGTGTTTGGCAAAACCCGCCACACGTACGAACTCTATGAAGTCGGTCGCCACTGGATCGAGGGCGAAGCGACCTGGAACCAGGCCACCGCGACCGACGCATGGCAAGTGCCCGGGGCCCAAGGAAGTGCGGACCGCGGCACGACCGTCTTAGGAACGATCACGGCGCCGGTGGCCGGAACGTACACCTTCGACCTGAACCCGGCGGGCGTGGCCGTAGTGCAAGCGTGGATCGACAACCCCGCGGACAACTTCGGACTGATCGTTCAAGACTATCTGGATGCCAGCGATGGGCTTGACTTCGACTCGAGCGACGTGGGCATGGCGACGGATCGCCCCAAACTCACGCTGACCTATCAAATTGCCGCCGCGACGGCCAGTTCCCTGGTTGAGTACGATGTCGGATCGCCGTATATGATTTCCGGTCCAACGTGGCCGGAGGTGATGCACCTAACCGACCCACGCCTGTACGATTGGGCAATCGAAGACGACTACCTCGAGGACTGGTCCAGTCCGAGGAAGGTCCGGACCATCGATTTCCTGCTGGGCACGGACCTGTGGTGACGAGTTGTTCGCTCGTTCAACTGTCGCCGTGGTCGGACTGGCTTTGGACGACGTCGATCATGGCCAACATGTTCTGAAGCGGCACGTCGCCCTCGACGTCATGGGCCGGGGCGAAGATATAGCCACCCTCTTGGCCGGCCTGTAATAACCGGCCCGTTTCGGCCCGCACCTCGGCGACGCTGCCAAACGGCAGAATGCGCTGCGTCGACATGCCGCCGTGAAAGGCCAGCCGGCCGCGGTATTGGGGTAACAGGGCGTAGATGTCCATTACCTCCGGCTGAAACGGATTGAAGCAGTTCAGCCCGATCTGAACCAGATCGTCGAACAGCTCGTCGACATCGCCGCACGAGTGAATCATCACGAACTTGCCGGCTTGGCGAACCGTGCCGTACATTCGCCGAAGCATGGGGTGAATGAACTGCCGCCATAGCGTCGGGCCCATCTGCAGCCCGTGTTGCTGGCCCCAATCGTCGCCGAAGTAGACCGCGTCAATATCGAATTTCAGGGCCTCGCGGGCCTGAGCCACGTTGTAGTCGGCAATGGCCCCGAACAGTTCACGCACGAACCGAGGGTGCTCGATGAAGTCGATCATCAGATTCTCCATCCCGCGCAACGTCCACGCCCGCTCGTACAGCGAGAACCCGATCTGGAACACGCGAAACCGATCGGGAAACCGGTCGAGCTTCTCGGGGATGTTTGCAAAGAATCGCTCGTCCAACGGGTCGGGGAACTCGTAGCCGGCAAGCGTAGGTTCGGGCAACACGCAACCTTCGACGTTGCCGATATCCTTGTCGACCGTCCGGTCCCAGACCACACCGAAGACGTCCCGAAAACGATCGTTCTCCAATTCAGTGAAAAACCCGATATCACTGCCCAGCCGCACCAGATGATTCTCCAGCGGCACTTCCAGATCATCACAGCCGTAATGGGCCAGCAGCTTCTCTTTCGCCTCTTGGGTAAAACCCATCGACCAAGGGACATACGGCGGACGGCGACCTTCAAGGACCGTTCGGACAACTTCACGCGGAGTCATAGGCGGCTTTCTCTACCAGTGGTTTCAAGGAACGGCCAAGGGATCATTGTACCCAGCGGCTCGGCGTTTGGGTATCCCATGCCCGGGAAACCGTTACATTCCGCACCACCGGCCGGCCCGCATGACCAACCGAACCGACGCGGTGAACTACACTTGTGAAGGCCGGGTAATCACCGGCATCGACCGAACACTTACGCACGAAGGAGCCGCCCCTTGGCCCGACAAACCGCACTGATCATCGGCGCCGGACCGGCCGGCCTGACCGCCGCCCACGAACTGCTTCGACGTAGCGACATCCGGCCGATCGTCCTGGAGAAGAGCACCTACATGGGCGGAATCTCCCGGACGGTCAACTACAAGGGTAACCGGATCGACATCGGAGGGCACCGCTTCTTCTCGAAGTCGGATCGGGTCATGCAATGGTGGATGGACCGGATGCCGGTCGAGTCGCCCGAGGGACCTGATCCGGAGCTGGTCGATTCGGTGCTGATGCTTCGCTCGCGGCGGTCGCGGATCTACTTCCAGCGAAAGTTCTTCGACTATCCGATCAGTCTGAGCTTCGACACACTGCGGAAGCTAGGCCCCTGGTCGACATTGAAGATGGGTACGAGCTACGCCCACGCCATGGCCCGACCGATCCGCCCGGCCGACACGCTCGAAGAGTTCTTCATCAACCGCTTCGGCCGCGAGCTGTATGAGACGTTCTTCAAGTCGTACACCGAGAAAGTGTGGGGTCTGCCCTGTTCGCAAATCAGCGCCGAATGGGGCGCCCAGCGGATCAAGGGCCTCTCGATCACCAAGGCCCTGCTGCACGCCTTGAAGAGACCGCTGGCCAGCCGTAATGTGGCCCAACGTGATGTGGCCCAAAAGGGGACCGAGACCTCGTTGATCGAACAGTTTTTGTACCCCAAGCACGGCCCGGGCCAGTTGTGGGAACAGGTGGCCGACGAAGTGCGAGAAATGGGGGGCGAGATCCTGACCGAGCAGGAAGTTCGACACATCGACACCGCGGGCAGCCGCGTGACGGGCGTTGAAGCGGTCGACGTGAAGACGGGAGCGCCGCAATCGTTTCGCCCCGACTACTGTTTCTCGACCATGCCGATCAAGCAGTTGGTCCGATCGTTCTTTGTCGGGCCACCCAGGGCGATCCGTCAAATCAGCGAAGGATTGATGTACCGCGATTTTGTTACCGTCGGGCTGCTGCTTAACCAGTTGAAGATCAAGGAAGGCACGGAGTCCGGCAACCGCCTGATCCGCGACAATTGGATCTACATCCAAGAGCCCGACGTCACGGTGGGTCGCTTGCAGGTCTTCAACAACTGGAGCCCCTATCTGCCGGCCGATCCCGAGAAAGTGTGGGTCGGCATGGAGTACTTCTGTAACGAAAACGACGAGTTGTGGATCCAAAACGACCAACAGCTCAAGACGTTGGCGGTCGAGGAACTGGCGCGGATCGGGATCATCGACCCGGCCGAGGTGCTCGACGGCACGGTGATCCGGATGCCCAAAACCTACCCGGCCTACTTCGGCACCTACGATCGGTTCGACGAACTGCGATCGTGGCTGGATCGGTTCGAGAACCTCTATCTGATCGGTCGCAACGGAATGCACCGCTACAACAACATGGACCACTCGATGCTCTCGGCCATGACGGCCGTAGAGAACATCCTTGGGGAACGGACCGAGAAGTCGAACATCTGGTCGGTCAACACCGAGCAGGAGTATCACGAACAAGAGAGCGAGAAGAAGCCTGAGCTAGTCACACAACAGACGTAGGGTGGGTCGAGGCACGAAGACTCACGCGGAACCCAAGAGCCCCTCCATGAAAATCGTCCTGGTCCGACCCAATTACGAGAGCCACATCATCACACCGCCGCTGGGGCTGGGTTACCTGGCATCGTATCTGAAACAGCACGGCATCGAAGCCACGATCATCGACGGCTTGCGCGACGGGCTGCCGGAAGACACGCTCCTTAAGCAGATTGCGGCCCAGCAGCCCGACGTGGTGGGCATCACCTGTCTGACGGCCTTCTATCATCAGGTCGTCAGTCTTTCGCGGCAATTGAAGCAACGCGGGATGCGGGTTGTTATCGGCGGCGTACACCCGACGTTCTTGCCCTATGAAACGCTCGAAGACTCCCAGGCCGACTACGTGGTCCGTGGCGAAGGCGAGACGGCCTTGCTGCGGCTGCTGGAGAGCGACTTCATCCACGAGGCCATCCCGGGCGTCTACACGATCGACGACGCGAGGATGGGTAAGCTGCCGGAGGAGAAAGCTCCTTGGTGCAAGGATCTCGACGAGCTGCCATTTCCGGATTGGCAGCAGATCGACCCGAGAACCTATCCCAAGGCCCCGCACGGTGCGATCGTCAAGAACTTCCCGATCGGCGTGGTCACCTCGACGCGGGGCTGTCCCCAAGCGTGTACGTTTTGCGCCAGCCCGAAGTTTTACGAGCGAAAGCTGCGGTTCCGCTCGCCCGAGAATGTGGTCGACGAGATTCAATACCTGGCCGAACGATTCGGCGTGAGGGAGATCCATTTCGAGGACGACAACCTGACCTTCAAACGCAGCCACGTCGAGGAGATCTGCCGTTTGATCATCGAGCGGGGGATCAAGGTCAGTTGGGCCTGTCCCAACGGCATTCGGGCCGATCGGGTCGACGAGGAGTTGATCCGGCTAATGAAACGGGCCGGCTGCTACTACTTCGCCTACGGCATCGAGTCGGCCAATCCGGGAATCCTCAAAAACATCAAGAAGAGCGAGACCATCGAAACCATCGAGCGAGCCATCGACACGGCGGCCAAGGTGGGTATCTCGTGCCAGGGGTTCTTCATCTTCGGCCTGCCCGGCGAGACGCCCGAGACCATCGAGGAAACGATTCAGTTCGCCGCGAAGTCGAAACTCTCGCGGGCCCAGTTTCTCATTCTCGACGTGATCCCCGGCTCGGGACTTTGGGACTCGTTGCGGGGTCAGTTCATTCCCGACTGGGAAAAGAACAGCTACAAGGAACCCGAGTGGATCCCCGAGGGACTCAGCCGCGAGCAATTGCAACGGGCCCAATCGCGTGCCTTCCGCAAGTTCTACAGCCACCCCGGACGATTTCTCCGCTTGGCCCTGTCGATTCGGCCACAGCAGTTGAAATTCGTTCTGCAGCGGCTGTTGGACTATCGCATTCTCGGCTCGTCGCAGCGGGAAAGAGATTCTGTCAGTCGTGCGCCGGAGATTGTTGTCTCGGTCAACGCCATGGGGACCACGCCGTCAGTCGAGGCGGTTGCCGAAGAGGTCGGCTCGCAGTGCCCGGCAGTCGTAGATGAACACGTTGTCGTTGGAGGCCTTGACCAGGCCTTCGAAGCGTTTCGTGAGAATGACGTAGTCGAGCCCTTCTTCCCGGCACAAGACACGTAGATCTTCCTCGGTCGGCGGCGGCTCGTCGGGGTAGGAATCGAAGACGGACAGCCGGTGGATCAGGAAGCTGCCGCTGTGGGAGAATTCCCGCATCCGGTCGATCTCGAACCGCCATACCACCCGCACCCGCCGTTGGCCTTCGAGGGCCGTTCGCCGGTCAAACAGGGAGCCGACCGTCTGTTCCCAACTGTAAAACGATCGAGCCGGAATGCCGAACCAGACGTGCACCACGTCGGTGGGCCAATAGACTACCGGGCGGGACTCGAGGTTTGGCGCCTGCTCGTGCAGGAATTGTCGCACGAAACCGAGGTCGGCATGGTCGCGGATGAACCTCTCGCGGTAGCGCGAGTCGGCGCGAACGAAAAAGGCGGCCGAACTCAGTACGATCCACACCACGGCCGCGATCAGGCCGGCCCGGCGCACATCGCGTGCCAGGCGCCATAGCCCGGCGATCAACAGCACGGCTACGCCCGCCACGATTGCATCGCTACACGGCCGCGTGATCAACCAGATCAACCGCACCGGGTCTTCGACTTCGGCATCAAGAAGCCGCCCCAGCGAGCAGACCACGCCGATCGAGGTCCAGAGGCCATACACGGCCAAGGCGATCAGTACCGAGGACCCTAGCCACTCAGGCTCGCCGATATGCCGGGCTCGACTGCGAAGGACGGCCGCCGCTATACCGACCAGACAGACCAACAGGGCAAGGTTCATGCCGATCGATTCCAGTGTGAAGAAACTCGGTTGAATCAGTTCCCCCGTGAAGCAAGCCACCAAGATCGCCCCGCCGCGCGACTGGGAAGTGCCTTGCTGCCAAAGCCGAAACGTGACCAACACTCCAATCGGCACGGCCAGAAACTGCAACAGCCACAAAGCCCTAGCGGGCTGGCCTTGCAAGAGCAGCGCATAGGGTCGCCACTCGGCCGCCGTGTGCAACGAGACGCCCGCCAAGGCGGCCAACACGATCAACAGCATCACCACGCGAAACGGACGTTCCACGTAGCGCAAACCGATCAGCACCACCACCGCGGAAAAGATGATTCGCCACCAATCGGCCAGTGACCAGTTCGTCGGGAACAGATGCGTATTGCGGTGCAGCAGAATGTCGTACCAGACCGGATCAATGAACCCGAGCAGTCGAATACCCAGCGGTTGCCACAGTAACACGACAGCGACTGCGACGGTGACGAGTAGTGCCAGAGCGGCAACGACCGCCCGGGGTAATTTGTCCACGGCCCATACCGCGATCGTTACGGCCAATCCGGTCAGACCCATCAAGGGGTGCAGCGCGATGGCGCCCAGCGATAGGAATCCGGCGGCGAAGTAACGTCGGTTGCACAGCCGCTCGAGGGCCAAGAGCGTCAGCGCGACGGCCGGCAGTCGGGCGGTCAAGAAGCCCTCGTGAACGTTCAACACGCCTTGCCCGCCGTAGGGGACGTCGGTCACCGCGAGCAGGACCAGGGCCAGACTGCCGATCAATCGATCGGGAATCAAACATCGCACCAGCCGCATTTGGGCAAAGATGACCGCCGCCGAGCAGACGACATAGCCCAAGAAAAAGGCGCCCGTCAACCCCAGCACGCCGGCCAAGGGGCTCATCAGCAGGGAAAAGACCGAGTAGTTGTCTTGCGACCCATAGAGAAAGTAGAGGTCGCCATCAAAGAAGCCTTCGGTCGTCCGGTTCATCACCTGCACGGCATAAAGCTTCGCGTCGTGTGCCAGCCCCGCATAGGGCCGCGCAACCGAACGCAAGGCCAGCAGAACCAGAAAGAAACAGCCCGGGCGCCCAGCGACCTGCCGTAGCGGATCGATCAATCGGTCGAGTAACGGTTCTCGGTCGTTTTCGGCCATGGCAGCGGACGGGTTCGGTCGTAGGGATTCTTCGGCTGGGCGCCTATGTAACTATAGGTCGCCGAGAGACCACGCACAAACGCCCGTTTAGCGGCCGGGTTTGCCCGGCGCATTGCCCGAGGGTTTCGGTTCCAGAGCATTCGCGTACGGCCCTTGCCCGAGCAGAATCTGGTGAAACTCCTGCATGTGGTGCTCCGCCACGGCGCGCGGCATAACCGAGTGCTTCTTGCAGAGCAAGGCGGCGATGCCCGTGGCGCGTCCGGTTTGGCCGCCGGTCTTCATGATCTTGATGCTCGAGTAGGCCACGTGGCTGGCGCTGATGCAACGGCCGGCCATCATTAGGTTCTCGACGTTGCGCGAATAGAGGCAGCGCAGCGGGATCGGGTAGGGATCGACCGGGATCAGTTGCCAAGTGTCGGGACTGCTGCGGAAATCGTACTTTTCGTCGGGATAATGCAGGCAGAAGAACTGGCTTCCCATGGCGGCCCAGTCGGGGAAGGGCGTCTGGTTGCGGATGTCGTTTTCTGTGAGGATGTGGTCGCCGATCAAGCGTCGCGACTCACCCCGGGCGGCGACGTGGGCCATCCAGACCAGCTCCAAATTGGCATTGCGATTCGGCGAACGCTTCTTGGCCGTAGAGAATGTCCCGTAGATGGCCCGAAATAGATGATCGCGGACGAACTCGCCTTCGATGGTCTTGTCCAGCCACTGGCCGCTTTCCCAAAAATGGTCCCAGCCGCCGAGTTCGTGGAAATCGCCGGAGACCTCCGTCGCCCATGGCACCTCGGGAAACGGCACGGGTCGCTCGGCCATGCGCGTGAGGAACTTGATCGTGTTGCCGTGGGTCATCTTGTCGGCTTCGATCGGCGCCAGCGACTCGTCGAACTCCGCGCGTGCCTCGCGGCCCATGCGGTACTCGGCCCCGGCCCAATAGCCGATCCACCCGTCGCCCGTGCAGTCGACGAACAGCGGGGCTGCGAAGCGGAGCTCTTCGTTGGTCCCGGTGTGCTTGGCGTCGACGCCGGTAATTCGATGGCCCTGTTTCTGGACACGAAAGGCGTGCCACCCGAGCATCAGTTTCAGGTTCTGCTGGGCTTGAAGCACCTTGGCCCGATCGGGGGCAGCGACCTCGTTGATAATCGGTCCGCCGAGTCCGCGGGGAGGGATGCCGATTTCGCTACTGGCGTTGCCGCCGAGCACGGGTCGATCTTGAATCAGGGCCACCGAAAGCCCCAGCCGCGCTGCGGTCAGGGCGGCCGAGCAACCGGCGATCCCTCCGCCGACCACGACCACGTCGAACTTGCCGGCCGGCGGGGGTTCTTCAGGAAGCCCCAACAGCTTCCGCCGCCAGGCGGCCATGCCTGGGCCGGGTTTCTCCGGCGGCTTGTGATCCGCATCGGTGGTGAAAAACAGGGCATCGCATCGCCCGTCGAACCCGGTCAAGTCCTTCAACTCGATGGTCACCTTGCCGGCGGGGACATCGACGATTCCGCCATTTTGCCAGATCCAATCTTCGCCCTCGGCGCCGAACGTCGGCGTAAGCGACTTGCCATCGAGCAACACATGAAAACGGCCCGGGTGATGCGAGGGGACCCAGTCCTTGGTGCGAACCCAGAGGCGATAGGACGCTTGCTGGGGAAATTCGACCACGGTCTTTGCCCCGGCCACCGGTTTACCCAAACCGTGGGCCAGCAGGTAGGGTGAACCCATCTGGTCCATGAATTGCGAATCGACGACCCAGCCGCCGGAGTCGGCGAAGCCTTCCGCCTCGACCAACACCTCGGCCGCAAATAGGCAAGAAGCAGAGAAAACGATCCCCAGCGCGGCAAGGTATCTCATTAGTAAGACTCCCCACGGTGACGATGCAAGTGGAAGTTGCGGTAATGCGTAATAGAATACGGCATGTCCGCGGGGATGTCCAGCCGGGCTGAAAGAGACGTCTTAGAACCGAGAGGCGCCGGCTAGCCGGACTTCTTTTTTTTTACCTGGGTGTCGGTGAACTTGATGTCGATCAGTTCTCCCGGCATCAGGGGCAAGGTCTTGGGCAGCGCGATACGAATCGGGCGTCCCCACTCGGGGGTCCTCGGATCGCGCAGTAATCGGACCGGGATCAGCTCGAATTGGGGGCCGACTCGTTCGATGGTCACCAACTCCATCTGGTGCCTGGAGCCGCGTGCCCTGACGTAAACTTCCATATCGGCCCGGGGGTGGAAACGCTCTTCCTGGCGGACATAGGCCACGGCATAGCGTCCTTCATCGGCGGCAATGGTCACGATCGGTTCGCCGGCCCTGATGAATTGGCCAGGCCAAGAGTGAATGGCACAGATCGTCCCGTTGATGGGTGCCCGGATCTCCAAGGCGTCGATCTGCAGTTCCACTTCCCGAATACGGGCTTGCTGCGTATCCATATCCGCGCGGATGGGGAGGAGCAACTTGGCCAGCCGATCGGCAGTCAAGGGAGGATTGTCGTCCAACTGCTTGTTCAACTGCGACCAGAGTTTTTCCGCTTCGTTAAGAGCCTTCGTTTTTTCTTCGATCTCCTGATGAATCGCTTCGTAGGCCTCTTTTCGGTTCTTAGCCTCTTCGGCCTGGTCTTCGACCACGGATAAGGCCTTACTCTGTTCGTCGAGATGGCTCTGCACTTGTTGGCGCATCTCGTCACGGCGTTTTAGAGCCGCTTTCCACTCTTTCTCCGCCTCCCCGAGTGTTGTCGTACTTTCCTTCGCGTATTGGTCGCGGCGCAGTTTCGCCGCGTCAAGTTGCTCTTCGGCCTCTTTCAAGGCTTTCTTTCGCTGTTTCAATTGGTCCTTGGTCCGATCGCGTTCGAGCCGGATGTTTTCGATCTCGTACTTGTCGACGAGCTGCTTGTCCTTCTTGCGGAAATCCTCGAGGTATTCGATCCTGGCGGTGAGCTGCTTCAACTCGACCTCGTCGGCTTGGACCTTGGCTTTCCGATCGAGCACCTCCAATCGCTTCGTATAGGCATTCAATTCCAGTTGGTTCTTGTCGGCCTCGATTTCGTGCATCCGATCGACGGCTTCAAGATACCTTTGCTCGGCCTGTGAGGTCAAATCGAGCAGATCGGCATCGATTTCCGCTCGGCGGTCGAGTGCCGCGAGTTTCATTTTCTCGACGTCCAGCGCGATGCGACGTTCTTCCCTGGTGCGGTTGCGCAGCCGCTCCTCCTCCTCCAGACGAATGGTTTCTGCCGTAGATTGAAGTCTTTTCGCCAACCCCGCCAACTCACGCTGCAGCGTTACGACGCTCGCCCGCGCGAAACTATCGTCGAGCCTGGCGATGATCTCGTTGCCCTGAACCTTGTCGAAGAGGGTAAACGGCTTGCGGTATAGCGGCGCGAGTTTCCCGTCCACGCCGGCGGCTACCGGCAGGCGCACAGCTTCCACCTCGCCGATCGTCTGCGGGATGCGCCCGCGCTCGTTCCAGAGCCACAACGTGGCGGCGATGCAAGCAAGAAAACAGAACACCGGCAGCACGTTATAGCGAAAACGGCGCCATCGATGTTTCAGCGGAGTTGGAATACGGGTTCCGTCAGCCATGGATTACACTTCCGATTCATCCTCGCGTAGGAATAGCGAGACGTGTTCAATACCTTCCGTCTGTTTCAAAGCCCATTGTAATTCGTCACTGCGGGAAGGGTCGCGTAACAGGAGTCGATAGGAGAGGTTGAGTCCCTCGTCGGTCAGTTTTCGTTCGCTGGCCAGCAAGACGCGCGAGGCGTGTTGTCCCAAGACGCGTTTCAGCCCGGCCAGTCCGCTGACCAGGTCGCCGGTCAATTGCAAACTCAACACGGCGTCGAAGCGATGCCGGCTTCCAAAGGCCGTCATGCGCAGATAGAGCAATACTGCGGCGATCCCCGCCGCGGCGATCAAGGAGGTTGAGTAGCGCAAGGTTCCCACCCCCAACCCTTCCATAATCGTCCAAAGAATGAACGTAGTATCACGGGTATCCTTCAGGACGTTGCGGAACCGCACCACCGCGAAGACGGCCAGCAGCCCGAACGCGAACGCAATGCTACCGGACATCAGCATCATCATCATGGCCACGATGACTGGGATGACGACCAGCGAGGCCACGAAGGTCTGCGAGTAGGAGAGGCCCTTGTGGGTCCACATATAGACCCAGCCGACGAACTGCCCGATGACAAACGCGAACAGCAACGTAAACACGGACGACATGGGCCCGCCGCTGGCGGCGCCGTAGTCTCCGTCGAGGATCATTTGCGTAAAATTGTTCATCTAGCCATTCCCACCTGCAAGTCGGCACCGTCTTCCGGCCGAATTCCCAGGGCATTGATACAGTGAATGTACTTGGGCACGGAAATCCGCTGTAAGTTGAAAGCCTGCGCCAGCTCGTGCATCCAACTGGGGAAACGATCCGTGAATTTCAGTTCGAGGATCACTCCGCCCACGTCCGGCCAGGATCCCTGGGTCGGCAAGGCAAGATCGGCCCCTTGCTCGTAGGGACTTCCCAGAAGTTGCCGGTCGAAGGTAACCCGAACCTGATCGCTGTTCGGAGAAACGTAGGCCTCGCGAAGGTACGATACATAAGCCCGGCCCAACGCACCCGTGCGGTTGCACAGCCCACAGAAACTCAAAAGCGCGCTACCCGATTTCGGGTTCGTCTGGTCGCCCATCAAACACGCCAAGTCGGGAACTTCGCCGGCGAAAACTCGGTGGATGCTCTTCTTCGTGACCGTCGCGCGTTCTTTCCTAATCACGTCGGTTACTCGACGCTTGATTTCCAAGAAGGCCGGGCTGTCCGGGTTGTTGTCGTAGAAGCGAATTCGAAGCTTGAACCGGTTCTTGATACCCTGCATGGTCTGGCCGTAGAGAAACAAGTCGGGTGTATCCAAATAGAGGCTCGCTATCGGATAGGCGTTGTCCATTTCCGGGCGGCAATGCTCGTCCGGTTCGAGGTGAGAGCTGATGAAGTTCCTCAGGCCGCGCGCGGTCTCTTCGTCGATGATGTATTTCATCTCGAATCGACTAGTCTGAAGTCCGTGGCGATAGGCCATCTAGCGTTACCTTCACCCTTCTCTACACTCCGCAAACCGCGCCCGGGCGCCCAACCGTGATCCCACCGGATCCACGGCGACGCATGCAGTCGCGTTGCAAGGAGCATCCGTGTTGCTCTGTTCCGTTGTATGTCGCAGCGGCTGGCAAGCCGATCGGCGCGGGTGGCGATTGCGAGCCTTCGTCACCTCGGAGGAGAGGCAACAAAAACAAAAACATCCCCACGATGCACGCATCCGGGAAAGGCTTCGGAGCCTCGTCCGCTTGGCGACATGGCGGAAACTGCCGCTGCAGCGGGCAGATCCCCAACGGTTCTCTATAGTTCTGTAATAACCTGGATTGCCAAGAAATTCAACCCCTCGCCGATAATCTTTTTTTTCGTCAAAACCCCATCGCCACGTGACGGCATGACGTAAAACGTTTTCTGGCAAGGGGTTACACGGGCGACACACGGCCCGGCCCGCTTTGTTTCATCACCCCGCATTTCTTGCCGCGGTTGTCCACATCCTGTCCAAAACACGGCTCACAAGGGGGGATCGATCAAGATCGACTCACGCGTTGGGCCAGGGTTTTTCCCCCTGGGAATCGCTTTCTTGGCTGAAGCCCGGGGACTGGCAGCCGGATCGGTTGACCCAATCGGCCGTTCTTCCATGCCGGCCAACTCGATTTCCACGAGCCGGCGGGCCGCTGGAAAAGTTTTCCGGTTAGGTAAGGAATTACACCAACCTCTGCGACCCAGGCCGTGTTCACGTCGGAGTTTTGGGTAGTTTGTTACGGTCGTAACGTTGCGATTGTGCAGAATGTGCCGGTCGTGAGGGTCTGACTGATTATTTCTAATGTGCGCACGAAAACGGTTACGATGATTACTCCAGAAACTCCGGACCTGCCGTTCGCAACGATTGTATCGAAGACAAGAATGCGAACTGTTCGCACCGCGTTTCGCACACCGTGTTACCCGCAGTCTGCCCACCTTTTTTCAACGAGTAGTCCTATGCTCCACTCCAGATGGAAACCGTTTATCCCGTCGCTAGCCCTGGCCGTGGCTCTTCTTAGCGCGAGCGTGGCGTTTGCCCAAGACATCGAACTGCGATTCCGTGACGGCAGCCCGTCGTATCCGGTGTCGCCCCGACGAATGCATGAGGCAGTCCCACCGCAAGCCCTCCCAAGTCACGTGTCGACGGCCGGTTATGTAAGCATGCCCGTCACGTCACCCCAGATGAAGCAAGCCTTTCCGCCCGGTGCGTCGAACTACGCGACTCGCGAAATGCCGATTCCGGCCGTCGATTTGCCACCCACCGCCAATCGACCTTTGCCGGTTGCCGAGTTGGCCGCGTCCGGGAGTCATGCAGTGCACAACGTGCCCCGGCCGATTCCCGACGCCCGAATGGCCGCCGTGGTGCCCTACAATTTTGACACGCTTCAGCCACCCCAGGCAGAAATACCGCGTCAGTTGGACACGACCGATTGGGCGGCCGAAATGCGGCGACGAATGGCGCGATTGGAACGAGAGAAGCTAAAGGGGAAGAAGACCGACGAGGAAGATGGCAGCAAGCGACCTTTGTTGCAAGTCAAAGGCCGAATTTTCGCCGATTATGCACACTTCGACCAAAGCAACAATCACAAGTCGATCTACGAGGATTTCGAGAACGGGAGCGAGTTCCGCCGGGCACGGATCGTGCTGCGCGGCGAGGCGTTTTACGTCGTCGATTACAAGTTGGAGTTGGATTTCGCCAACACGGCTAACGTGGTCACGGACGTCGATTTTGGCGGCGGCGGAGTGGCCGTTGAAACGCCACTCTCGTCCGTCTCGTTCAAGGACGCCTATGTGGGGATCAGTGAGCTTCCGATTCTCGGGCACGTGCGGCTGGGGCACTTCAAGGAGCCTTTCGGCCTGGAGTTCCTCACCAGTTCGAAGTACATCACGTTGATGGAACGATCGCTCGGCGGCGACGCGTTTATTCCCGGGCGAAGCATGGGCATCATGGCCTACGATTGGTCACAGAGTGAACGCCTGACCTGGGCCATCGGGGCGTTTCGTACCGAAATGCCGTCCGATCCGCCGTTGCGCAAAGACGATAGCGGCGGGACCTCGGTCACCATGCGTATGAGTGGACTGCCCTGGTACGACGAAGCCACCGAAGGTCGCGGGCTGTTTCACCTGGGCATGGCCTACAGCTTTCGCCAGGTCGACAATGAAATGGCGAGGTTTCGATCGAGCCCCGAGGCCAACTTGGCCCCCGAGATCGTCGATACCGACGACATCATGGGCGTCGAAAACTTCCAACTCCTGGGCGCCGAGGCCGCGATGGTTTACGGGCCGTTCTCCTGGCAAAGCGAGTTTTACGGCGCCTTCGTCCATCGGCCGCTGATGCAGCAGATCAACTACCGCGGCTTCTACATGCAGCTGAGTTACTTCCTTACCGGCGAACACCGCCGGTACAATCGCCACGCGGGTGACTTCGATCGCATCAAACCGTTCGAGAACTTCTTCCGAGTCCGCGACGAGGACGGTTGCGTCCAGACGGGCAAAGGGGCCTGGGAACTCGCCTACCGCTACAGCTACATCGATCTGAACGACGCCGGCCTGCTCGGCGGTCGGGCCGGAAATCACACCTTCGGCCTGAACTGGTACCTGAACCCCTACACCCGCTTGATGTGGAACGTCGTCCAATCCCACTCCAACGCCCCGGGCGAAGCGACTCGTGGCGATCTGAACGTCTTCGAGATGCGAGCCCAGATCGACTTCTAGGCTTTGCTCATGCCACTTGATCCTAGCATTTGGGTGGCTGGGGCAAAGCGGAGCGGTGCCCCAGTGCTTCAGGTCTGGGGCACCGCTGCGCTCAGCCACCAGCCACCCACGAATTCAATAGGCATGAGGTGCTAGCAGAAATCCCGCGAGTGCGAGTCCATACCCTGAATCCGCTGGGAAAGGTCTTCTAGCCGAGTGGTCAGCACGTGGATGACTTGGCCTTGACGCTGCAGGCGTCCTTCGGCCAATAGCAGAGTTGCACCCAGGGCCGCTTGGCGGTAACGTTTCCAGATGTTGGGCCGGACGATCAAGTTGGCCGTACCCGTCTCGTCTTCCAGCGTGACGAACGTGATCCCCTTGGCCGTACCGGGACGCTGCCGGACCAATACGATGCCGGCCACGCGGACCGGCTTGCCGTTGGGCCAAGTCTTCAGTTGCTCCGCGGAAACCACGTCCAAGGCGTCGAGTTCGCCGCGCAAGAATTCGAGCGGATGGGCCTTTAGCGATAAACCGACCGTCCGATAGTCGGCCAACACCTCTTCAGCCGGCGACATGCGGGGCAAGTCGACGCCTGTAGGGTGCGTGCAACGCACCTTACGATCGAACAACGGCAGCTCCCTCTGATCCTGCCCCAAGGCATCCCACAAGGCTTCGCGACGGTTCAACTCCAGCGAACCGAACACGCCGGCCTTGGCCAATCGGCTGAGTATTGCGCGGCTCAGTTTGGTGCGGCGGGCGAAATCGTCCATCGAATCGAACGCCCTATCGCCTCGGGCCGCAAGGAGTTGCTCGACGTGCGAGCGGGCCATGCCGTGCAGCATCGTGAAGCCCAGACGCAGCGTTGCAAAGCCGCAAGCGGCTTCCAGGGTGCAGTCCCAATCGCTGTGATTCACATCGACCGGTAGCACTTCCACGTCGTGATTCCGCACGTCGCGAACCAACTGCGCCGGGGCGTAGAAGCCCATGGGTTGGCTGTTCAACAAGGCGCAGGTAAACGCGGCCGGGTAGTGGTGCTTCAGCCAGGCGGAAACATAAACCAACAGCGCAAAGCTCGCGGCGTGCGACTCGGGAAAACCGTAGTCGCCGAACCCGCGGATCTGCGTGAACACGGTCTCGGCGTACTCGTCCGAAAAGCCGTTGCGTCGCATCCCTTCGATCAGCTTCTTGTGGAACCGGTCGATCAGCCCGGGCCGACGCCATGCACCCATGGCACGCCGAAGCTGGTCGGCCTCGCCGGGTGTGAAACCGGCCGCCACGACCGCCAGCCGCATGGCCTGTTCCTGGAACAACGGCACGCCGAGCGTTTTGCCCAAGACCTGGCGGATCGCTTCGTTGGGAAAAGGGACCGGTTCCTCGCCGTTGCGGCGACGCAGGTAGGGATGAACCATGTTACCCTGGATCGGACCAGGACGCACGATGGCCACTTCGATCACCAGGTCGTAGAAGCATCGCGGTCGAAGCCTCGGCAGCATACTCATCTGGGCTCGACTCTCGATCTGAAACACACCCATCGTGTCGGCACGGCAGATCATCTCGTAAACGGCCTTGTCGCCCTCGGGAATGTTGGCCAACGTGAACTCTCGGCCGCAGTGTGTTTCCACGAGCTGGAAACAACGGCGGATGGCCGAGAGCATCCCCAGTGCCAGGCAGTCGACCTTCAAGATCCCCAGCTCGTCCAGGTCGTCTTTGTTCCATTGAATGACGGTTCGCTCGGGCATGGCCGCGTTTTCGATGGGAACCAACTCGCACAGCGGGCCCCGGGTCATCACCATCCCGCCCGTGTGTTGCGAGAGGTGCCGAGGGAAGCCGACCAACTGCTCGACCAGTTCGACCAACTGCCGGCCCTGCGACGATTCGGGGTCGATGCCGACTTCGCGACATCGCTGATCCAACTCGGGCTCGCTACGGAAACGCTCGATCCGCTTGGCCAGGGCATCAACGCGATCCGGCGCGATCCCCAACGCCTTACCCACGTCGCGAATGGCCGAACGCGGGCGATAGGTAATCACCACGGCCGTCATGCCGGCCCGATCGCGACCGTATTTCCGGTAGAGATACTGCAACACCTCCTCGCGTCGCTGGTGCTCGAAATCGACGTCGATGTCGGGCGCCTCGTTTCGCTCGCGGCTGATGAATCGCTCGAACAGCACGTCCATTCGCTGGGGATCGACCGAGGTGATACCCAAACAATAACAGACGGCCGAATTGGCCGCCGAACCGCGACCTTGGCAAAGAATCCCCCGATCTCGGGCGAAACGGACCAGATCCCAGACGGTCAGGAAATAGGCCTCGTAGTGGAGCTCCTCGATCAGTTGCAACTCATGCTCCAACAACCGCCGAACCTTCTCGGGAACACCTTGAGGATAACGCTCTCGTGCCCCGTCCCAGGTCAATCGGGCCAGATGCTCGCTGGGTGTTCGGCCCGGAGGGGCCAACTCTTCGGGATACTCGTAACGCAACTCGTCCAACGAGAAGGTGCAGCGCTCGGCAATCTCGACCGTACGCTGCAAGGCCTCGGGCATCTCGGCGAACAGTCGGGCCATCGTCTGGGGTGATTTCAAATATCGCTGAGCATTCGGCAACAGGTGCTCACCGGCCGCGGCCACCGTCGTGCCGTGACGCACGGCCGTCAGCACATCGCCTAAGGCTTGCCGCCCGGGTACGTGATAACGCACGTCGCCGGCCGCGGCCAACGGAACTTCCGTCTGCCGCGACAAGCGGGCCAACTGCCGCAACCGCCGCCGATCGTCCGGCCCATGGTACAGTTCGGCCAGTAGGTAGCAGCGGTCGACGAAGGCAGAGCGGTAGTTTTGGAAGTAGGCAGTATTGAAGCGGTGTGGGTTCATGCGTTTAGCGGTCGACGGCACGTCGACCCACGGCCCACTGATCCCCGCGATCAGCCCTTCGGCATGTTCGGCCACGTCGTCAAACGTTAATCGGCACTTGCCCTTTTCCGCCCGTCGTCGGCCGCGGGTGATCAGGCGAGCCAGCCGGCCATAAGCGGCCCGATCGGTCGCCCAAAGGACGACCGCCGGGGCGTCTTCGGGGGTGATCTCGGCGCCGACGATCAACTTCAACCCCACGTCCTTGGCCGCCCCGTGCGCACGAACGATCCCGGCCAGACTATTGCGATCGGTAACCGCCAGGGCCGCATATTCCAACTCCCGCGCACGCCGAACCAACTCATCCGGGTGCGAGGCCCCCTCCAGAAAAGAAAAATTCGTCTTAGCATGAAGTTCCGCATAACACATGATGATCAACACTTTAGTCGGTTGGGGTAAAGGCCAGTGGGGAAAAATGGGAAAAGAAGAAAAGGGAAAAAAACTAAGGATTTGCAAAGGAACTATTTCCGATTTTGAAGGTCAGTCGTTTAGCCGCCGGTACGTGTAACATTCCTGCTGCGAAACCCCCACGAATTGTATAAGGTCATTTAAGTTTCGTTTTCCCCTTTTCCTCTTTTCCCTTTTTTCCTCCTTCACTACACTTTGCAATTTGCAATTCTCAATCTTCAATTTTCAATTCCCCTCATCGCAAAGCCGCAAGCGGCTAGTCGAAGGCTCCGTGGAGGAACCATCGACCGTCGCGCAACCGGCGGAAGAGCCAGAAGCGGCGGCCGGTGGTGGTTTCGACGCGGTAGTAGTCGCGACCGACCGTGCGGCCTCGCCACCAACCGGTTTCGATCCGCTGAGGCCCCCAACGGTGCGCGACCTGATGCGCTTCCGAAGAAACACGAAAGCATGGCGGCGGATCATCTTGCTGGATATTCAAGGCCAACGGCCGGGGGAACAGTCGCAACGGACATGGCGGCAAGTCGGCCGGCATGGCTCGTGACCGACGGCGACGCTTACCCCCGACCAGCGGATCGCAGCGCCAGGCCAACTCCGGCTGCGCGTCGGGCACCAGGCGAACTCCCAACACGGCACGCTGGCCTAGCCGGTTGCTTAAACGGTCGACCAGCCCGGCCAAGTGACGCTGCTGCCGGGCCGGCTCCTCACCCAACGGGAAAAGCTCCTGTTGCCGGCAAGGCAACCCGGCCGTGGATGGGGCGGCCACGTGAATCTCACAGACCGGGCCGGGTAACCGAACGGACTCCAATCGCAGTTGGACCAACTGGAACAAGTGCTCTACCACGACGGTCGGCTCGAACAGGCCCACGGCCACGTCGACCGAAGCGCCGCCCTCGCATTGCAACCGACACTCCAACCGCATCACGCCGCGGCCCGAGGATTGCAACTGCTCGGCCAACTTGGCAAGCAGTTCCTTGACGGCAGCCTCGATCGTGTCTTGTCGTGGGGTGGGATGTTCGGGCGACCACTCGGCCTGAAACTCCGGCGGCCGTGTATAAGGAACGACCGTCTCGGCCAAACGTCCCATGGCCTGATCCCAACGCCAAAGCAGTTCCGGACCAAATCGCGAGGAGAGTTCTTCGCGGGGGAGTTGCTCGAGTTGGCCGATGCGGTGAATACCCAATTGGCGGAGCCAGTCGACCGTCTTTTCCGATAGTCGCAGCGCCGTGACCGGCAAGGGACGCAGGGCCGCGAGGGTTTTGTTGGGTGAGACGATCTGGGTGTCCAAGCCGTCAGCGACTTTTCCCCACCGGGCCACGGCCGACGCGGCGCCCGGCGTGTCGGCGATGGCCGCCCGAACGACGATCCGCCGGCGCTCGAACTGCCGTAGGATCCTCTCGGCCAACGACGCCTCGGAGCCGAACAGGTGGGCCAGGCCGGTGATGTCCAACAACAGGCACTCCGGAGTGGCCGACTCCTCGATGGCCACCAACGGACTGAACCGTTCGCACCAAACGGCCAACGACTCCAACGAAAGGGCCGCTTGCGATTGATCCGCGGCGTTAAGCTCCGGCAGCCAGAGACAAAGGATACGCTTCTTCATCGAGTTCTACTTCCACGTTTTGATCGACGATCGCACCATGGCAGCGTAATAGCCGGATGCGCAATCGTCGTTTGTCGCTTGTCGAAAAATCGCTCGGCAGCGGTT
>SDBV01001521.1_pt1 | contig 34981 bp, 22 predicted proteins | sample 2277081 | NCBI WGS metagenome assembly SDBV01 (sample SAMN10402039, study PRJNA504765) | marine sediment metagenome | isolation source: marine sediment core GS10_PC15, 223 cmbsf | place: Arctic Ocean: Southern Knipovich Ridge | collected 2010 | reverse complement strand
GGACTTCTCGAACTGCTGCCTGTACCTCTGTTCTTTGTATTTTCCGTACCTTCCGAGCTGTAGAAAGTTAATACGGCCGCGAATAGATAAAAACAGGATGAAGGTTTCAATCAAGAAATCTCTTCTCCACTGGTTAATTTTAGATAATTTATCTAATATACTAGTAATGAGGCTTTTATAAGATTTATGCTCCCTGGTGATCATAACTTGAGATAGATTTGGTGAATCTATTAAGTTACAGATTATCAGGAACTTAACCAAATTTTTAAACACTTATTTTATTGAAAATCAGACATTTATGTCAAAGTTTAACGAACCATTGATTGAATGAACAATGTAGAAAAACAAATAAATGGCCGTATTATGAAAAGTATATTAAACCTGAGGCTACATATACCGGTGTTTCTTATTTTAATACAGTGGAATTCAGTTTATTCCCAAGAATATAAAAAGGAATATACATATAGTCCTTTTATATGGAAATCAGAACCTCCAAAGAACTGCCCGTTTGAAAAATCAAAGGAGATTATCGATATCAGGTTTAATGGGAGAGCCATTCGATATGACGCACCAGATACATTTTATCCCACATGGGCTTCTGATGGTCACTTATATTCACCCATTACAGACGGAATCCTGTATGGATTCAGTTTTAATTCCTTCAAGGGCAAAGAGGCTTCTACAGGAGCAGCCAAGATTATCGGGAATGATCCTCTGAACCTGGATATTTATCCGGTAAGCGTGCACAAATCCTCAGCAGAACCCTATTCCGGGAGATATCCCTGCGGAAGTTTAATACACAATGGTGTCTGGTACTATGGTACATATTGCGTGGATTATAAAGATTCAAAGGAGTTTCCCTACCGTGTACGGACTGAAGATGGGTTGGTGGTCGATATTTGTAAATGTAAACCCAGGTATGACCTGACTGATACCTGTATGAATATTAATTATATAGGGCCATTTGTGGGATTCAGAACTTCCACAGATTATGGAAAAACCTGGAAAGAGACTCCCCATACGCCCGATGCGCCAATCTTTAACGATCCAGGGATACCTTTCACACCTACGAAGATTGGTGCTCCACATTTTGTAGATTTTGGCAAGGATATGGAACACTCTCCAGATGGTTATGCATATTTAGTGGCACATGGTTCGATCGATAACGATGTTTTACCCAAGGTTGCGAATGCCAGCTGGATCACGGGAGATGCCATTTATTTGCTGAGGGTATTGCCTTCAGTTGAAAACATCAACGACCCTTCTAAGTACGAGTTTTTCGCCGGATATGATAAAAACAATGAACCTGTGTGGACATCGGCATTCAATCTGATAAAGCCTTTATTCGAGTGGAACAATCACTGTGGTTGCGTGAATGTAACTTATAACCCGGAACTGGAAAAATTCATCATGTTCGTATCGTACGGAAAGCATACGCGGTCTACTTTCAATACTTATGTTTTGGAATCAAATGAGATCACAGGACCATGGAGGTTGATTACCTATATGGAGAAATTTGGAGAACAGGCATATTTTGTACATACACCCTCAAAATTCATCAGTAACGATGGCAGATCTGCCTGGTTGTTTTATTCCGCCAATTTTCAATCGCCGAATTATAAGGAAAATCATAGATCATACCCTCCGGGTAGTGGTTACGGCCTGAGCATTCAGGAGATAGAATTCATCATTACACAAAAAGAATAATCCTTTTCCCCGGGTAATATGCATATAAAAAAATCTAACATTGTGATCACAATCCTTTTCTGTGGCTTCCTGTTTTTTAGTTGTCAATCAAACAAAAGTCTAAATAATGATGAATGGACTTTTGTAAGCATGCCCGATTTTCTAAACGTAGATTGTGACTACCCTCAAGATGGTTGGGAGGATGCAATTTCTTATATTCTGAAGTCGGTTAAAAATGAAAATCCTGATTTTCTCACTGTAGCCGGTGATATGGTAATGGGAGAATGGGATGATCCGGATTGGAATGACAAAGATACGATCTCAAAGTATGCAGACAGGTATTATTCCGCCTGGATCAAAAGGATGAAAGACCATGGGCTGAAATTCTACACCACGATCGGAGATCATGAAATAGGTGACAATCCCTGGCGCAGTCAGAAACGATTAGAAGCAGTAAAACATTATAAAGAGGCATTTTCCGAACATTTTAATATGCCGAATAATGGTCCCGAACATATGAAAGGCACAGCGTATTGGTGGAAGCATAAAAATGTCCTTTTCATTTCGGTAGATGTTTTTGAAAAAGGGAAAAGCAGACAGGGATTCATAAAAGCAGGGGTAACAGGCGACCAATTGAACTGGTTAACAAAGGTACTTGAAGAAAACAGCGATGTGAATCATAAGATTGTGATTGGACATACACCAATTCTTGGCCCGGTCAGGAAATGGAGTTCCAGCGGGCTGATGATAAAGCAAGGCAGGGATTCCGAATTCTGGCAAATAATGAAGAAACACAATGTGGATGCATACTTATGTGGGGAGGTTCATGCCATAACCTGCACTGAACGGGATGGGATAATGCAAATTGCCCATGGAGGTTTACTTGGATATAACACACGCACGAATTACATGGTGGTCCATATGAGCAGAGACAGGATTGAATTTGAAATCAAGGAGATTGAACTCTTACCCCATGGTGAACATTTATGGCAAAGAAAGAATAACCGTCCCTTAAAAAATATTACCATTTCCGATAAGGATAAAGCGATAGGCTTTTATCCGGTTGGGAGCGCTACCATTGATAAGACCGTAGAGAAACAATTTACCAATCGGGAAGGCTACTTTCTAACAAAGTATGAAACAAGCAGTGAAATCGCAGCGCCCATTTTTAAAAAAGACAACAAACAAGGATTGCCGGTTGAGCTTCCGTCTTTAGACCCAGCACAATGAATGGTGATTTAAAGGAAATGTAAATGAAACGAAATGAAGAAATAATGATGAAAAAATGGATTCTTACAATAGTCCTTTATGTACCGTTTGGTATATCTCTACTCTTTGCACAACAAGAAAACCCTTATGATCCCTGGATATGGGCATCTGAACCACCTGAGGATTGCCCCTTTGAAAGATCAACAGAGATTGTGGGTGTTGCACTGACTGAAAACTACCGGCACTTTACACAAAAGGACGGTAGTTCTATTGCAGATACCTGGTATCCTACCTGGGCTGCAAACGATACATTGTATTCACCCTGGACTGACGGCAGCTGTCCCCGGCTGGATGGCTCATGGGATCTATCTCAATCCGGCCACATTAATTACGACAAAGAAAGAGTATATAACAGACGAAAACTACCTCTGCAGGCTACAACAGGGCAGGCGGTTATGGTTGGGGCTAATCCTCTTACCATGCATATTTACAGCCTTGGCACTTATAATGGCGATCCTGCTCCCTATCAGGGCCGCTATCCATGTGGAAGCTTGGTTTATAATGGGATCTGGTACTATGGCACCTATTGCCTGGCACCGGCAGGTAGTGCAAAAATAGGAGGATTTGATTACAACTGGCCCTGGCTGGGACCCCTGGTTGGATTTCGAACCTCAACAGATTATGGCATAAGCTGGCAGGATACGCCTCATACCCCAGAAAATTCTCTTTTCGGAGAAACCGGCATGTGGGGCTATCCTGTGAAGATAGGGGCGCCTCATTTTGTGGATTTCGGTAAAAATATGGAGCATTCTCCGGATGGGAAGGCTTACCTGGTGGGTATGGGTGCGGAAGTCAATGACGAAATGCCACGGGCTGCAAACCTGAGCTGGATAAGTGGAGATCAGGTCTATATGTGTCGTGTTACTCCTTCTATTCAGAATATCAATGATAAGTCGAAATATGAGTTTTTTGGGGGGCATGATAAAAATGGAAATCCAGTATGGACGGATGATTTTAAGGAAATTAAACCACTTGTGGACTGGAACAACAATTGCGGTTGTGTAACAATGACCTACAATGCACCATTAAAGAAATATCTGCTTACCGTCACCGATGGCTGGCCAACAGTGGCAAAAATGAATTCCTATATCCTGGAATCAGATAAGATTACGGGCCCCTGGAAACTTGTCGCCTACCTGAAAGATTTTGGTGAGCAGGCATACTTCCTGAATTTTCCAGGCAAATTCATTTCAGGGGACGGTGAAACGCTGTGGCTTTGTTACTCAGGGAATTTCGCAAACGGCTGGAACGATATGGAAATCAAATCAAATCCCCCGGGAAGTGCTTATGGTCTGGTCATGCAGGAGATGATTTTACTGGATAAGAAAAGCTATAAAAAATATATGGATAATCCAGCACCTGAGACAAATTGACCAATTAAACGACATGATCCGGCAGCTGATGGATTATTTCGAGCACATTCAAAATATGAAAGCAAGAAAACTGTTATTCACAGTAATTTCTGTTTTAATAGGGATAAGCTCTTTTGCACAACAAAGACAAGCTGTTGACTATGCCGATCCCTTATTGGGTACTTCCGAATCGCGGTGGATGCTTAATCCCGGAGCAACTTTGCCTTTTGGAATGGTTCAGTTAAGCCCTGACAACCAGGCTCAAGGCGGGAAAGCGGGCTATGAATATACCATTGGAAGTATCTTTGGGTTTAGTCATATCCATGCGTGGACAATGTCAGGATTGTCGGTGATGCCTGCAAAAGGGATACTGCAACCTGGTATTTATCCCAATGCTGATGCGCCAATCAGCACTGGCTGGAGAACTTCAGGCCACCGTTCCAGAATTGACAAGAACACGGAGGAAGCCTGTCCCGGATATTACAAGGTAGATTTAGTCGATTTTGACATCAAGACAGAAGTGACAAGTACCACACGATGTGGATTTTTCCGCTTCACTTTCCCTGAAACAAATGAAGGACATGTGTACTTTAATCTGTTGTTTCCACAAGAATATGAAAGTAAAATACTGGATGCTAAAATTACCAGGATAAGTGATACAGAAATTGAAGGTTACTCGCAACAACTCGGTCCGTTGAAGATTTGGAGCCCACACGCCAAGGAATTTAATGCATACACCGTTCATTTTGTAGTTCGGTTCAATAAGCCTTTTAAGTTGTTTGGCGGATGGGCGGAGGAAAAGATACCCGAAGATGTCAGAAAAATAGGGGTGAAAAAAAATATCACAGAAATAAAAGGAAAAGGAGATGTGGGAGCTTATGTCGATTTTGATACCCGGGAAGGGGAAGAAGTTTTGATGCAAACAGCAATTTCGTTAGTAAGTATCGACCAGGCAAGGATAAATCTTGAAACAGAGTTGACGAAACCTTATGGATGGAATTTTGCAGCAGTAAAAGAAAATGCAAGGTCTGTCTGGAATAATTTATTGAGCAAAATTGAAGTAAAAGGGGGAACAGAAACAGATAAAAAAAAGTTCTATACAAATTTGTACCGTTCCTATGTTGCACGAACCATTTGGAGTGATGTAAATGGCCAGTATCGTGATCCATGCGAGAAAATCAGAACATTGAAGGACCCGGATTCGCCAATGCTGGGTTGTGATGCTTTCTGGAATACCTTCTGGAATTTGAACCAGTTATGGACACTAGTAAATCCGGATATTGCCAGCATGTGGGTAAAATCACTGTTACAAATGTATAAGGATGGCGGGTGGCTTTCCAGAGGCCCGGCTGGGATAGAATATTCAAGTATTATGGTGGCTTCTCATTCCATACCGCTTATTGTAAGTGCATATCAGAAAGGCATTCGCGATTTTGATGTGGAAACAGCCTGGGAAGCCATGTTGCACCAGCAAACTGTTCCGGGGCAAAAATATCCCTGTGGCGGAGCTGTTGGGAACATGGAGCTCGAACCCTATATGAAATTTGGTTATGTGCCTATTGAATCCAGATTTGTTTCCAATACGCTCGAATATGCTTACGATGATTGGTGCGTTTCGCAACTGGCGGCAAGTTTGGGAAAGTCAGATGCATATGACACATTTATCAAAAGAGCGCATAATTTTCAAAACATGTTTGATCCTGAAACGAAATTTATGCGTCCAAAATACGAGGATGGATCCTGGAGAAAAGAATTCGATCCGCTCAGTTCTCCCCGTAATGAATTTATGGAAGGCAATTCATGGCAATTTACTTTTTTTGTTCCCCATGATGTAAAAGGACTTATCGATTTAGTTGGGAAAGAGGAATTTAACAAAAGGTTGAACGATGGATTTGAAAAGTCTGTTGAAGCAAGTTTTAATGCCACAGGTGACAGGATGGCTGCTCACTACATTAACCATGGCAACCAACCGAATATGCAGGCCGCTTATTTATTCAATTATTCAGGCAAACCATGGCTTACACAAAAATGGGTCAGAGAGATCATGTCCCGGTACTACGGAGCTACACCTCTTCATGGCTGGCTGGGCGATGAGGACGAAGGGCAAATGGGTGCCTGGTTTGTGATGAGTGCAATGGGATTATTCCAAACAAATGGCGGGGCTTCGGTAAAACCATTTTATGAAATAGGAAGTCCAATATTTAAGAAAGTCACGATTAATCTGGATCCTGACTATTATCCCGGGAAAACATTTGTTATTGAGGCTAAACACGTCTCAGCCAATAATAAATATATTCAATCTGCTGTATTGAATGGAAAAAAATTGTTGAAGCCCTGGTTTTTTCATGACGAGTTGGTTAACGGGGGTAAACTTGTCTTGATAATGGGAGATAAACCCAATACAAAATGGGGAAGCCGGCCTGAAGATGCACCACCTTCAATGTCAGATGCTCAGATTCAGGTCATTTTCTCCAGTGACCATGGTGATATGGATGCCTCTCATAAAATGGAGCATAAAACCGTTTTGTATGAGGAATCGGCGAACATTCCTTTTGTTGCCATGTGGAAAGGGCATATTCCGGCCGGGCAGGTCAATGACAGGAATCTTGTTTCAAACGGACTTGATCTGCTGCCTACGGTTTGCGATTATGCAGGTATTAAAGCTCAATCAGATCCAAGGGGCAGAAGTTTAAGACCACTGTTTGAAGGGAAAGATATGGATTGGCGCAGGACACTGGGTGTAGAGAGTGAAATAGGCAGAATGGTAGTTAGTGATGATGGTTACAAATACATAAGATATGATGCTGCAGGAACAGAGGAGCGTTTAATGGATTTAAATATTGACCCCTATGAAACAAAGCATTTTACGAACAACAAAACGCATTCAGAGATACTGTCCGGACTTCGCAAATCCTATGAAGAGGAGTGGTTCCCGAATTGAGCTATTTTTCTTCTTAGTGGTCATCACAGGATGTACCAATCAGCCTGATAAAGTTGAGTCAACTGATTTAATTATCTGGTATGATCAACCCGCTGAAAACATGGCTGATGCCTTGCCTCTTGGGAATGGTGTCATAGGAGCAAAGGTGTATGGTGATCCTGAGAATGACCGGATAGCATTGAATCACGAATGGCTCTGGCGGGACAGAAAATTGAGCGATCGCACCAATCCTGATGTGGCACATCATCTGCCAGGTATTCGCAAACTATTTTTTGAGGGCAAGATCATCGAGGCCAGCAATGCAGCGAACAATTTGCTTGGTTCCCAGAGAATTCCACCTGATTTAGGCAAACCTCCCCTGCATACCTACGGTCCTGATCCTTACCAGCCGGCAGGAGACCTCAATATCCTTTTCCCTGATCATCAGGATGTCGCAGATTACCGTCGTCAGCTGGATCTGTCTACCGGCATTATGCAATTGACATATCAGCATGACGGGGTAAACTATACACGCAAGCTTTTTACTTCCTTACCTGACAGCCTTTTGGTGGTACATCTTTCAGCAGATCAACCGGGGAAAATCACATGCCAAGTAAAATTGTCCAGGATATTCGATCCGGAGTGTAAGATCAGTCCGTGGACTGATGGTATGCCATCGATGAAATGGACCAATACCGGATCGGATGCCTGGACAGATGGTAATAAAATGGGTTTTATGGGTGAGTTTGTTGAAAATAAGCAATTTGCAGTGACAGCAGCTATAACGGCCATAGGTAATGAAGCACGGACTGTCTGGAATGAAGGGTGGCCGGAATTTCAAATTGACGGGGCGGACGAAGCACTTATTCTCCTTAGTATTGCTACGGATTGTGAGACCATAGATCCTCATGAAAACACTGTGAAGCAAATTGATCGCATTTCAGGGCATTATACCGGATTTCCTGCCATAGCCGATGCCCATATTCATGATTACCAACAGCTTTTCAGCCGTACTGCATTTTCCCTGGCCGGTCCCGATCGATCCCACCTGCCAACTGACCAACGTCTTAAACAGTTTTTAGCAGGAGAAAACGATCCCGGGTTAAACGTCCTGTTTTTCCAGTACGGCCGTTATATATTACTGAGCAGCTCGGGTACAGGCGGATTGCCCTCAAACCTCTATGGCATATGGAGTGAATCCTTAAGGCCATCATGGAGCTCAGATTTCCATCATGATATTAATTTGCAGCATTATTACTGGCCTGCTGAGGTCAATAATCTGCCTGAATGTGCAGAACCACTGTTTGACTACCTGGATCGTTGCATCCCGGCTGCACGAACGGCTGCCAGGAATTTGTACGGGTGCAATGGAATATTTATCCCGCTCACAACCGGTGCCTGGTGCAGGTGTCTCAAGACCGAGCCGGGAGGATATGACCTGAGGAAAGAGCGTGGAGGATGGGATGAATGGACAGGTGCAGCGGCATGGTTGGCCCAGCATTACTGGTGGCATTACGAATTCAGCGGGGATGAGGAATTTCTGCGTAAAAGGGCCTATCCTTTTATGAAAGAGGTGGCGCTTTTTTATGAGGATTTTTTAATACCCGATCCACGTCCGGACAGCCCCCATTACGGCAAACTTGTTACTGTACCTTCCGTGTCGCCGGAGAATTCTTTTGAAGGGGGGACCAAACCTGTTTCAATTGGCATTGGGGCTACTGCTGATTTTGAGTTTATCCATGATGTACTTACTCATTGCATCAAGGCAACTGAAATCTTGAATATCGATGAAAATAAACGGCTAATATGGGCTGAGATACTGGAAAATATACCTTCGCTCCAGATAGGTAAATACGGCCAATTGCAGGAATGGCTCGAAGATTATGAAGAGGGAGAACCCGGGCACAGACATGCCACGCATCTGTTTGGGATTTTCACAGGGGATCAGATTACCATAGAGGAAACTCCCCGTCTGGCCGAGGCAGCAAGTGTTTCATTGGAAAGAAGGTTGGAACATGGCGGCGGCGGCGGTCTTACCCCGGGTTGCGGAGTTTGGGCACGCTTGCGCGAAGGTGATCTTGCTGAAAAATATCTTCGTGAGAAGCGTATGAATTTTTCATCAGGTGAAACATCTCCGGCCGGAAGTGCTGAAATTGCAGAAATGCTGCTGCAGAGCCATCAGGGTCAAATACGGATCCTGCCTGCCCTGCCGGAAATGTGGCCCAGTGGCCGGATCAAGGGTTTACGGGCCCGGGGGGGATTTGAAGTTGATATGGTCTGGAAGGATGGGAAACTAACCGAAGCAAGCATTTTTTCGAATGCCGGAGGTCTTTGCAGGATATTGTCAGGTGAACCGCTAAGGTTAAAGAATCCAGATCCCGGTACAGCCATAAGCAATGAGAATTCTGTCATCCTGTATGACTTCCGGACAAAATCCGGAGAAAAGGTGAAGGACTATTCATTCGAATTCATAACCAGTGCTGGTGAAAGTTATGTCATGGTCCCTGAATAATGGATAAAACAGGATGTCAATAATTTACTATACAAGAATAAAAAACTGAATATAATGAGAAAGGTCAATAACAACGTCGTATTCATTACATCGTCTTTTCTGGGATTATTTTTCTTGTGTCAGTGCACAAATCCAGTTGAAAATAGCAAAATATCCCCCGGCAATACCACCTATTACATCAATCCTGAAACAGGAGATGATCAAGATTCCGGTTTAAAGGAAAACCGGGCATGGCGCACCTTCAGTCATATTAACCAATTGCAGCTGGCAGCAGGCGACCGGGTAGAGATTACATCCCCCGGCTCGTTCGACCAAACATTCATATTAAAGGGTGAAGGAACAGCTGACGACCCTGTTGAGGTGCATTTTGCAGCCGGCCGCTACGATTTCTTTACAGATAACATTACCCGGAAGAAGTACAATATTTCCAATACAAATTCACAGCCTGACAGCCTGAAGGCAATCGGGATACTTATTGAAGGAGCAAAACATTTCAACATTTCAGGCCCCGGTGCTGAAATAATCTGCCGCGGTAAAATGATTGAGGTCTGTATCGACAGTTGCGAAAACATATCCATCTCCGATCTGCATTTTGATTACCACCGTCCGACGGTGTCTGAGTTTAAAGTAGTGGAAGTCGGGGAAGATTATGTTGATCTTCAGATTCATAAGGATTCAGAATACCGAATTGAAGATGGAAATATCATCTGGTACGGCGAAGGCTGGACCTTCCATACCCGGATTCTTGGGCAGGAACTGAATTTGGAGACAAATGACGTAAGACGATTGTGGAATCCAATAGAAGGAATGCAATTTGAGGAAATAAAACCCAACCTGGTCAGGGCACGGGGAGAGCACAAAGTGAAAAAGGATCATGTATATCAGTTACGGGAAACTTTCAGGGATTATGCCGCCGTATTTACGCGGCGGAGCAAAAATATTACCTGGAAAAATGTGGATTTTTATTTTTTGCACGGCATGGGACTGGTGAGCCAGTTCTTGGAGAATCTTACCTATGATGCTGTTTCTATAGCTCCTGACAGTACCAGTGGCAGAACCACCGCCGCCTGGGCCGACATACTTCATATTTCAGGTTGCAAAGGAAAAGTGCTGGTAAAGGATTGTATTTTTAAAGGAGCGCACGACGATGCCATTAATATTCACGGAACCTATCTTCAGGTTGTTGAAAAGGTCTCGGAGAATCAGATAAAGCTGCGTTTTATGCATCATCAAACATATGGTTTTATGGCAGTTAACCCGGGCGATGAGATCGAATTTGTTGATGCTGAATCGTATGAATCTCATGGGTTGAACAGGGTAAAAGATGCGGTATTGCTCAATCCGAAAGAGATTCTGTTAACGCTTGAAGAGCGTGTTCCCCGCGAGCTGGATCTGGGTGATGTCATTGAAAATGTGACCTGGACCCCTGAAGTGGAAATTCGTGGCTGCCATGTTTCCTGGATTCCCACACGAGGCTTTCTTCTGGCAACACGAAAAAAAGTCCTGGTTGAAGAGAATGTGTTTCTGGCTACGCACATGGGTGCCATTCTCTTAGGGATTGATGCGAACAAATGGTTCGAATCCGGATACGTCCGGGATATGACCATTCGAAACAACAAATTTGTTCGCTGTGCAGAGCCTGTCATACATATTGAGCCAAGGAACAGCAAAGCAAATAGCAGGGTGCACCAGAACATAAGGATTGAGAACAATGAGTTTATTCTTCGCAATGATTTGATTCTTAAGGCAAAAAGTGCAAATAATATAGTGATTACAGGGAATACCATCGTTTCAGAAAAGAAACTGAATGATGAAATGATAATAGAAACCAGTGACTGCTCCAATATTACCCTGGTTCAGAATCAATACAGGAATGGAAATAATGATGAAAAATAGATGTGTGCTTATTGGGTTTTTAATGCTTATTTCAGGATCTGCAGCTGCAGTTTCGAACAGTGGTAAGACGGAACTCAAGCTCAAACAATCCCCCCGTTTATGGGTGAGTCAGGAGACAGTGCATCATCTCAGTGATAAGTTGCACACTCCTTACCTGCAGAGCCAGGCCAAGAGAATAATCGAAGACGCAGACTGGTTGGTTGAGGCCAGGCCGATCGCCGAGGGGGAGGGGAGCGCTTATCAACTTGGGACTCGGGCCATTGCCAGTCATCTGCAGTGCCTCACTGCGGCGTGGGTGTTTACCCATGAGGCTAAGTACCGGGCGGCCGCCATCCGGCATATGGCAAATTTACTGACGTGGAATCATATCAGCTGTGAAGCACGAGCTAATACACCTACCGACCGGGAATTGCCCTTCTGTCTGAGCTATGGGGAGCATGCCGCCGATATCGGGCTTATGTACGACCTTTTTCGCCCGGATATCACTACTGAAGAGCAAAAGGTCTTTTTCGATGTACTTGACCGCTTCTACCTGAAAGAAGCGCTTAAATGCCTGGAGCAACCCCCATGGTGGGCCAATCAGAGCTGGTCCAACTGGAACGGGGTCTGCTGTGGAGGAATGGGAATCCTGGCACTGGCTTTCTATGACGATCGTCCCGAGTGCCGGAATCTGATTCCCTTTGTGGAGAAGTCGCTTGGTGAGTACTTCAAATCCTATATAGAAAATGGTGGCGGTTGTCATGAGGGCACCGGCTATTGGAACTACGGTATGCATTATGCCATGCGTTACCTGCTGAGCTGGGAGAATGCCACCGGCCTGAAACACCCGGCCTTCGAGATCAGGGAACTGGGAATGTCTCTCAACTTTCCCCTCGATTTCACCGGCATCACCTTTGGAGACAATGACGGCTGGGGCCCAACCGGTATGTTTTTCATGTTGGCGAAAAGGCTCAACAATCCCGTTGCGGCACTACGGGCTGCTACCTACCTGCCGGAGCAAGTTGAAGCAGCCCCAGAGGAGAGAGAACGTTTGTCACGCATGGCAACGGGGGATATCCTCTACGCGGCGGATTTCATTCCTTCGACGAAGGAGATGGAGGAATTCAGGAAAACTCACATGCAGAAGAGGGAGCCTGTGGCCCGGATTTACAAAGGATTGGGGTGGGCAGCGCTGGCGGATGACTCCGCCTTTCCCACCTTGCGACTCGCTGCCCGTGGCGGATCAAGTGAGATTACCGGACACGGTCACCTCGATCTCCTGAGTTTTATTTGCATGCTTAATGGTGAACGTATGATTGACACTCAACGGGACCACGGCTACATAAGCACTACTTTCTCCCGTCGCGGTCATGAGATTTACAGCCGGAGTGCGGCTTCAAAGAGCACCCTCTTCGTCGACGGCCTCGGCTGCCGCGAGGATGCAGTCTGTGATGTGACCGAAGTGGAGAGAGATGAAGACCTTCTCGGCATCCGCATCGACGGTTCCAACATCTTCCTGATTCGATGGAAAAAGGATTTCATCGGCCGCCACTTCCTGATGGTGGAAAACCGGTACTGGCTGGTGATCGATGCGGCTCCCGGACACAGCATGGAGTCTCGTTTTCATACCTATGCTGAGTGCACACGCGGCACGGACTGGCTGGCCCTGAAGAGCGGCAAAGAGCAAATGATGATGACTTTTGCCTCGCTGGGTGAGGGTGAGATGCAGGAATCACTCGGTATGCCTGCCTCCCCGAAGGAACAGACCAGTATTTTCCGCTGGATGAGCCCGGGTGGACAGGACAATCTTCATGTAACGGCTATGAATCCGGGAAGTGAAAAACTGGGGCTTGAGCTGAGCAAAGAATCGGATGGGGGATTTGCTATTAAGGTGAGCGGTGCAAGCGGCTACCAGCGCACCATCCGGCTTACAGCCGAGCTGAAACTAAAGAAATAGACTAGGTTTTATTCAAATGACAAAAATGAAACAACTGTTTTTTCAAACCATTGACGATTAGATACAGAATGTTAAACAGACTTCTTCATATAACCCTCGCTCTTGTCCTGACAGTTACACCTGGAATATTATATGCACAGGATAAACCGGTAATTCCATCCCGGGTAGTTGTCGAACTTAACATCGGGCAGACCACGGAGATAAGCCTGGCCAATGGTGAGACGGTGAAACTCACTTTGTTGGGAATTGAGGAAACACGGTATGATGTACGCAATATCATTCGTGATGTAAAGTTGCGTGTAAAAGTTGATGGGGAAGAGGCGGTATTGGTTTGCGGAAACTACAATTTGCCTGTGGCTGTTGGGAATGTAAAGATTGATTGTCAGGTTGCGAAAAATTACCTGTCCAATTCCATGAGAGACCTCTGGAAAATTTCAAAAGATGCGCGATTCAGGCTTTGGCCAATTGATTCTCCATATATAAAGGAGGGTACTTTCGGCTATCCCATTAAACAAAGGTGGATGGCCAGTTTTACGCATTCGGGTAGTGAACCTTCGCTGACAGGTTGGGGGGTACGATTCGATTGGAAAAAGATTTACTACCATGAGGGACATGACATAGGAGGCGCCGATGGCATGGACGAGATCCTAGCTGCCACAGACGGCCGGGTGGTATCCATTAGAAATCAAACCCTTGACGGATTCGAAGATATGCCCGTTGGCGGAAGAGATGACCGGCTCATCATAGTTGACGAACGTAACTGGCTTTATCTGTACAGCCATTTGGACAGTACCAGTCTGTCAATCAAACCGGGCGACAAAGTAAAAAAAGGAGACCTATTGGGTCTTATCGGCAAAAAAGGCGGTAGTGGAGGAATTGTACATCTCCATTTTGGAATATTCTGCAAGGATGTTATGGCTGACGAATGGGTAGTAGAGGATGCATATCCTTATTTGTGGGAGGCATACAAAAATGAATATAAGCCGGAATTAAAAGCAATAGCCCGTCCGCTTCAAATTCTGCTTGCGGGACAAACCGCCAGGCTTGACGGCTCAAAATCGATGGGTATTGATCATCCGATAGTTTCGTATGAGTGGTATTTCGGCGACGGAAGTAAGGCCGGCGGAGCAGTACAAAGCAAGCGATATGAACGGGCGGGTGCATATTCGGAAGTATTGAAAGTCACAGATTCAAAAGGGAATATCGATTATGATTTCGCCACAGTTTTTGTCTACGACAGGGAACATCCCGAAGAAACCAACATCGGATTTATACATCTGGCATATCATCCTACTTTGGATTTAAAAGCCGGTGATGATATAACATTCCTGGTAAGAACATTTCACACCGAACCGGTAAAGACAATTTGGGATTTTGGCGACGGGACAGCCTTTGTTGAGACCACCACCAGGGGCATCACAAAGAAAAATCACAGCAGCGGAGCGTATGAAAAGATAGTGCATGCCTACTCAAAACCGGGGAATTACGTGGTAACTGTTAATAGTGCGGGGGAGTCGGGTTTAAATTCAGTAAGCCACCTGCATGTGGTGATTGAATAAAAGGGAGCGCTCAAGAATCTGCGATCAGAGTAGTATAAAAACGGGATCCAGTTGTATTATATATATAGGCAGATAATTAAAACAGTATTGAAAGTTTCAGTAATAATTGTTTTTCTTCTATTAGGAATATCCGGTTGCACACGACAGATAAATTCCAAAGAGAGTTCACTTGAGTTTAATGTCAGGGAAATGTCCCATGCGTTAATGAAATACGGGAAGGATCATAATGAGCCCCGGATAAAGAATCTTAAGATACATAGTGAGATAGAACAAATACTTGATAAGAAATGAGATCACTAAAGGGAATATTTTTAGCATCAGTATGCTTTCAGGTCATACAGTGCCTTTAAAACTAAAAAAATGGAAAGACGAATTGATATGTTGCGAATCATCTTACTTGCAACCATTGTAACGGTTGTATTTTCCCTTACCTCGTGCAAATACGGGGAATCCGAAAAGGAGCGTCCCAACATCATCCTGATCATGTCCGATGATATGGGTTATTCCGACATCGGGTGTTATGGAAGTGAAATAGGGACACCGGAGCTGGACAGGCTGGCTGCCAATGGCATTCGTTTTTCACAGTTCTACAATACTGCACGTTGTTGTCCCACCAGGGCGTCCCTGTTAACCGGGTTGTACCCGGCGCAGACAGGGATGGGATTTATGACGGGTGACCAGGGGATTTCGGGATACCGCGGAGAAATTGGCAAACAGTGTGTAACCGTAGCAGAGGTATTGAAACCAGCAGGCTATCATGCCTATATGGCCGGCAAATGGCATGTGGCCAGAAATCTTACTGGTATTGATTCCCTGAAGTACAATTGGCCTCTGCAGCGGGGATTCGATAAGTTCTATGGCACCATCCATGGCGCGGGAAGCTATTGGGATCCCATGACGCTTGTCCGCGGCAATACTTTAATCACTCCCTACAATGATCCGGAATACAATCCCGGAAAATCCTGGTATTATACCGATGCCATCAGTGACAATGCAATAAAGTTCATCGAGGAGCATGTACAGGAAGCTGAAGAGGATCCCTTTTTTATGTACGTTGCTTACAATGCCGCACACTGGCCTTTACATGCACCGGAAGACGAAATTGCCCTTCATAAAGGGAAATATGACGGAGGGTATGCTGCTGTTCGGGAAAAAAGATTTCAAAAGCTGAAAACACTGGGGTTGGTTGATGAAAACTGGCAACTTTCCGGACAGGTAGCCAGGTGGGATACTGTGCCGGACAAATCGTGGCATGTGTGCAACATGGAAGTGTACGCGGCAATGATCAGCAGGATGGATAGGGGCATCGGGAAGATAATTGATGTCCTGATAAATAATAATATGCTGGAAAATACACTGATCCTCTATTTGCAGGACAATGGCGGTTGTGATGAAACGATTGGATTCCTGGTCAATGATTGTCAGTATGACACGCTTCCCGGGACTCCAGTTTATGATCCCATGGGCCCGGATGAACTGCAAACCCGGATGGCACCCCGGCAAAACCGCCAAGGATTTCCTGTTGTGATGATGAGTAAGAAAGTAATGGCCGGTCCTGACTATACCTACCACGCTTACGGACCTGCCTGGGCCAATGTTTCCAATACCCCCTTCAGAAAGTTCAAGCAGTGGGTGCACGAAGGAGGGATTTCCACTCCGTTGATCGCTCACTGGCCTGCCAGAATCAAAGATAATGGGCAAATCCGCCGTCAACCCGGCCATTTGATAGATATCATGGCAACCATGGTCGATATTTCCGGAGCTGATTATCCGGAAGATTATGAAGGTCACCGGATTTTACCCATGGAAGGGAAAAGCCTCCTGGATGTTTTTACCGACAATAAAGCCCTGGACAGGGAGGCCATTTACTTTGAACATGGGGGCAACCGGGCTGTCAGGCTAGGAAACTGGAAACTGGTTTCAAAAGCTTATCCCCGAAACTGGAGATTTGTAAGAGTAGATGAAATACCTTTGGACCAGTGGGCTTTATATGATTTGGAAAATGACCGGACCGAAACCAACAACCTGGCGGATCAATATCCCGAAAAGGTGAAAAAAATGGCCGGGCTGTGGCAACGATGGGCTGAACGGACCCATACCATACCCAAACCGAAATAAGCAGGGTAAACATGAAAGATTTCAATTATATCATTATGAGACTATCCTATTTCATTGCTGTATTATTGCTGTCAGCCGGATGTCAACAGCAGTCGCGGGAGTTAATCGGGATAAGGATCCTGGCCGACAAAGAAACCTTTAATCCCTTATTGGAGCCTGATGTAACCGGGAATATTTCGGTTTTAGGTATTTATTCAAACGGGGAAAATGAGATAATCACCGATGGTGAAATTGTATTGAAGGCTGAGACGAAACTGGCCAGTGGAGATGTTGAGGTGATCCAATTGGAGGGAAATAAAATCATTCCCAGAGAAGGGGGGATCGGAATCCTCCGGGTTGTCGTTGTGAAGGACGGAAAAACCTTTATGGATGAAAAGGATATCGTGGTAAGACCTTTTTACCATGATTACCATCAGACACTTGTGCTGAAGATCTGGAATTTAAAAAGAAATGCTGATGTGCCTGATTGTACATTTGAGGAAGCACTTGAGGTGTTCAGGAAAACAGATAACCTTACCCGCGGAATTCCGAAGATCATTTATCTGCAGGGTTGGCAAAAGGGAGGATTCGATAATTTATTTCCGGCATGGAGTATTGTTGATCCCAAGCTGAAAAGAGAAGAAGATGCAACAGCTTTGGAGAGCCTCCGCTGGTTGATCAGGGAAGCAAAAAAATATCATACAATCTTAAGCTTGCATATTGATATGGTTCAAGCATACACGGAGCTAAATTATGGTTAAAGGATAAAGAAAACCTGAGCGGTTTTAAGGAGCAGTTTTGTACCATGACCCTGCCCTGGTACTATCTCAGTCAACACGAGCGGATTGCTTTGATCGACGATATCCTGTATTATTCAGATGGCCTGATTGCCGGAGAGATGGATGGCAAGAGAACCATCAGGAAAGGAGATTATGTACTGGTGGAGGATGACAATGTCTTTGTGGAGGCAAAGTGGAAGGAGAAAGAGATCATTGCCTACAGCAAGGAGGGCTATTCAAATAAGCAATGGGTGATGCCGGAAAGCTGGAAAGGGGTGAAAAGCGTGGATTTGTATAAACTTTCCATCAACGGTATTGAGTTAATTGAATCGGGCAGGAAGATAGAAAACGGACGGCTGGAATTGTCCCTGGATAAGGACCAGGCTGTTTCAATAGTGCCGTATGGTTATAAAATGAAAGTGCATTGAGATATTGCTGAATACTGTTTTAAAAAATTGGATAAATGAAAAGAATCTATTGGAAAGGTGCCGGAATGGATGTAAGACACCTGACCCTGGGTATCGTTATTTGTGCCTCATGCTTTGCAGGTTACGGTCAAACCAGGATATCCACCTGGATTAACTCCAGTGTTTACCAGGTGGATGAGAATACCGGAACACAACTGGCAGCTACAGTAGAAAAGGAGATCAGGTCTTATATGGAAGTGATCCCTTATGGTGAGGGTATATTCAGGATTACAGTGAAGCCGGGCAAAGGGGAAACCGGACATCCAAGCCTGGTTGTTTTACAGGGCCCTCCCCACATTGAGACTGAATTGATCGTTACCGGTGCCATTCATCGTCTGAAGACCAAATCCGGTTCTGTGGAAGTCAATACCAGAAATGGCAGCCTGAATTTTTACAATGCTATAGGCAAGAGGATTCTGATGACACCGGAGTTTCACCCGTTCCGGTTCGATTCAGTACAGGTGGAAGGAGAGAAGACCCTGAAGATTCACCAGAGGTTTGTTTTGGGAGAGGAGGCATTGTATGGATTGGGGCAGTTTTACAGGGATGACCGGATGAACTGGAGAGGGCAAACCAGGGTACTGGTACAGGGCAATCACCATGCAGTTAATCCCACATTGATGTCGACCAACGGTTGGGGACTGTTTTGGGATAATTATTCCAGGACTATTTTCCGGGATGGAAGAGATGGAATGAGTTTTTCATCGGAAGTAGGAGACAGAATTGACTTCTATGTTTTCCTGGGGGATAACATGGATGACTTAATAGCCGGATATCGCCAGCTGACAGGTAAGACTCCCATGTTCCCGAGGTGGGCATATGGATATTTCCAGAGCAAACAGAGATACATGAACTCGGATGATCTGCTTTCAGTCGCCAGAAAATTCCGCGAGATGAAGATCCCAATAGATGTTATCGTACAGGATTGGCAATACTGGGGAGACGACCGCGGTCTATGGAGTTCAATGAAATTTCATCCGGACAAATATCCCGATCCAAAGAAAACTATGGAACAGCTCCATGAGGATCTGAACCTGCATTACATGATATCCATCTGGCCCGTACTCGGGAATAAAACGGAGATATTCAGAGAGATGGACAAAAACGGCTGGATGTCAGAGGGTGAAATAGCCTGGTTCGAGGGAGGGAAACTTTACGATGCTTTTCATGAAGATGCCAGGAATCTTTACTGGGACTATATCAGGGACGGACTGATGGAAAATGGGGTCGATGCCTTGTGGATGGATGCCACTGAACCGGAGCGGATCTTTACCGATGACAGGGAAGCCACCGAGGCTGAAATTATAAATTGGGGTCCGACCTCTCTGGGTACCAGGTCCCGCTACCTGAACCCGTATTCCCTGGTTACCAACGAAGGAGTGTATGAAGGTTGGAGGAAAGACCTCCCGGATAAACGGGTGTTCATCCTCACCCGATCGGCCTTTGCGGGACAACAGCGCACTGCCGCAGTTACCTGGTCCGGGGATATTTATGCCAGCTGGGAGGTCATGCACAGCCAGATAGCGGCCGGATTGAATTTTTCGCTCTCGGGATTGCCATACTGGACATTTGATATTGGTGGATTTCTCATTGACGATGCACCTTACGGTTTGTTCGAGGGTTTCAACGGGGATTATGGTGAACTCTACACCCGGTGGCTGGAATTTGGCACCTTCCTGCCAATTTTCCGCTCCCACGGTGACCACCGGCCCCGCGAGCCCTGGCAATTCGGGAATCCCGGAGAACCGTATTATGATGCCATTCTCAGGTACATGAACATCCGTTACCGGCTCATTCCATATATCTATTCATGGGCCTGGAAGATCACCAGCGAAAACAGTACGCTGCTGAGGGCCCTGCCGATGGATTTCCCGGAAGACAAGAACACATGGAACATCAATGATGAATTTCTTTTCGGGAACGATTTTCTGGTGGCACCCATCACCTCTCCCGTAACCAATGGCTTGCCCAAAGAGGGAGGTGTGAGTGAGCGAACCGTATATTTACCGGAGGGAGCCGACTGGACAAATATCTGGACCGGAGAGGTCCTGGAGGGCGGCAGGGAAATTATAGCAAAAGCGGATATTGCCACGCTCCCGTTGTTCCTAAGGTCAGGTGCAGTCATTCCAATGGGCCCGTATATGCAATATGCCACGGAGAAACCAGGCGATCCTCTGGAGATCAGGATTGTTACAGGAGCCGACGGATCCTTTACGCTGTATGAAGACGAGAACGATACCTATGATTACGAGGACGGGGCATTTGCCACCATCGATTTCAATTGGGAGGATGCCTCCCGGATACTGACCATTGGTGAAAGAAAAGGTCACTTCCCCGGGATGACCGAACGGCGTGAGTTTAAAATTGTCCTGATCGAGAACGGGAGGGTGAAGGGTTTTCAACCTGTCGAAGAACCTGATGGGGGAATTTTTTACAATGGTGAAGCCACTCAGATTAAGTTTTAAACGAATGCAAATGGCAATAAAACATCTTTTATTAGTTGCTGTTCTTGTGGTTTCTGGCAGCTGTACTGAAATTGAAAGACCAAACATTATTTTTATCCTGACCGATGATCAGGGTTATGGTGACCTGGGGGCGCATGGGAACCCGTTTCTCAGGACTCCGAACATGGATCAATTGTATCAGGAGAGTGCCCGGTTCACAAATTTTGTTGTCAGTCCGACCTGTGCTCCCACCCGGTGCGCATTAATGACCGGCAGGCATGAATTCAGGTCCGGGGTTACACATACAGTAACAGGGCGTCGTGAAATGAGTTTGCAGTCAACAACGGTGGCACAGGTATTAAAGTCTGCCGGTTATGCGACCGGTATTTTCGGGAAATGGCATCTCGGTTCCAACGGGGCATACCGGCCGGAGAATAGGGGATTTGATGTATCGGTAACCTCGGTTGATGATACCCAGAGATCTCATTTCGATCCTGTATTACTCTTCAATGGTGTGGAAAAACAGACGCAGGGCTTTCGTGAAAACATCCTGTTCGATGAAGCGATCCAATTTATCGAATTCAACAAAAATGGGCCATTCTTTTGTTATATCCCGACCTATGCTCCGCATGCTCCCTTAAAAGCACCTCAGGAATACATTGATAGAAATAATGGGAATGTGTTTTATGCCATGATCTCCAATATTGACGACAACATTGGCAGATTAATGGCGAAGTTGCAACAACTGCAATTGGATGACCAGACAGTGGTCATCCTGGTAAATGACAACGGAGGAACATGGGGAGTGGATAATTACAATGCAGGTATGCGGGGCTGCAAAGCCACACCCTGGTACGGGGGGACACGGGCCTTTTCATTGTGGCGCTGGCCAGGGCATATTAAACCGGGAAATATCGAAAACCTGGCTGCCCATGTGAATTTACTGCCCACCCTTGCAGAGTTGTCAGGGGCCGGATTGTCAGAAGAACCGGAAGATGGGCTGGATGGCATCAGTCTGTTGCCTTTGCTTAAAGAAGACACAAGAATATTGCCAGACCGTATGGTAATCAGCCACATGGGGCGTTGGCCCGATGGGGAAGGAGAGGTGGAGGCGCACAAATATGCCCTCTGCTCTGTGCATTGGAATAACTATCTTCTGGTGAGAAGCCAGACTTGTGGAAGAGATGATTGCAGAGGGGAGTGCCGTAACTTCCAAAAGGTGATTGATGGCAGTACCATTGCAGGTTATTCAAAAAAGGCTGATTTCCATTATGCCGTTAATTCTCAGCGCAAATGGGCGCTGTATGATGTACAGGACGATGCGGCTCAAAGGGATGACCTGGCTTCTGAATTCCCGGAGATAGTTGATAAAATGTCAGGAGTTTATGAAAAATGGTGGACAGAGGTATTGCCCTACATTCACAGGGAAGCAGAAGATCCCCGGTGGTCACAGGATTATAAACCACAGCAAAAATAATGATTATGAAAAATAGCATCATACTACTTTTTGCATTTGGGTTACTGTTGGCAGGTCATGGTTGCAATAGTCATTTAGCCGAAACAGTAGTTCCCAATATCGTTATCATCTATGCAGATGATATGGGATATGGAGATCTGAACTGCCAGAATCCCAACTCTAAAATTCCAACTCCCAATCTGGATCAACTGGCCTCGGAGGGCATGCGTTTTACCGATGCCCATAGTTCCTCGGGGATCTGCTCCCCCAGTCGTTTTGCACTGCTTACCGGAACTTATCACTGGCGCAGGCAGCACGGCATTGTAGGGGCCTTTGGAGAACCTTTTTTTAAGGATACAGATGTGACACTTCCCCAGGTGCTGAAAACGATAGGTTACACAACTGCCTGTATCGGGAAATGGCATTTGGGCTGGGACTGGGTATTTAAAAATGAGCCATCGGGTGAAGTAATGCAATGGGGAAGAATGCGAAAGGTTTATCTTCCCGGAGACATTGACTGGAGTAAACCCATTGCAGGCGGGCCACTGGAGCGTGGATTTGATTACTACTTTGGGGATGGCACCATCAATTTCCCACCCTATGCATGGGTAGAAAATGACCGGATCATTGAGGCTCCGACGGAAGAGCTGGACATCAATAACATAGGATTTGACACCAAAGAAGGAGAATGGGAGTTTCGCCCGGGACCTGTGGTTAAAGGTTGGAATCCTTATGAAGTATTACCCAGCCTTACCAAAAAAACAGTGGCATGGATTAACGAACAGGACGAAGATCAACCTTTCTTTCTATACTTCGCCTTACCCTCCCCACATGCCCCGATTATACCGATTGATGAGTTTGACGGTAAATCACAGGCGGGTGGTTACGGAGATTTCATGGTTCAGACCGACTGGGTCGCAGGAGAGGTATTAAGAGCAATTAAAGAGAAAGGGCTGGAAGACAACACCATTGTTATCTTCAGTTCAGATAATGGTCCCGAGCGATATGCCTGGGCGCGCGCCGAAAAATACGGCCATTTTAGTATGGGCGATTTTCGCGGACTGAAAAGGGATGTGTGGGAAGGAGGGCATCATGTGCCTTTTATCTTTAAATGGCCCGGGCATGTGGAATCTGGATCTGTTTCGGATGAAGTAATCTCCCAGGTGGACATTATGGCCACCATTGCAAGTATCACCGGAGTGGAGTTGCCGGCAAATGCAGCCCCCGACAGCTATAATTTGTTGCCTGTATTAAAAGGTGAATCATATGCTTCCCCACTCAGGGAAGCAACGGTACAGAATACCAGTGAAAAAAAATGGGGGATCAGGCAGGGACCCTGGTTTTACATTGACAGTCCTTCCGGGGAACATTCAAGAATGCCTGAATCATTTAAAAAACTGAGAGGCTACACCGATTTTGAGACCAAAGGACTCCTGTTCAATCTGGAGGTTGATCCGGAACAGCGTGTAAATCTTTACGACAAATATCCTGAACGCATTGAAGAGATGGATAGGTTGTTACATGAGTACCGTGAAAAAGGCTATTCTGCCAGACAACCCGGACCAGATCTTAAATAGTATAATTCAATTCAATTCAATGAAAGTGGATATCAATCTCTTACTTGTATCTGCGCTTGTTTTACTTTCAGCCTGCAAATCCGGTTTGGAACCAATAGCTGATGACAGGATCAATGACTATCATTCCTTGATTCGCAAGTTTAAGGATCCGGGTATTGATTATCGCCCTGCCCCGCTTTGGGTTTGGAACAATGAAGTCAGCCGGGAAGACATTGATTTCAGCCTGGCAGAATTAAAGAAACAGGGCATTGGCGGTTGTAAATTGGAATAGAACAACCCTAAAGCGGACGCCTAAAACGCCTGAGTAGAGAAGCAAGGCCATTCCGTGCGCCGATTAGTTCCACCGTCAGACTGTCTAAAAACCTCATAACTTGTTTATAACCCGGCTTGTATGATTTCCACTAAGCTTCTCGTTATTCGTAACTTATAGCATGAAGTATATACAAGGACAAAACAGGTCGCAGACCTATCTTTTCCCGGTTACTTTAGATGATGCCATTAGTAAGGACAATGAAGTCCGTCTGATTGATGTCTTTGTTGACAGCCTGGCATTGGTGTTGTCTGGTTTGAGAATCCAGGTATCCATGAATCGTTTTAATCTCCCAACTATATTCTTCACGACTGTCTCTAAGATCTATTTGGAGCCATCAGATGATGGGAACGAGCTATACCAGAAAATCAAGTGGTATATGGTATTTTACAATACCCGCAGACCGCATCAATCCTTGGAGTATAACATACCAGAACAGGTGTATGGCAGAGCCGTATAATTTTCCTTTCCCGGCCATGGCCGGGAAAGGAAAAACAAACGTATATTTGAATTTCGTTGTCTAAAGAAGGGGAAAAGCTCTGTATTCAGTGCAATGAAGAACGGAGAAAGGGCCGATTATGTACATGCACCTGCCTATGATTATATTGATGGCCGTGGGCACTGGGTGGAAACCCCATGGGCAGCCAGTGACGGTCAGCTCATCATTCTGAAAAACGAAGATGGCTCCCGCGAGCTTATCCCGTTCCGTACGGAACGGTTTGCCATAGCCTTGGACAGAAAGCCGGAAACCACGGTTGCACTGGACATGGACAGAAATGAAATGGGGGAGGCGAAAGGGGAACTCCGGGGGGGGATGTACCATATTCAACCTGTTGCCGGAGCTATCAGCTATTTACTAAAATTCTGATCAAACCATGAAAAAGAATCAAAGCATTTCAAAAAGATCTTTGTTATTTCGATTTTCTATCCCCAGTTTTCTGATGATAGGATTGATGCTATGTTACTCATTACAGTTTATTTCAGGACAGGATATCCCTGACAAGGGCAAAAGGCCTTACGAGCTTGATTGGGCAGGTCGTTTTACAGATGACCATGAGCCCCTTGTGGATTTTGAAGATCTGGATGGATGGATGATTGAGGCAAACAGGGGTTCTGCAGAAATAAGCCGTTCAGAGGAACAGAAGATATGGGGTATTTACACAGGCAAGATTACTTTTACCGGTGATACTGCCGGTGCCGGTTTTGTAATACGTCCTCCACAACCAATTAAAATATCAGGCCCTTTTACAGCAGTAAATATGTGGGTTTGGAATGATTACTGGAATGGTAATGTATGGAAAGACGACGCGAGTAATCCAATGGTCAGCATGAGTCTCCTATTGGAAACTACCAATGGTCAGTCTTTTGAAATTCCATTTAACAGAGACCTGGACTGGCCCGAATGGTATCTTCTGCATGTCCGGCTTTCTTCCGCCCAGCGCGAAGCCTTTGCAAAGGGCGGCAAATTGAAGGGGATCCGCCTGAGTAATTGCCTGCTCGACGAGGAGGAAGCCGTTTACCTGGACAACCTTTCCTTTTACACAGAAGCGCTTGCACCTATTGATTTTGAAGTGCAACCCCGGCCGGGAGTGGATCTGGCTCCGGGACAGGATTTAGGCGTCCATAACGGGAAAGAAAGACTGCCATTTCCAACAAGAGAGGAGACCATGCTGCCAGAAAATATAAGTAAAAACTACACAACTGAATTGCTGCGGGACGGGAAAGCATATGTCTTCCGTTACCAGGGTGATGACGGCATCCTGGAGTACCGTTACGAACCCCGGCAGGGAAACCTGGGCGATGTAACGGCTCAATGGGGGAAGGATCCGAAAGGCATATTTCGTCCAATGGACGGCGGAGGTGTACGCCTGGCTGTAAACAATGAGGTCGAAGGCCTTTTGGAAGATCGCCATGGGGCCTACCTGCCCCGGGAAGGCATAGCAGTGGATTCGGAGAATACGGAGTTGATCGAATGCAGGATCTCCGGTGAGACCGTGGTTTCCCGCTGGAAAGTGGGCAGTGGTTCACAATCGGCGGAGGTGGAGTATGTCTTCCGTATCTGGCAGAAGTCCCTTGTTACTGATGTGCATTGCATAGGGGGACATGCAGGTGAGGTCTCACTGGGTAAGGTAAGTGGGACAGAGAATCCCCGCCTGGTGCAGATCCCATACTGGAGTGGTGAAGACGTTGACTGGGATCAGGGCCATACCCGCTTCGGTTTTCCAGAAAACCGACCGGCTGTACTGGTGACAGGTTCTCCTGAAAACCCCCTTTTTATGACCTTGTTCCCGGATCATTACCGGACCGGTTCGTCCCGATTGTATTTTATCAATCAGGTAGAGGAAGATGCGGTGACCTTTGGGGGAGGCACCCGTTACCTGCCTAAGACCAACGGCAAGCGGAACGACTGCCACGAAAGGCTTTTCCTGACCCTTTCACCCCGTTTTGAAGAGGTTCTGCCTACAATTGCTAATCCCCCTTCTCCCTGGCGCAGTGAGGCTGCCCGATACCTGGTCTGCTATCACAATGTGCAGGAAAGGGAGTCCGACTATGCCCACTGGAAGCAAATAGCCCGCTACGGGATCCAGAAGGTAGTAGTGTTTGACCATGAGACTGCCTGGCGGGATGGCACGGAAAGCTTTACCTTTCGAACTGTTGCGGCTCCCGGAAAGGGGGGGGATGAAGGCCAGAAGGAGTATTCGCGCAAAATCCAGGAACTGGGATTTCGATACGGGCTTTACAACAACTACACGGATCTGGCACCTGTAAATTCCCAGTGGGATGAGGCCATGGTCTCACGGTTGCCGAACGGTTCCTGGCAGAAGGCTTGGTTCCGCTGCTATGCTCCCAAGTCCGTGCGAGTGGTGAGCCTGGAAAAAGCCATCACGCCCATCATCCAGGACAAGTTCAACCTCAGCGCGGGTGGTTTGGACGTCCACACGGCCATAACCCCCTGGATGCGGGTTGACTTCGATGCAAGGGTTCCCGGTTCCGGGACCATGATGTCGCAGTTTTATGCCTACGGGCAGCTTATGCTCCACCAGCAGGAGGTCTGGAACGGACCCGCATATAGCGAGGGAGGGAATCATTATTTTTACTCCGGCCTTATCACGGGGAGCTATGCCGGTGACCGCGGGTATGACCTCGCAAATGATGCGTGGCTGGTGGATTTTGACCTTCGCAAGCTGCATCCCTTGGGATGCGATGTGGGATTTGAAAGGGATGGGGAGAATGTTGACCGGTTTTTTGCGGGGACCATCGCCTTCGGGCATGCGGGGCAGTTTCTTAACTACCATGACCGGCTGGATCCCCTAACCATCCGGAGCTATTACATGCTCCAGCAGTTGCAGTCCTCCTACTGCAACGCACTGATAAAAGAGATACATTACGCGAACGAAAAAGGGGATCTCCTGGAGGTATCCACGGCCGTTGCCACAGGTGCCTACCGCCGTTCCCAGCTCCGGCTGGAGTATGACAATGGATTGGTGGTATGGGTAAACGGACACACAAATGAGAACTGGAAAACCCCGGAGGCGGAACTTCCGCCGGCAGGATATTATGCCCAAATACCAGATGGTAGCCTGGAGGTATTCAGTGCAATTAAGAACGGAAACAGGGCCGATTATGTACACGCGCCTGCCTATGATTATATGGATGGCCGCGGGCACTGGGTGGAGACCCCATGGGGGGCCAGTGACGGGCAGCTTATCATCCTTAAAAATGAAGACGGATCCCGGGAGCTTATCCCTTTCCGAACGGAAAACTTTGCGATCGCCCTTGCCAGAGAACCTGAAGCTACGATTGCACTGGACATGGACAGAAATGAAATGGGGCAGGCGAAAGGGGAACACCGGGGGGGTATGTACCATATTCAGCCTGTTGCCGGAGCCGTCAGCTACATGCTCAGGCAAAGACCAGGTATGACAGACAATCCTGATTAATACCCCAAAATATTGAATGAAAATGAAAAACATAACCGGCAATGAAATGAAGGATTTTGTGAGTGCCACAGGTAAATTAAAGCTTTATCTTAACTGATGCCAGCAAGAATGGCCGTAAATTGTCTAGGAATCAAATTTCAAACCAGAAAAAATGAAACGAATGAAATGCCTTTTAATGAGCGCTGCATTATTGTATGCAGCAGGAATTCTTCCCGTTCTCAGCCAGATGGATGAGGAAAAACCTTCTCAGGGGATAACCCACCGGGGAGATCCGCCCTACCTCCTGGGGAGCGGCTGGATATCTCTTCTCAACGGAGAGAATATGGAAGGATGGGAGTATGTACCCAATTCCGGTCAGGGTGGTTGGACTGCCACGCCGGCCGTGATATGGGACGAGAGTGACGAGTCTGCATCACTGAAAGGGGCTTACGTATCCGGAGACAGGATAGTAAATACCATTGAAGCCCCGAATAAGGTTCCCTCAGACATTGTCAGCACCCGCAAATTCGGTGATATGGAGATCTACCTTGAGTTCCTGGTATCTGGCAAATCCAATTCAGGAGTTTATGTCCACGGCCTTTATGAGGTCCAGGTGCTCAGTAGCCATGGAAAGGAATCAGTACCCCCCACCAGCATTTGCGGTTCCATTTATGATTATGACAAGCAGGTCGACGGGAAATACGTGGGTGCTGTGGCCCCTCTTGTGCGTGCGGAACGTCCCGCAGGCCAGTGGCAGTCTTTTCATATCCATTTTCAGGCACCAGGTTTTGACAATGAGGGCAATAAAACCTCAAATGCAAAATTTATCCGTGTATTGCATAATGGGATCCTTATCCAGGAAAATGTGGAAAGAAAAGCAATGACCCGTGCAGGGATGAAGATACCGGAAGCGTCTGAAAATCCGGTCATGCTGCAGGGCAACCATGGTCCGATAGCCTACCGGAACATTTACATTCGTCCCCTTCCTGACCCTCAGCGTAAACAATAGAAAACTATTTACAACAATCCATCAATAAAACCAAAAAGGATGAAACCATCAGATTCCCATCAAGCACAGGAAAGATCAGAAAGAAGCGTTGGTAAAAAATCCACCGTTGAAATGTCCAGGAGGAGTTTCCTCACAACAGGTGCAGCAGCGATGGCTGCCCCCCTGTTTATTCCACGAAGTGTCCTGGGAGGTCCGGGATACCAGGCCCCGAGTGATAAACTCAGAATTGCTGCTGTTGGATTGAACATGGGGCATGGGTACCTGACAGGATGCATGGACGAACATATTGTCGCCCTGTGTGATCTGGACCACACCACTGCAGCAAGGTCTTTTAAAAAATGGCCAAAGGCCAAAAGATATCATGATTACAGGAAAATGCTTGACAAAGAGGCCAATAACATCGATGCACTTATCGTGGCCACGCCGGACCATACCCATACCATTGTCCTGATGGCCGCCATTGAGCTTAACAAGCATATATATTGCGCCAAACCGATCACACATAACATCGGTGAGGCAAGAAGGGTCCGGAAGGCACTTCTCGAAAACAAACACCTGGTAACCAAGACGAGCGTTCAAAGCTCGGGGACCGATAAGGCCAGGAGTACCACCGAACTAATAAAAACGGGTGTAATTGGAACTGTATCCGAGGTACATATCTGGTGTAATCATCCCATATACCCGGCATCGCTGATCCGGCCCACACAAGCAGAGACACCTCCGCCCGGGATGGACTGGGATCTGTGGATCGGCCCTGCACCCTACAGGTCGTTCAGCAGTGCATACCATCCATGGAATTGGAGACCCTGGTGGGATTTTGGCACGGGTACCGTGGGGGATATGTGCTGCCATACACTACATGCCTATTTTCAGGAACTGAAATTGCATGCCCCAACGACCGTTTACGCTACGGGTTCTACTCGCTACGACGGGAAGATCAAAAAAATTGAAACACCGGAATGCCAGAGCAGTGCAAACATGGTAACCTGGGAATTCCCTGCCAGGGAGGACCTGCCTCCAACGAATGTACACTGGTACGACGGTGGTATGCATCCCCACCGGCCCCTGGAACTTGATCACAGTCTTGACATGCCCCATTCGGGTGTGCTTTTTGTCGGAGAGAAGGGGAAGCTTCTTTCGGGATATGGTGGCGGCAATCCATTCAAAGATCGAGGGAACAGCGGTGGACTGCTCCTGCCCGAGGAGAGCTTCCCCGGATTTCAGGATCCCCCGAAAACCATGCGCCGCGCCAATGAACATTACAAGGAATGGACGCAGGCCTGCAAGACGGGAGCAAGTACTGTCTGTCCTGTTGAATTCGGCTGCGAAATGACGGAACTGGGACTGCTTGGTACCCTGGCACTCCGCACAGGAAAGCTGCTCGAATGGGATTCCGGTAACATGCGGGTCACCAACCAGGGAGACGATGTAAATATTCATGTGGACACCCCGTACCGGAAAGGTTGGGAGATTTAGTTGATGTTATTTCCGAACACCAGGAAATATGCTGCACCAGTATTATTGAGGCAAACAGGGGTTCTGCAGAAATAAACCGTTCAGAGGAACAGTAAATATAGGGTAATAACAGTATAATCACCAAACCATGAAAAAAATAAAACTCAGTCGCAGAAGATTTTTCACAACCACGGGACTGGCGACAGCCGGACTGGCAATGTCAGGCCAAGGCTGTACAAGTGCACCTTCAATAATGAGAAAGCACGATGTCCTTGAAAGCGTTGATGTTCTAGTTGTCGGGGGAGGACCAGCCGGCATAGGCGCCGCGCTGGGAGCAGCCCGGAAAGGGGCCATCACAATGATCATTGAAAATCAGTCCTTTTTCGGTGGTGTTGCTGCCTGGATGATGGGCATGATGATCAACGAGATAAGGCCCAACGGCCAGCCGAGGTCTGTGGTGCACGAACAGTTCATCAGTAAAATTGCCGCGTATGGCGACCAGGCCATCAGGTTTGGCCATCATGAGATATGGTGCAATGTGGAATACTTGAAGGTTGGTGTCCTGGATGCACTGGAGGAAACAGGATGCAAGTACCTTCTTCATGCCGGTGCAGTTGATGCGGTCGTGAAAAACAACCGGATTACGGGTGTGATCATCGGTACCAAACGGGGTTTAAAGGAGATTCGTGCAAAAGTGGTGGTTGACTGTACGGGCGACGCGGACGTGGCTTATTTTGCCGGGGCCGAAACCATGATCGATCCTGATGATCTTATGCCACAGACCCTAGGATTGTTGCTTTCTAATTTTGATGAAGAGAAGCTGCCACCGTCAGATGTGCGGAAGAGGATCGAGGACCGGATACATGATTCACTGGAGGAGTATCCACTGAATCCTTCCGGATTTGTGGACCTGAGACCCATGGCAAACAGCCATAGCTGGTATGTGAACCATGCGGGGACAGCTGACCTGGGAGGCATTGATGTAACAGATCCCTATGAATATACGCGTGTGGCGGCATTCAGCAACAGGCAGGCCATCCAGATGATCCGGTCGATCCGTGAGTCGGGAGATCCTGGCCTTCAGCAGATCGAACTGGTGGGAACCGGTCCCAGGGTGAGTGTTCGCGAAACCCGGCGGGTTAAGGGTCTGTATGTGATCACAGAGGAGGATGCCTTTAACGGCAGGGTGTTTGAAGATTCGATCGCCTGGCGCAGCGGGTATCTTGACCTTGGCGGACAGAAGAACAGGAGGGGAGGGAAAATGATGGTTCATGATGTTCCATACAGGTCCATTCTACCTGAAAAACTCGATGGACTTTTAATGGCGGGACGATGCATTTCCACAAACCATATGGCGGCTGCAGCAGGGAAAAGCATGGGTAACTGCATAGCTACGGGGCATGCTGCCGGATTGGCTGCGGCAATCAGTGCAAAGAAAAACATCATGCCGCGTGAAATCAGTGTTCCCGAATTGCAGGACGCAATAAGGGCTGATGGTGTGGATCTGGAGGTAAAGGAAAGGGTCCAGGGATGATTGAAAAAATTATAATCATGAAGAAAAAATACTTATTTGCCAGTCTGGGCCTGCTCTTAATTGCAACAGGTTGCATGGAAAATGATCAAAGGAGTTCAGGTCGGGTATGGAAACCCGACTACACCTCTGAATTTGAAGTGGGGACACAGATCCGGCCATGGACCATCGCGGACGAGGGAATGACTTACATTCTGGATAACATGCAATCCATGATCGGAGTGAACAATATTTACATCATAGTAGTGATGCATGAGGAACACCGGCCATTCAAAGCCCCCGAGTTCCCGCATAATCCAGTTAGGGATATATTCGATGCAGAAGATTCCCGGGTATCATTCTTCCCGGAATGGGAGAGGTACGGAAAGATCAAACCGCTTTTGTCTGATTATGAGTGGATCAGGGAGACTGACTGGCTTCAGCTCGTTATTGATTCATGCCGGAGCAGGGGCTTAAGTGTTGGGGCGGAAGTCTCGCATTTGCCTGTTCCAAAGCAGCTTGTCAGGGAAAACCCAGACTGGCAGCAGAAAAAGATTGATGGCGAGACCTGGAATGCTGCCAGGTTTTGCCCCAATAATCCGGATGTCCGCGAGTATCTTATCGCACTTTATGGAGATATTGCAGCCAACTATGATGTGGATTATATCCAGACATGCCAGGTACTTTTCAATACTTGGGATATCGACCAGGGAGGCACCTGTTTCTGCCGGCATTGTATTGCTGCAGCACAAAAAACAGGATTTGACCTTGAGGCCGCAATACCCATATTAAGAAAAGATAAAAACGCACAGCCGGAAAGGGGAAAATGGATCGAATTCAGGACAAACTCCACCACGGAGATATACAGGCTGATCGCGGAAAAAATAGAGCAGGAAAATCCCATGTGCCACCTTCGGTTGAATGATGTTTTCTCATGGCCAGGCGGGGAAGCCAAAGATGTAGGTCTGGATCTGCAGGCCGTGGCACCCTTCCTTGGTTCACTGGTCAATCAGGACCACCAGGAGCAGTTAGGCATAGAAAATGAAACTTTTGAGAATCGAAAGAAATGGCTGGTCAGAAACCGTGAACTCATTGGGCCGGATATGCACTTTGTTTCCGGTATTGCCACCCGCATGGCAGCCTCACCCGAACTTATAAAAACAGGCATCAGGATTGCCATGGAAAGCCCCGCTAATATAAATGGCCTGGTAATGAAGCATTATGACGGTGCATCCTTTTCGCTCATGCGGGCTTTTAAACAGGGTATGATCGATGCAGGTGTAGAGGGACTTACACCATGCATTGGAAAAGAAGTTGAGGAGATGGATCTTGAGAATTATACTCCGTTCCATGAAGAGCTCGTCGAAGAATGGGGCGTAGAAACCGATGGAGCCGGGATCGCCAAATACACCTTCGATGAACCATCAGGCAGATATGATATCCGGATTACCTATTTTGATCAGGTAGAGGGCCAATCAGAGGTGACATTGTTTATTGAAGGAGAGGAAAAAGCTGTCTTCAGAATGGACGAGGATACGGACTGCTGGCGTTGGCGCCGGTTCGACAATATACGGGTGAAACGGGGCGATGAAATAAAACTGGTGGGCAAAGCCCATATAGGTGAAATGGCAAAACTGGATTTCATTGAATTCATTCCCCGGAAATAAATATAAAATGACTGACCTGTAATTTCATTAAATATGATATATAAGCAATATATACTTAGAGCTTTGATCTGCCTGTTGATCTGTACAATATCTGTCTGGTCAAATGCAGGAAGTCAGGTTGCAATAGTCACTGATCCTCATCTGGACGAACCCGCACTTCACGGACTGCGTAAACTTGAACAAGCCCTGCAGTCCAAAGGTCATGCTGTGACCTATGAAGAGGATGTGCTTTCGGTATCGGCGGATTACCTTATCCTGGCAGGGAAGGCAACAACAGAAGGGCCTGCCTCCCAATCTTTGAGGGTCCTCAATGTTCCCAAGCCGGAAGGTCCGGAAGCCCTTGTGATCCAGTATGTGGAACTGCAGGGTATACCCTCCCTGATCCTCTGTGGTTCGGATGCAGTTGGACTGATGTATGCGGCCCTGGATGTTGCAGATCGCATCTCATGGACTGACAGTGATCAAGATCCCTTTACCCACATTCAGGATATCCGTGAAAAACCATTCGTGCGTGAAAGGGCTATTTCCATTTATACCATGCATCGTGCAAATTTTGAACGGTTCTTGCATGACGAAACACGGCTTGAACGCTATTTTGATATGCTGGCTGCCAGTCGCATCAACAGTTTTGTGGTGGTATTCGGATATGAAAATGGTGGCTTTATGGCACCGGCATATCCCTATTTCTTTGATGTCGAAGAGTTTCCGGATGTCACCCTTGTGGGTATAACTCCAGAGCAACAGGCCAAAAACACGAAAGCCTTTAAACGTATGATCCAAATCGCCCACAAACGGGGAATCCGGTTTTGTCCGGCGTTCTGGGATCATATCTATCGGGGAAAAGTCCAGGGTGGAGGGATTCCCGGGGCTTCTGAAGGCACCGGAAAACTTCCGCCACATCTGGTCCGGGGGGTAACAACTGAAAACCTGGTTGATTACAATAAGGCGGCACTCGCGAAGTTCATGCATGTGTTCCCGAACATTGACGCCATCCAGTTCCGGGTGCATTGGGAATCGGGACTAACCCGTGAAGAGACGCCGGACTTCTGGCATGATATGTTCAGCATCATCAAACAATCCCGGCCGGATCTGCGCATCGATCTTCGGGCCAAGGGATTGCCGGACCAGGTGATTGAAGATGCCATTTCCCAGGATCTAAA
>SDBV01001520.1_pt1 | contig 34986 bp, 26 predicted proteins | sample 2277081 | NCBI WGS metagenome assembly SDBV01 (sample SAMN10402039, study PRJNA504765) | marine sediment metagenome | isolation source: marine sediment core GS10_PC15, 223 cmbsf | place: Arctic Ocean: Southern Knipovich Ridge | collected 2010 | reverse complement strand
CGTACGACTTTCTCGCCCAATACCGCTTTTGCTCGAGTCAACCGTTGCTGCTGCAACTCATGAGAGAAAAAAGCTTTCTGGCAGTCTATCATCTGGCACTCTCCCTGTTATTAATCCACCTAGACAACGGACAAGGGCAGAGGTAGCGGCAAATGCCGCTAAAATGAGCTCAAAATCCGGTATCCAGGCTCTTTTGTCGATTATCTTAATGTATCGGCGGATTAACTACAAGGCTTAATATTTATTTATATATTGCCAATATGGACGACAGAACTTCTGCGACGGTCTACTAGTTTAAAAGCACCCAGTGCTGCCGGCAGGCTCAATGTCACTCTCGTGAAAAAGCCGCTCGCAAACCGCTTCTTCTGAACTGCTAACCGGCAAGTAAGGAAAGAGCTATGAAGCCTAAAAAGTGTGCTCAGCCAGATCCTGTACAAATCTCTGCGGGGCTCGGACTAATAGATCTGCGTGATGTACGAGGACGGTTCCGGCCAAACACCACTTACTAATAACGGCGAACACGAAAAGGACCCTAACTGGTCACCGGACGGCAGCAAGATCGCCTTTTGTTCCGACCGCGAGGGCGACTACGAGATCATCGTCATGAACGCCAACGGATCCGGTCAGACAAACCTGCCCAACAGCGAATACCATGACGAGGCTCCCGCCTGGTGGTAATTAATACGTCCGCAACGGCACTCGTGGTGGTGGCGCACCGCGGCCACGTCCATAATCCGGCCAGAGCAGAGCAATCGCTGAATGCTCCCTTATCCGCCACTATTGCGGCTGGTATCCTGGCTGGGCTTGGGCTGTTTCGATAAAGGCCAGCATATTCTCGAGCGGTACGTCTCCTTCCACATCATGGGCCGGGGAAAGGATGTAGCCGCCCCGGCTGCCGTGTTCCAGGAGTCCGATCGTCTCGTTCTTCACCTCTTCGGGGGTACCATAGGGCAGTGTCCTCTGCGTTGACAACCCGCCGTGAAAGCATAAGCTTCCCCGATAGCGGTCCATTAGAGGGTGGATGTCCATCACCTCCGGTTGAAAGGGATTGAAGCAATTCAGTCCGATCCCGACCAGGTCATCGAACAATTCATCCACGTCACCGCACGAATGAATCATCACATATTTGCCGGCCTTTTTCACCACGCCATACATGCATTTGAGAACCGGGTAGACATACTGCTTCCAGAGTTTGGGCCCCATCTGTAATCCCCGCTGCTGACCCCAATCATCCCCGAAGTAGATCGCATCGATGTCGTACTTCATGGCTTCTTTAATCTGGGTGATATTGTAGTCGGCGATCCTGTTGAGCAGACTATGAACGAATCCTGGATTGTCAATGAAATCCACAAGCAGATTCTCGAGCCCCCGCAGGGTCCACGCCCGTTCGTAGAGGGAAAAACCGATCTGGTACACCCGGAAGCGGTCGCAGTACCGTTCTATCTTGGCCGGAATATCCTCGAAAAACCGCCGATCGAGGGGATCGGGAAAACTGTAGCCTTTGAGAGTCGGTTCCGGAAGTACCGAACCTTGAACGCTGCCGATATCCTTGTCTATGCTTCTGTCCCACACAACACCGAAAACATCACGCACAAGATCCACATCTATGTCTTCGAAGAAGCCGATGTCACTGCCCAGTCTGACCAAATGATTGCCCAGCACCCCTTCCAGATCCGCCTGGTCTCCGTAATGATCGAAGAGCTTCTCCTTGGCCTCTTTGGTGAAACCGAAAGACCACGGCACGTATGGCGGGGCCTCATGACCCAGAACGGCATTGACTACCTCGCGTGCTGTCATCTGACACTTCCCCTGCTATATCAACCCATATTAAACGATTTCAGGCAGGGTGTCGATTCAACGGCGCTCTCAGGGCAGGACTACGGCATAGTCGCTGCCTATGCCGAACCGGAAAAAAAACCCGGCAATCTTGGCGGTTTTGTACGTTTGGTACAAAACCGCCGGCTTTTTGGATTCCTTTTTTCTCCGGGCGACTCGAGTTCGACCGGTAACTGGTATGCGCGTGCCTTGCCGCAGGCCTGGCTCTCAGGGCCCGTTTACCTGATGCATCGGTCTCGAGTCGTAGTTCGGCGAGCCCTTGCGGAAACGCGAGCTGTTCGCCGCCCGCGGGGTGCTTTACCCGCTCGTAGAGGGAATGCGCGGGGAAGAGCTCACAGGCGCCGCTTTCGCCCGCCCTTCAGGTTTCGTCTCAGCGGCCCCAGATCTGAGATTCCGCCTGCTGCTCGGCCCCGCTCTCCAGGGCCTGCTGACAAAGCAGCCCCAGGTAGTGATCCTGGCAAGCCTCGGCTAGAGAATAGACCTCCGGGCCTCCCCGCGCATAGCCGGCCATACGCAGCAGGCAGTCGCCGATGGCGATCTCGTCGTCGGAGAGCCTGCCCGGCGCCAGGGGATTCTTGTACACGATGTCCGTGCCTAGTTGTATCGACTCCAGCGAGTTGCCCTCCAGGTTGCCCTCCAGGCCCGTCATGCGCCGCTGCAGCGACAGCTCGAGGGGCGTGCGGAAGTCCTTCAGGCAGCGGACCGTGTTGTCCTGAATCTCGCCCCTCTCGCCGCGGATCAGGATACGGTGGCCTCTGATCCAACTGAAGTACTGGTCACCAGTGAAGTCCATGAAACCCAGCCTGTCGCCGAAATCCAGCCAGAAGAACTGCTGCGTAGAGTCCCGTACGGTCTCTTTTTGCGGCGGGCCGTCGCGGCCTGGTCCTTCCACGAGGGGGGAGACGAACTGCCGGGCAAAGACCCGCGGAGATTCGAAGCCCACACCGAGCGAGCGGCGGATCAGGCTCATGCCGTGATAGCCGTGGGCGGCGGAGATTTGAGCCTGGGATACGGTGCCCAGCCTGCCGCCCGCGATGATGGACAGCCGGGCGGCGTGGTGGGGCTGCAGGAAGTACTGCTCGGCCACCTGTACGCGACCCTTTTTCTGCTCGACGAACGTGTAGAGCTCACACATCTGGGAAAGGTCGGGCGCCGGTGGTGTCTCGGAGAGCACGGGTGTACCGTTCTCGACGAGCTCGCGCACAACCGTCGGGTTGGCCGGCCACGGGACGCAGCTTACCACGAACAGCGGGGCCGCGGCGGAGAGCAGCTCCGCCGTCGTGCCGTACACGGGGCATGTCCACCGCGCGGTGAATGCCGCGGCCTTCTGCGGGTTGCGCACCACCACGCCGGCTATGTCGAACAGGTCCGGCCGGGCGCGGGCGATGCGCATGTAGAACTCAGCGCGCCATCCGGCGCCTATAATTCCGAATTGTGTCTTTTCCATGTCTTTACCTCTCCTCCGTTACGTCAACTTTCTGCCGTCTCTGCCGCCGCCGGTTCCGGTGTACGGCTGACCGGGCGCCCAGTCGTTGGGCCCGGGGATACTGAAGCTTTCCAGCGGAAAATCCACCCTGACCCCGTGCCGGGCAGAGAGGTAGGAGCCCTCGACGAGCTCCAGTGCCGTGAGAGAGCTGTCCGGGAAGGTGTAGTCCGGCTTTCCGGCGTCGGCGTGTTCAGCCATAGTCTCGAGGTGGACCTGGTGGTTCGTTCTATCGTAGGGCTCGATCTCGAAGAGCCGACCCGAGGGGTATTGCGCGTTCAGCACGTAGTACGCGCTTTCCCAGGCCCAGAACTCGATGAACCCTTTCGTGCCGACTATGCGGAAGACGAATCCCTTGCCTTCTCGCGTGATGTTCACATAGTCGCCGGTGTTCATGACGAAGCGGACGCCGCTCCGCGTCTGGGCGTAGCTCACGCCGAAAGTTTCCACCTGCATACCGTCCCGGTAGGTGCGAGTCGACCTGTCGCACTGGGCTATTACGTACTCCATGGCTTCGTTCCGCGTAAGCACGACGAAAAAATTGAACCAGTGGATGCCGGCATTGATGATGTCCCACTTGTCACACTCAACTTCTACCAGCTTCAGCTCGCCGATCTCGCCGCCGTGCACCCTGTCCAGGATTTCACGTGAGTGACGGGCCACCAGGAGTCCGTGGGGCACACACATCGGCAGCCTTTTGGTTTTCACAGCGGCCAGCAGATCTTTAGCCGCGGCCACCGTGTCGCCCAGCGGTTTTTCCACCAGTATACCCAGTAGTGGCAACTCCAGGGCGGCCAGGGTTATCTCCTTGTGGGAAGGGGCCCAGGTGGACACGCAGACCACGTCCGTCGGGCTCTCGCGGAACAGCTCCTGGTGCGTCGCGTAGGTCTTGATGCCCGGGTAGCGCTGTTCCAGGCCCTTGCGGACTTCGCCGTTCATGTCGCAGGCGGCTACGAGATCGAATCGGGGTGAGGCGGTGAGGGCGCCCATGCTGAGCTTTCCACCACTTCCTCCCCCTATGACACTGGCTGTAAACTCTTTCATATAATACTCCTGTGTTAGGGTCAGTTCCTTTTGCCGCTCCGCGGCAACCAATACCACGAACATGAGCCTGTGTGGCTGCAAGGTGTTTTCATGTTAGCTTAAGTCCTTATGGCTGCGGCCACCATGGCCTGGATGTTCTCCTCGGGTGTCTCGCGCCCGACCTGGTCGCCCGTTCCGATGATGAGGCGCGCTGAGCCACTGAAGGCCTCCTTGATCTCGGCCACTTCGGCGGTCACCGTGCCGGGTTTGCCCTGTATGAGCGTGCGCACCGTGTGGACGTTGCCATTGAAGGTAACTCGGTCAGCCAGCTCGCGGCGTACCTGCTCCAGGCCCTCGCGGCCGGCTACATCCCCGCCAGGGGGCCGTTCGAACGGGCAGACGCAGTCGATCCCTATTTCAGCAAAATCGGAAACGGTCTCCATACAGCGCCCGTGGATGTGGGCGTGCAGCAGGAGGTCGTGAGAATGGGCCGCGTCGGCCATGGCCTTGAAGAACGGCTTATCCCACCGTCGCCAGAGGTCGGGGCCAATGAGGGAATTCGTGGAGTGCGAGCAACCGATAAACAGCGCCTCGAAGGGGGTGCGTTCTGCGATCTCCGCAACCAACCGCTGTCCGTACTCTATGTATCGCTCGAGCCAGCGCGCGAGCAGTTCCTCGTTGTCGGACAGGAAGAAGTATATGGCCTTTTCGAAGCCCACGGCCATATTAATAAAGTCGAAGAAGGGCACGCCGATGTTTAGCTCCAGCAGATAATCTTCGCCCACACCGATGTGGGCCTCGACGGCCGCCGCGAAATCAAAGCCGTTTTTTTCAGAGAGCACGGCGTCTACGTAATGGCCGAGACCGGATTCGTCTCTTACCGGAGGCTGCTCTGTCCAGGACGGCTGGTCGTGGCTAAAGATACGCGTTGATTCGAACTGCCTGTCGCCCACGCGCAGGCGTGTCGTCTCGCGGTAGCGGTCGGGCGAAATCTTCACGAGATCGGAGCGAGTCTCCCTATCAGGATGGCGTACTTCGGCAGACACGATGCCCCAACCCTCGGTGCCGAAGCGCGCGAAAGTGGCCTGGAGGGCCTTCCAGTGAGGTATCTCGCGCTCGAACTCGATCATGTCTACGCCCATGACAGCGGCGGGGTAGTAATACCAGAATTCCGGGGCCACCGGGTACCTGTCGGAAAATAGGCCCCGGTAGGCGTTGAGCATTCTCTGTTTACGTGAAACGGCCATGAGTTTGACGCTCCTTGTCCCCGCCTTTGCTGCCCGCAATCATGGCAACCGGCTGCACTTTTCTATTGTTTCCACCATGCGCAGGTAGTTCGCAGGCTGTACCCAGGCCGGTATGCTGTTGGCGCTGCTAATGATGTAGCCGCCGCGGGGTCCGAGCGTGCGCATGAACCGCTTGACTTGCTCTTCGACCTGATCCGGCGTACCCCGGCTCAGCAGGTCGATGCTCACATTTCCGACCAGGCAAACTCGATCTCCGAAGGCCTTCGCTACCTGCTCGATGTCCATGGCATCCGGTTCGATGGGGTGGATAGCGCTCATGCCCAGCGAGAGCAGGTCCTCCATGACGGGCAGGATATTGCCGTCACTGTGGAAGATCCACGGCACGATGATGCGCTCCGTTATGCGCCTTATGCGGGGCAGCAGCAGCTCGCGGAAAGTATCGGGGTCAAACATCGGTCCGGTCCTGTAGGCGATGTCGGTGCCGGCCCAGAGAAAGTCTATGCCGATGTCCATGAGACGATCGACTACGGCGCCGTAGTAATCGGCATACATGTCCAGCAGCCGGCAGATGAGGTCGCGGTTGTCATAAAGGGCATAACAAAAATTTTCGAGGCCCATCGCCAGCACCGCTTCGTCCACGGCCAGTCCTACAAGAGCGTTGACAGCCAGGTCTTCGCGGCGCTTTACCTCCGCGGATATCGTCTCATAGAGCTCCGGTGCATGCGGAGAAGGCAAGCTCAGACCTTCCAGGTCCGCTTCGCAAGTGATCCGGCCGCCGGAGAAGAACTCCCGATCTCCGCTCCGGCTCGTCTTCTGCATATCGGCGAAGTTAGGAGCGAAGTGGAACAGGGGTACGTGGTCGCGGTGAAACAGAAGCGAGATCTCGCGTTGATCGCGTTGCTTTTTCCCGTAAAGGGCATCGGCGATGCAATCATCGATCTGTGACTCGTAGTAAGGAACCTCCGGTGGAGTTTCCCTGTTCAACGCGGCCAGGAACCGCTCGCGAGGCAGCATGTTTGTGTCGTCTCCTCAATCCGGATTGGCCACGGCGCTGATTTGCATAGGGACTCAGTACTTAAGCCCGGTGAGGGTTAGGCCCTTGACGAAGTTCTTGTGGGCGAAGGCGTACACGATCATGACGGGGATTACCGAGATAGCGGCGCCGGTTACGACGATGTCGTGGCGTATGCCCCACTCCCACTGCAGTGTGGCCACGCCGAGCGTGAGGGTGCGCATCTCGGGGCTGGCGGTGACGATTAGAGGCCAGAACAGGTTGTTCCACGACCACATGAAAACGAAAATTCCCAAAGCGGAGAAGGCCGATTTGGACAGCGGTATGGCCAGGTGCCAGTACATCCACCACTCTCCGGCCCCGTCCATTTTGGCCGCTTCGAGCAGCGAAATCGAGATGCCCGCCATGAACTGCCGCATCAGGAACATGCCGAAGGCACTGATAAACATGGGCACTATGATTCCCACGTAGGTGTCGACCCACTTCAGCTGGGCCATCAACACGTAGAGGGGTATGACAAGCACTGCGAAGGGGATCATCATCGTCGCGATAATGGCCACGAAAATGGCTTCTTTTCCGGGAAAATTGAATTTAGCGAACAGGAATCCGCAAAGAGAGCTCGTGAAGAGCACCATGGCGGATATGCACGTGGAGACGATCATGCTGTTCACGAAGTAGCGAACGAAATCCAACCGCTGGGTGACGTTCACGTAAGTCTCCAGGATCGGCTTTTCCGGGAAAAAAGTCGGGGGGATACGGATGATCTCGGCCGAGGACTTGAACGAGGACAGAAACATCCAGACGAATGGCAGGAGCATGGGAATCATGAGCAGAACGGCGATAATGTAGTAGACGAGCTGTCTTAGCTTTTTGGCTTTGTCCGGTTCCATATTTCCTTCTCCATCCTACTGCTCAGTACTCCCACTTCGGGCGCAGCAGCTTGAACTGCACGAGGGTGATCACCATGACCATCACGAACATGACCATGGCCGCCGCGGTGGCGTACCCGGCCCGGTAGTGGTAGAGACCGTAGCGATAAATGAAGTAGGCCAGCACGTAGGTGCTCTTGCCTGGTTCTCCCCGAGTCATCACGGCCACGCGATCGAAAACCTGGAATGCGCCGATGAGGGTGGTTACTACGACGAAGAGCATGACGCTGCCAAGCAGCGGCAGGGTGACCTTGAAAAATACCTGCCTGGCGTTGGCTCCATCGATGGTGGCCGCCTCCGTCAACGCGTCGGGAATTTCCATCAGCCCGGCGAGCAGGATGATAACTTGATACCCCAGGCCCTGCCAGATGTCCATGGCGATGATCGAGAAGATGGCTTGCTTGGGATCGTTCAGAAACCCCTGGGGCGGCAGGCTGAGGGCTTTCAGTATGTGGTTGAATAACCCGAAGGTAGGTTGATACAACCACTTGAACAGCACGCTCATGGCCACGATGGCGCAGACGTGGGGCAAGAAGATGATGAACACGAAGCCATTCCTGCCCTTGTCGAGCTTGAGCAGCAGAAGGGCCACGAGCAGGGCGATGGGTATCGACAGACCGGGCTTCAGCAATACGTAGAGCAGCGTGTTTTTCAGTGAAGTCAGGAAGTAACCGTCGCCGAACAGCTCGGGGTAGTTGCGCAGGCCGATGAATGTGCTTGTGGACGGGTCTAGGGTGTTCCATTCGAAGAAACTGGTGCGGACTGCGTTCAGCACGGGCCAGAACATGAAGAGCATGTACCAGCCGATGATGGGAGCCAGGATGGCCCAGGCGAAATACTTTGTCTTCATAGACCTCCTCATCGGGCCAGGAAGGCAGGGCGCCCCGAGCTGATGCCCGGAACGCCCTGCCGTATTGCGACCTTATATGCGTCCAGTTGGCCTAGTATTGTACCACGGGTCGCTTGTACTGGGGATACTTCTCGTCGAAGACATCCAGGGCATGGTTGTTCTGCTTGGTGAGCTCAGTAAGCGCTTCTTCCACCGTAATGCTTTCGTGGATGACCTCGTCCATGATGGCCCAGGTATTGGTGCGGATGATGCTGGCGTTTCCGAAAGGCCCGTAGAACTTGGTTTTGGGTACAATGTCGGTCAGCGCTTTGAGAAACTTGCCCCTGTCCGTTTCGAAGAACGGGTCGTCTAGCATAGACTTCAGAGGAGGGATGCCCGGATTCTTATCGAGGAATATCCTCTGGGCTTCCACGGTTTTCAGGTAACCGAGAAACTTGATGGCCTGTTCCTTGTTGGGGCTCTTCGCGTTTGCGCCCAGGTTCCAGGTGTCATTGTGGGCGATCGCGGGCGCCTTGTTGCCGCTGAAGGCAGGTTTGACGATGAAGCCGAAGTTTGAGTCCGGGAAATTGATCCTCGAGTAGGGTATGTACTCCGCCCACATGAAACCCATGGCCGCCACCTGCTGCGAGAGGGCGTCAAAGGTGGCCGGCATGTTGACGCTGTCCACTTCGTACTTATAGTTCAGGTCGTAGAAAAACTGGAGCGCCTTTTTGGATTCGGGGATCGAGAAGTCGAACTTTTGGGTTTTGTTGTCGTAGAACTCGCCGCCCTGATCGACGATGAATGACCACATGTAGACCGGGTTGTTGCCTTCGCGACAACTCAGGCCGGCCCTGGTGAGGTTGCCATCCGCGTCTTTCTCGGTCAGCTTCTGGGCATACGATACGAGCTCCGCCAGGTCGGCAAAACGACCCGGCACCTCCAGGCCCGCCTCCTCGAACATGTCCAGGTTGACCACGAATCCCGCGTCCCCCGGTGGGTCGGGAACGCCGACGGCGTATACGTCCGGAAAGGGCGCTTGTACGGCGAACTCCGGCCAGAAGTCTTTTTCCAGCTCCGCCTTTGACAGCACGTCGGCCGGAAGAGCCGCAAGTCCACCCGATGCGACGTATTCGTAAAAATCTTCGGCCCGCACCATGAACAGATCGGCCAGGACGCCCGACGCGATACCCGACTTGATCTTGGTGGAGATGTCGGCTTGGGCCTCGATCTTGATCTCGATCTCGGGGTGCGCCTTCATGAAAGCTTCCGCCACCGCGGTAAAACCGTTCACGTGGGGCGGAAAAGTCATGGGCCAGAGCTTGAGAACCGCTTTCTCCGCCTTTCCCGCTTCCTTCTCCCCGCCTGCAAATGCGGCCAGACCAGCCAGCAGGAGCAGACACAGCACTGTAGCTGCAATTCGCTTCATAATCGTTCTCCTTCTGAAAAATTTTGGTTTGCATTCATGCTCTGCCATACAGGCAGGGCAAGCCCACAGGTTTGCTTTTCTATTGCTTTACATTACCTCCTTCACTAATTTTTTCAGGATCACGCACCCGATCCGTCGATTCTCTCGTGATTAGCTCGGTCGGCATTACCGTCTCTCGCGGCGCTTCGCGACCTTCCATCATGCACAGGAGGATCTCCATGGCTCGTTTGCCCATATCGAATTTGGCGAAGGAAATGCTGGTCAGCGCCGGAACCAGGAAGCGGGAGTTCGCCAGGTCGTCGAAGCCGACCACGGACAATCCCTTGGGTATGCCCAGGCCCCTTTCGTGGGCTGCCCGCATGACGCCCATAGCCATGAGGTCATTGGAGGCGAAGATCGCCGTGGGCGGATCGGGTAGCGCGAGCAGGTGCTGGGCTGCCTCGTAGCCGCCTTCCGCCATGTAGTGGCCCGGCACTGCCAGGCGCTCGTCGTAGGCGAGACCGTGGCGTGCAAGCACGTCTCGGTAGCCCACCAACCGGTTTTTGTTCGAGGCATAGCGAACGTCACCGCTGACGAAGGCGATGTGGCGGTGGCCCAGGTCGAACAGATGTTCGACGGCCTGGTGGGCTCCTCCCACCGTGTCGATCAGTATGGATGCGACGTTGGGGCGCGCGCTCTTCTTCTCGAACAGAACCGCCGGTATGTCTCTCATGCCGGCGTTGTGACGGGAGTCCTGGTCGAGCAGCCTGTGACCGGCTGATGAAAAATCAATAATGCCGTCGATCCTCTTCTCATCGAGCAGGATACGGCTGTCTTGGGTGGCGTCCCCGTCGCAGTCGGCATCGCAGAAAAACACGGTGTAGCCGTAGACGCGGGCCACGCTTTCGGCGCCCAGGGCTACCTCTGCAAAGAAGGGATTCTTCAGATCGCCTGCCAGATAGGCGATACTCATCGAGCGGCGGGTTACCATTGCGCGGGCAAGCGTATTGGGCCGATAACCCAGGGTGGCGATGGCCTGCTCTACACGGGCGCGGGTATCGTCACGCACGAAACGCGTGTTGTTGGTGACATGAGATACCGTTGCCGTTGAAACTCCGGCGATTTTGGCGACGTCTTTGATCGTGGTCAAGACCTTCCACAACGCAAAATCTACGAATTAAACGTTTACGTAAACGTTTTATTGGGCTATTATACAGGCGCTCGACAATTGGTCAAGTGATTTTTTAAGAAAATTTAGGAGGATCGCCGATGGCGGACAAAAAGACACTACACCTGGTATCTCACACCCACTGGGATCGTGAGTGATACAGAACGTTCCAGCAATTCCGCCGGCGCTTCGTCAAGCTCATGGACAGGCTGCTGGATCTGATGGAGCAGAACCCCGACTACCGGTACTTCACCTTGGACAGCCAGACCCTGGTGCTCAAGGACTACCTGGCGGTTCGGCCGGAGAACCGCGGGCGAGTGGTGCAACTCGTCGAAGGCGGCAGGCTGCTGCTCGGACCCTGGTACACGCAGCCGAACCTGTACATGGTCGGCGGAGAGGCCCTGGTCCGCAACCTGCTGCGGGGCTACAGGGAATGCGAGGCCTTGGGCGGTGTCATGAAGGTCTGCTACCTTCCGGACGCCTTCGGATTCATTGCCCAGCTGCCGCAGATCGCCGAGGGTTTCGGAATGCACGATGTCGTGCTCTGGCGCGGAGCGCCGCGGGGCTCCCGGACCGTTTTCAGCTGGAAAGGCAGTGACGGCACCGAGTGCCTGGCCTTCTACATGGTTGGCGCCTACATCAACGCCATGCACCTGCCTGCCGAGTTGGAGGACCACACGGACACCGTCGATTTCACGGACATCCCACGCAAGGGCCTGAAGGCGCGCGTGCAGCGCGTCCTCGACAGGATCGGGCCGCGGGCCACTACGCCGCACCTGCTGCTCATGAACGGGGTGGATCACCAGTTTCCTCAAACCGACTTGCCCGCGATCATACGCACGATAAACGGTAACATAGACGACGTCGAGGCGATTCACAGTACTCTGCCGCAATACATTCAGACTGTGCGCGCCCATCACGAGCGGAACGATCTGGGCTACGAGAAGGCCGCCGGCGAGCTGCGCGATCCTTCGGAGGGCTGCATCCTCACCGGTTCGCAGTCGACCCGGGCCGACGTCAAGATGGCGAACAGCCGTATCGAGAACCTGCTGGAGCGCTGGGTCGAGCCGTTCTCCGCCTTCGCCTGGCTGTTGGGCCGCCCCTATCCCAAGGCGGAAATCGACATGGCCTGGGAGTACCTGCTCCAGAACCACTCCCACGACAGCCTGGCCTGCGCCGGCGTGGACCCGGTCTATCATCAGGTCATGTGCCGTTTCGAGTCGGCCGAAGAGCTTGGGGAAGAGATCGCCGCCGAGAGCCTGCAGGTCATCTGCAACCGCATCGCCGAAGGCGCCGGCCTCGGCGAAGGCGAGCTCGGCCTGACGGTCTTCAATCCCCTGAGCTGGGAACGAAGCGACGTCTGCACGGCCACCGTCGATGTGCCCAGGCAGCTTGGTTTCCACCATCCGCGTCTCATGAGCGACGGCGAGATCGTGCCCATGACCGTTGGAAGCCGACGAGAGGCGCTGACGAACTTCTTCAACCCCTTCACGGGTGCTTCGAGCTGGATTCCCGTAGACCGCTTCGAGCTGACCTTCCGGGCCGATCGGATCCCGGGCTGCGGTTACCGCGGCTACCGGCTCGTTGATGCCGCCTCGCCCTTCTACATAGAAGGTTGCCTTATGCGGCGTCCCGCCGTAATGGAAAACGAGCACCTGATCGTCCGTGCCAATCCCAACGGCACCCTCGATCTGACCCACAAACCCTCGGGCAGGCAGTATCCGTCTTTGCTCTTTTTTGAAGATGGCGGCGAGGCGGGCAACGGTTTCGAGGTACAGCCGCCGCTCGAGGATGAAATCGCAACCAGCCTGGGTGCCGCGGCAAGCATCAGGGTCATCGAGAACACCGCGCTGAAAGCCACCCTCGAGATCGGGCTTGAACTGAGTCTTCCCGAATCCCTCACCGGCGACCGCCAGGCCCGCGCTCGGAAAACCGCTCCCTGCTCGATTACGAGCCGGGTCAGCCTCTGTGCCGGTTCGCCGCGGCTGGACGTCGAAACGCGCATCGTCAATCGCTGCCGCGACCATCGGCTGCGGGTCGTGGTTCCGACCGGCGTTGCCGCCGAGAAGGCCATGGTCGAAGCCCCCTTCGACGTCGTGCCCCGGAACATCGCGCTTCCCGATCTGAACGTCTCCGTCTCCGGCGGCGGTGAAGAGGCCGACGTATCCGACGAGCTTCCCTCGCGCACCCACCCGCAGCTCTCTTTCGTCGATGTTTCCGACGGCAGGCACGGTTTCATGGTGGCCAACCGGGGCATCTACACCTACGAGGTCACCGAAGATGCGAGTCGCAGCATCGCCCTGACGCTGCTGCGCTGCACCGACAGGCTGTATCGCGACGCCTTCAGCGAGTGCGAGGACCTGCGCATCCCCGAAGCCCAGTGCCTCGGTGAATACGTGTTCCACTACAGCCTGATCCCCCATCGCGGAGACTGGAGTGAGGCTTTCCGGGAGGCCCACGGCTTCCGCTGCCCGCTGCGGGCCATGCGGCAGAAACCCCTCGAGGAGGAAACGCTGTCGGATCGGCGATCCTTGCCGGCGCCGACTCCGCTTCCTGCGGCACACTCCTTCATCACGGTGAAGGGCGAGGCGGTCGTGGTGACGGCCGTCAAGCGCCACGAAGAGAGGGACTCCCTCGTAGTTCGCCTGCTCAACCCGACGACAGACGAAGTCGACTGCCGCGTGAGCTTGAGCGTACCCGGACGCAGCCCTGTCGAGGCCTACCGCGTCAACCTGAACGAAGAACGCCGGGCGCCACTCCCGATTACAGACGGGGGGCGCGTAAACATTCCGGTCGGCGGAAGAAAAATCGTTACCCTGGAGGTGCTGTATGGCTGATGCCCGCTGAAAGTACGAGGCTAACCGCAGCGACCACTCTCAGGGCCAGCAATTTCATCCCAAAATGCCGTTCATAAAGGCGGTAGCCCGAGCGGCCTCGGCATCGATCTGCTCCGGCGTCGTCCCTCCGAGGGTCTCCACGATGCAGGGCCCGGAGAAACCGGCGTGCCGCAGGATTGCGAAAACCGCCTCGAAATCCACGGCGCCGTCGCCGGGCGTGACCATGACGGACTTCTCCCCGCCGCTGACCTGGCAGTCCTTGACGCACACACCGGCCACGCACTCCGCGATCTCCACCAGGCCGTCTTCCGGTTTCTGGTCCGTGTAGTACAGTATGTTTCCCGGGTCGAACCAGATGCAGAACCTGTCCGAGTCGATGCGCTGCACAATGGAGCGTATTTCCTTAGCGGTAGCGCTTATGCCGCCGTGGGGTTTGAGCGCGATGGTGACTCCCTTGTCCCCTGCATGGCCCAGGCAGGCCACGATGACGTCGAGAAACCGATCGTACAACTCGGGGTCAGCGGTTCCCCCAAGCAGCAGGTAACGGCCCTTCAGCCGGGCGATGTTGCTGATTATGCGGTTCAGCCTTTCAGAGGCCTCGGAAACGGGCAGGTCCATCTCGACCTGACCATAGGCCACGACGAACTCTAGTCCGAAATCGGTAAGATCACGCTCGATCCCCGCTATTTCCTCCTCGTCGGCCTCTGGCCCGAGGAGCTGCTTTTGCTGCTGCCGCATGATGCCCATCTGCTTGACCCCTGTGGCGGCGATGCCTTCGAGGGTCCTTCTGAAACTGAAAGCGGTCCAGGGTCGATTGAAAAATCCCAATGTGCCTGCCATAGTTCCTCCCGTTGATGTTTCCGTCATTCTACCGGCCGGAACAGTTTCGTCAAACGGCAAAACAGGCGGATTCTCCTACCCCGGCTTTCCGGCTTTTATCTGCCCGCGTTATCTGCTAACATCGGGGTTTACGGAAGAACAGGCATCACAGGTTTTTTCTCGAGGTTGCTTCCAGGAGAAAACAATGCCGACCGTGAAGCTGCTGCTGCTCGGCTCCCCCCTCGTCGAAATCGACAACGTGCCGGTAAAACTGAAAACGCGCAAGGCTCTCGCCCTGCTGGCCTATATGGCCGTCACCGGGCAGCGCAGCAGACGGGCTACATTGATCAACTTGCTGTGGCCGGATTCCAGCCGATCCAGCGGGCAGGCCGGTCTGCGCAACTCTCTGCATGAGCTCAGGCATGTGTTGCGCGACGATCGGCTCGACTCAGACCGGGATACGATTGCTCTGACAAGCAATCCCGGGCTCTGCAGTGACGTCGAAAGCTTCCGCAGCCTGCTTGCCGAGTGCCGGGCTCACAGTCACGGGGCGGAGGAAATTTGCTCCGCATGCCTGGCGCCGCTCGGGGCGGCCGTAGATCTCTATCGCGGCGATTTCATGGGCGGCTTCAGCTTGCGCGACACTATCAACTTCGATGACTGGCAGTTGAGCCAAACGGAGAGCCTCAGGTCAGAGGCGGAGATCGCCTTCGATTGCCTGATCCGCTGTCTCCGGGAGGCGGGGCAACACTCGCGGGCTATAGGATATGCCCACCGGTGGCTGGAACTGGACGGGGCGAGCGAGCAAGCGCATCGATATCTCATGGCGCTTTATGCCGTTTCAGGAAAGAGAACACAGGCGCTGCAGCAGTATGACAGGTGCGAGCTTGTATTGAAAGAAGAACTTGGCGCCGAACCGGATCGGGTGACGGTCGCGCTGCGCGAGCGCATCCTGGCTGACAGAGTCGCCTCGAGCGGGGGCGCAGCTTTACAAATCGAATCCCTGCCCCGCAATAACCTCCCTTTTTTCCCGACACGTTTTATCGGCCGCAAGCAAGAGATCGAAGAGATCGAGCGGCTGCTCGCCGCCAACCATCTACTGACCCTTTCCGGGTCGGGAGGATGCGGCAAAACCCGCCTGGGCCTGGAAGTGGCCGCCAAAATCTTGACCGCATATGAAAGCGGCGCATGGATAGCCGATCTGGCGCCTCTTTCCGATCCCGCCTGGGTTCCGCGAGCCGTGGCCACTGCTCTGGGCGTCCGGGAACAGCCGGGCACTCCGGTCGCGGAAACGCTCGCCGGCTATCTCCGCCGCAAGCATCTCTTGCTCATTCTCGACAACTGCGAGCATCTCGTACAGGCCTGCGCCGACCTTGTCGGTGGGTTGCTCAGATCCTGCAGCCGCTTGAAGGTCCTGACCACCAGCCGCGAGCCTCTAAACATACAGGGCGAAGTCGTGTGGAGGGTGCCTTGCCTCTCCTTTCCTGAGCTTCGGAAAGCCATAAACCCGACCATGTCCGTTTTGGGGCAGTACGAGGCGGTGCGTCTTTTCCTGGACAGGGCCGCTTCCGCCATGCCCGGCTTTGCAATGACGGATCGCAATGGGGCGGCAATCGCCCGGATCTGTCAGCGGCTGGAGGGCATCCCTCTGGCCCTCGAATTGGCCGCGGCACGCCTGAAAACTCTGTCTATCGATCAGATAGCGGCTCGAATCGACGACCGTTTTCATTTACTGACCGGAGGAAGCCGGGCTGCTCTGCCCAGGCACCGCACTTTGAGGGAGGCCATAGACTGGAGCTACGAGCTGCTTTCGACGAAGGAACGGGTACTGCTTGGCCGGCTATCGGTGTTCGCGGGAGCATGCACGCTGGAAGCCGTGGAAGCCGTTTGCTGCGCCAATGCGAGGCAGCAAGGAGACGAGACCCTGTATCTCCTGGCGCAGCTGGTGGACAAATCCATGGTGCAGGTCGAGGACCGCAAGGGCCAGAGACGGTACCGACTGCTGGAGACGATCCGGCAATATGCGCGGGAGAAGCTCGCTGAGGCAGGAGAAGAGCAGCGAGTCCGCACCCGTCATCGCGATTGGTACCTGGAGTTTGCGGAACGCGCGGAACGGCTGCTGCAGGGCCGCGATCAGAAAATATGGATGGAAAAACTGGAGCTGGAGATAGACAATATTCGAGCCGCCCTCGAGTGGTGCTCTAAGGCCGGAAACGAAGAAGAGGAGTTGCGTTTGGCGGGCGCCCTGTTTTTTCTGTGGATCGTGCTAGGTTACTTCGGTGAAGGGCGGCAGTTGCTCCGGCGCGCTTTGGAACACCTAAAGAATGCTTCTGATCCTGTAAGAGCAAAGGCCTTGTACACCGCGGCTTATATAGAGTTTTTCTTTACGGATTTTATGCGGATGGATCGATACGGCAGGGAGATCCTTGCCCTGTCAGAAAAAACCGGTGACAAACGAAGCAGGGTGTGGGCGCTGAATTGCATGGGCGTCGCGGCTCTCAATCTCGGCCACGAACACGAGGCGGATGCCCTCTGCGAGCAAAGCGTGCGGGTGAGCCGTGAGATGACTGATAGAGGGACTAAGCTCCTTGCCCTGCGCATCTTCGGCATCGTACAGAAAGCCCACGGCAGTTACGAGCGTGCCGCACCGCTGATCGAAGAGGCCTTGCAGCTTGCGCGTGAATTGTCGGACAAATGGAGCATGGGAAGGCTGCTCCACGATTTGGCGTCTAATTTATTACAGTCGGGAGAAGATCTGCCTCGAGCCATGACACTCGCGAACGAGAGCCTCTCTATTTCCCGCGAGCTGGGAGATCGGATAGGAGAATGCCGTTCCCTTGTAGGCCTGGGGCGCGTATGCAGACGCATGAAGGACTACGATAACGTGAAAACATTTCATAATGAGGCCTTGAGCCTTATTCGGGAACTTGGCACGAAGCAAGACGTTCCCAATTGCCTAAACGATCTCGCCGCGGCTGAAAATTATCAAGGCAGGCCGCAACGGGCCGCTCGACTACTTGGAGCGTGTCGTTCAATTACAGACAGCTATACGTTTATCGAGCAGCACATGCTGTCGGAGCATGAGCAGACCACGGCGGCTGTACGAAGCGCTCTGACCGACGAAGCTTTCGAGGCGGCCTGGACGGAAGGTAGGGCTCTGGCGCTGGAAGAAGCCGTCGATTACGCGCTGGAAGAGGCGTGAGAATCACTGTCTGGTCTGCCTCGACGAAGTGCAAAATGCGCCCCGATCTATTTCCGGTTCTCAAGTCGATCCCCGACGAGCAGCAGCGGTTGGATCGTCGCACCGGTAGATAAACCTCAGTCATATCGAAGGGCACGAAATGGATTTGATCGATGTCACCAGGGGTCTCGGGTTGCCGGAGAGCGGGAAGCACTACTCGGCAGGATGGGGCAGGGCTTCAGCGGCGATGCCGGACGAAAGTCTTTGCTTCCTGCGGCCTGAGTTTGTGCGGAAGGCTTGCGACGCCGTATATTTGCAGAAGGAGATACGCGAGCGGGCAATCTCAGTAGCCCGGCGCGTGGCGTCTGACAAAGCTCTGCGAGCTCTGGCCTGGTACTGTCACTGGTTTCTGTTCCTGGAAGATCACCCCTACAGGGAAGTCAGTTGGCCGCTGCTCGAGAGCGCTTTTGGTGCAGAGGCCGGCATGTTCAATGTGCTGGTCCTACTGTCCGGTGTTCCTCGTATGCGCAATATTCATGAACGGGCGAATATTCCCCGGGATATCGTCCGGAGCACTGTGCTGGACTTGAAACTCTGCCTGGAGACTGAGGACTACGCGCTCGACTACGGTTGCTGGGGAATCAGCACTAAAATTCTCAACTGGCTCCTCTGGCACTGGAGTGGCCGCTTATACCGCCTGGGAAGGCTTCAGTTTGCACCGAATGCGTTCTTCGGCAAACTGCGCGCATACAGGCAGGAAAGAACAGGCAAGATAGTGGCTTTGTCCGAACCGGGTATCCGCTACCGCAAAGACGGGTGTGTCGACGGCGCCGGGGGCGTATGCGACCGGGATGGGGCCTGGACCGCTTATCTCAATGTTACGCCGACCGGAACGGAGGGTTGCCCCATTGACCACCGCGGGCATGCCGTCCAGGAAGGGGTACGCCTTGCAGCGAGCGAATGGCGCCTGGTCCTTGCTCCAGGTGATCCTGTGTTGGATATCCACATCCCTTCCGGAGCGCCGCTGGATCATGCGGAATGCGGTAGATCCATTCGCCGGTCCCTCTCTTTCTTCGCACGGTATTTCCCCGAGATCTCGTTCACGGCCTTCGCCTGCAGCTCGTGGGTCCTCGATCCGCAGCTATCCGGCCTGCTGCCGCCTGCGTGCAATACCGTCCGCTTCCAAAAGGAAATGTACCTCTTCCCGGTCAAAGGCGATGATCGCGAAGTGCTGAGCATGGTCTTTGAGAATCGCAAGCGTCAGGCAGGCCCTTTGCCCAGAAAGACGACCATGCAGCGCGCGTTTGCCGACCATCTGGACAACGGGGGGCACTTCAACGGCGGCGGCTGTTTCCTCAGAGTAGAAGATCTCGAGTGGGGCTGCCAAGTTTACAGGAAAAACCAACTTTTGGGTATATGACAACGACAGCGGGAGACAGCGGGATAAGACCAACACTCAGCCAACATTACATGAGAGGATCAATTATGCGTAGATTGCTCATTATCTCCTTTATCTTGACGTTTGTCTTTGCGGTTCATGGGCAGGACGCTGATGCGAAGCGGGCAATATGGGATCTGTACGCCAAGGCCGTTGCCTCTCGGAACGTCGGCGAATACGGGCAAGCGCTGCGGTGGATCTCCGATGCCCATGCCAGGCTGCTGGAGCTCGGAGACAAGAGCGGATACTACAAGGTGGAGTGGCAGCATCTACTGCTCGACTATACCGTAAACGGCGCACCCGGGCAGCATGCCAAACGGCACAGGACTCTGCACATCATCGTCAAGCATGCGGCCATCGAGAACACCTACGATTTAATAAACAAGAAAACCAACCCGCATTCACCGCCCTACCAATACAGCATTAACGACGCAGAGATCGATCAGTTCAGAGCACGAGCCGAGCAATTCGACCTCCCCTGTACGGCCTTGACCGGGGGTTCCGTCCTATATGAGCACGACATCGTGATCGCAGACAGCACCCAGAGGGATACCGCTCTTCGGCATATATTCGAGAACTGGAACGGCAAAGATATATTTATCTACACCACTTTTCTGGACACGATCGACCCTCCTCTCTCGCATACATTTCTGAAGACCTATAGCCAATACGACGTTTTTAGCATTATTCTACCCGCCTCTTTCAAAGATGCGGACAGTCCCGGGCTTGCCCGCCAGTCGCGCGAGACTGACCTCATGGAAGGTGGAATCACCCCGCAGGGGTTGCCAATAATCCCCTACCTTCGCTACGGGGACAAGCGCGGCTTGTTTATCAACAACATCGACACGGCAAGCGCCGCCCAGCTCTTGCACGAGTATTTTCACATGATCGAATCCGTAATGGACACCGGCTTCCCCGGCCACGCATGGCTGAAGAACGTGGACGGCCCGCCCGGCATATCAACGGAACTGGAATACTATCGGTATATATATGACAGACTGGTCACCGCCAACAGCGACGCCTTCCTGTACCGGTCAAAACACGGAAGCAGCAAGAGCAGTGACACGGAGCTGTACGACAAAGTCATGCGGTACAAAGCAAAGTATACGGAAGAGGCCCTGAGGCAGGCCTTCGTTTGCTACAAACTGGGTGACGACGCTTCCCTCGAACGGTCACTGCGGTATGTTCCGGATTACCCTTTTTCCTCGGCCGTGCTGGGCGGGCGGCTGCGGTTTCAGAGCCAAGGGGTGGAAGCCTATCAAAAACTCAAGGTAAGCGCGGAGATCGATCCGGACAACAGCCTGCGCGACATGTACATGGGTTGGTTGCTGACCTACAATCTCGACCTGGCTGAATACGCTCTGCCCTATTATGAACGAATCCTGCCTGAATACGACCAGTTTCATTCCAGTTGGAAGTACTACCTGATCGATGGCCTGGCAAAAGGATATATCGCGGCGGGTGAGTATGACAAGGCCCGGGCCTTGATTGCGGACGATAAATGCGCGGCCTGAACGACTCCGAGGTGGTGCAGGGGCATTACCTATTCTACACCGGGATGATCTATCACGAATTGCTGGAACGGTGCAAAGCCGGTGACAGGCTTTCCCAATGGGTTGCCATGCAGAAGAAGGCAGGCAAAGACCTTAAAGCCTGGTACCCCAATTTGCTGATGGGCTATTACGATACCTGTCTATCGGACAAACAAGCAGCGTACGGCCATGCCCTGGCAATCCTTTCCTCCACCACGGACAAAAGCAACTGGCACTACCAACGGGCGTAGGTCTGGTGCGGGGAGAACGGCTTCGCCGTTCCCGGAGAGCAACCCGGCTCAGAAAGGTAACGGCAGGCGATTCACCTCACACTCTCTCGAGAAGACCCATATTCCTATCCGCACCCCGAAGTGAGGGTTGTCAATTCTCCCCATCCAGCTCCTCGTAGATGACCTCCAGCTGGGTCCGCAGATCCTCGATCTCTTTGATCCAGAAGGCTTCGGTGCCCCACATCGGAAACGAATCCTGGAAGCGGAGGTCGTTTCTCTGGCGTGCAGACCAGGCCAGGTAGTAGATCATTCGCATGAACCTCAGAGGCTCGATCAGTGAGAGAGTCCGTCGATCGAAAGAGCAGACTCCCTCGTAGCTCTCGAGCAGCAGCTCCAGCTCCCGCCGGCAGGCGCTCGCCCGGTCGGGCAGGAGCAGCCACAGATCCTGAACGGCGGGGCCCGTCATCATGTCATCGAAATCTATAATCAACAATCCTTCGCCGGGACGATCCAGGATGTTGCCCCGATGGCAGTCGCCATGGATGCGATGGAGCGATAATCCTTCGAATAAAGGCCCGAAGCTGTGCAGCGCGTTGTCCGCGAGCTCGAAGAACTCGTCCCGTTGGGCCGGGTGCACGACCATGGCCTTCCGCAACTCTTCTATGAAGCGAACCGTTGACCCGGGCGGTGTGCACTGCAGCCGGTGAGAGGCCTCTCGCATACGCGCCACCGTGTGGATGCGCCCGACCAGACTGCCGAGACGGAACCAGTCCTCATCCCTCTCGGCGTCGAAGCTCCGCCCGCTGCGCTGCGGGTACAGACTGAAGCTGAAATCCTGCTCTGCTCCATGGTGCGCCGCTACCACCGACTGAAGCGTGAACCCCTCGTCATCCCCAAGGGGCGCCACAACGGGCAATTCCCTATCGGCACAGTCAGCGATGAAGTCGTGCTCCTCCACAATAGCCTCGAGGGCCCATCGGCCCGGACGGTAAAATTTAGCCACGTAGCCGTGCCCTTCCTCGCTTCGCAGGCCGTACACTCGGTTCACGTAGCTCGGGTAAACAGTCAGCATTCCGTCGAGATGCAGGCCGAAAGCCGATTCCACGGCGGTCATCACAACGTGTGGCGTGAGTAGCTCGAATCCTGGCGTATCCATAATTCTGCGCAGGATAGCACATAAACGTCTACGACGTCGTCCCCGCAGTAAGGCCTGGGGTGCCTTGACAGCGTCACAGGGGCGGCGTAGAAAGAATCGTGATTAGAGGCGCAGCAAGCATAGTGAAGGTCATCGTTTTATCGTACACCACAGACTGGGAAAGAGCGTTTCGCCTTATCGAGTCGCAGCTCGAAGCCGGCCTTTCCGCAATCCAGTGCACGATCGAACACGTTGGAAGCACGGCCATCCCGGGAATGGTTGCGAAGCCGATCATCGACATCGATGTCGTCATAGACAGGCAGGACTTCGAAGAAACCAAAAAACTCCTGATTGAGATGGGCTACGTGCACGAGGGCGACCTCGGGATCAAGGATCGCGAAGCTTTCGATCTGATAGACCCCCCCCGAAAAGAGCAGATGCCGGTGCATCACCTGTACGTCTGTCCCCAGGACAGCGAAGAGCTCAGAAGGCACATTGCTTTCAGGGATTATCTCAGAGAGCACCCGAGCCAGGTAGCCGAACTGGGCGCCTTGAAGCAAGAACTGGTGCGCGCGCATCGGGGAAACCGGGATGCCTACATGGCCGGCAAGGATGGTCTCGTGAAGAAGATTATCGCGTTGGCGCTATCGAACTCACATAGTGGAACAGAGTAGAACCGAACGGTCCTCTCACGGGACTACCGGATGGAACCATATCGCTTTAGCTGTTCCGCCAACTCCTGGTCCGCGTTTACCAGGACCTTCTCGAGAATTTCGGCACAATACGAGCACGCCGTGCAATCCCGATCACATTCCGAAGTCTTCTCGAACCAATCCGCGGGAAAGCGTGCATTGTCCAACATCCACCCGCCAAAGAGAGGCGCGTAGCCCGGCTCCATCAGGTCCAACAGATTGCCGTTGAACCGCCCCCTGGCATAGGCGGCAACGACTCTGCGGGGACTGGCATGCATGCGTGTCGCCAGTTTTGCCGTGTCAAACCAGCACTCATAGTGATGCAGGTCCTCCGGTCTGATCCAGGTATTCTGAAGTATGGCAACCCAATTTTCCCTTAATTTAAGGTATTCCCAACAGGGGGCGGGGTATTCGGTCGCGATGTTTTTCTTTGCCGCAACACTCGCTTCATGGGCTACGAGATTATCGTGAAAGCTCTGAAACGAGCAGTTCCAAAGACAACCGCTGTTGGCCAGTATGTGAAGCGATTTTCCGCGGGCATTGCACCACGATTTGAGCTTTCCGATCGTTGCCGGGTCGCGATTCCACTCCCTCTGTAAATAGTATCCGTCAAACCAGTCCGCTAAATAGGTCATGGCTTTGACGGTGCCGATGCGCATGTTGACCGAGGCTCTGATTTGGAGCGACCCGAACCGCTCTCTGATTATCCGCGCGGCAAAAGGCGAGGTCGTCGTTACAGCCCGAAGATTGACGTCGGCCAGAAGCCTTGTTATCGCTTTTTCGATCCAATCGGCGAAATCGGAAGAAATCGCTTCGTCGCCGTAGCAGGCGGCATTGAGCAGCAGCACGAGATCGACCCCCTGACTCGAAAGCGCCCGAAGCTCTTGGCCCTGAACGGCGCGGGCTTCATCGCCCGTCCACCCCTCGAACACCCCCAGCGGTGAGCGGCCGCTCGCTGCTCCCGGCAGCGCAAAATATACCTCGGCTACATGCTCTTTGAAATCCTGCACGATGTTCGGGATGCTCTCGTCTTCGTCCGGAAGTTGGTATCCGATGCTGAAACGCATATCAAGAAGGTATCACTATTACGGGCTCTCTCCAAAGTACTGTCTCACGGCGAAACTGCTCGAGCCGATCTCATAAACTTCCTATCCTGGGTCTCGGGACGCTGGTCTGCCCGCAGCAACAGAAGAGCTCCTCCGGCGACATGAGAAGGACATCGGCGAGCATGTCCCACATGGCGCGCTCCTCCGTGCACAGGTTGACGGGCGTATTGGGGCTGATGCGCTTGATCTCGTTGATGTAGTGCGTGTAGATCTCGGCCCGCACGTGCCGGGGAAAGGGCCCGCTGCGGCGCCCATCCACTTCCGGGGCGCTTTTCCACATGGCCTCTACGAAGCGCGCATCCAAGTTTTCCGCCCCAAAGATCTGCTCCGCCTCACGGACCTCCATCATGGACACGACCCACAACCGAACGGTGTCGGGCGTGACGCTCGAGAAGAGCTTCTCGAGCGCAATTGTGGCTTCCTCCCGCCAGTTCTTGTGGGGAACGATCGGGGAAAAGCCCGCCCGTACAACGTAGCCTGCCTGCTCGCACAGGCGCATGGCTTCTAGTCGCTCATCCAGATTGGGCGTGTCCCGTTCTATGGTGGCGCTCTGCGTATCCGTGGCGAGCGTCCAGTAGCACGGCATATGCTCCTTGTAGGGCAGATCGAGCAAATGCTGCACATCGTTGCGCTTCGTGTAGACCAGAAGGTACTTGTCGTTGCGACTGAAACACTCTCCGAGCAGCTCCGATGCGCCGTATTCCGGCTCGAAGCAGACATAGTCGCTCCGCATATCATAGCGATAGAGCTTTTGGTAGGGCCTTTCCCGGAAGTTGCGCTCCAGGTCGACTGCAAAATCCTCGAGATCGAGCATGAGATTCACAAAATAGCTCTGCGTGCAATAGTTGCACTTCTGCACGCAGCCTTCGGCGGTATGGATGCCCCACCCGCCCTGGCAGACATAGGGCCTTGCCGGGTCCGACCCGTCTTCCGCTTCCCGCCAGCCGTAGGCAAACTTCCTGCCCCAGCCCGCCACATGCCGGGCTATGCTTCTGGCGCGGGGATTATGGTATTCCCTTTCCAGGGGCTTTGCCGGTTCGTCGTCCCACACAAAGGTGTTGAAGAGCATGATCGGGTCATGAGCGTGCTTCTCGATGCCCTGACGCACCCGGCCGGACTGCACCGGCAAGTCCTCTCTCGCACCGGAGGCTTCGATAACTCTATCGGCATCGCCGACATCGATCTCTTCGATTCTCGGGTTACCGAGAGCCTTCAACATCCTCTCGAGGCGGGCTACGGCCGGCTTATTTTTGTACACGCGCCGGTGCACGAACACCTGGCGGGGATTCAAAGGGACCATTTCGACTCTCCTTTTGCGGATGCGACGTTTCCAAGCCTAATTCGTAGAAAGCAATGGCTGCGGTAGATTGTGGCCATTAATCCATGTCTGTCAACCGGGCTGCAGGCGAACAGGCGACAGCCGCTTTCGAGCACCACGCGTCAGGGCTGCGGCCGGCAGCCGATGCTTGCTGAACTCATGCAAAAGGATCATAATTATGCCAAGCATATTTCAGTCAAGGGACAACCAGAAACGGAGGAGGAAAAAATGGTCAGGAAACTTACCTGTCTGACCCTGGCGCTTTCGCTGCTGTCCGCAGTGGCCCTATTCGCGTCGGGCAAAAAAGAAGGGCAACCCCAGCCGGCGGTGACGATGGCGGCCAAAGCGTCGAAGGAAGCGCCAATGCTCACCGAGCTGGTCAAGCAGGGCAAGCTCCCGCCCCTCGAGGAGAGGCTGCCCGAAAACCCGTTGGTTCTCGAGCCCTATGAGACGATCGGCAAGTATGGAGGCAACCTGCGCAGAGTCTACACCGGCATGGGAGACACGGCGGGTTTCCAAAAGATGAGCCATGTCGGCCTCGTGAGCTTCACACCGGACGGCGGCAAGATAGAGCCTGCTCTAGCCGAGCGCTTCGAGGTAACCGGCAACGGCACCGTCTATACTTTCTACATCAGAAAGGGCTTGAAATGGTCGGACGGCGAGCCCTATACCGCCGCCGACGTCGTCTACTGGTATGAAAATGAAATCAGAAATACCGAGCTCAATCCCAGTGTACCCAAGGTCATGCGAGTGGGAGACGATCCTATCGTCGTGAAGAAGCTAGACGAAACCACGGTGCAGTTCGTGCTGCCCGCCTTTTCAGCCGTTTTCCTCCAAAATGCGGCTCTCTTCGAGTGGCACGGCACGCCAAGGCACTACCTAACGCAGTTCCACGCCGGGCATACATCGGCCGACACCTTGAAAAAAATGATTCAGGACAACAGCTTCGACTCGTGGACCCAGCTGTATGAGGCAAAGAGCAATCAATGGGCCAACAAAGAACGGCCTACACTGAGGGCGTGGGATGTCCAGTCGGACCTCGGCGACACGACCTACATCATGGAGCGTAACCCCTACTATTGGAAGGTGGATCCTGCCGGCAACCAGCTGCCCTACATCGACCGCCTGAGCACCAAGCTCATGGCCGATTCCTCAGCCGTGGTGTTGGCCGCGATTTCCGGCGAGATCGATTGCCAGGTACGCCATATCAAATGGGGCGATTATCCGCTGTTCATGGAGAACCGGGAGAATGGCGGCTACGACGTCTACAAGTGGACCCTGGCCCTCGGCTCGTCGTACGCCTTCATGCCCAACCAGAACACCAAGGACCCAGTGCTGCAAAAAATATTCAGGGACAAGCGCTTCCGCATGGCTCTCTCCCATGCCCTGGATCGCGACGAGATGAACAATCTGTTCTTCCTGGGTGTCTGCAAACCCAGGCAGGCCACGGTCATACCGCAGTGCCGGTTCTACGAGCCGGACCTGGAGATGATGTACGCCACCTTCGAGCCGGACAAGGCCAATGCGTTGCTGGACGAGATGGGCCTCGAGAAAGGCCCTGACGGCGTTCGCCTGCGGCCGGACGGCAAGCCTGTGGCCTTTACCATCATGGGCATAAACCTGGCTTCCCTCGGCCCCTGGCCCGATATACTCGAATTCGGCGCTCAGCAGTGGACCAAGCTGCTGGGCATCAAGGCCGAGGCCAAGATCATCGACCGGCCGCTCTATACACAGAGATACCAGGCAAACGATATAGAGGTAGGCGGATGGGCCTGGGGCAGAGGATTGACGCCCCTGATCAGCCCGACTTTCGTGTTTCCGTCCACGGGTCCGGTCAACACGCCGGCGCCCCTTTACGCAACCTGGTATCAGAGCGGCGGCACGAGCGGGGAGGAGCCGCCTAAGGATTCGGCCTTCCGCAAAGCCATGGATCTGTACGATCGCTACGTGCAGGAGGCCGACGACGCCAAGCGGCTGGCCATAGGCAAGGAGCTGATCCGTCTCAGCACCGAAAGCCTCTGGAGCATCGGCACCGTGGGTGAGCTGCCGGATCCGGTCATCGTCAAGAACAACATCGGCAATGTTCCCAAGCAGATCCTGGCCGAGCATCTTTTGTTTAATCCATCTAACGCCAAACCGGAACAGTGGTACTTCAAGGATTGATCCATAACAGGCTGGTAAGCTACGTTTCCCCCTGAGCGGTAGACGGCAGTGCCGTCTACCGCTCAGGGGGAACTGCCGGCAATACCCGGCGCATCGGCTACCGCACATTCATAAGTCTCCTTCTATCACTCCGGGGCTTTCCGGTTGAGCCCGAAGGCTGCCATAGAGTAGAATGCCTCCGAAAAGGGTTGAGCACGCATGCTGCAGTATATCTACAAGCGATTGATCTACATGGTCATAACCGTTTTCCTGGTCTCGATCATCGCTTTCATAGTCATACAGCTTCCACCTGGCGATTTCTTGACAAGCCTGATAGGGGAAATGGAAGCCCAGGGAAGCGTGGTCACCCAGGATATGGCTGACGCCCTGCGGGCTCGGTACGGGCTGGACAAACCCTTCTACGTTCAATACTTCCGTTGGATTTCAGGCATCGTGACGCGGGGAGACTTCGGCTGGTCGTTCGCCTATCTGAAGCCGGTTAGCGAGTTGATATGGGACCGGTTTCTATTGACCGCCATCGTCGGCGCTTCGGCTCTGCTCTTCAGCTGGGTCCTGGCTTTTCCCATAGGCATTGTTTCGGCCGTAAAACAATACTCATTTTTCGACTACATAGCGACTTTCGTCGGCTTCCTGGGCCTGGCCACTCCCAACTTCATGCTCGCCCTGGTGCTGATCTGGGTTGCCTACCGTTACTTCGGCCTCAATGCCACGGGGCTGTTTTCAGCCGAATTCGAGAGCGCCCCTTGGAGCATCGCACGGGTCATCGATCTGCTGAAACACGTCTGGCTTCCCATGGTCGTCGTGGGCACGGCCGGCACGGCCGGTTTGATCCGCATATTGCGCGCCAATCTCCTGGACGAGCTCCGCAAGCCTTACGTCATCACCGCGCGATCCAAGGGGTTGAAAAAAAATGTGCTGTTGTTGAAATACCCGGTCCGCATTGCTGCCAATCCCTTTGTCAGCTCCATCGCCTGGAGTTTCCCGCGGCTCATCTCCGGTGTATCCCTAACGGCCATCGTGCTCAATCTTCCCACTCTCGGGCCGCTGCTCTTGAGCTCTCTGAAAAACCAGGACATGTATCTGGCGGGCAGCCTGGTTTTGCTGATCAGTCTGCTGACGGTTGTGGGTACTCTCGTCTCCGATATGCTGCTGGTGTGGCTCGATCCCCGCATCCGGTATGAATAGACTCAGGTTGTAGGTACTATGCAAGAGGCCGTCGAACAGGAACAGAGAACCGACGAAGAGCAGCTATACAGCGCTTCTCAATGGAAGCTGATGTGGTGGCGCTTTCGCAAGCACAAGTTGGCGCTGGTCGGCGTCGTCGTCATCGGGCTCATGTACTTCGTGGCCCTGTTTGTGGAGTTCCTGGCGCCGAACGATCCGCACGAAACGGACAGCAAGTATGCCTACGCCCCGCCACAAGCGGTTCATTTGGTTGACCATCAGGGCCGGTTTAACGGAGAGCTGTTCTTTTTTGCTCTCGTACAGACCCGGGACCCGGTTACCCTGAGACTGAAATATGCGGAGGATGCTGACAGCAGAATTGCTATACGGCTCTTTGCCAAAGGCCCGTCTTATAAGCTCTGGGGCATCATCGAGTCGGACGTGCACTTGCTGGCGGCTTCAGAAGGCGTCTGGTTTCCCCTGGGATCAGACCGCATGGGCCGCTGCATTCTATCGCGCATAATTTATGGAGCGCGGATTTCAACTTCCATCGGTTTGCTGGGAGTGCTTCTTAGTTTTTTTCTGGGACTGATCCTGGGCGGATTTTCGGGATACTTCGGTGGAGCCGTGGACAACATCGTACAGAGGACGATCGAGTTTTTCAACTCGATCCCGAAGATACCGCTCTGGATGGCTCTCAGCGCCGCCCTGCCCGCTCACTGGGCGCCGATAAAGATTTATTTCGGCATCACGATCATCCTGTCATTTTTCGGCTGGACGGGACTGGCCCGCGTGGTACGTGGCAAAATTCTGTCTCTGCGGGGGGAGGACTTCGTGGTGGCCTCCGAGTTGACGGGGGCCAGCCGTTTCAAGATAATCCGGGTGCATCTGATACCATCTTTCATGAGTCATATTATCGCCTCGATAACCCTGGCCATTCCCGCCATGATAATTGGGGAGACATCGCTGAGCTTCTTGGGTATCGGCTTGAGACCGCCGGTCATAAGCTGGGGCGTCTTGCTGCAGGAAGCGCAGAATCTGGAGACGATCGCCGTCGCGCCCTGGCTCCTGACTCCCGTTCTGTTTGTCATAGCAACGGTGTTGGCTTTCAATTTCCTGGGCGACGGTTTGCGCGATGCGGCCGATCCATACGCAGTTTGATGAAAAGGGACGATCTCGAATCAATGGAGCAAACTGGGGTGCGCAACAGCAACATTCTCGAGGTGAACGACCTCTGCGTGAAATTCTACCAGCAGATCGGGGTTGTTCACGCCGTCAACGGCGTGGATTTCTCTCTGCAGCCCGGCGGATCGATAGGCATTGTAGGGGAGAGCGGATGCGGCAAGACGATTACTTCCTATTCCCTGTTGAGGATCCTGCCCCCGACCGGGAAAATCACCTCCGGAACGATCACCTTTACGAAACGCAGCGGCGAAGTTGCGGACTTGACCCGGGTCGACCCGGACGGGGAAGAAATCCGCAGGATCCGGGGCGGCGAAATAGCCATGATATTCCAGGAACCCATGTCCGCCCTGAGCCCGGTCCACACCATGTCCAACCAAATCACCGAGGCAATCCTGTTGCATCAGAGCGTGACCAAAGACCAGGCCAGGGACAGGGTCGTGGAGTTGCTCGATCTGGTCGGTATTCCCAGTCCGGAACAGAGGGCGAACGAGTACAGCTTTCAATTGAGCGGCGGAATGCGTCAGCGCGCCATGATAGCCATGGCCCTGGCCTGCAATCCCCGCGTATTGATTGCCGATGAGCCCACCACCGCCCTCGACGTAACCATCCAGGCCCAGGTCCTGAAGCTCATCAAAACCATGCAGCAGCAGTTCAACCTCTCCCTCTTATTGATAACCCACGATCTGGGCGTTATCGCCCACATGGTCGATTACCTATACGTCATGTACCTGGGACAGGTGATGGAGGCCGGAAGCATCGTGGATGTACTGGTGGAGCCCGAGCATCCTTACACCAGAGATCTTCTGAAATCCATACCCAGGATAAAGGCCGTCAAGGAGAAAATGTCCTCCATCCGCGGCACCGTGCCGGATGCCTATAATCTGCCGACAGGTTGTCTCTTCCATACCCGCTGCAGCGAAACTTCGGGCAATCGATGCTCGCTGAATGCCCCCGGCTTGCGCCCGGTAGGTGTCGATCACTTCGTCAGATGTCTCTCCGGAGTCAAAGCGGGAAATAAGCCGATGGAAACAGCAACATGGTAACTGCCGCATGTTGACGACCGCAGGATAACGATCGTATGGCAACAACTCCCATGCCCGACAACACGCTCCTGGATGTGAGAGATCTGCGGAAGCACTTTCCCATTGAAAAGGGGTTTCTCAGGCGGATCGTTGGAGCTGTCAAGGCCGTGGACGGCATCAGTTTTTCTATCGATGGCGGCGAGATCGTGGGTCTCGTAGGCGAAAGCGGCTGCGGAAAGACGACGTCGGCAAGGTTGATCCTCCGGGCGTTGAAGCCGACTTCGGGGGAGATACTCTTTCGCACCGGCGGCGGAATAGTGGACATGGCTGTGCTGAGTCGAAATGAGCTTAAGCCGGTGCGCCGCGACATACAAATGATTTTCCAGGACCCGTATTCTTCCCTGAATCCCCGCATGACCCTTTTCGACATCGTGGCCGAGCCCATGGTAAACACCGGTTTTCAAAAAAACGATTGTCGGGAAAGGGTGGCGGAACTGCTCACAGTGGTCGGCCTGGATGCCAAGTATACGAGCCGCTATCCCCACGCTTTCAGCGGCGGTCAGCGACAGCGGATCGGCATCGCCAGAGCGCTCACACTCAACCCATCGCTCATAGTCGCCGACGAGCCGGTCTCCGCGCTCGATGTCTCCGTGCAGGCCCAAATACTTAATTTGCTCAAGGAATTGCAGGAGAACCTCGGTCTATCCTACCTCTTTATCGCCCATGACCTGAGCGTGATAAGCCATATATGTGACCGGGTCGCGGTCATGTACCTAGGCCGTATAGTGGAATTGGCGAAGTCTGAGAAACTCTTTCGCGAACCTCTCCACCCATACACCCAGATGTTGATTTCGGCTGTTCCCGACCCCGACCCGCGGGTCGAATGGCTGCACGAAACACCAAAAGGTGAAGTGGCGGATGCTTCTGCGGAGCTGCAAGGCTGCGCATTCGAGCCCCGATGCAGCTACGCCATTGCCGGCTGCCGCAGCGAGGTGCCGGTTCTCCAAGGAATTACGGCGGGACAGCCCGATGCAGACCACAAGGTGGCGTGCTTCCGCGCCGCGGAACTACCGGCGATGGCATGACGAGCAAGGAACTAGTCTACCGAGCGATAGATTTCACCGGTCCCTGGCGCCTGCCGCGTTTCAAGGGCCCCGAGAGGGACATAATCACAGTCGGGTACAATCCCCCGTCATCTTTCACGCCGACGGTAGATGGCGAGGATGAATGGGGTTGCCTCTGGAAGAGCCTGGCATCAGAGACAGGTGACAAGGGACAGGTAGCCGAGCATCCGCTCATCCATTGGAACAGGTTGGCATTGTACCGCTTTCCCGATCCTGATGCGGCCGGCAGGTATGACGGCTTAGATAAATGGATCGCGGAAAATAGGGAAATCTATCAAGAAAAATTCGTGTGCGCATCCCTCGGATCAGGGCCCATGCATCTTCTTGACTACCTGAGGGGATTCGAAGAATACCTGTGCGACCTTGTACTATATCCTGAACGTATCGAACGGCTATTGGATGGCATCTTCCTTTTTCTTGAAGGGATAGTGAAGCGATATGCCCCATACCCGATCGATGCGATCCTACTTGTAGACGATCAGGCGATCCAGAGCGGCCCGCTCTTTGCCATGGAGCTCTGGCGCAAATTCTTCAAACCGCGCTACAGGAACCTGAGCGAGCTGGCTCATGCAAAGGGCATGAAGGTGTTCATGCACACCTGCGGCCATATCGGGCCGCATCTTGTCGACCTCCACGAGGCCGGCATAGACGTGATCGACAACAAGCAGCCGGCTCTCTGGATGGACTCGCCCAGGGTGGACCGGGTTCGGGGAAAGTTAACGTTCTGCACCTGCATCGACATTCAGACGACGATTCAGGCTATACATCTCGAGCAGGTAGAAGGGGCCGTCGACGAATTGATCAGGCGCCTCTCCGTGCCGGCGGGAGGGTTCATCGCCACACGGTACGATCAGGAGAACCTGCGACTGCCTGCAGAAAAAATCCGCAGCATGGATCAGGCGTTTGCCCGTTTTCGGTGGGAGCACGTCGGCTGATTGAAAAGAACGACGCCTACCGGCACCGGCATGGCATTCCTAGCGATCCTGTGAAGCCTTCATGGGATCCGGCGGCGCCTTTTTGACGGGCGTGTAATCCGACCAGTCGACCTTCCATGGTTTTTTGGTCCTGAAGGGATGCTTGAATTTGTTCTTGAGAACGCCCCGTTCCTCGAGACTGATCATGCAGGCCCGGGTGCATCCGCGAGCCCCGCATATGGCCTGACCCGTGTTATAGAGATTGGATGGCTTGTGCTCGAAAGGCGAAATGGAACTGGGCTTGAAGTCGTCCTGATTGTCCATGTAGTAGCCTTTCTCCCGCGGCTCCGTGGCCTCTGCACCTCGGAATGCCACGGTGCAGGCATCTTCGTTAATTTTTGACCACTCTATTTTTTTTCCGGCTATTTCCAGGGTCACGGTCTCGGTCCTGCTGATGGCATTACCAGGACAGGCTTCGACACAGGCCATGCACTTGTCGCACAGCTCGGGACCATCATAGAGGGGATCCGGTTCGAGCTCCAACTCGGTGAAAACAACGCCCAGCCGCTGGCGAGGGCCGAACTCGGGGCTCAAAAACATCTTGCTGAAACCGATCTCACCCAATCCGGCCAGAAAAGCGGCAAACCGCAAGTGGATCATGACATCCGGGGCTGGTTTGCCCGGCTCTACCGGTCTGCTGTAATTCTGCTTCAGGTTGCCCTTGTTGTCGATACCGCGCCAATCACTCTGGTGACCGTAGGGAAGTGCTTCGTAGCCCTCGTCCTCAATCATCCTGCAAAGATTGATGACCACCATGGGGATATACAGGTACGTAATCGCACCGTACCCCATGGACGAGTAGTTGCTGAAGAAGGTCCCTTCCTCGATACCTCTCAGAGATCCGCGCATCACGCGAAACCCCATGGCAATCATGGACTTGGCTCTGGGCATGATGTACCGTGGGTCCATTTGCGCGGGAGCCCCATCGTAGCGGTCCATGGGCGCTATGCCGACGATATCCGCTCCCAGTTGCTTGGCGTATTCCTTAACAGCACCTGCGTCCAGCATATCGGTATCTCCTGTCTAACACTGCCGTTATCCAGAGGCTGCCCTCGCGGCAATCAAGCTCTACAGCAGCTAAAACGAGGGTGGCATACTACTGTAGCCAATCTCCGCTGTCAAGCTTTCGCATAAGTGGGTAAGTGGGCTAACGACCAGGATGAGTTGCGCCCTCGCAGTGACCGAAGGGAGCGACAAGGCGTCTACTTCATCCAAACATTGGGTTGCCCATCGATCCCATGCACATTGGCAGGACCTTTTGTTTAACGGATGTCTAGTTATTTTCCTCATTCGACTAATATTCGTGCGGCTGTCGCAAATCTCTTTGCAATGCTTTTTGTAATATTGCCAGTTATATCACAGTGTGCGCGATTGTCTATCTGCGGTGTATGTTCGACATCTAGGCCCTCTGTTCGAACATTTGCGGCGACAAGGGAAGCCAAGCCACAATCTGGAAAATGAGATAGACAGGTTTCAGGAGTTGTAAGCCTCGCAAGATCGACGGATAAGGATCTCCGCTTTGGTGGACGAAAGGCTGCCGAAGAAAGGCGTCCGTTTTGAGCGTAGTAAGCTCGCCAAACGGGGCTGAGCGGCGGTACAATTCGTCTTCGTCATATATGGTGACAGTATTAGGACTACCTTGCATGCGAAGCAGTTCAGAATACGATGTTATTATCCTGGCCAATTAGCCAGTACAAGGCTCGAATCATGGCACCTTGGTCAAGAGATCCTTCTCTGGTTTCGAGCGGACTGACCGCCAGATATTCAAGCGGTTCCGAAAGTGAGCCTGAAACAACGATCTCAAGCTCACGGTCAGCGGCGTCCCACTCCATTTGGATGCTCCCATCGGGGCACGGCACTACTCGTGGGCTCGGCAACCCATCTCGAAGCTCCGATTGGTTGAAAATATCCAGGAAGACGTCGATTGCGCGCTCAACTGTCTCCTTCTCTATTGGCGCAGCACCATAGGAATCCCAGTTCGTTGGCAAGCTCTGAAGTCGGCGGAGCGTTGTTGAAGCCCGCGTTCCTCTTGCCAAAAGGTGAGATTTTGCCCAGATTGTATTGACTAGAGAATCTGACAGAAGGGAAAAGAGCGAGGGACAGAAGGCACGACGGAGTGGTATCTCCAGGC
>SDBV01001519.1_pt1 | contig 34986 bp, 32 predicted proteins | sample 2277081 | NCBI WGS metagenome assembly SDBV01 (sample SAMN10402039, study PRJNA504765) | marine sediment metagenome | isolation source: marine sediment core GS10_PC15, 223 cmbsf | place: Arctic Ocean: Southern Knipovich Ridge | collected 2010 | reverse complement strand
TAGAGTTGCAGGAACAGATGAGTGAAAAGGTAGGAATAATCGGTGCAGGATACGTCGGGCTGCCGCTCGCGGTGGCTTTTGCCGAGATCGGCGATTCGGTCATCTGTGTCGATATAGATCAGGCGAGAGTCGATCAACTAAACGATGGTGTGAGCTACGTGGAGGATATTTCCAGCGAGAGGCTCGGCCCGTTGATCGAGCGGAAACTGATATCCGCGACGACCGAATACGGTGACTTGAGTGAGGTCGGAGCAGTGATAATTGCTCTGCCAACACCACTTACTGACAGTGGCAGGCCGGACCTTGGCCACCTTGACGAAGCGGCCGAGTTGCTGAGAGGGGTGCTGCGAGCCGGGCAACTGGTTGTTCTGGAGTCGACCACATATCCCGGCACAACAAGAGAGCGGCTGGTGCCACAGCTCGAGGGCTCCGGACTCGAGGTCGGACGCGATCTGTCAGTGGCTTACTCACCGGAGCGAATCGATCCTGGACGAGACGATTTCACGTTGAAGAATACTGTCAAGGTAGTGGGAGGAATTTCCGAAAGCTGTACCGAGAAGGCAGCCATTTTCTACGAAAGAGTTGTTGATCAGGTACAGAGAGTTTCATCGCCGGAAATCGCGGAGCTATCCAAGCTCTTGGAAAACATCTTTCGCTCTGTCAACATCGCCTTCGTTAATGAATTGGCGATGCTCTGTGACAGAATGGACCTCGACATCTGGGAGGCTATTGATGCCTCCTCGACCAAGCCGTTCGGATTCATGCGGTTCGATCCAGGCCCGGGATTGGGCGGCCACTGCCTACCGATCGATCCTTTCTATCTAGCTCATCGAGCGCGTGAGTTTGGGCACTACCCAGAGTTCATCGAGCTGGCGGGAAAGGTAAATCAGGCGATGCCGTACTTCTGTTTTGAAAAGATAACTAAGACACTCAACTCGGCAAAGAAGTCTCTGAACGGTTCGAGTATTCTTATTTTGGGAGTTGCCTACAAGCCGGGAGTTGGAGACACGCGCGAGTCGCCTGCACTTAGGATCATCGAGCTGGTACGTGCCGAGGGTGCAAAAGTTTCATACCACGATCCACACGTACCAAAACTGGACGATCAAGGACTTGTCTCAAAGGAGTTGAACAGTGGATTACAGGAGGCAGATATTGTGGTGATTGTGACAGCGCATCCAGATCTCGACTACGAGAAAGTTGTAGAGAAATCAGCGCTGGTGTTGGATCTTCGTGGAGTGACCAGGGACATATCGGCGGACAATCTGACCTTACTATGAGTCAGGATACGGTAGAGGTGGGCGTTGTAGGGCTTGGCTACTGGGGCCCGAATCTCGCACGAAACTTCAACGACATCACCAGTGCAAACTTAAGGTGGTGCTGCGATAGCGACCCCGAGAAATGCGAGCGGTGGAGTGAAGCCTTTCCCGATACCAGATTCAGTTCAGATCTGGGGGAGCTTCTAGGCGACCCGGCTCTTGACGCCGTTGTCGTTGCAACTGATGTTTCGTCACACGCCGTGCTGGTTAAACAGGTGGTCGATGCAGGCAAGCACTGCTTCGTTGAAAAACCGTTAACGCAAACGAGCGCCGATGCGAAGAGCGCGGTCGATGCGGCAGAGGCCAGTGGGGTCAAGCTAATGGTAGGCCACCTGCTGCAGTATCACCCAGGTGTTACAAAGGTCAAGGAGCTGGTCGAGAACGGTGATCTAGGTGACATCTACTACGTCTACTCAAACCGTCTCAACCTTGGAAAACTTCGTGGCGATGAGAACGCACTCTGGAGTTTGGGTGCTCACGACGTCTCAGTTTTACTGCACCTGCTCAAGGAGGAGCCGGTTGAGGTAAGTGCAGTCGGCCATGCGTACCTGCAGGAGGCGATCGAAGATGTGGTCTTTTGCAACATGCGTTTTGATTCTGGAGTGGGTGCTCACCTTCACTTATCGTGGCTTGATCCCCACAAGGCCCGTCGTTTCACAGTGGTTGGATCGAAGAAGATGGCGATATTTGACGACATGGAGCTTGAGCGCAAGGTAGTGGTATACGACAAAGGGTTTGACCGAGACTTTACAAGCTACGGTGAGTACATCACCAGGAGTGGAGATATCTGGTCGCCGAAAATCGCAAACGACGAACCGTTGAAGCTTGAGTGTGAGCACTTTATTACGTGCATCCGCGACGATACACAGCCTCTTTCGGACGGCGAAAGCGGTCTGAGAGTGGTTCGTGTGCTTGAGGGGTTGCAGCGCTCCCTCGAGTCCGATGGCAGCCCTTGCCGTCTGCAAGAAGACAAGGTTGACAGTCGATGAGTCTTGAAACATCGAATCTCGCTCCCGGGCTTGTACTTGGAGATGGAGTAAAGCTTGGCGAAGGCGTGGAGTTGGGAGCGAACGTTGTCGTTCACAGTGGCACTGAAATTGGGAATGGGTGTGAACTTGGAGACGGTGTCGTTTTAGGAAAGGCACCTAAACTGTCAAAGTACTCAACGACCTTCTCTGTGACTACCTCTGAACTGCTGCAACTGGAACCGGGAGTCGTAATCTGCACTGGAGCGGTCGTGTTTGCAGCCGCACGCATAGGAAGCGACACGATCGTTGGTGATCAAGCACATGTGCGCGAACGTACGGAGATCGGCCAAGGCACAGTGATCGGTCGCGGCACCGCCGTAGACAACGATGTGAAGATCGGAGATCGGGTACGAGTGCAGAGTAACTGCTATTTGACCGCTTACTCAGTTGTTGAGGACGACGTATTTGTAGGGCCGGGCGTCGTTATGACGAACGATCACACTATGGGAAGACATTCTCAAGATGTTTCCCTCAATGGACCGACGTTACGAAAGGCCTGCCGTATAGGTGGAGGTGCCGTGTTGGCTCCGGGGATCGAGATAGGAGAAGAGGCGTTTGTTGCAATGGGAGCAGTCGTTACAGACAACGTGCCACCACGATCGGTCGTTATGGGAGTGCCCGCCAAGCATGTGCGCGATGTACCGGAGAGCGATCTGCTTAAGCGATGGCGATAGGCTTCAATCGTAGACGGGAGAGACGCAAGTCGAGATTTCGCTCAGCCGATACTCGCACACTTCTCATGGGGCTTGTGGCTCTGGGAACGGTTGTGGCCGTCGTAGCAGCCGAGCTGGGGCGCATCTGGAAAAAGAAGTCTGACATTGTTGATGAATCGTCTTCCGGCATAATCGAATCGGGTAGAGCAGTCGTGTCGGATACGGTGGCCGTTGCACGTGAGGGGTATCGTGGTATTACGACAAGCGAATCGACCTCTTTCAATCTCATGTCGTCGTTTGTGTTGAGCTTTGGGATAGTACGCGCGACCACCTACGCGGTTCGTCACGGCATTCCCCCGTTTCGAGATGTCAACATTGCGGGACGTCACATTCATCACTTCATTCCAGGACTGGTCTTGGCGTTCGTCAGTGGCTCGGCGGCAATTATTACCAAAGGTGAGGACTATGAGCCATATCTGGCGATCCCGTTCGGGATAGGTATGGGGCTCGTGTTCGATGAATCGGCTCTGCTTCTGGAGTTGCAGGATGTCTACTGGACACGTGAAGGGCTCCTTAGTATTCAGTTAACGCTTGCGGCGGCGACCTTACTTGCCGCGACCGCCTATGCGATCAAGATAATTCGCAGGGGTGAACAGGAGGTTCTACAGGTCACTCCTCTGCAACCTGTTCACGCCCAGGGCCTACACCCACCAGCTTGATCGGGACACCGGTTTCGGCCTCGATGAAATCTAGGTACTGAATAGCCTCCTTGGGCAGATCTGATCGTTTACGAACGTCACCGATCTCCTGCTCGAATCCGGGAAGTTCCTCGTACTCGGGATGTACGTTGTGCAGGATGCTCTGGTGGTACGGAAATTCCGTAAACGTTGCGCCTTCCTCGTTGCGGTATCGCATGCATGCTTTTAGTCCTTCCAATCCAGTAAGAACGTCGAGTTTTGTCAGCGCCATCGACGTGAGCCCGTTCACACGTACCGCGTACCGTAACGCGATCAGGTCGATCCACCCGCAGCGTCTTTCACGTCCTGTCGTTGTTCCAATCTCGTGTCCTTTATTGAGAAGATGGCGTGCTACTTCGTCGTCGAGCTCAGTGGGAAAAGGTCCAGAACCCACTCTCGTGGAGTATGCCTTGGCTACTCCCAGCACTTCGTTTATCTGGTTGGGCCCGATCCCCGCACCTATGCAAGCGGCACCCGCTACAGGATTAGATGACGTAACAAACGGATATGTACCGTGATCGATATCGAGCAGAGTTCCCTGAGCTCCCTCCAGGATGACGTTCTCTTCGTCGCAGAGCGCATCGTAGATCAACTTCGAAGTGTCAGTTATATAGGGTGCCAACCGTTCGCCGTAGGACATGTATTCCTCGGACATCGTATGGAGGTCAAGCTCGGGGTTCTTGGTGTGGTCTCGCAGTGATTGACTCTTAGGTTCCATTGCCGCGACGATTTTCTTTTTCAAAATCTTTTCATCGAGGAGATCTTGAACCCTAACGCCTAGCCTCGCAGCCTTGTCCGAGTAACATGGGCCTATACCTCTGCGGGTTGTTCCAATTGAAAGTTTTCCCAACTTCGTCTCACGAGCCTTATCTAGGTACACGTGGTATGGCATGATCAGATGTGCATTCGCCGAAAGCTTGAGCTCGGCCATCTCGACCCCTCGACCGCGCAGCTGATCGAGTTCAGTGCAGAGTACAGCGGGATCGACAACAACACCGTTGCCAATCACACAGATCTTGCCAGGATAGAGCATGCCCGATGGCAGTAGATGAAAACGGAACTCTTCGCCGTCTCGCACGATCGTGTGACCAGCGTTGTTTCCTCCTTGAAAGCGAACTATGACATCGGACCGTTCGCTTAAGAGGTCAACTATTTTGCCCTTTCCCTCGTCGCCCCACTGAGCACCGACGACTACTGTACTAGGCACGTTCAGCCCCCGTCTGTGCGGGTACGCCTATCCTCAGGTCAGTTCCCATCAGCGGTAGTGGGTCCTCACAGATCTCGACAAGTCGCGATACCGTGCGCTCCCCTATCTGTTCGCGGAGATCGTCTGGCCCGAGGTTCGTCGTGATCATCACAGCCTTTTTCTGTTCATATCTCTCGTTGATCAAGGCGTACAGTTGCTCAAGCACCCAGTCGGTCTGTCTTTCAGCACCGACATCGTCTAAGTGCAGAAGATCCACTTTGACCAGTTGCTTGAAGAAGTTGAAGTACGTACTTTCCGTGTCTTGGTCGTAAGTCCTTCGGATCTCTGCAAGCAGTCTCGGTAGCGAGTAGATTGCGACAGATAGGCCTAGCTCAAGCGCTGCTCGCGAGACGATCATCGCAAGAGTGGTCTTGCCGGTGCCAACATCTCCCATAAACCAGAGTCCTCTTCCCTCTTCTATGAATGACTCGATACCAGCAACATAACGTTTTACCTCCTTGACAACTGTTGGGTCGAGGTCTGGGACCGGTGGACGGTCGAACGAGACGCCCCGGAACCGTTTAGGTATTACCTGCGAGACAACACCAGGTCCCGCACGCTTTCGTCGCTCACCTCGACACTTGCAAGGGACTGCCTGGTCGTCATCGGTGAGGAGCCACCCGCTGCCATCGCATTTTTTCAACGGACAGCTCATAAGGTCACCGATGCTCTATGCCTCCTCAACACTTTCGACTGCCTCCAGAGCTGGGCCTTCCCCCGATACCTGCTCCACCGGCATCTCCTCTCGGGCTCGGTCTGCAAACTTCGGATAGTGTGATAGGAATGCGAGTTCGGTCTCACCCACGGGACCGTTCCTGTGCTTGGAGATGATGATGTCGGCCAGGCCCTGTTTTTCCGACTCATCGCCGTAGTAGTAATCATCGCGGTAGATAAACATCACAAGATCGGCGTCCTGCTCGATGTTTCCCGACTCACGAAGGTCTGAAAGAAGCGGTTTCTTCGAAGGTCTCTGTTCGGGTGCACGGTTCAACTGGGATACTGCGATAACCGGGATATCCAGATCTCCAGCAAGAATCTTCAATCCTCTGCTTATTTTCCCCACCTGTTCAACGCGGTTGTCCGATGGAGTTTCGGGCCTCATAAGCTGTAGATAGTCGACGATCACCAGATCCAACCCTTCGCGAGTCGCAAGACGCCGTGCCTTCGCACGAATTTCGAGCATGGTCAAGTCGGTCGAATCGTCTATCCAGAGCGAGGCCTGGTCCAAGTCGCTGCACGCTTTTAGAACCCGAGGCCAGTCTTTTTGGGCCACCTTGCCCTTACGCAGTCGATCTCCCGATATTTTTGCCCTGCAGGCTATGAAGCGCTGCGCAATCTCCGCTTGAGACATCTCAAGCGAAAAGAGGGCGACCTTACGGCCGTGCTTTACCGCTGCATTTTCTGCGATGTTTGCGACCAGCGCACTCTTGCCCATCGAAGGCCTTGCAGCGAGCACAATCATATTTCCGTCCCTGAATCCACCTGTCATATCGTCAAGATCACGGAAGCCGGACTCGACCCCGGTAACGGTGTCCTTGTTTGACTGGAGCTTGTCGAGCTCGTCGTGCAGGATCTGACCGACATGCTGAAAATCGCTTGTTTTCTCGTCATGTGCAACTTTAAAAAGCTCTGACTCAGCCTGCTCGACCAGCTCTCTGGGCTCGCCCCTTCTTTGCTCTACGCTGGACTGGATTCCTCGAGCGGCATCCAACAGCCTGCGCAGCAAAGCGTTTTCGCGCACGATCTTTCCGTAGTGGGCAGCATTGGCGGCCGCAGGAACAGTGGAGGCAAGCGAATGTACATACTCCCTTCCCCCAACGTCGTCGATCTCGCCTTTCTGGGTAAGGTGCTCCGATACGGTCAGCGGGTCTATCGGTTCTCTTCTTTCATACAGGTTAGTTATCGCGCGGAAGATGACCCTGTGCTGCTCACGATAGAAGTCAAGGGCCGTGAGCCTAGCGTCAGCGATCACCGGGTCAATGGCTACCTCGGCAACCATCATCGCGCCCAAAACGGACGCTTCGGCTTCCAGGTTTTGCGGAGGCACCGAACTTGTTTTTACGGCTGCTTTCAAGGTATCAGCTTCTCAATTCCGGACCTGTTCTTTGACCTCAAGGAGAGTACTTGTTGAGACGGCTCGACTTCAAGCTACAAGCACTATTTTTTTCCCACGATCATGGTCTTTACGCTAGAAATTGTGTCCTCCCCAACCTCGATGTCGATCATGTATGTGCCGATAATCTTGATCGGGTCATCAAGAACTATCTTTTTCTTCTCGACTTTAAGTCCCCTCGCTTCCATGATCGCATCGGCTATCTCACGCTTACCCACCGATCCGAACAGCCGTCCGTCCTCACCTGCTTTTGCCTGGATCGTCAGAACTGTCTTGCCAAGTAACCCGGCACTTTCCTCAGAGCGCTCTTTTTGCTCGCGCTTTTCCACCTCCGCGATCTCCAGCTTATGCCTTGCCTGGGCAACGGAGGCCTTTGTCGCCGGCTGGGCCAGCTTTCGTGGGAAAAGGTAGTTGCGAAGGTATCCAGGTGAAACCTCTACGATAGACCCAGCTTCTCCCAGGTCATCAACGTCTTTAATGAGAATCGCCTGTGCCATCTAAAAGACCCGCGTGGGTGTCATCTCTCTGATACGTAGGGCAAGAGTGCCAACTCTCGAGCCTGCTTGATCGCATTGGTTGCCAATGCCATCCTACGTCTGGAAACCCTGCACGCATGGCGCGTTCTCATCTTCCCTCGATCGGACAGGAACCGTCGGAGTGAGTCGTGGTCTTTGAAATCGATCCATTCTTCAGCGTCACCTTCAGGCTGCCTCACAATGCGGTAGCGGAGAATCCCGTCCATGATGTGCAGCTTACTGTCGAGACTGCCGATGTCGGCTCCCAATCCCTCTATCCGGAAGAGGAAGTACTGGGCATCCATCCTGTGGTTGATCCTGTATGCGAGCTTCTTCACTCCCCAGTCGTTGGTCTTGACAACCTTAAAATTCGAATCAGTGATCGTCTTTTCAACATCCTCGATGATCTTTTTTCGCCCGTCTTCTGGCATCTCCGAGTCGAGAAGCACTATCGTGTCATATATTCTCATCAGCGACATATAGTAGCCGCGATGCCATCTATGCAGAGGGCATCGCTAACCGGGTACTTGAAGTTAGATTACTTTATGTTGATCAGAAAGGTATGTCGTCGTCCGAGGTTGCACTCGCTTCTACCTTCTCAAAGTCCGAGGTATCGGCTTTTACGTCAGATTCAGCTGCGTTCCCGTTTGTCTTCGATTCGTTGGGTGAGCCTAGAAACTGGACGCTTTCCGCGATGATCTCAACCGATTGGCGCTTCACGCCGTCCTTTCCTTCCCACTCACGCCAGTCCAAGCGCCCATCGATGGCGACCGGCCTGCCCTTGGCCAGGTAGTTGGCGCAGTTCTGACCCTGTGCTCCCCAGACGGTAACGTCGAAGTAGTTCGGCTTGTCGACCCATTGGCCTGATTCGGCGTCCTTACGCCGGCTGTTTACCGCTATGCGCAGTGAGCAAACTGAGGTTCCGCTCGGTGTCGAGCGTAGCTCCGGATCGCGAGTCAAGTTGCCTGTAACGGTAACGCGGTTAATATTTGTAGCAGCCACGTTATGCTCCTTTCAAACTGTATCTCTGTACAAAGAGTTTAGAGTCGAGAGCGGCGGCTTAACTGCACTGTTGCAACCTTTTTACCCTTTTTCCGATGAAAAGACAGGGTTTTGCTTCTTTTGTGACTGTTCTGCACCAAAACCAACGTCATACATTCAAAAGGGAGTAATTCTGACGCTCCAACGACTTAACTGTGTATGGACTATATAAATCGATCCTTTGTATCAAGAGTAAAGTGGGGGAACCTGGGCAGGCTGCTAGCCGTTGCAGCCGCAGCGATTTTGCTGCTTTTCGGCTCTCAACTTGGTCACGTCTTCTCGGACCCTGAACTTCCGGTAAAAGCCGGACGTCCAGTGAAACTGACTAATTCGGACAGTGGTGCTTGGACCGGTCATGCACGCTCTAAAGAAAAACCCGAAGTTAGGTATTCAATGACTCGTAGCGAAGACGCCGGGCATCTTCTGATGACTCCGATCGGTCCGCAAGGAGAGGAACGTTATGGTCGCGAGACGGACGACTTACAAAAAAGCGCAGTTAAAACTCAAAATCGCCCAGGTGCCAGATACAGTCTGCATCCCTCGAATACCCAACCGGTAACCCCTCGTCGATCGCCACAAACACGAGAGTTCACACCGGGATAAGCGCTATTGGCTCGTTGAGGCCAAATTACTGGCCTCCGGCCGATGCTGCTTGAACAGCTCGATGTCTTGGAACTGTGCGTTCAACCAGTCCGAGGGAGTGCGGGAGGTTAGAACGCGCTTGAGCGCTGTAGCCCTATCAGATCGTTCCTTGGCCGGCATCGTCAGCGCACGGTAAATGGCGTCGGCCTGTTGCTGCACGTCGAAAGGATTAACACTGAGGGCGTAGTCGCCGAGCTCCTCATGTGAGCCGGTGTTATCAGAAAGGATCATCACTCCGTCGGCCTCGTTCACGAGAGGACCCTCTTTGGAGACCAGGTTCATGCCATCAAATATCGAGTTGACTAACAAAACGTCGAAATGTTTGTAGGTAGCGACAGCCTCGTCGATATCTTCGTGGAGTCTCAGGTTGATCGGCATCCAGTCGGTCGTGCCATGGCGATGATTAATGACTGCTACCAGGGCGTTTATCTTCTCCAGGTACTCGACGTACTCGGGTACGTCTTGCCTCGACGGCTGCAGATGAGCTATGAACGTGACCTTTTCATGGAATTCGGGGTGTTGCTCCAAAAAGATGTCAAAGGCGGTGAAGCCGCGTAAGATGTTCTTCGATAGGTCGGCCCGATCTATGCGGACGATCAGGTGCTCACGCCTTCTTTTAAGAATCTCCTCCTCCTTTGCTATTACGCTGGGCTTTTTTGCAGCCTCAGCAAACCCCTCTGCGTCGACCGCAATCGGATAGGCACGCACCCAGGTCTCGCGCCCATCGTGAAGAACCGCCTTCAGATTGAAATCTGTATCGAGCCCTAGAAGCTCGCGGCAGCAGTGTAGGAAGTTACGGCAGTATGACTCGGTATGGAAGCCGATGATGTCGTTGGCAAGTATCCCACTGAAAAGCTCATTGCGAACGCGTTTGGGCAAGACCCTCCAGGCATCCGGCTGCGGCCAGGGTATGTGCACGAAGTGGTGTAGAAATGCGTCAGGTCTCTGCTCTCTCACTAGACTGGGGCAGGTGTAGACGTGGTAGTCGTGCATCATCACCGTGGGCGTTTCACTGTGGGATATTTCCTCGATGATGGCGGTCGCTAGGTCGACGTTCACCTGTTTGTAGCCATAGTCCCACGCCCTTATCTCGTGCGCTCTGATATCCGGCGCGTTGGACAGGTCCCAGAGGTAGTGTTGAATGAACCAAAGCATCGGGTTCGCGATGACACTGTAGAAGTCCTCAAACGCTTCGCTGGAGCTGATCACCAGCCTGACTCGATAATTGATGTCGTTCAGCTCGACGTTGAAGCTTCGGCTATCGTGTTCTTCGGCGGCGTTTGTGTCCTCCTCTGTCATTGCCGACGCGATCCAAAGTGCATCTCGGTGTTTAACGAGCCCGCTCAGGACACTGACCAGCCCACCACCGCCTCTCCTGATTACACGGTTTCCATCATCGTCAACGTCAAACGTGATAGGACCGCGATTAGAGACAAGAACCAGATCACTCATATTGTGTCCTAGAGACTATCCGAAAACTCTGTGATTTCCGAGACTCGCCCAGTGGAGCTATCCCAGGTCACGGAGCAAGAGAAGCCAATCTCTTAGCAGTCGAGGCATCAGGAAATGTGAGCGAACGTGTTCCTTTCCTGTTCTCGCCAGATGTTTGCCCAACGGCGGGTCGCGCAAAATCTCAAGCACTCTATCCGCTGCTTGATCGGGTGAGTCGACAAGGAAGCCTGACTCTCCGTCTTCGATCTGCAATGGAATACCTCCAACGTTACCGGCAACGACCGGCCTGACCTTCCAAAGTGCCTCAGTTACCGTGAGCCCGAAGCCTTCACGTATCGATTTCTGCAAGATTACGTCGGACTGTGATTGAAACGCATTTACTTCGATCGCGCCGACATTGTTCAGATTGTTCAGTATGTGAATATCGGGATCGCCCTGTGCATACTCGTATGTCTGGTGGAAGTAATCCCACCCCTCGGGATCGTCCGTTGCCATCGAACCGACCAGCGCAAGTTGCAGCTTCGGTAACTCCCTTTTTACCTGCTTGAATGCGTCGATTACTCCCAGGGGATCTTTCCACGGATCGAACCTCGATACCTGACAGATCAATTGGCGGTCGATATCGATACCAAACTGATCACAGACGTAGGAAGCATCTTCCTGCGCAAGCGCCATGTTTTTCGGTGACAGCGGATCGATTGCAGGAGGCATTATCTTGGCGGGGATCTTTAGCTCTTTCGGCTTGTACTGATCGAGGTGGAAAACCGATATATCGTGATCGTTGACGAGTTCAATAACGGGGCCAAGATCGTCCTTGTTGGGAGCCGAAAGATCTATATGGCATCTCCATACCCAATGCTTGGCCGCGTCCGGTGCGTATCGGTGAAGCGCCGCCGGCTGAGGGTCATGGATGATCATGTAGTCGCATCCCCCGTCTAGCTCTTTGGCATTTATCTCGTTGTATTTGAAGAAGCATTCCCACTCTTCGTCGGTAAGTGATTGAGGATTTCCCTGCAGGGAGTTGTGCAGTTGTTTTGTCGAGTTGAAAAACTCCTCTTTCCCCAAGATAATCTGCCAGTCTGCTTCGAGCCCAACGTCACGCATCAGCGGTACGAGCGTGAAGAGAATCTCGGAAACGCCCCCACCAAATGCGGTGGCTGAAATGTGAAGAACGCGCTTTCCTTTCAGGTCCTCGGCAAGCTTGCGAATCTCCTCAATAAGCTTTCGGCCAACGAGATGGGTGTAGTCACTCAGGGACTTAGCTCCGACACTTACAGGCTGTAGCAAAAAAACTCCTTTCGTAGCTATCCAGCACGTTTAGGACCTATCCCAATAGGCGACAGCACTTGCTATCCGGCTGCAAATCTTCGCATTTCGTCGTCCTCAGTCGCCGAAATAGTCACAACTATTCCGGCTCCCTGCGTTCTAGAACTGCTTGATTTTCGCTCGGCTATCAAATGCTTCCCCTACCGGGATAGGTCCTTAGCCCTATCGTTGTATTAAGTTCACCTCTGTCAAGATACCCCACGTTTCGGATCACGTGGCACTTTGTGCAGATGAAAGACTGCGCGATAAAAGATCGACTCCCTCTTCTATCGATTCCAGGATCTTGGAATGTAGAGCTCTGTTCGAAGATGCAACGCATGACATCTGGAACTCATGAGATGCGCCGAGCAGAGGCCTATCGTCAAGTGATTGGCCATATGCGTCTGTCACTGTTGCGCCGGCCTCCTCAAGGCATAGGACCCCCGCTGCCAAGTCGTAAGGTGAATTGTTCAGAACGGCACCGTCTCCAACACGCTCAAAATCTGCCCTAGTTGCAGGCAGGTCATCGATGATCCGTGTGCCAACATCCAGGTACGCATCGAGCTGTCCGGTCAAGAGTCGCGTCATGTCAAATGTCGCGGATCCAAGATCGAAGACACCTCCTCCAACCGAAGATCGGTCAATCAGATTGCCCAAAACTTCGGCCAGCATACGCGCGGGACGACCTCTAAAGCCAAGGCTCCAAAACATGCGATCTATCTCAGTGGTATCGCTGAGATTTGGAGCTTGAGTTGTACCGTCGGCAAGTTCGATCGAGACGCCTCGACCGCGCTCGGCAAGAAAGACAGACCCAGTCTTGATTTCCAGGATACATCCCAGCTCGACGTCACGCATCGAGACATCGCTTCCGTACCGTGAAACCGCGATCGAGACGCATGCGGATTCCAGCCCAGCCAGCGCTGGGCGGGTTCCGTCGATTGGGTCTACGACGAGCACCCCTTCGATCTGACCTGCAGGCTTCACCAATCCGCGGTCTTCCGAATAGAAAGCCAAACTCGGTGCTCTCTCATGTATGAAACGCTCCAGATACTGCTCGGCCAATCGGTCGATCTCAAAAGTAATATCGCCCCCTTCCGCCGCTGATGCGTGGTCTCGACCAACATGCGCACCAAGCAACGGCCTCACTGTTTTTCTTATGCCAGCTGCAAGCTCGAGGACTATTTCGCGCATCAACTTGCCGGTAGCTCCAACGTGAAATTCGTGTGACCGGGTTTTGATTCGACTTTCAGATGCCCGTTCATGTGCTCCGCCAATTCGCGGGCGATGGCAAGCCCCAGACCCGTTCCCTTTCCCGCATCACCAGAGTAGAAACGGTCAAAGATGTGCTGCTGCTCATCTTCGGATAGGCCGGGTCCCCTATCCCCGACGACGATCTGCGCCGATCCGTTCTCCTGCCCGGTTGTCACAGTAACAGCTGTTTCGCTTGGAGTGTGCTTCAGAGCGTTGTCGAGCAGGATTCGAACGATCTGAGCCACTCTCTGCGGGTCGCAGACTGCAACTCCGCTGCGCTCGCCGTCGACTTGAAGAGAGATCATTGTGTTTTTGAGAGAGGCTGCTGGCCTGAACTCGCCGGCAACAGACCTGGCGAGCTTCGCAAGATCGGTCTCCTGCTTTTTCAACTCAAGCGATCCAACATCCATCTTCGAAAGATCGAGGAGGTTTGTCGCCAGCTTCGTCAGACGATCAACCTGCTCGCCAATCGATTGAAGGAACTCCTCCCTGGTTTCGCTATCAAGCTCTTCATCTTGCAGCAGCTCGACGAAGCCGCCCAAGGAGAAGAGCGGGGTCCGAAGTTCGTGAGATGCGTTAGCGATGAACTCCTTTCGCGCTTGGTCAAGCCTTCTCAAGCGCCTCTGCATCTCATTGAACGTAATCGCCAACTTGCCTAGCTCATCTTCAGGCCCGATCGGAATCGGGTTGGTGAACCTTCCTGCCGCGACCTCTTCGGCGGCTTGCTCAAGCAGCTTTGCCCGTCTGGCGATTGCTCGCGCCACCAGATATCCAGCGATAAGTGCTACAAGAAGCGCTAAGCCCCCTGCGACCAAGATGTCTCGGCTTATCAGCGCGACACTATCGCTGACATCTGCGAGATCGTTTGAAAATACAACAACCCAGGGGACAGTGTTCTCAAAACTGATCGGCCTTGCAACCTGTGCAAACTTTTCACCGTCGACTTGCTCGGTCCCTTTTGTAGGCCTGTCCAACGCGATAGCTTTGCCCACGACCTCGTACTTCGATCTCGTTGCGGTGCGAATGCTTCTTGAGTCGGCGATCACGAAAAGATCTTTTCCTCTTACCTCCCGTTTACCAGTCGAGGACCTTGGGATACCGATCAGAGTGACTCTCGACCCCGACCGCCGGCCGAGCCTTCTAACCAACGCGTCGATCTGATCGTTGTTTTCGCCTCTGGCCATTGTCTCTCTAAGAGGCTTCGTGTAGACGCCTGATAGCGATTCAAGTGTTTTCTGTTTTTCGCTGATAAGGCTCGATTGGAGTTGGGGTACCACGTAGGCGTAGACGATCAGTATCGCGCCTGCGGTAATGAGGAAGAAAAGTAGCGCCAGGCGGTTCTTAAGGCTTCTAAAAAGTTTAGGTAGCTTCATCGCAACTTCAAGCGACAGACATCATTTCTGGTCGCGAAAGCTGTAGCCCACACCTCTGACCGTGAAGATGTAGTGAGGTTCCCTCGGGTCTTCCTCGATCTTCTCGCGTAGGTGTCGAATGTGCACATCGACGGTACGTGGGTCCCGGTACGCGGAGTCTCCCCATATTTGATCGAGGAGCCCTGTTCGAGTGAAGACTCGCCCAGGGCGAGCGGCCAGCTTCGACAGAATTTCGAACTCAACATACGTGAGCTGTACAGGCGCCTCCTTGACGGTAACGGCCCTCTTTGCGAAATCGATGCTTATGCCGTCGATCTTCAGAGGTTTTTTTGACTCAACACCCTCGGGCGTCATCTCCGCCCGCCTTAGGGCAGCTTTGACCCGGCTTCTAAATTCACGCATTGAGAACGGCTTGGTTATATAGTCGTCGGCCCCTAACTCCAGGCCAAGTACTTTGTCAACCTCTTCATCCTTGGCTGTAAGCATGATTATCGGTACCGAGCTGCTTTCACGCAGACGGCGACACACATCCAGCCCGTCGGTCTTCGGCAGCATTATGTCGAGAATGACGAGGTCGAACCGTGACTCGGAGAAGAGTTGAAGTGCCTCCTGCCCATCGCACGCGATCTGTACCTCGTACCCATCTTTTTGCAGCGGATAGGTAAGCAGTTTTTGCACCGACTGCTCGTCGTCAACTAACAGTATTCGAGATTTATCCTTTATCGGCATACAACCACACAATAATCAGTGTTCGCGGTATCAGAGCCTATCCGTGCAGGCAAGGCTGCGGATGCCCGGCTGCAAATCTGCGCATGACGGCGTCCTCGGTCGCCGAAATAGTTAAAACTATTCCGGCTTCCTGCGTCCTAGTCCTGCTTGATTTTCGCTCGGTCATCCATCACCCCTCCTACACGGATAGGCTCTAAGTTACTTGGAAAGGTTAGTGATTCTTGCAAAGAGAACCACTTAGACTTGCTTAGACTGATAGCGTCGCGTGCAACTTGATCGATGCAAAGATTTACAAAGCAACGTTATTTGCGGCTCTGCTTGTCGTCGTCCTCGCGCTCTTTTCGTTGAAGCCGGAGCCAAAACCCCATGTTTCAGCGCTTGCGCCAGACGCATTTGACAGCGTACGTGCGTTCGACACCCTATTAGACATCGTCGATGAATACCCAGATCGTAGGCCCGGAAGAAAGGGCGACGAGATGGTCGGGGACTTAGTCGACGCAAAGCTTGCCGGGCTTGGCTTCGAGGTCGAAAGACAAGAGTTTGAGGATACAGTCGATGGCCGCATCCAGAAGATGTCAAATGTCGTTGGTGTGCTGCGAGGTGATTCAGAACAGACTGTTGTGGTCATGGCACACAGGGACGCAGAGCGGGTCGGAGAAGCCATATCGGGAGGTACAGGAACGGCGGTACTGATGGAGCTGGCCGCCGCATTAAACAGCGTGAGGCATCGAAAGACAATCACGCTGGTTTCGACCGATGGGGCCACGGAAGCAGGTGCAGGCGCACGTTACTTTGCTGAAAATCTAGGTGACAAGGGGAGTGTTGATGGCATTTTCGTACTGAATAATTTCGGTACGAAATCCTTGCGCCAGCCATTTGTTGTCCCTTGGTCAGAATCTGACGTGTTCAGCCCGCTAGTACTCGAACGAACGGCAGAACGTGCCGTCAAGGTTGAAGTTGGAAGGGCAGCACGTGGATTCGGGACCGTTGAGCAGTTAATACGCCTAGCTTTTCCATTGGCACTGCAGGAACAGGGCATTCTGTTGGCGGAAGGCCTCCCCGCCGTAACCATTAGCTCTCACGGCGAGCTTCCGCCAGCTCCCGGCTCCGGCACACTCGATTCTGTGTCGAGGTCAGGTTTTTCGAAGTTCGGTAAAGCAACGCTTGCGGCGCTTCTCGCTCTCGATGGTGCTCAGACCGTCGATAAAAGCCCAGATCGGTATGTCTTCTTCGCAGGGAGGGTGATGCCAGGCTGGGCGATTCGCCTGTTAGCGATAGCCCTCCTCATGCCGGTTGCTTTTGTGTCTATCGATGCATTTGCTCGTTCGATGCGAAGACGGCTGCCGATTTCGCGTGAGCTTATACGTGTGATGCTTCGCTCCCTGCCATTCTTGGTTTTTCTCTTGGGCTCGTATCTATTTCTATCTACCGGACTGCTTCCCGAGGCCCCGTCCGGTGCCTTCAATCCTCTCATGTTCGAGGCGAGCTTCTCTTCGATGATTGGTTGGGTAGTGCTTGCTTGCGTGTCAGTTGGTGTCTATTTCTACTCGCGTCGACTTGTGGGCGGAAGAACCCGGCAGTATGACAGTCGAGATGTAGATGCATCAGGCGTCGCACTATCACTCGTCTTAGTGGGCATTACGCTTGCCATATGGTTGGTCAACCCGTTCACGGCGCTTCTGTTACTACCGGCTGTGCACCTGTGGATGCTTGTGCCAAACGTCGACGTTCCGTGGAAGAGACTTGCGCTCCCAATCATGGTCGTTGCCGGTCTCGCTGGATTCATTGCGATCTTGATCTACTACGCGACGAGGTTCGGTCTTGGATTGAGCGTATTCCATTACTTCGGGCTGCTCTACGCCGGCAGGTCAGTAAGCGTATTTCAAGCGATAGGTGACTGTTTGATGGCAGGATGCTTCGTTACTGTTTTGGTAATAGCTTGGGACCGCGCCTACCGACAAACTCCACCGGATGAGAAGACACCGCAGGAGGCGGCCGCATACGGCTAGGACTTACTAGAACGATCTGGACGTCTATTCGATTGCGAAAACGGTCTTATTTTCCGATCTAACATATGAAGGATGACCACGGGATGTGGATCACGAAAAAGGCAAGGATGCCATGGAGCGTTTAACTTCAGACAGTTCACAGATGGATGACCTGCGTCAGTTCCTGCGCCTGCAGAACTATAAGGTAGACGCGGATGCAGTAGCAGTCGCGATAATCGCGCGTCTCAGGGCCGAGCGTGTCTGGTTCGTGGGTAACACCAATACTGAGCACGTAAGAAAATCCAATGATTTGGGTTACCGATAGTTACTAAACCCGTGCATCAACCAGATTTCCTTTGAAAATGGTCAAAGCCCGTAAGTTGTACGTCCTCCGAATCGGTTCCGAGCAAACGTAGATCTCCGCTACCTCGCTCCACTTTACCGATCCAAGTAAGAGAGCCGTCGGCATCAACGACAGCGCTCTCCACTTCGTTTCTTAGCACCGGCGGTACGGTGGCGAGAAGCTCGTAGTCCTCGCCGGATTCGGCCGCAAACTCTCTTGCATCTCTTCCCAGTTCGGCTGCGACCTCCGACACACCGCTGTGTATCGGCAGGCTATTGAGCTCGATAAGCAGTGTGACTTTGGATTCTTCCGCAAGGTGCCTAGCATCTGATGCGAGGCCGTCGCTTAAGTCGATCATCGAGGTTGCACCCGAGGCTGACAGAGCCTGGCCTACCTTGACGTTCGGAAGTGGCCGCTGCTGTCGCCTGACAAGCTCGGAGTGAACGGGCTGTGAGATCTCGATCTCCACCCCACCTAAAAGCTTCAATCCGGCTCCCGCTCCGCCGAGAGCACCAGTTACACAGACCAGATCGCCCACCTCCGCACCCGCACGTGTAACGATGCGTTCATCGCCAGATATCCGTCCGTTCACGCATACGACGATAAACATCTGCCCTGTACGAGTCAGGTCGCCGCCGCATATTGTCACACCACATGCACCCGCGACATCTTCCATGCCACTATAGATCTCGTCGATGTCAACGTCTCGCATCCTGTTATCTACCCCTAAAGCGACAAAAGCCTCACCGGGCCGGGCCCCCATAGCGGCGATGTCCGAAATAGTCGCTGCCATCGCCTTATGGCCGATCGCCGACTTCGGCCAATCGCTTCGAAAATGGACTTGATCGACGAATGCATCGATAGAGGTGACGATGTCTCCCTGCCCGCCAACGACTGAGGCATCATCGCCGATCCAGTTGCCGATGTGCTCACCCCTTACGTCAAGTCGGCGAGTGATCATTTCGATCAGCTTTTGTTCGGAACTGGTGCCGTTTGCCAAACTAACTCCTCATGAAACTATGATTCACACCTCTTGAGCCTACTTGTTAAATTGGCTGGCCGCATGATTTGGTTTTTATAGATGGTTTCGATTGTAATTCCAGTGTTCAACGAACGACAAGCTCTTTCTGAGCTTGCAGATCAGGTGACCGCTTCGTGCGAGCTCCTGGGTGAACCCTGGGAAGCGATCTTTGTGGACGACGGATCGACTGACGGATCGGCGAGTTTGCTTAGAGAGCTGGTGGATCGGAATCGGAGTTTCAAGCTGGTCCGGCTGAGGCGGAACTTCGGAAAATCTGCGGCACTGGCTGCTGGAATCTCAGAGAGCCGAGGTGAGAGGATCGTGACTCTTGATGCCGATCTTCAGGACGACCCTGCCGAGATCCCCAGGCTTCTGGAGAGACTCGATCAGGGGTTCGATCTTGTGTCTGGTTGGAAGCGCAATCGCAACGACCCACTTTTCAAAAGATATCCCTCCCGTCTTTTCAACTGGGTTACCGCCAAGCTCTCCGGGGTTGGGCTGCACGACTTCAACTGCGGACTGAAGGCGTACCGAGCAACGGCGGCAAAGGACCTGGTCCTCTACGGCGAGCTACATCGGTACATACCTGTGATCGGAGCGCAGAAAGGTTGGCGCATTACCGAGTTGGAGGTAAATCACAGGCCACGCCCGCACGGGAAGTCCAAGTTTGGCAGCGAGCGATATGTTCGAGGCTTCTTCGATCTACTCACGGTTTTATTCATGGGCCGTTACCGCCATCGGCCGCTACACCTGTTTGGTGGATTGGGCCTTGTGCTGATCGTTGTCGGGGTCGTAATATCTGCTTACCTGAGCGTGCTTTGGTTCGCTGGAGAGTCGATCGGTACCAGGCCGCTTCTTCTTCTCGGCGTCCTGCTAATAGTTGTGGGTGTTCAGATGCTTTTCTTTGGGCTGATCGGTGAGATGATCGTTGGAGGGCAGGAGCGCCAGGAAAGAGGTACATTCAGGGCAGAAAAAGTGGACGAGGTGGTTTCAGAATGGGATCTGTAGGGGGGGAGCGAGAAGAGCAGACGGGACTGCTTCATCGTATCGGTAGTTTTGGCGCTCGGGTTGGTAAGCAGCCACCGAGAAAGCGGTCGACCAAGTTGATCATGCAGGTCGGCGTGCCCCTATTGATCTTCCTGGCGCTCGGATACGTTGTATTGAGGCAGTGGTCGAGCCTCCCGGACTACGAGTGGCACTTCTCGCCTGGCTGGCTGGTGTTATCCATCGCCGCCGCATTTACCTACTACATGGTGGCTGCAAGTGTCTGGCTGGGCATCGTAAGATTGATGGACGAGAAGCTGTCTTTCGCTGCAGCTCAGAGCATATTCGCAAAGTCACTGCTGGCGAGGTACGTACCCGGGAACATGCTTCTGGTAATCACTAGGGTTGTCATGTCCGAGCGGGAAGGCGTATCGCGAAAGACGGCTTTGACCAGCGTTGTCTATGAGCTGGCGATCGCCATGTGCGCAGCGATCGCGATCGCCTCTTACTTCATCGTAACGCTCGATGCGCTTGAAGGAAGCCCAGTACGCTGGCTAATGCTTGCGAGCGTTCCCCTGATGCTTGCCTTCCTTCATCCCCGCGTCTTCCAACCCGCCACCGACTGGGTACTCAACAAGTTCGGCCGTGAGCCGCTACCAGCAGTACTAGGGTTTCGACAGGTGATACTGGTGTTGGCGGGCTACGTAGTGGCTTGGGCGGTCATGGGCATAAGCGCATACGCGTTCGTGAGATCGGTTTTCGTACTGGATATAGCTGAATACTTGACAGTGACAGCTGCTTTTACGTTGGCCTGGACCTTCGCCGTTGTCACTTTCATCTCTCCGAGCGGTCTTGGCACAAGGGACGCGGCGTACGCTCTGGGGCTCAAGGTGGTGATGCCTGGAGCCGCCGCGGCTGCTGTGGCGATAGGGACGAGAATCTTGCTGACCGCAGTCGAGCTCGTTTATGTGGCTATCGTTATGGGCATCGCCCGCAGCCTACGCACTCGCAACAAGGAGGCACCAGAGGGCGCTCCAGATGGTGATGGAACCGGCAGTTAGACGCGCGGATCGCTGGGTGGTTTGGGCGGGCGCGGCGCTTTTTTTTCTGGTATTCACCTATCTCGCCTGGCGTCGGCAGGATGCTTTCGAGATGGGAAGATTCGACCTGGGCAACATGTCTCAGGCAGTGTGGAGTACCGCTCAAGGCAGGTTTCTCGAGTTCACCGATATTGGGGGAAATCAGACGACCAGATTGGCGATCCACGTTGACCCGATCCTGGTCGCGTTTGCACCGTTGTATTGGGTCTGGTCGAATCCGAAGATCCTGCTTTTAATTCAAGCCGGTGCAGTCGCAGCAGGTGCCTTTCCCGTCTACTGGATTGCAAGAGAAGAGCTTAAAGAGTTAGGCAGTGACTATCTGCCAGCAGTGGCGGCGTTTGTGTATCTTCTCTACCCGCCACTGCAGTATGCCGTGCTTGACGAGTTCCATCCGGTTACTTTGGCAGCGCCCCTTCTTTTATTTGCGATCTGGTACCTGCGGGAGAAGAGATATGTTGCAGCGGCGGTTTTTCTGGTTCTCGCAGCGTTGACCAAGGAGGAGATCGCATTGTCGGTGGTCGCGCTGGGAATCTACGCGGCCGTCGTATGGAAGGATGTAAAGATTGGAACGATCATCGCAACCGCTGGCGCCGTCTGGTTTGCAATCGCGACGCAGGTGGTGATGCCTCACTTCAACGATGGCGATCAGAGTCTTCTGATGCAGCGCTATGAAGAGGTTGGTGGCAGCATAGGGGGGATTATCAAGACACTCTTCACCGACCCGGCGAAGCTTGTAAACGTTGCCTTTTCAAATTCTTCCGCCGGCTATATACCGCTGCTTCTCGCCCCACTGTTGGCGTTGCCGTTGCTGGCTCCAGCAGCATTTCTCGTTTTGAGCCCAGAGCTTGCTGCGAACCTGCTCTCCTCGCAGGAAGCCCAATCATCAATCCACTTTCACTACGTTGCACCATTAGTCCCGTTCCTCATTTGGTCGGCAATCTTGGGCGTAAAGAGGATGGCAAGCGTTTCGATGGGCCTTGCACGAGCATTGCCCGTCGCTATGTTGGCAGGGGTTCTTGTTTCCGGGTGGTTGATGGGACCGCTGCCAGTTTGGTCGGAGCTACCGCTTGGCTCTCAATACAAGGCCGACTCGTACAGCCCAGATGCCCATGACAGGATTATTAGACGAGCGTTGAAGCTCGTCCCAGAGCACGCTTCGGTCTCGGCTACAAACCAAATTGGTGCGCATCTCTCAGAGAGAGAGCGGATATTCACGTTCCCCACAGTCGATGACGCCAATTACGTAGTTGTAGACGAGGTAAACCCATCATATGGAGATGCCCGTGGAACTTCTGACCAGGCAGCTGCGGTCGTCTCGTTGCGCAGCGATTCTCGCTACCGACTGATCTTTGCTGAGGACGGTGTCCTTGTTTTTAGAGCCAAGACAGCGGTGAGCACAAACCACAGGACAAAAACCAAATTACGTACGAAAATTAACCCTACGAAATCGTCGCCTAGAAACGAGATCTGATCGTAGTTTTCCATCGCAAGCCGAGTAAAAAGTGATGTGACGACAAGCGTTACCGCTGCTGCTTTGGCCATCCCGACCTGCCAATGCTGTGCGAACGCATATGCAGCAAGCGGCAGGATCCAGATAAGAAATTGAGGAGAGAGCACAGGAGCCACAACCACAAGCCAGCCGGCGATGAGTGTGACTGCCACGCAGGTGTCAGTTTTTCTCCTAAGAACGAGCAGAAGCAGAGCCAGATAACCAACGATTAACAACACGATCGACAAAGATCTGGCCAGAGACACGCCTGTCCCCTCGATGTTGAAACTACCTGAGCCGAATGTGGGATCGATCTCGGTGAGTCCAAGTTTTTCCCCAACCAGGAATCCAGTGGCGGCAAGTGACTCGATCTGCAGTCCCCGGTCTGTGTGGTAGTTGATCGCCGATCCCGGTCCCTCTCCGAACATAAGCCATGCGCCCACAATGCCTGCCACAAGAGGAACGACGAGCCCAAACACAGCGAGATGAGGACGCCGGTCTCTTAATAGGTAGATTGGGGCGAGGGCGATAGTCCAACCCTTGACGATGGCGCCGATGCCAAGTGAAAGGCCCCAACCGAAGCTTGCTTTCTTCTGGTGAAGAATCAGCGCGGCAAGTGAAAGTGCCGCTGGTACCAGGTCAAAACGTGCCAGCAGCAATCGACCCAGAACAAGAACGCCGAGACTGTAGATCGCAAGAGCTACAGCTAGCCTGTACCGATCTGACTTAAACGCCCAGCCGAGCAGTGCCAGAACGCCAAGATCCCAGATCAGCATCCATATGTCGAATGCTTCCCTGTAGCTATGTATCGTGTCTGATATCAGGCCGGGTAGCACGACTACAGGGATCGCGCCGGGCGGGTACTCGAAACCGAGTGATCCGTAAGGCGCCGCACCATCGATGATTCCTTCTGCGTACGGGCGAAAAACATTGTCGATTATGAAAGAGTCCGAACCGATAAGAGGTGCCAGCACCGCGATGTGTATTACGGCTGCAGTAAGTACTAATAACCACTGTTTGGAGACCCTCATAGCGGCACCCTGATCATCAGCATGTACGCGGTTATCGCAAGCGATGCGACTGTAAGGCGTCGATCATCAGAGAGCGCAGCAAAGGGGAGTAACCAAATTGCATACCACGGTAGAAGCCAAGCGGTTGCGCAGAGTAGTCCGAAATATGTCCACCCTGCCCCCGTCAGCCAGCCCACTTTTCCTGCACGGACGCGCAGAATAAGAAACATAACTGCAGCCAAGAACGCGACGAGATAGACGCTCTTTACAGTCGAGAGCACCTGGCCGGGATCGACTCCGCCGATGGCTCCTATCAGGCGTGAGGTCTGGTTGGGCAGGCTGTAGAAGCTGGTTCGTGCCTGGTTTTCTCCCACCAAAGTAAATGAGTCGAACACGTCTGCTCCGAATGCGATCAAGGAAGCAACTGTGATCAGTAGAAGAGACAAAACCATGGCAGCTATCGATCTGAGCCTTCTTTTTGAACCGATGACTAAAAACGGGATCGCAACCGCCGCGCTCATCTTCACACTGAAGGCCGCAACGGCCGAAATACCTCCGGCAAACTCCATCCGTGAAAGAACAGTCCAGACCGAAAGCATCAAGAGCATGACCATCATCGCATCGTTGTGTGCGCCGCCGACAACATGCACTAGTACCAGTGGGTTGAGGCCGATAAAAAGCACTGGCCTAAACCAGTCGCGGCCGATGAGCTGGGAGCTCAGTGCCGTAAAGTACAAGATCAAAAGAAGCGAAACGGCTCCGATCGCCTTCATGGTCCAGAGCGCCCCCGCCACACCCAAGAAGGCGATCGGAGCTGTGAAGAAGGTGAACAGAGGTCCGTAGGCGCTGGTCGCATCCCGCCACCCGACATATGGAATAGCAGCATCTGCAGGCACGGCAGAAGATGCGTGAACGTATGGGTTCAGGCCATCGAGAACCCAGATTCTCGAGTAGGAGATGTAGCTGAATATGTCTTGAGACAGAAGTGGAGGTGCAAGCGTAAATACGACAATCACAACCACGATTACCGCAACTGTTGCTCGACGGGGGAGGTGATGGCTAAGAGCAAATACCGCCATATAGAGCAAGAACGTGACCCAGAGGGCTAGGTAGAAGGCGAGCGGAGCACCATCACCGGTTGCCAGGCTCGATCCCGCGAACTTAAAGACACCGAGAAGCCAAGAAGGCGTCTCCACGCCAGCTGCCGGGACCAGCCGTGAGCCCGAAGTTGCGGGAAGAGTGGCAAGCAAGAGGTAGCACAGGGACAGCGCCGCCAGAGCTATGATCGCCGCTTTTTTTACAAAACTACTGGGTTGCTGCTCGGTGTCGATAGGGAATTGTTATCAGAGCTGGTCCTTTATGGTGCCTTCAAGCCTCTGATGTATCAGTTTGCAGGTGCTCCGCCCGAGTCTTGCTCCGGTGGTGGCTTGCTCTTACCCTTGCCTTTGTTCCCGCTATCTCCTGAGTCCTTTGGCTTGTCTGATCCCTTCTTGCCCTTACCAGAATCTTTTCCGTCGCCCGGTTCGTAGACTTTCTCGTCGTAGTCCTGATCGAAGCCACCGCCTTCCGAGCGCCCACCCTCTTCGGAATCTTCATCTTCACTGTCGGGGTCCTCCTTTGACCTATAACCCTGTGTCGCGTACTTTCCAAAGAAAGGAACGAACTCCACAGGCTCGGTCGGTTCCGCGAAATCGACGCAGTCGCTACCGATCGCTTCATTCATGTACTTGCCAAAGATCTCTGCAGGGAATGTTCCACCTGCGACGGAGATCCCGTGGACGTTGTTCATCGAGCGCAGAGCGTTTGGATACCCGACCCAGACTGACGTGGCAAGCGTTGGTGTAAAGCCCACAAACCAGGCATCGTTGTGCTTGTCGGTCGTTCCTGTCTTGCCTGCGGCGGGGCAGCCGATACTTGCTTTGGTGCCCGTTCCGCTCTGCACGTTCTTTTCAAGAATTTTATTGACTTCGTAAGCGACGCCGTCCGATATCACCTGTTTACAGTCCGGCTTGCCCCACTGCTCGGTCTTGTCGTCCGGGAAGCGGACCTTCTTGATCGCAATCGGCTCGCACCGCTTCCCCATCGCTGCAAGGGTTGCGTAGGCATTTGACATCTCGAGCGGCGATACTCCAATGCCAAGTCCCCCCAACGTCTCTGAAGGCACACCCTCGAGCTTTGACTTTATCCCCAGATCGTGCGCGGTGTCAGCGATACTCTGGGGACCTAAGTCGAGGGAAAGCTGGGCGTAGACCGTGTTGTCTGATTTCAATGTGGCACGGGTGAGATCGGTCTTGCCGCCGTACGAGTTACTGTAGGTTGAAACACTCCAGTTACCGAAACCCGGTATATCGATGTCCAGTTTCTTTGATTCGTAGTAGGTTGAGTCCGGGTCTATCCCACGTCGAACCGCCTCGGTCAGGGCCATCGTCTTGAACGCCGACCCAGGCTGGCGCCTTCCCAGGACAGCAAGGTTGAACTTCTGGTTTGTGTAGTCCTCGCTTGTGGCCATCGCCCTTATATAGCCGTTGTCGGTATCTATCGATACGACCGCTGAACTTGGGTCTCCCTGTACGTTGAGCGTGGATGAGATCGCATTTTTTGCGGACTTTTGAAAGTTGGGATCGATCGTTGTGTGAATCTTCAACCCGCCTTTGCGTACTGTGTTGACCCCGTATTTCTCTATCAGCTGGTCTTTCACGTAGTCGAAGAAGAAGGGGTTCTTGACCTTTGTGTAGCGGTAACCCCGTTTAAGGCCCAACGGGGCCGACCGAGCGCTACGCAATGTTGCCCGATCTATAAAGCCAATTTTCGCCATCTTCCTCAGTACCAAATTACGCCTCTGCATGGCGGTCTTCGGGTTGTTGAGTGGGTTGTAGAGGGACGGTGCCTGTGGCAGTCCCGCAAGAAGGGCAGACTCCTCGAGTGTTAGGTCTTTTGTATCTTTTGAAAAGTAGGTCTGGGACGCCGACTGCACTCCGATGGCCGTCTGGCCGTCGATCGTGCCGTAAGGAACAGAGTTGAGATAACGCTCTAAGATCTCGTTCTTCGAGAACTTCTTCTCCAACTTCTGCGCCAAGGCTGCTTCGCGCAGTTTCCGGTCCAGCGTCGGTTCTTTGCCGATCAACGTATTACGAACCAACTGTTGAGTCAGTGTCGATCCACCCTGAACCGTCTTTCCCGCCCTGACGTTTTCGATAGCAGCACGGGCGATGGCAAAGTAGTCGACACCGGAATGCTTGTAGAAGTTCTCATCCTCGATTGCGACAGTGGCGTCGCGCAACGATTTGGGCATCCCGTTCCACGTGACGGGCGTACGTGACTCGTCGCTTTGGACATACCCCAAGAAACTTCCGTCTCTTGCGTACGCAATCGAACTCGTTCCGGTCGGTATCGGTTTGAGTTGGTCGGTCGGTGGAGTTTTAGAGATTACCGAGATCGCATACCCCGCAAAAGAGGCGATGACGACTCCCACCACGGTCGCCAGTATGACAAACGTGGTCTTTATTACTCTGTGGCCCTTTTTTCTTGAGCGTCTGCTTCGCCGTGCTCTGAGAGTCAACCTGTAGCTCCTTGGGGTACCGCTTCTTGAACTGATGGTAATAGCCTTTGGCTGTGTAGCCTAATCTGCTGGCAGTAGCCCTTCGCTTCGCAGTTGCGTAAGGCAACGACGGCGCAACTCCGATGCCATGTCTTCGGTAGAGGTTGCGGATTCCGCGTCAACACGGACTTCCAGCCTCAAATACTCTTTGTCTAGCTCTGCTACCTCTGTAGAACATTCTGGTATCTCTTCCTCAAGTAACGCACGAGCACGCTCCAAGTTGCTGGAAAGAGGAAGCCAGAGCGATACCTCGACCGCCATCGCACGATCGATGATCGTGTGGTTTTCAACCGGCGTTTCTGCCAGCAGCCCGTTTGGAATGACTACCCGACTGCCGTCTTTTTTTCGTAGGTAGGTGTAGTTGAGATGCATATCCTCCACCCTTCCGTCATGGTCCTGCCAGGTAATCCGATCGCCGATGCGGATCGGCTGAGTGATCGCCAGGATCATTCCTGCAAACGTATTTGCAAGCATCTGTCTAGCAGCGAGCCCAAGTACCAAGCCGATGATCGCCGACGAGGCTAAGATGCCTGTGGCCAGGCGATTGACCGATGCAAACTGGGTAAGTGCGAGTGCGATGCCGATCAGAATGATGACCGCGACCACGACCCTTCGAAGGAGACGTAGACGGGTCTCGGCCGATGCGCTGATCTCACCTCCCCCTGCACGAGATGCAATCGCCCTGCCTCTGCGGACGATCAGAGTGTCTACTCCTTTGGCTGCCGCCAAGGTAACGGCTAACGTAATTCCGGCGGTGATCAGGTTTCCATTATCTTCCCAAAAAGACATCTTATGAATAGCGATTCATTACGCCAGGCGCTGCGCGCCTTCCTCCTTTCTCGACTGTTTGTGCTGACAGTTGGATTAGTAGCCTATCTATCTCTGCCTGTCAGCAGGGCAAACAGTCTAAAGTTTGACAACCCATCACTGACGCAGTCGCTTGATGGGCCTATCGGTACCTTATTCTCTCTATCAGCTCGTTGGGACTCTGTCTGGTTTCTAGAGATCGCAGACGGTGGGTACTTTGGCAACGACTATCAGGCAGCGTTCTTCCCTCTGTATCCGCTTCTGACGCGCGTAGTTGCTTTTGTATTTGGCGGATTCCAGGTGACGAACGCGTCTATGCTTGTCGCCGCCGTTTCCATCTCTCTGGTTGCGTTCTTTTTTGCCCTCTACTTTCTGGCCAGGCTGGTCGAGGTCGAGCTGGGTGGGAGATTTGTCACACCGACGTTGCTCCTCGTAGCGTTCTTCCCGATGTCTTTCTTCTACAGTGCCGCCTACAGCGAGAGCCTTTTCTTGCTGTTGGCAGTCGGCTGCTTTTACTTTGCACGCACCGATCGCTGGCTGTACGCAGGCATTCTCGGCGGTCTCGCAGCAACCGCGCGCAGTGCAGGAGTGTTGATGCTGATCCCACTGGTCATTCTCTATCTGTGGGGGCCTCGTGGAAGTCGAGGAAGAAGTGATGCTCGGGCAGCGACGGGGTTGTTCGATCGCTTCAAGCCTAGATTTAGATTGAGGCCAAACTTCCTCTGGTTATTACTGGTGCCAGCAGGGCTTATCGCATACATGGGCTATCTGGCGATCGAGTTTGGGGAGCCTCTGCGTTACGCGACAGCCCAAGAGTTCTGGCACCGTCACTTCCTCACGCCATTGGGCGGAATCTATGAGGGAGCATCGGCTGCGTTCCAAGGAGCAAGGCAGTTATTACACGGTTCCCGTGACCCCGTCTATTGGACGTCAGTTGCTGGCGATCCGTTCAGAATCGCCATCGAGAGCTTGGTGCTGTTTGTCTTTCTGGTGCTAGCGCTTGTCGCAGTTACGGGCGTCTTCAGGAGGCTGCCATTTGCATACGGCGCATATGCTGCAGTAGCGATCGCTTTGCCTCTCTCTTACCCGGCAAAGACCGTACCGTTGATGTCTTTCCCCAGATTCGCAATGGTTGTCTTTCCTCTGTACATGTGGGCTGCGCTGGTACTTGAAAAGAGGGGGTGGACCGGTTGGGCAGTCGTGGTCTCGGCAATTGCCTTATCGTTCTTCACATCGTTGTGGGCCACCTGGCAGTGGGTGAGCTAGTCTGGGCGGAATGGACTCAGCCGATAGCCCGAGGGAGGCTCCTGTCCCAAGAGAAGCGCCCGCTCCAGCAGAGGCTGTAACGAAGGGGGATGAAGATCCAAAGTGGCCGGCGAGGTACGGGTTGTGGGCGTATATCGCGGCCGTGATAGCTCCGATCATTACGTTCGGCAACGCGGTAGCCCCGTCGCTTATTTTCGCCTGGGATGAACAGGCGTTTGAAGCGGTCGCGTTCTTACTGATTATCGGCGTACAAGCCGCGATCTCGATCTTGGCTGCGATCGGCTTTGCTTCGGTTGCACAGACACTTTCACGCAGGCAGTTTGGCTTGCGCAAGGTCAAGATCCGGAAGGCGATCAAGTGGATCTTTATCGGGATACTGATCTACCTGTGGTTCGATATTTTGATTTCAATCTTTGTCGATGCGGGCGGTGAAAGTGAGACCGATATAGGCGTTCTCGGCTTTATCGCTCTCGGAATCGTTCTTATCGTCTTCGCTCCGATAAGCGAGGAGTTTCTCTTCCGAGGATTTATCTACCAAGCATTTCGCAATCGAATGGGTGTTGTGTTCGCAGCATTGCTCAGCAGTGCCATGTTCGGTATCTTGCACGCTGGTTATGGATGGCAGGCCATTCCCGCAGCAACGCTTTTTGGGATCGCGGCCTGTGTCATTTTCCAGAAGACCCGTTCGCTCTACCCAGGTATGGCGTTGCACGCGATGCACAACGGTGTCATCTTCGTGCTTATCATCGCAGGCTTATGACAGAACAAGATAGGAATCAGATGCTGATCGAGCCGGGAGTAGGTGAGCCGATGGATGAAGAGCAGAAGGAGTGGTCTCCGTGGGACGGCCTGCTGGCGCTTGTGCTTGCCCTCGGAGCGTCTTTTACCGCTGCTGTAATTATCATGGCCGCGTTCTCGATCGCCGGTGTCTCAAACCCCGGCGACAGTGCGGGCTTTGCTTTCTCAGCCACCCTTGCCCAGGATTCAGCGTTCATTGCCGGAGCACTGTTCATCGCACTGCAGAGTGGGCGCATAAGTGCCGCCAAGTTCGGATTGACTGGATTCAAGGTCTCGGCTGTTGCGTGGGCCGTCCTTGCGATTGTTGTCTTTTTTGCGTTTACTGCAGCCTATGCTGTGATCGTCGAACCTCCGAAGGACGAGCTTCTAAAAAGCTTTGGGGCTGATGAGAGCACTTTTCTTGCCGTCGCGGCAGGAGTTCTTGTTATCGGGATCGCACCCTTTGTCGAGGAGTTCTTCTTTCGAGGTTTTCTATACAAGGCGTTTAAAAACGGAATAGGAGTATGGCCAGGAGCGCTGGCTTCAGGAACACTTTTCGGACTTATACACCTCAAACCTATCTACTTCGCTCCACTGATGGCACTCGGTGTGATCCTGGCACTTCTCTACCAGCGGACTGGCTCCATCTGGCCTTGTATAGGAGTTCATGCAGCAAACAACGCGATCGCCTTTGCGGTGATGGCTTGATGACAGAAGTTGCGATAAAAGGCCGGGATCTGCGTAAGTCCTACGCTGGAGTGGAGGCTGTCTGCGGGATCGATTTCGATGTTCGTAAAGGAGAGTGCTTTGGATTTCTGGGCCCAAACGGCGCCGGCAAGACCTCGACGATGAAGATGATCTACGGTTTGGCATCTGCGTCCGGAGGTGAGCTGAAGGTCCTAGGTCTGGATGCCTTTGACGATCGTCGTTCTGTCAAGTCTCTTCTCGGTGTCGTACCGCAGGAGGACAACTTGGACCCGGACTTAAGCGTCTTTGAAAACCTAACGGTTCAGGCGGGTTACTTCTGTATCTCGAAACGTAAGGCACGGGAGCGTGCAGATGAACTGCTTAAGTTCATACAGCTTGGCGATCGTGGCGACGCAAGACTTGAAGAGCTCTCCGGCGGCATGAAACATCGTTTATTAATTGCGCGTGCGCTGGTAGCCCGCCCGGAAGTGCTTATTCTCGATGAGCCAACAACGGGTCTCGACCCACAGGCTCGGCATGCAATCTGGGCTGAGCTTAGATCACTTAAATCGGAGGGCGTAACACAGATTCTCACGACCCACTATATGGATGAGGCCGAGCAACTCTGTGATCGGTTGGTGATCATGGACTATGGGGAGATCATCGCTCAAGGAAGCCCACAGGATCTGATCGATCGGTACTGTGAGAGTCCGGGCGAGACCCTGGAGGATGTCTTCTTAAGGCTGACGGGCCGTCGCCTACGTGACGGGCAATGAGCGCTACAAAACACATGAAAGGCACCTTGTCTTTTAGCCCGAGAGCGGCTGCCAGCGTTTGGCTACGCGACGCTACCGTGTTCAAAAAAGTCTGGTTTGCGGCTTTGATGTTCAGCTTCGTCGATCCGTTTTTCTACCTGTTGGCGATGGGCGTCGGATTGGGTGCATATATCAATAGCTTGGAGGGAGTTCCCTACAGGGAGTTCATCGCACCCGGGTTGGTCGGCTCGGCGGCGATGTATGCGGCATCGTTTGAGTCGACCTACAACGTCTATATGAAGTTAAACCACAGCCGCATCTATGAGGCGATCGTCGCGACTCCAGTTGAGGTCAAAGAGCTTGTTGTCGGCGAGCTTACGTGGGCCGCTACCCGCAGTGTTATCTACGGCTCGTTTTTTTTGATCGTAATCACTGCATTCGGCGCGGTGACATCTTTCTGGGCGCTCATGATCGTGCCGGCGCTTGTACTCGGCGGCTTCTGCATGGCCGTGATCGGTATGGGATTCTCGGCCTTGGTCGATAGGGTCGATCTATACAGCTACTACTTCACGCTTTTCATCACTCCGATGTTCCTATTCTCAGGCATCTTCTTCCCGCTGTCGCGTCTGCCCGAGGCTCTTCAGGTCGTTGCGTGGTTCACGCCGCTTTTCCACCTTGTTCGCCTATGTCGGAACCTGGCATTGGGCGAGTCACTCGGAGTTGCTGCCGGCGATGCGCTCTGGATACTGGTCTGTATCGCAGTACTGATAGCCGTTCCATTGGTTGCGATGAGGCGGAGACTTGTTAAGTAAGCTGTCAATAACCTATGACTGAGATCCCGGAATCGACAACAGAAGCGACGGCCACGAGAGCTCGTGAGCTGCTCCTGACCGCGCTCTGTGAACACGCAATAGTTGAGGGTACCGTTACCCTCTCCGGTGGTAACAAGGCTCAGTACTACGTGGATGCAAAACGTGCGCTGTTACAGCGCGCGGCTTTCAGAGCCTGCGGCGTGCTGGTGTCTGAAAGTGCCCAGAAACTGGGGGCAACCGCCGTGGGCGGGCTGACGATGGGTGCAGATCCGGTTGCGTACTCCGCTCTCTCGGTCGAAGGCTCGACACTGAAGGCGTTTTCAGTTCGAAAGGTGAAAAAGGAGCACGGCTTGCAACGCTGGATAGAAGGCCCGCTACTTGGGGAAGATGATAGCTGTCTGATCGTCGAAGACGTGGTCACTACCGGTGCTTCGACGATGCGGGCGATAGAGCGGCTAAGGCAGGAACGGCTGAAGCTAGTGGGAGTGCTGTGCGTCGTGGACCGACTGGTGGGTGGGGGCGACGCGATCGCATCGGTTGCGTACCCAGCACCGTACTCGGCACTGTTTGGTATCGACGAAATCTATCCGGAAATGCCGGATCGGGAAACCTCTTAGGTCGCCTTCCGGCCACGCAGAGGAAGACGGTGCTCAAGCGGATCTCAGCTCTTTCTTCCGGTAGACGGACAAAGTGGTTCGTACTGGTTGCATGGCTGATCCTTGCAGTGGTTTTTGGCTCACTGTGGCCCAAGCTGCAGGAATCGACCGTCAATGAGCCCCAGGAGTTTCTACCTAAGTCTGCCGAGTCTACAAGAGCGTTTGCAATGCTCAAAAATCGTTTTCCGGAAGGCAGGGACATCCCGGCGATACTGGTCTTTGCCAGAAGGGATGGGCTGAGAAAGGCCGATCGTATAAGGATCGCTGATCTGGCAGCCCGCCTTTCGCGTCCCGATGCATTGATTGATGCAGAACCGGCTCTCGTGCCGTTTACAAAGAAGGGTGACTTGGTATCTAATGCCAAGACGAAGGGGCAGTTTTCAAAAGACGGTACGACTGCGACGGTTTTGATCCCGATGAGCCCGCCGGACTCAGACCCGCTGATTGAAAACGTCGACCGGATCAGGGAGGTCATCGATGCAGGCAGTGATGGCCTGGAGGCACATGTAACAGGCCCGGCTGGGTTTCTGACCGACACGGTAAAGATCTTTGAGAGTGTCGATGGGACACTACTGCGTGTAACCATCACACTGGTGCTGCTTCTGCTCTTGATCGTCTACCGGTCTCCGGTGGTCGCGCTGGTGCCACTTTTAGTCGTCGGTATCTCCTATGCAGTCGCCTCTGGAATCGTCTATCTCCTAGTCAACGGCGGTGCCTTCGAAGTCAACGGGCAAACTACCGCATTGCTGATAGTGCTGATGTTCGGGGCTGGGACCGACTACGCGCTCCTGATAGTTAATCGCTACAGGGAAGAGCTGCGAAGATATTCCGATAAGCACGATGCGATGGCGCACGCGACTGAGCGGACTGCACCGGCCATTCTCTCGGCGGGAGGAACGGTCGTTGCCGCGATGTTGGTCCTGACGGTTGCCGACGTCAAGTCGACCGAATCGATGGGTCCGGTCTTGGCTTTGGGTGTTGCGATCATGTTGTTGGCTGGGCTGACTCTGCTTCCAGCGCTTCTGGCAATCCTGGGAAGAAAGTCGTTTTGGCCAGCGGTCCCGAGGAAGGGATCGGCGCCAAGACGTCCATTCGGCGTGTGGCGGCGCATCGGCCATCTCGTTCATGACCGGCCGTACGTTGCGATGCTGACAACGATCGCAGTACTGGGGGCAGGCGCGTTTGGCACCCTGATCGATAAGACGGACATAAGTTTCGGACAGGGTTTTCTTAAGGCTACCGACTCCGAGGATGGTGAGAAGCTTCTAAACCGGGCACTGCCCAAGGGCGAGGCGGCAACAAATTATGTTTTGGTCGATCGTGACAAAACCGGGACTGTCTCCAAGACCCTTGTAGATGATGAGGCAGTGATTGCTGTTCGCAAGCGCTCTGTATCGAAGGACGGCCAGCTGGAGCGTCTATTAATCACACTGAAAGGTGACCCCTTCAGTAATGTAACGGAGGACCAAATTCCCAGGTTAAGGAGTGTTGCTGAAAAGGTCGCCGCCGGCAAGACGGCGCTTGTTGCAGGCACCACTGCTGCGAACTATGACACCAACAAGGCGATAGCAGACGATGCAAATCTGATAGTGCCCGGGATAATCGTGGTTGTGTTCTTGATACTTGTGCTGCTTTTGCGCGCAGTTGTCGCACCGCTCTATCTGGTGGCCACGGTCATTCTCTCTTTTGCATTCACGCTGGGAGTCAGTATTTTGCTCTTTACGCAAGTCTTTGGAATGAGTGGAACGGACCCAGGGCTCGCAACGTTTGCATTTATCTTCCTTGTCGCTTTGGGTGTCGACTACAACATCTTCCTGATAAGTCGTGTTCGTGAAGAGTCGGAGAAACTTGGAACCAAGGACGGAGTTATCAAGGCACTCGAGACGACCGGCGGCGTGATCACGAGTGCGGGATTGATCCTCGCCGGAACCTTCTCAGCAATGATGATCCTGCCATTGCAATCGCTCTTCCAGCTCGGATTCACCGTAGCACTCGGCGTGCTTGTAGACACATTCATCGTACGCACAATTCTCGTCCCGTCGATCGCGTTCAAGCTAGGCAAATGGAACTGGTGGCCGTCAAAGCAGGTGACTTAGTAGCTATCAGCCAGCAGAGCAGGATTCGAAAACAGTGAGTCCTGAGGACGAACGGCATCGCAGGTTCCATGCCGGGGACTCTTGGGTTGAGCGTGTATGGAAGAAAAGCAAATGATTTTGCTTTTCTATGCTTGGGCGGTAGCTTGCGACACTTTTCGGAGCTAACTACGAGACCCGTTGTAATTAAGCCGAAGCC
>SDBV01001518.1_pt1 | contig 35006 bp, 32 predicted proteins | sample 2277081 | NCBI WGS metagenome assembly SDBV01 (sample SAMN10402039, study PRJNA504765) | marine sediment metagenome | isolation source: marine sediment core GS10_PC15, 223 cmbsf | place: Arctic Ocean: Southern Knipovich Ridge | collected 2010 | reverse complement strand
TTACCTCTATCTTTTTTATGATATTGAATACTATCGATTAGTCCCTGCGGATGTTCCACTCTAACACCCATCGCAAATGGTTTTGCTTCTAAAGTGAGTCCTTGTTTTATAAATAGCTCATAAATATCTCTTGATGAATGACCTGTCGCTAAAAGTACAGCTGCTCCCGTAAAATAGTCATCTTTCTGTGTCTTTACTCCTGTGATAATGTCATTTTCTATAATTAGCTCTGTTACTTTTGTATTAAAATGAATTTCGCCACCGCAATCGAGAATAGTTTTACGAATGTTTATGATAACATACGGCAGCTTATCTGTCCCTATATGCGGATGTGATTCATATAAAATGGCCTCATTAGCACCATGGTAATGTAATAATTGAAGTATTCTTGAATTATCACCGCGTTTTTTAGACCGGGTATAAAGTTTACCATCAGAAAATGTGCCGGCTCCACCTTCTCCAAAACAATAATTTGAGTCCGGATCTATTATTTGTTCCTGGTTAATCCTCTCAATATCTTGTTTTCTATTGTTAACATCTTTGCCGCGTTCCAAAATAACAGGTTTGTAGCCGAGTTCTAAAAGTTTAAGCCCGGCAAATAATCCTGCCGGTCCTGCTCCTACAATTATTACCGGTCTTTTTTGAGTAACATTCCCGAATTTAAATTCGTACTCCTGTTCAGTTGGCGATACGCCAACAAAAACCTGTACTTTTAAATTAATTTTAATATCCCTGTTCCGGGCATCAATCGACTTTCTTTCAATTCTGAAGTGAGTTATATCATTTGGAGCAATATTAAGTTTTTCGGCCAGTACGCGTTTTAGCAGCTGGTCTTCCTGAGCTGTTTGCGGGTCTACAACAAGTTGAACTTCTTTTAACATTGTATTACCATTGTATTACCACTGTTTTACCACTGTTTTGCCACTGTTTTACCATTTTGCTACCACAGCTTTATCCTGATTAAATAAAACTATCAAATAATTTTTCAATCTTTTTCCAACTATAGATTTTCCCATATTTTCGTTCTTGCTGCTCATCACCTGCATAAATAATGCTGGCAGATTCCGGAGAAACACCTGCAATTTCAGACCACCATTTTATATTTTTAAAATAATCATTATTAATTGTTTGACCTGATTTAATTTCTACAGGATATAAATTAGTTCCATTTTCAATTAAAATGTCTATCTCATGTCCATATCTATCCCTCCAGTAATAACAGTTATTTTTTAATCCAAGATTAAACCTATATTTAACATATTCTGATATTATTAATGACTCAAATAAACTACCTCTTAGATAATGAGTATTTAGTTGATCTGTTGAATTAATTCCTAATAATGAACATACAAGACCCGTGTCATAAAAATATAATTTCGGCTGTTTCATAATTCTTTTATTAAAATTTTTATAATACGGATTTAAAGTAAAAATAATATAACTTGCTTCCAGAATTCCTAACCAGCTTTTTGCAGTATTATGTGTAATCCCGCAATTATTTGCTAATTCATTAAAATTTAAAATTTGCCCGGTTCTCCCTGCTACAAGCTTAATAAATTTTTGAAATAATGAAAGGTTTGATATATTTTTAATGTTTCTTACATCTCTTTCTATATAAGTTTCGATGTAATCCTGAAGCCATGAATTAGGATTCAGTTTACGGTCATAAATCCTTGGATACATCCCTTTAAAAAGAAACTGATCCGTATTATCTATAAAATATTCTGTATTCTGCAGTTCCAATAAACTAAACGGCAATAGTTTAAAAATTCTGATCCTGCCGGTCAATGATTGTGAAATTCTTTCAGAAAGCAGAAAGTTTTCTGAGCCGGATAAAATATAGGGTCCGTAATTCCTATTATTATCAACAATTGTCTGAATATATGAAAATATTTCAGGAACCTTTTGTGCTTCATCTAGTATTAATCCATTTTTAAATTGATTTAAGAATTTAAGAGGATCTTCCTGAACAAATGTACGCTCATTAGGTAGTTCAAGGGAAATATATTTAAAATTCGGAAAAATAGATTTTAACAGTGTTGTTTTTCCGGACTGCCTTGGCCCGCTTAAGGAAATGACTTGATATTTCTCTATACTTTTTAATAATTTTTTAGATAATTGTCTTTCAATCATTAGTTAATTTTATTGATTAATAGACAATTTGTCAATAGCATTTTAATTTTGTCTACAATATCAAAGCTAATTGTACATTTTGGGAATAATGAAAAAATTTTCAATAAATTAAGTTCTCACAGCTGTTTATACAGTTTATCCACATGCTGTTCCTTTACAATCAGAACTGATGCCTTTGCATTCATTAGTACTTCTTTATGCGAATGGGAAATAAGGTCACGCATGTTCCTGTTCTGTTCCCAGCCAACAATATACACTTAATCCCATTCTTTGTTTGATATATTAGCTTGCCTCAATATTTCTTTTAATAAACCTACTGATATATCTCCTCTATGTGGATTAGGTATTCTTAATTTTAAATCATCTTTTATCATAAACTGGTGTTTACTACCAGAAAATGGCCCGCTAAATCCAAAACTACTTAATTTTTTTAGTAACTCTTTTCTCTTAAGTGGTTTCATTATTTAATTGTTTCTTTTACATTAATTTCTATACTTCCCAGTTTAGGAATATTATCATTATCCTTAATCTTAAGTAGAATCCATTCTTCTAAAACTTCGGAGAGTTCTGTTCTGCATTCCTCAACAGTATTACCATTTGCCCACACACCTTGAAAACCAGGAATATCAGCAAACCAAGTAGTATCCTTTAATTTTTTATATTGAGCTTTATCAAGAGCTTTCTGAATATATTCAATTAGCATAATTAAATCCTTAACTAATAATATATATTTTTTAATAGTAATTAGCAATATACATCTATATAGTTATTTGGACTCTAATAAACTTTTTTAGTATCAGCATAGCGCAACCAATTTATAAAACAAGAAGATTTTTAAACCGCATAGGGACGCAGAGAAAAAATTTTAGTTTTTTTATATTATTTTTAATCATTTCATATTTTGCCTTTTTTAATACTACGTTTATGTAATCTTGTATCATATTATTATTTCTTTTGAGATCGAATTAATTTATTTTATGTTTTGTAATATAGGGCCCTAAGAAAAAATTGCACATTGCAACTGACACACGAAATCTAGCAATAGAAGATTCGCTTAATATGGTTTGAAGTGCTTTTACATTACCTTTAATATCTCGATTCTCCCATATTTTTAATTCACTTATTTTATTCTTTATAGATTCCCGATTAAATGGATGTTCATAATTAGTAGTATGAGCGAGCTCATTTCTAATTTCTGCAAGTTTATTTAACTCATACAATAAATCTTTTGAAATAATATTCAACAAATAGCACATCTTTGCTTTATTTACAAATTCACCTAAAAAACCTTTATGACTTAAAACATTTTTTTTTGTTTCTCTACCTTTAAAATAAGCAATCAATATTTTATAAAGATTCCTTTCAATAAAATTCAAACTAAACAAAATCAAATTCACTTCATTTTTTTGATCATTCATCAGTTTAAAAAATGGATCATTCTCAATTTTTGTAATTACTTCATTTAATTTTAAATCGTTCATCTCCCCTATTCCTTCTCTTCCCAAAATCAATCGAATCCCTATCAATAGATATTACCGATTTATTAATTCCCACCTCTTTTTTCATTGTGACTATTATATATCAATAGTATGAAATAATTAAATTCTTATATGCTTTAAAGTTGTTTATACAGATTGTCTACATTCTGTTCCTTTACTACTAAAACAGAAGCCTTTGCATTTACCAGAACTTCTTTGTGCGAATGGGAAATAAGATCACGCATGTTCCTGTTCCGTTCCCATCCACCTAAAATTATAAGCTCAGATTTTGTTTCTTCGGATGTTTTTAATATTTCCCCATAAATGGAGCCATGCTTAAGTATTTTGTCTATTTTAACACCTTTTTTTAATGCAAGCTCCTCTATGTAGTTTAAATACCTGTGGCCGTTATCTTCGAGGCTTTTTTCATATTCTACACTTTCATCTACTACAAAAATCCTGGAAATTAATAATTCTTTTAAAGTAGCAGTATCAACAACATAAATTGCAGTAAGTTTACATTTATATATTTTCGAAAACATTATTGCATATTTACTTGCATTAATTGATGCATCCGAACCACTAATTGCAACTAATACATTATTAAACAAAGTTTTCATTATTTACTCCTGTTCATTTTTTTCTGCATTTTTGTTTTTAACATTTTCATAACAAAAAATGTTTCCCTGTCTCTTTCTTCTAAAATACTCTCTATATATTTACTTGTTTCCTCATTATCAGGAATCACTATTTTTTCCAGGGCATTTACACGTCTTTGGGTTTTTCTAACTTCATTCGCAAGCCGCCAGATAATAGTTCGTACCCCTGCCATTTCTGCAATTATTTTTAAAAATTCGAAAAACTCGATCATTGTTTTATCGCAGTATGCGTATGTTCTTAAAAAGGAATACTTTAATTCAATTTTCGGCATATCTACGTCTATAGACGGAAGAGGGATTCCAATAAGTTTTATACTTCTTTCTCTAAATCCGTAATCAAATTTTATTCCCCGGCTTATTTCCGTACTTGTTTCCCTTCCAATTTTAAGCAACATTTTCTTTAATGAATCATATGCTGTATCTATACGCTTATCCATTTCTCTTTCCAGTATTTTTACCTGTTCTACACGCTTCATAAGTTCCATAACAAGGATCTCTCTTTTCTGCTCCAGAAGTTCAAAACCTTCTTTTGCAACAGAAAGCTGCTTTTTTATATGCATTAGAGAGGATTTTGTAGGCGGTATATTTAGTTTTGCCAAGCTTTACTCCTTTACACTTTCTTCCGGAAAATACTTATCAAGAAGTTTTTCATTAATACGAAGTAATTCATTACGCGGAAGTGTTTTTAATATTTTCCAGCCAAGATCTAAAGTTTCATCAATACTTCTGTTCTCATCCTCTCCCTGTGATAAAAATTCCATTTCGAATTTATTACCGAATTTAATATACTTTTTATCGAGCTCGGAAAGTTCCTCTTCGCCTATTACTGCAGCTAAAGATCTTAAGCTTTTTACTCTTGAATATGCTGCAAATAATTGGGATGATACATCCGGGTGGTCCTCTCTTGTCATGCCCTTGCCAATACCATCTTTCATTAACCTGGAAAGTGAAGGAAGGCCTGCTACCGGAGGATAAATTCCTTTTTGATAAAGTTCTCTATCCAGAACAATCTGGCCTTCTGTAATATAGCCTGTTAAATCCGGTACAGGATGAGAAATATCATCATTCGGCATTGTTAGAATTGGGATCTGTGTTATAGAGCCTTTAGAATCCTTAATTTTTCCTGCTCTTTCATAAAGTGATGCAAGGTCGGAATACAAATAACCGGGGTATCCTTTTCTTGAAGGAACCTCTCCCCTAATTGTAGAAACCTCCCGCAAAGACTCACAATAGTTTGTCATATCAATTAAAATAACTAAAACATGCATATCACATTCGAATGCAAGATACTCTGCTGCAGTTAGCGCGCATCGCGGTGTAATGAGTCTTTCTATTGAAGGATCATCTGCTAAAGATAAAAACATGCTTACTTTGGAAAGCACTCCGCTTTCTTCAAACGATTTTATAAAAAATCTTGCAACATCATATTTAACACCCATTGCACAGAATACCATTACAAATGGCTCATCTTCGGATAATATTTTTGCCTGTCTGATAATCTGAGCTGCAACCCTGTTATGAGGAAGGCCATTCCCGGAAAAAATAGGAAGTTTCTGTCCGCGTATTAAAGTGTTCATACCATCTATACATGAAAGCCCTGTCTGAATAAAATCCTTTGGATAAGTTCTTGCGAACGGATTTATAGGATATCCGTTTACATCTAAAGAATCCGAAGAAAAAGGCGCAGGATAATTATCTGCAGGTTTACCGAGCCCATTAAATATTCTTCCCAGAATATTTTTATTTACTATAAGCTCCATAGGCTTTGCTTTAAACTCAATATGACACTCGTTTGTAGAAATGCCTGTATTAGATCCGAATATCTGAACGGCAATATAATCTTCGGAAATCTCCACAACCTTTCCTTCACGAATACCTCCGTCTCTGTCGTGAATAGCAACAAGTTCACCGAATCCAACATCTGCTGAATTTTCCAGAACAATAATCGGGCCTTCTACTCTTTCTAAGCCTTTGTATAAAACACCTTTCATTAAATATTCTCCTGATATTCTTTATCTATTTTCTTATCTATATCTCTACCTTTTTTCTAAATAGTTCCTACCTATGATAATCCTTTTTTAGTCCTTCCATTTCCTTGTTCATAAGGTTTTCTATGCTGTCTATTTCTTCGAGCTTTTCATTCGGTACTGTAGATTTTATTCTCACAATCTTTAAGATACACTCAAGCTCTCTTATTTTTAATAATGGTGCACCAAGTTTTATAACCTGCAATGCTTTATTGTAAAAATCCATCATAAGCTTTAACATTCGTATTTGTTTTTCCGGAATAGTGAACATATCAATATCATCAAATGCATTCTGCTGTAAAAAACCATTTTTAATCATATCTGCTGCTAAAAGTACTATTCTCTGGTTATCCGGAAGTGCATCCGGGCCAACAAGTTTAACTATCTGCTCTAGCCTCTGTTCCCGTTTTAACAATTCCAAAGCACTTTCACGCACATTCTGCCATTCTACATTAACCTTCTGCCACCAACCCTTTATTTCCAGTGCATATTCGCTGTAAGAGTTTATCCATGATATTGCCGGATAATGACGCGCATTTGCAAGTTCTCTGTCTAAAGACCAGAAGCATCGAATGAACCTTTTGGTATGCTGGGTTACAGGTTCGGAAAAATCTCCGCCAGGAGGAGATACTGCACCGATTATAGATACAGAACCCTGTTCTCCTTCAAAAGTTTCTATTCTTCCACCACGTTCATAAAACTCTGCAAGTTTTGTAGGCAGATAAGCGGGGAAACCCTCGTCGGCAGGCATTTCTTCGAGCCTTCCGGACAGTTCTCTTAAGGCTTCTGCCCATCTGGAAGTGGAATCCGCCATAATTGCAACATCATAACCCATGTCTCTGTAATACTCTGCTAATGTAACTCCTGTATAAATTGATACTTCTCTGGCTGCAACGGGCATATTTGATGTATTTGCTATTAAAATTGTACGTGACATAAGTGATTTTCCACTTTTAGGATCTATTAACTTCGGAAATTCAGTTAATACATCTGTCATTTCATTTCCACGTTCTCCGCAGCCGATATAAATAATAATTTCCGCATTACACCATTTTGCAAGTGCATGCTGGATCATGGTTTTTCCTGTTCCGAATCCCCCTGGTATTGCAGCAGTACCGCCACGGGAAATCGGGAAAAAGATATCTATTACTCGCTGCCCTGTAATTAATGGCTCATCCATACCGAGCTTTGCTTTAAATGGCCTTGGTTTACGAACAGGCCAGTAGTGAGCAAGATAAATTTCCTCACCAGAAGTCAATTTTACGACAGGCTCTGTTAATGAATATTCACCAACCGGTGCAACCCATTCTATTGTACTTTCTTTAATATAAGGGGGAACCATAATTTTATGAACAACCAGATCTGTTTCGGTTACTGTACCGATTATTCTACCTGGAAATGCTTTATCATCCTTTTTTACTGTGGGAAACAGCTTCCATTTTTTATCATCTTGTAATGCCGGGACCTTTATTCCGGGTATTAAATAGGAGCCGGATTTTTTAACAATTTCTTTTAAAGGCCTCTGTATCCCGTCATAAATACTTCCAATAAGCCCTGGCCCAAGATAAACTGATAATGGCCTTTTTTGGGAAATAGCCTTTTCTCCAATCCTCATTCCCGTATTTTCTTCATATATCTGTACTGTGCCTACATCTCCTTCGAGGCGGATTATCTCTCCTGTTAGCTGTTTTTTCCCAACTTCTACAACATCATAAAGTCCGCATTTACCCATGCCTTTAATATGAATAATTGGGCCGTTTATTTTTATTATTTTACCTTCTACCATATTTCTACCTTGAAGTTTAAATCCCCTCCGTAAAGAGTTCTTTTGAAAGTTCACCTCTATAATTCTCTAAAAGAAAACTTTTAAATTCTGCTACAGTACTTTTATATGTAATTTTTTTATTTGTAGATTCTAAAACAAATCCTTTTTCCGGAGAATTAGACATGGTTTCTTTTATAGTTATATCAGGAATAGATTTTATAATTGCCTCGGTAATTATTTTTTGATCTATTTGCTTATATTTAAGTATTATATCCATTCCTTTAAAAATATCTTTTACCTTTAATATTGATACTTTCAAAATATCAATAAAATCTTTATCTGCTATTTCATTAAAAAAATCGTCTATTTCAGAATTCATAACTGTATTAATAAAATCAAGTCGTTTCCGCATTATATCAAGAGGCAGTATAGCCTTAATTTCATTTGTCATTTTACTAATTTCAAGCTGTTCATTTTTATCCAATTCCTTAATCTCTGCTTCTGCTCTGCTAATTTCTTCCTTTAGAATTTGACTTCCCGCTTTCTCAGCATTTTTTAATATGCGGTCTGCTTTTTTCTTTGCATCATCCAGCAGCTGCTTTTCTAATTTATCAGATGGTTTAATTACTTCCATAGTTTTTATATCCGTTTATATCCTTTAAACACTGATACCTATAGCCTCTTTAATAGAATCCAACAGAGTTTTCCTTCCTTCAATATGTCCTTCTATTCCGGGTATTTCCACCAAAAGAGGATAACTGCCTTTAAGCTGCCAATCGGAAACCTTATCATCTATTAACATCGAAACACCTTCTGTAATAATTAGAATAAGAATAGTTCCTGAGTGTATAGCTTTCTCAAATTCTATCAGTGCTTCTTCGCGATTGTTTACAACAACACCTTTAACTCCAACAAAACTAAAACCTATTACAATTTCTTCATCACCTATTACAAAATATTCCACTATATTTCCATTTTCTTATTAAAGAATTAAATGAGAATAAGCATTATGGCTACAATAAATCCCCAAAGACAGATACCTTCAGCAAGGCCCACATAAGGCAGTGCTTTACCGGCAAGTTCCGGATTTTCACTCATAGCAGCCATTGCAGCAGCACCAATCTGGCCTACGGCGATTCCACCTGCAATACAGGAAACTCCAACAGAAAATGCAGCACAGATCCATTTTATCCAGCTTAAATCTGTTCCTGCTTCATCAGTTCCTTCCGCAAAAACAAACATTCCTCCAAAAAATAGAAAAATTAATACTAAAATAACTATTTTTTTCATCTAATATCCTCCAGCAATAAAATTAAGAATCTACACAGCAGTGCTGTGTATTCTTTTATATGTAATATTATATTTAATACCTTTATTCAAAGTTAAACCTAAGTTAAACTTCAGTTAAACTTTAAGAACAAAGGGTTTAAATTCCACTCCTACTTCCGAAAAAAACTTTGAGAAAAACTCATAATACTGTAATCTTACAACTTGAATTGTAACAATTAATCCTTCCAGTAAAATTATAACAGCATTTCCTATTATATAGATAAAAATACTTCCCACTATTCCACCAGGGGCTTCTAACATTAGATCACTTATTTTAAATACTATTAAACTTAAAACCGTATGTGAAAGTGCAAATGCAGCAACTCTTACAAATGATACGGAATTTGAAAGAAAATATGAAACAGATTCTATTACTTCTATTACACCTTCTACAAAAAATGAAACAAAACCATTTGCAAGAATAGGCCGTTTTCCGGTAACTATATTAAATATCGGTTCTCTTAAAAATATAAAAGCAAGCGGAACAAAAATGAGAATTATATCATGTGAATATACTTCAAAACCAAAAATAACTTTAAGGGCAATAAAAACAACATACCAGAAAAACAATGCTCCGGATAGGCCAGTTTTTCCGAAAATACCGTCATAAAAGTTTTTTAGTTTAATTTTATTTATTATATTTATTATAAGGCCTATTGAATTTATTATTACTCCAAGACCTATTGTAAAACCGAAAAATACAAAGATCTTTTCCGCACCATCACCATGGGTGGGCATAATTGAAATTATAGGATCAAAAGGCTTCCCGAATAATCCGGTTACAGCCCGGATTATTGGCCTTAATATTTCCTCATTTGTAAAAAAAGAGCCGTATAAAAATCCTGATATCATACAGGCAATACCTACAGAAATAAAAATTGGCCCTAATTTTCCTATTTTTTCCAGGGCCTTTATTTTATAGTTTAAAAGTACTATTCCAATAACAACTCCCACAAAACCCTGCCCAACATCTCCAAACATAATTGCAAATAAAAGTATAAAAAAGACTGCAACAAAAGGTACGGGATTTATTGTTCCATAAAGTGGAGCACCGTATGCAAAAATCAGACCCTCAAATGCTTTTGTTAATCTGTTGTTTTTTAGCATTACAGGTACTTTTTCTTTTCCCGTATTTACTTCCGGAATTTCCTCCGGATTAAAAATATTTACAGCAATCCTGCCCAGTGTTATTTTATCCAAATCTGCAATTGTTTTTTTTATTTCTTTATCTGGTATCCAGCCTGTAATTACGTATATATTCTTTGTAGAAACAAGTTTGCTTTTAATAGTATACAGTTCCAGGTTACGCCCAATAACTTCGAGAAGAGAAATTATTTTATTTGAATAGTCCTTATTTAATTCTTGTTTTTTAATCTTTAGTTCATCTAACTTTTTATTAAGTATGCCTACTTTTTCTTCTATATTTTTATATATTTCAGAAGGCAGGCCTTCATAATCAACTGGAAATTCAATTTCCTCAAAATTTACCTTTTTTAATTCCGAATCCAGGGCCCATCTGCCTTTTTTGGTTGCCAGACAAAGAATTACACCAGGTTTATCCAGAGGAATAATTACTGCCCTGCCTTCCAGAGTCTGAACCAGGCTGCTGTGTTTAGAATCCGGTATTTTTCCAAGCCTATAAGTTAAAAAGGAAAGATGCTCAAGCTCTTCAAAAGACACATTCAGCATTTTAAAAGTATCCAGTTCCTCCATGGTCTGAAGCAGGTTTTTCCTTATTTTTAATATGTCATCTTGTTCATCCATTACAGATTTATAAATATCTAAAATAGTATCAGAAGTTTTTATAATACTTTCTATGTCCATTTTATCAGTATCAGTTTTAATATTATTTTGAAGATTCAGCTCATCTATTTTTTTTCCTGTAAAAGAAGTTAACCTCTCTATTTTTATTTTGTATTCAGAAAGTTTAGATCCAATATTTTCTTCATTTTCCGAAATTTCCCGGACCGTTTTATTGCTTAATATTAGCTGAATACATAATTTTCTGCCAAGATACTTTAATACACTGTCTATATCCTCTTTTAGAACATGCATATTGATTTTCTTCATTTTTTCCGGAAAAATCATTTCAGATCCACCATCTTTAATATTTCATTTGCATTCAGATTCATGATAAAACCTTCGATTACAGATTTTAGCAGATTTGCTTCCATTATTTTTAATTTTATAAAACTGACAAATGGTGTTAAAGTAAAAGGATCCTGATGAAATAGTTTTGAAATAATATTAGTTACATATTTAAGAGCTTTTTCTTCCACTATAACAGGATCTATACCCCGCATATCTGTATTCACCTGTTCTTCAATAAGCTTAAAATATTTCCACTCCCGCCATCTTGAAGGTTCGTCTTCAGGAAAATCAAATATTTCTAAAACAGTTTTATTTCTTTTATCCGGAATCAAAAAGGCAGATGCTTCATCCTTATTTATATTAAAAAAGAACCTTAATCTGAATGCCCATACTATATTCTGATAAAGTATCTCATTCGAAACTATCCTTAATATTCCTTTTTTATCAGGTTTTTTTAGTCCTTCTGTGAGCTCACGCAGTTTAATATAATAGTCCTTATCAATTTTATTTTGAACCTCAAACAGAGAGCCTTCCTCCTCCAGTATCCATTTATAAGAACTGGCTAAAATCTCATCTTTAAATCTTTTCGGTTCTGTTAACTTAACAAGCGAGTACTCTCCAATGTTCCAGATATGTGGTGTTTCTAATTCGTTATTCATTATATATTGTATTACAGACTTCAAATTCTGATATTCATACATTCTTAAAAAATGAATTAATACGAGATGAGGATTTTTAATGAGTTTAATAATTTCTATTATTGATAAAATATTGTTAGTAGTAATTTTTTTTTGAAATGTCTTAGTAAGGTCGTGCTCAGATACATCAATCTGTTCGTGTGGAAATACAATACTGTGCATTTCAGATACTTTTCTTAAATTAATTATGCTTTTTAAGTTTTCACCAATATATGATTTTGCAATTTTTCCAAATATTTTTACATATGCATAAGAATATTTGCTGACTCTAAACATAATTATCCTGTAATATTTACATTTTTTTCAGAAACTCAAGTACTTTCTTTTTAAATTGTTCCTTAAGAATAGGTATTTTTTTTAGTTCTTCTAAATATTCTTTATTATTTTTATCATTTTCCTTTAACAATCTTTCTTTTTCAAGCTTTTTTATATTTTCCAATTCTATAACTTTATTCTGAACAAGTTCATTTGCTTTTAATCTTGCATTACTTCTTGCTTTACTAAGTCGTTTTTGAGCTTCTAACTCTGTATTATTTATTAATTTCGCAACTTCCTGTTCTACAGATAATAATTTTTGTAAAATATCAGACACTGATTATTCCTTTCATATTAGTTACTCATTGAATTATTCATCGAATTATTCATTGTCATGTTCCAAAATTTCTTCATATTTTGATAAAATTCTATAAGCTATTTCCGGTTTATCTGCTTTACTAATCTCATTGTAAAAATCCTGCATTTCAAGTATATGAGCAATCTTTTTTAATGTTCTTAAATGCTGTTCTGCATCTTCCTGTGAACTTACAAGTAAAAATAATAAGTATACAGGTTTTCCATCCAGCGCATCATAATCTATACCGATTTTTGAAATACCAATAGCACCGTGGATTCCTTTAACTTTATCAGTTTTACCATGAGGTAGGGCAATTCCGGATTTTATACCTGTAGACATTTTTTCTTCTCTTTGTCTTATAGCCTCAAGAATTTCATCTCTATCGTCTATTCCATAGCTGGTTACAAGATTGTTCACAAGCTCTTCAAATACTTCGTCTTTATCTTCAGATTCCAGATCTACAATTATTCTGTCTGGTAAAAATATATCTTTTAATAGCATTTAAGACCCCTTAAAACAATTCATTTCTTAACTTATACTCTACTATCTATATATTGTAAACTGGATATAATCAGCAAAAAGATTAATTTTATTTAGATAAGCTATTATTAACTTTAATTTGCTTTTTTTTGAAAATCAAGCAAAATACTTGCAAAAATATTAAATCTGCATATACTGCTTGTAATTATAAGTAACAGGACGATAGTTTATGAAAATAATATAAAACAAAAATTTCTCACAGAGTTCACAGAGAAAATAAAATGAATGAGAAAACAATTGCAGAAATTATTAATTGTGTAATCAAAGCATAAATTTACCAATTAATTTTTTATAATATTTATTCAAAGGATAGATTAAAAAGAATAATAAATGGTATTATCTAATAGATTTTTATTCAAATACCTCCGTGCTCTCTGTGAGTTCTGTGAGAAAAAAATATTATTTAACTTTTAACACTACATACATAACTTAAAGGAGAATATATGTCAGATATTAGCAATTTAGAACATAATGAAAAAGTTTTTTTGGCAGGATGTATAAAAACCATACTTCTTGCAGATGGAAATATATCTCAAGCAGAGACTGATGATATAAATAAATTATACGATGTTGAAAAATTTAATGATTTTGAAGAATGCTTAAACGAATTCGAAAGTAAAATTAAGGAAGAGGAAGATTTTCTGAATTTTGCCAGGGAAATAAATAATTCAGATACTCAGGACATTATTTTAGGCCAGTTATTTTCAATATCCATCGATGATGGGGTACAGGGAACTTCAGAAACTCATATCATCAATAAATTAAAATCTATATGGAAAAGATAATTTAACAAAACTTTTTGCTAAAAATGTCTTCACAATAATATATAATGATTTTCCTCGCCCACCTTCAGACACTTTACCTGTCCATCTTCTACCAAACTCTCTAGACAATTCAACATATTACCCTCGGGGAAGTTTACTGCTGCCACAATTTCTTCAAGGCGAGCCTGCCCCAGCTTTTTCAACACTTCCACGATATTCTTCCGGCATTCATCTATTTCTTCATAAAACTCAGGATAAAGCTCCTGCATACAATCCGGGCAAATGCTATGACTAAATTCTGCTTCTGTATGATCTCTAACATAAATTTCAACATTCTCCCAAAAACCTTCATCATCACGGATTTTTTTGCAATTGGCGCAGATTGGAATAAAACCTTTGAGGGTCTTGATATTGTCAAAGGCCTCTTGTAATTGTGCATTCTTCTCTTGAAGTTGCTTATTTTTATCTTCAAGTTGAACATTTATTCCTTGAAGCTTCTTTTGAAGGTTGCAAATAGTCAGGTGATTAGCAATGCGCGCCAGAACCACTTCAACCTGAAACGGCTTTGTGATGTAGTCCACCCCGCCATACGTGAATGCCTTTATCTTGTCCCCGGTCTGATCCTGCGCACTTATAAAGATAACCGGAATATCGCGCGTGCGTGACTCAGCCTTTAACTGCTTACACACATCATAACCACTCAGCCCAGCCATCTTTATATCAAGCAAAATCAAGTCCGGCAGGACAGCTTGTACGCCCATCAAAGCCAGTTTGCCGTTAGGTGCCATGCGCACTTTGTAACCTCGTTCGACTAACATGTCGGAAAGTAATCGCAAATTGGATGGTGTATCATCTACAATAAGAATATCACCGGAAATTGGCGTTTTTGAATCACTAATAGATGGACTCATCTTTTTTCCTCCATTTTTATCACCTCGAGCATGTGAGAAGTCTTCACGCTTCAGGCGCGACGAGAGCCATCAGCTTCTCATACTCAAAGGCAAGGACCCATTGTGTGAGTGTGTCTGACAGATGTGGTGCTTGCAGGCGTACGGATTCGATTAACGCCAGCATCTGATCAGTATCCAGAGCAACGGCCGCATTGTACAGATTGGTAGCCCATTCGGAAGGCAATGCCTTAACAGCAGCATGCAAGTCCTCCTGAGTTACACTCGTTACAGGTACGGGCGTGACTGTCTCGTAGATGAAGCGTACACCCAGATAACGGTGCAGCACATCAAAGATCATGTTTTCGCGGAAGGGCTTGCGCACAAAGTCGTCGCAGCCGGCTTCGAGTATAACTTTGTGTTCTTCCTCGAAAGCACTGGCAGTTAATGCAACGACGATAGTCGAGTGACCTGTCGCTTTTGCACGTGCCTTGATCTTGCGTGTCGCCTCATAACCGTTCATTACGGGCATCCGCATATCCATCCAAACAAAGTGCGGTAGCCACGCCTCCCACATCTCGACACCTTCTGCGCCATTGACTGCGTAGCGCACTTCAAAGCCGAACGGCGTGAGTAACTTGACGAGCAACTCGCGGTTGGCGAGATTGTCCTCTACTATGAGTAGCCGGAAAGGCCCTCCATCTGTTGCGGTTTGGCCCGGCTCGATCCTAATAACCCGGCGATGCAACTGCACATTGAGTTCTTCGACCATCTCTGCGTTTGCTAAGGTAACTGGTATCTGCACACGAAAGGTTGTGCCTTGTCCCATGATGCTTTTGGCGCGAAGTTCTCCACCCATCAAGTTAACATACTGCCGGCTGATGGGTAAACCTAACCCCGTCCCTTCATTCGATTGTTGTCCGCTAGCGGTCTGGATGAAAGGATCGTAGAGTATATCCATCTCTTCAGGTGAGATGCCTGCACCGGTATCCTCCACTTCGATTAACAGCATGATAGGCGTTGAGGACTCGAGCTTGGAGTCTACAGCCTCAGCATCCTGGCGCCCTACCCGTAACGTTACACCTCCTTCTTCTGTGAACTTAACCGCGTTACTAAGAAGGTTCATCAAGACCTGTCGCAACTTGCCCTTATCGACATAAACATAGCGTGGAACGTCCAGCGCAACGTCCAGGAGCAATGTGAGGCCTTTCTCATCGGTGCGTAGTTTGAACATCTCTTGCAAGCCGCGGAGTTGCTTATGCAAGTCGCAAGCATTTTCCTGGAGCGTAGCTCTTCCGGCTTCGATTTTTGACATCGTAAGAACATCGTTGATGAGGCCGAGCAAATGTTCGCCGCTGCGGGAAATCGTCTCCAGATACTCCTGCTGCATAGGCTTAACGTTCGGATCGCGTGCCATCAGTTGCGTGAAGCCCAGAATAGCGTTGAGTGGAGTACGAAGTTCGTGGCTCATATTGGCCAGAAAGGTGCTTTTAGCCCGGTTTGCCACTTCGGCTTTTTCTTTGGCACCAGCCAATTCTACAGTTCGTTCCGCCACCTGGATTTTCAGTTCACGACTGTGCTGCTTAATTGAACGTACCCGCCAACGGAATCCACTAAAAACTATACCAAATGCCAGAAGCAGCATTGCACCTCTGAACCATATCGTTTCCCACCAGGGCGGTGTAATAACAATCCGAAGCGATTTACCGATTTCATTCCAGATCCCATCATTATTTGAGCCCGTGACTCTAAAAACATATTCGCCCGCATCCAGATTAGTATAAGTAGCAGAGCGTTTCTTATCAACTGGAGACCATTTTTCATCAAACCCATCCAGTTTGTATTGGTAAAGATTCTTCTCCGAGTTCCTATAATTTAAAGCCGCAAATTCCAGGGTAAAAACAGATTGATTATAAGCCAAAGTTAATGTTTCGAGTTCATTGATATGTTTTGGTAATACGGAGTCTTCACCATAGCTGCTGATAGAGCGGTTAAAAAGATGAAAGTCTGTCAGTATCACAGGGGGAACGTGTGGGTTATCTTTGATTTTATCAGGATAAAAGGCGTTTACGCCTTCATTGACACTAACAAAGAATATCTCTCCCCAACTGCTTTTGAGCATATCATTTGATAGCTCTATGCCCGTCAATCCATCGGTCACATCTAATTTCTGAAAGTGTTGGTTTGCGGGTTAAATTTTACCAATCCATTGGCTGTGCCAATCCATAAATTCCCAAGCGTATCTTCCGAAGTCCATTGCACCAAATTGCTTGGAAGACCATCCTCGGTGGTATAGTTAGTATAATCGCCTGTTTCTGGATCAAAAGCATTCAACCCTGAAATTGTGGCAACCCATAACGTTCCGGTTGGGCTTAGATAAATATGCTGGATATCATTTGATGGATCCCGGCCTTCTTTTCCCTCAGGATCAAATGAAAAACGATTAAGCGTTTCTGCATTGATATCTAATCTATTTAAACCGCCTTCGGAACCAATCCATAAAATACCATCCGGAGTTAGATAGAAGTGATTTATATAATCATCGCTGATACTATTAGGATCATCAGGATCATGGTAGTAATAACTAAGCACAATGCCCGTTTCCGGATCGACTCTTTTTAACCTAACACCCTGAACATTCAACCACAAATAGCCGGCCTCGTCTTTAGCAATCTGGCGAATCTCTTCCCCAAGTGGATAAGCGGGATTTTCATGGTAACGACTAAAGATCCCCGTTTCCGGATCAAATTCGTACAGACCATTTTGTGTTCCCAGCCAAACTGTTCCATGAGTGTCTTCAAATATGTCGTCGATATATCCCAAAGGTTCTTGCATGTTAGGGTCTGGCTGATAATGTGTAAAGGTTTTTGTCTGGGGGTCCCATTTGTTAAGCGTTTCTTCGGCGGCAAACCAAAGCGTCCCGTGGGTATCTTCCAGAATGGCCTCTACATCATTGCTATTGAGGCTGTCCGGTGCCGATGTGGCCTGATAGACGGTAAACTTGGGCGGTGACAGATCAAGTTTGCTCAGGCCGGCCAGGGTACTTATCCAGAGAATGCCACTGGAATCCTCATAAAGGTGAAGAACTTCATTATGCACCAGACTATTTGGATCCTTAGGATCGTGAAAATACTGTGTAAATTCGCCGGTCTTGTTATTATACTTATTTAACCCTACACACGTTCCCACCCAGAGGTTGTTTTGGCTATCTTCAAGCATGCTAAAAATACGCCGGTCGCTCAGACCAAGCGGATTATCAGGTTCGGCCTGAATGTGTGAAAACTTTCCGGTTTCCCGGTCAAAGATATTAAGCCCCTGCCAGGAACCGACCCAAAAAGTACCGGTATGGTCTTCACAATGGCATACACATTATTGTCACTAATGCTGAGAGGATCGTCCGGATCATGGATATAAGCCTCGAGAACCTGCCCGGTATCAGGGTCAATACGGCGCAGCCCGCCCCGGCGAAGTCCCAGCCAGAGGCTACCCTCTCCATCTTGATAGAAAATCTTGATATTTTGGTTACTTGGGGCTACAGGTTCATCGGGGTCAAATGAAAAATGTGTAAAGACACCTGTCTCGCGATCCATTTTATCAAGCCCATTAGCCGCCGCCACCCAGAAGTTCCCATCTTTATCTTCAAACGTGAATTGGACCGAGTCGTCCCAAATACTGGTCGGATCATCCGGATTATGCCGGTATGTAGTGAAAGATTCTGTCTCCGAGTTAAATTTACTCAAGCCTGCACCCAGTGTTGAGACCCATATTATTCCCTGTCTGTCTTTATAAACCGAAAAGGCCGGATCTCCGGCTAAACTATGGGGATCGTTAGGATTATTGGTATAAACCTCTATATCATAACCATCGTACACATTAACTCCATTGAACCGGGTCCCAAACAAGATACGCCCCTGATCGTCTTGAATCACATTTCTAATTTCCGAACCTGAAACCCCGTCTTCACGTGTAAGGTTTTCAAATTTAACTTGCTCCCCCACCTGAGCATACATACTCTGGCCTAAGACCGTCAGCAGTAGCAATAAAAGAACAGTTGCTTTACGAAGTTCGAATAGAACTGTTTTGAATATTTCTTTCATTTTGTAACTCTCCTTGATTTAAAAAGAAGGGAAAACTATAATCTGGACCAAATATTTTTGCTATAAAAATCCCTAAAAAGAAAAAATCGAGCTAATAGGATAAATTATAATCTGAATCAAGTATTTTTGCTGAGTATTTTTGCTGTGAAAACACTCTAAAAGAGAAAAATCGTCAAAATTGGACTAAATTATTATAATGTCACTATTCTTTTACACTTTATTCAGGCTCCCATGAATCATTTCCTTAGAACTTGAGATTGGTTGTCTTTGGGTGTTTTATTGGTAGATTTAGACCTATTTTGGTATCAGGGTAACCAATTATATAGGATATATTTTTATTAGGAAAGCAGGAATACAGGAAAAAATTATTTACACTAAAGGGCACTACGAATATATTACTTCTTTGGATTCCGGGTGTTCTGGTCTTAATTTCTTCTAGACTTTAATTACATACGCAATTTTTTTTTCTTAATTCTTAGTATTCTAAATTCATTTTCCTGCATAGCTGCTTTCCTTATATTATTTTACATTGTCTCGACTTATTATCATCTAAATTATTGAAAAATCCTCTTTCTTTATATTCTTTTGCTTAAAAGCATCATCGCTTTGTGGATAGCCGATTGCAATTAGACTAATTAATTTATATCCCGCTTTAACATTGCAAATCTCTCTAATTTTTTCTGCATAAGACTTTTTATCACCTGCAATCCAGCAACTGGCAATATTAAAATATCTTGCTGCAAGTAGGATATTCTGTGTTGCAGCTGAACCATCCTCTAAATAATACTTTGTATATTCACAAAAGACAGCAATACATAAAGGAGCATTCTTAATAAATTTTCCATAATCTGTACTTTGCGCAATTTGTTCTTTTACTGCATTATCTTTAATTACAACAATTTCCCATGGTTGAACATTATTAGCTGTTGCCGCCAGCTTTCCTGCTTTTACTATTTTACTAATTATAACTTCATCTATAAGTTTACTGGAAAACTTTCGAATGCTTCTTCTTGAATAAATCATTTTTAGACCATCCATTATCTTTACTCCTTTTCAGCTATCTCGTATTATCAAAAAAAATACAATATTTAATGAATTCCGGGTGCGATTTCAAGTTCTTTTCAATATCTACAGATGATGGAGTACTGGATACTTTTAGAAACTCACATCATCAATAAATTAAAATCTGTCTAGAACAATTAATTTTACGGTTATTTAAACAATAGATTCTTTATAAAATACTCTAATTTTCTTATAAAGTCCGTCACCTTCACTAATAGTCTCTATATTCTTCTGGCTGTTTAATGCAGTATGCACCAGGCGTCTTTCGAATGGATTCATAGCCTGCAAAAGAATAGATCTGCGTGATCTTTTTACCTGATCTGCTGTTTTTCTTGCAAGATGTACAATATTGTTTTCTCTTCTTCTACGGTAATCCTCTGCATCTACCATGACTCTTGGCAAATCATCTCCGATCCTTCCAGCATAAATATTCAATAATAACTGGATAGAATCTAGAGTTTTTCCTTTTTTACCAATTAGAATCCCAGTATCTTCACTTTCTATATTAAAAACAACTCTGTTATTTACTCTGGAAGTAATTGATACATTACTCTTAATGTCCATTCTTTTTAAAAGTTCTATTAAATGGTTCTTTATACTTTCTTCTGCTTCGCTAGAATTTTCTAATGAAACATTATTATTTACTTTAACTTCATTATTCATATGAACACGTATTTTTACATTACCGCCAAATAGAAATCCTTTTTTACTCTCTAATATTTCTACATCTATTTCGTCCCTTGTTATGCCTAGAGATTTAATTGCATTATCAATTGCAACTTTCTCATTTTTACCTTCAAACTCATATATCATAAATATCTCCTTTAATTAGCTTTCTTTTTCTTTATCTTATTTATATAAAACATCTGTCCAAAACTTAAGAAATTCTGCATAGTCCAGTATATAAGTAATCCGGAAGGAAGATTATACATGATAAAAAAGAAGACTAATGGTAACATCATCATAATCATTTTAGTCTGATTGGCTTTCTGCGGCTGCCCTGCAGGTGGTGCCGGCGGCTGAGAAACAATCTGCTGTAAAAATGTTGTTCCAACCATTATAAAAGGAAGTAACCTTAATTTATCCCAATTGAGGAAAGGTAATTTAAATCCAAGATCCATAATACTTTCCGGCGAAGAAAGGTCAGTAATCCATGGAGCAATAAACGCAGCCCCTCTAAAATCAAAATAAGTACTAAATAACAGATATAAAGAAAGGAAAATCGGCAGCTGCAGTAGTAACGGCAGACAGCCTCCGAGAGGGCTTACTCCTTCCCGTTTATAAAGTGCAGCCATTTCCTGATTTAATTTCTGTGGATTACTTTTGTACTTCAGTTTTAATTCCTCTACTTTTGGGCTTAAAGCCTGCATTTTACCTGTAGATTCAAAACTCTTATGCGTTATTGGGAACAATAGTATTTTAATAAGAATAGTTAATAATATTATAGCAATACCCCAGTTATGAGAAAAACTATAGAAAAACTCCATTGGAATCTTTAATATATTTGCTAACCAGCCCCAGAATTCTGATTTTACAGCTTTATCTAAATTCATTCCGGTTTCTTCAAAAGTATTAGTTTCTTTTGAATTATATAAACTAAGAATATCTTCTTTTTTAGGGCCTATATAGAATTTAAATCTGTCATTAATCTCTTCTTCTATTAAAATCCTTTTAAAATAAATACTTGCCCTGTCTTGTAGGCCTTCTAATTCAGAAAGAAAAAATCCTGTTTCCATTTCACTTGTGTCTCTTTCATTGGATACTCCTATTGTAACAAAGTATTTACCTTCTATTCCCGCCCAATCCGAATTATCATCAATATATAATTCCTTTGTTTCAGAGTCACGCACTTTGGATGTATAATCCTGTCTTTCCGTCTTGTAATAAATGAAGTTTCTAAATTCAAGACTATTATTTAATTCTATATATTTTGGGCCTGTTTGAGGTCCGTATTCGAGCATATATGTTTCTATCGGAAGTTCATATTCAGAGTCGATTTTAACAGTAAATCCTATTAAATATTCATTTTCTTTAATTTCAAACACTTTGTTTAAGGTAAAGGATCTTTCTTCTGTTATTTCTTCATTTTTATTATTTACATAAATAACATCATAAAAATATTCTTTACTGAATATATATTTGCCATCCAGTGTTTTAGTTAATTCAAAGATATGATCTCTGGTATCGAAATCACCCAGTATAATATTAAATGGGTACTGTCCTGTTTCTCCGGATAAAATCATCTCTATAGGAGTACCATCTACTTCTTTATATTGTAGTAATTTAATAGATTTTACATTTCCACCCTTTGTGGAAAAAGTAAACTCAAAGTAATCAGTTGATAACTTTACATCTTCTTCAAATAAAAATTTATGTTGATCTTCAGTATTAGATGATTCAAGCCTTAATTCGAATACTGCTTTTGTTTCAGATGATTCCTGCAAGTCCTCGGTCGTCACTTCTGTTTCCTGTGTTTCTATTTCTTCTGGTGTTGTTACTTCTGGTGTAAAAAAAACTTGCTGTATAAACATCCAGCCAAATATAATTCCTACTGATAATACGATAGCTAATATTGTTTTTTTATCCATATATGTCTCCTTAACTATATTGTTATTTTTTATGGAACAGGATCAAATCCACCCGCATGAAAAGGGTGACATTTTAATATTCTTTTAATTGCAAGAAATATTCCCTTAAAAAAACCATATTTTCTAAGGGCCCTACTTGCATAATGCGAACATGTCGGATAAAAACGACAGCTAGATGGAAAAAGTGGAGAAATTGTTTTCTGATATACTTTAATCAGGAAAATTAGAACATACTTCATTTTTAATATCTTTCTTTAATATTCGAATTATTCATTATTTCTAACTGGATTAAAGATTGTTTCTTCTGTCTTTGAACAATTAACAAACTAATCCGGCTTTTCTAACCAATTTATAAACTTGAACTTCTCTGTCTTTAAAAGAATAATTAATATTATTATCGGGAAATATTATAAAAACTAGATCAAAACCTGTTTTAAGATTGTTCTTCATATTCCTATATATTTCTTTGATTATTCTTTTTTGCCTATTCCTTTTAACAGCCCCTTTAAAACCTTTCTTAGGAACTGTTAATATCCTGTTCTTATCTACATTATTTTCTTTAAAAATTAACTTTATACCATGACAACTTACATTTTTAGAAAAGCGAAAAGCATTTTTTATATCATTCCGCTTTCTTAAACGTTCTTCTCTAGTAAGGCTTTTTTTCATCAGAACCTGTTAACTTTGCACGGCCTTTTGTTCTTCGCCGCTTAAGAATAAGTCTACCATTCTTTGTTTTCATTTTTGCTCTAAAGCCAAGTTTGCGATTTCTCTTAACCCTGCTTGGCTGATATGTCCGTTTCATCGTGATTAACTCCCTATATATATAAAAACTTTATTATCAACATTTATAGAACTTTTTATTGAACCTTAAATATAATTGAATACTACAGACATGTCAACTCTTTAGAAGCTAAGGGTGTAAGTTTAATATCGGGTTTTTATTTTATTTTTCACCACGGAAAACAGAAAATTCGGAAAATGTGAATTCGGTTTTTGGAAGTTGTTTATCAGGAAACCACAAATATTTAATTACCTTAAAACAACAGGTATTAAATTAGGATTGCTTATAGACTTTAATCATTATCCTAATTTGCAGATTGAAAGAGCAATGCTTTAATTTTTATATTCAGTGTTTTCCGAGTGTTCCGTGGTTAATACATTTAATCTTGTCAAGTACTATTGCCCGATATCGAATTTCCACCCAAGCTAATTGCACCCACAGGGCATAATAACACTGTTAAATAACACTGCTAAATAATGATATTGAATAAAATTTGATTATTCATGTATTCATGCAGATCTTACAAAAATACTCATCACAATATGCTATTAAACCTAATAACTTTGTTTTTTAACAAGATTATTATTAATTAACCGCAGAGGGCGCAGAGAGTATGTAAAGCCGAAATTTTTTCTATGCGTCCCTCTGCGTTCTCTGCGGTTTACAAAACTTCTTGTTTTATAAATTAGCTGTGTCTCTGCTGGGATATGGTATTTATTTATCTTTATTGCTATTTTTTACTACTGTGCTATATAATTTTTGTAATTTATTTTTGAGTTCATTATCAGCTATATCATTAAACATCTCTTTATCCTGTTTTTTAAAATGAAATACTTCCTTTTCGATCTTATTGATAGTATCGCTACTTTTTGCTTTCTTTTTTTCCTTTTCTGACTTTTTATCAATTAATACAAGTTTTAATGCCTTAATTTTAAGTTCCGGATAATTTTTTTGTATTTCTTTTAGTATTTTTCTTTCCTTAAACTGGAACATCTGCATCCAGCCAGGATGATCTACTTGTACAATTAACTGGTTCCTGCTTATATCAATTACTTTTGAATATGCAGAAAGTGGTTCTCCTGCAATTTTATCCCAGGATTTAAAAAAAGAGCTGTAGCTATTATTTAGAGTTACTTCATTCCTATCTAATAATTTTTTTAAAAAATCACCAATTTTTTCCATTTATCTACTCTCTTTTTAACCTGCCATTAACCACATTATACAATAATGTACTTTCTTTTTTATAATTAATATAGTTTTCATCAGATAAAAATGTGTAAAAAGCCTGTTTATACTCCGGTAAATTTTCAAAGAATAAAAGTTTTTTCTTTGGATCCAGTTCAAGTAATACATCATCCAGCAATAATACTGGGGGTTTTCCAGTCAGGCTTGTAAAATATATTGCCTGTGAAAGTTTTAATATTAAAGCAACAAGCCTTATCTGGCCTGTAGATGCAAATACAGAAAAATCCTTATTATCAATAGAAAACATAAAATCATCCCGATGAGGTCCGGATGTTGATATTCCTAAAATCTTATCTTTTTCAAAATTTTTCTCTAAAAATTTTAATGCATCATTTGCAGACATTATATTTTTCCACTTCGGATTATAAATAATACTAAAATTATTACTTGCTCCATATATTTTAGAAAATACAGGGCTGAATGTTTTATTAAATTCTTCTACTGTTTTTATTCTTTTTTTATAAATTTCAAAACCAAATTCTGCAAGCTGTTTATTGTAAATATCGATTAATTCATAATTTCCTGTTTTTAAAAGAATATTTCTGTTTTTTAATACCTTGTTATATTTTCTATAAGTATTTAAAAATACTGCATCTGTTAATACCATGGTCTGATTAAAAAAGAATCTTCTTTTTTTTGGCGATCCCGAAATATACTCCATATCATCATGAGAAAAAACTATACACGGAATATTTGAGATAAGTTCTTTTCTATCTTTAAGTTTCTTTGAATTAACAAGAATTTCCTTTTTTTTGTTTCTTGTTAATTTTAAAGTAATTTCTTTATCAATATCATCCTGATATTTAAAAGACGCATTAATTAAACCTGTATCTGTGTTATTCGTAATTAACCTGTTATTAATGTGCGTTCTAAAAGAAGATCCAAAACAGGAAAGATATATTCCTTCTATAAAATTAGATTTTCCCTGTCCATTATCACCAATTAAAAAGATTTCTTTTGCATTTAGTAATATTTCTGTATTCTTTAAATTTCTAAAATTATAAAATCTGATCTTATTAAAAGCCATTATTATAACCTGTTATAACCCGTTGCAATCGAATTATTTTGCCTGCATAGGCATAATAATATGAAGATAATCTTTATGAGGATGAGGCTTTATAGTAACTGCTTTATTAATATCTGTAAATTGAACGCAAATATTTTCTTCCTGCATACAAATTAGAGGTTCAATCAAATAAAGATAATTTAAAGTAATAGTCAAATCCGGCCCTTTATACTGACATGGTACTTCTTCTTTTGCCAGACCAATCTCATTTTCTTCTGAAGAAACTATTAAATTATCCGGCATAAACTGTAGAAAGATTCTTCTTGATTTATGTTCTACGAGCAGAGAAACTCTTTTTATTGCATTTTCAAGTAGTTTTTTCTCTATAATAACCTCATATTCCTGTTGTTCAGGTATAACTCTCTGATAATTTGGAAATTGACCTTCTATTAAACTTGATGAAATTTTATGATTTCTAAATTTAATAAATATATTCTTTTCTGTAATACAGACAGAAATATTTCCTTCCCCGGTTAATAGTTTTTTTAGAAGAATTAATATTTTTGTAGGAATAATAATATCATTAAAATCTGCTATTTTTGAATCCAATGGTTTAGAGATAAATGATAGTCTTTTTCCGTCTGATGCTACCATATTTACTTTATTATCAGAATTCTCTAAATAAACGCCACTCATAAAATATCTTGTCTCATCATTTGAAACTGCAAAAATAGTATTCGAAATCATCTCTAATATATCTTTTTCTGAAAATTCAAAATATTTGTCATCTGATATTTTCTGGATTTCAGGATATTTTTCCGCACTTGTGCTTCTTAAATGAAAATCAATTTTCTTAAAAATAGGCCTTACATAAAGTAATTTATTATCAACATTTTCAAATTCTATTTCACCTGGAGGTAAATTTTTAATAATACTTAAGAATTTATCACAATATATTGTTATACTGCCTGGATTAATAACTTCTACTGGTATTTCTGATTCTATACTAACTTTTAAATCTGTGGCCTTAATTATTAATAAATTGTTTTTTGCCTCAAGGTAAACATTTGAAAGTATAGAAATTATATTCTTGGAAGAAATAATATCATGAGCTATTGATATTTCTTTTAGAATTAAGTCTCTTTCACATGTAAATTTCATTTACTTGCTCCTTTTTTATACTAAATACTATTATAAATAAATTCTAGTAGTAGTAACAGTAGTATACCTTTAAATGTGGAAAACGTAAATAATTGTTTGTATAGTAAAAAAATATTTTGATAATAATTTGTATTTTTATCAGCATCTTTTTCCACATTATTAACAGATGTAATACTTATTAAACTTTAACTAACAGGAATTTAACATTTTATTAAGAATTTATACCATAATCCCTGATTGTTCTTTTTAAATTTTGAATTATCGGGTCCAGTGTAGAATCTGTTTTTACAAGGTTTTCTATTTTCTGGCAGGAATACATAACGGTTGTGTGATCCCTTCCCCCGAATTCAATTCCAACTTCTGTAGTTGAAAATTCTGTCATTTCTCTGGTAAGGTACATTGCAAGCTGTCTTGGGAATGCAACGGCCTTTGTTCTTTTTTTACCTCTTAAATCATTATGCGAAAGATTAAAGTAATCTGCAACAACTCTCTGAACTATATTAATATTGATGTTTTTCTGATTAGGGCTGGCAAAAAAGTCTCTTAATTGTTTTTGAGCAATTTCTATATTAATATTTTTATTAACCAGTTCGGAATATGCAATTAATTTAGTCAATGCTGCTTCTAAATCACGGACATTTGTAGTTATATTGTTACATATTAATTCTATAACATCATCCTGTATTTTTATATTTTTATCTTCTGTTTTCTTTTTTAATATTGCAATTCTTGTTTCGAGGTTTGGAGGCTGTAGATCTACATTAAGTCCCCGTTCGAACCTGTTTCGGAGTCTGTCTGTAATTTCTTTTAATTCTGATACTGGGCGGTCACAGGTAAAGACCATTTGTTTATTGGAATTATACAAAGCTTCGAAAGTATAAAACAGTTCTTCCTGGGTCTCCTTTTTTTTCTGTAAAATATGAATGTCATCAATTAATAATATGCTGACGGTTCTGTATTTTTTTTTAAATAGATGGGTTCTTCGTTCTTTTATAGAACTGATAAATTCATTTGTAAATGTTTCTGCACTTACATATACAATTTTGTCTGCCGGAAAATTATTAAAAGCGTCATTTCCAATTGCTTGAATTAAATGCGTTTTACCAAGGCCAACTCCCCCATAAATTAAACATGGGTTATATGCTGTTCCGGGATTTCTAGATATTGCTATGGAAGCATTTGCTGCGAAAGAATTATTATCTCCAATAACAAATTTATCAAAAGAATATTCTAATTTTAAGCTAGGATGTTTTTTGGGTTTTTTATTTGTAATTTTAATAATATTAGGTTTTTTATCACTTTTATTGTTTTTTATTTTTGCTTTTTCTATAACAAATTCTATATTTATTTTATTTCCAATTAATTCATGTATTAAGTTATCTATTCTGGAAAGGTATCTATGCTTAATCTGGTCTTTGAAAAATGATGAAGGAACAGAAAGAATTAATGTAGTTTCATCAGAAGAGGAATATTTAAGGTTGCGGAACCACATTGTGTATTCCTGCTCTGTTAATGACGACTGCATCTGTTTATGGACTTCCTGCCATAAAGAGGAATAATTAAAAGATTCCATAAAAACCCACTTCATTTAATATATTATAACCGGTGTATATACTGGCTAGCAATTATATATAGAATATCATAAAAGATATATCTTTTGAAATAGAAAACTGATTCTATTTTAAAAATATTTAATAATCCACAGGTTATCCACAAGAAAAAGCTTAATAATATGGTGGGTTGTAAATATTTTGAAACTTAAAAAATCTCCAATATCTCTAATTGTTAAGAGACTATAAAATAATTCCTTATAATAGAAGAAATTAACGCGATTAATAAAAAAAATATTGTAGTATATTGAAAAAAAGAAAATTGAATTTTTAAATAACGGAATTTGCTCAAAATAATCCACAGGTTCTTAACAACCATGCTTTTTTAGATTGTATTAAAGAGCCCTAAGCTGTTCAAGCAACAATTATTGTTCAAGATGGTTCAAGATCTGTATCTTTACTATTTATTAGAAATATGCTATATTTAGTTATTCAAATCACAGTAAATAGGAAAAACAATGGCAAAAGAGTCGCAAGAGTTACAGGGGTCACAAGAGTCACAAGAGTCAAAAGATTATTCTGCTGAACAGATACAAATTCTAGAAGGTTTAGAGCACGTTCGAAAACGTCCGAGCATGTATATTGGTACAACAGGTTTAGAAGGACTACATCATCTTGTTTATGAAGTTGTTGATAATAGTATTGATGAAGCATTAGCAGGCTTCTGTACAGAAGTTAGTGTAACAATAGAAAAAGGTAATATAATTAAGGTTATAGATAACGGCCGCGGTATTCCTGTTGATATGCATCCGACAGAAAATATAAGCGCACTTGAAGTTGTAATGACAAGACTTAATGCCGGAGGAAAATTCGACAAAAATAGTTATAAAGTTTCCGGTGGATTGCACGGAGTAGGTGTTTCTGTTGTAAATGCACTATCGCAATGGTGTGAAGTTTTTGTTCACAGAAATGGTAAAATATATTATCAAAAATATAAAAAAGGGATAACTGAAAATAGTGTTGCTGAACAGGGAAATACTGATATTGTAGGAACGATTATCCGCTTTAAAGCAGATGATGAAATATTTCCCGATACTGATTATAGTTTTGATATACTTTCTAATAGATTAAGGGAGCTTGCATTTCTTAATAAAGGAATAAAAATATCAATTTCCGATGATAGAATTTCTAAAATTAAAACACATGTTTTCGAATTTGAAGGTGGTATAAAATCGTTTATAGAATATATTAATAAAAATAAAAATTCTATTCATAAAGAACCAATTTATTTTGAAACCGAAAAAGACAATACAGTTGTAGAAGTTGCTATGGAATATAATGACAGCTATAAGGAAACGATATTCACATATGTAAATAATATAAATACAAAAGAAGGCGGAACACATCTATCAGGTTTTAAAGCAGCTTTAACCAGAACATTAAATGACTTTTTAAAGAGGTCTAAACTATCAAAAAAGATGGATATTAATTTAAGCGGAGATGATGTTAGAGAGGGTTTAGCAGCTGTAATCTCTATAAAAATACCAGAGCCCCAGTTTGAAGGCCAGACAAAAGCTAAGCTTGGAAACAGCGATGTTAGAGGCATTGTAGAATCTCTTGTTAATGAGAACCTTACTGCTTTTTTTGAATTAAATCCTAATATAATCGAAGCTATACTGGAGAAATCTGTTTTAGCTGCAAAAGCAAGAGATGCAGCAAGACGGGCAAGAGAAATAACAAGAAAAAAGAATTTTCTTGAAAGCAATGGACTTCCTGGAAAACTTGCAGACTGCTCAGAAAAGGATCCCTCCAAATGTGAACTGTATATTGTAGAAGGTGATTCTGCTGGCGGCAGTGCAAAGCAGGGAAGGGATTCAAGTTTTCAAGCTATTCTTCCTCTATGGGGGAAAATGATGAATGTTGAAAAGACCCGTATTGATAAAGTTCTATCTAATGAAAAATTACAGCCTATTATATCTACGCTTGGTACCAGTGCGGGACAGACTTTTGATTTATCAAAATTGCGTTATCATAAAGTAATTATAATGGCGGATGCGGATGTTGATGGTTCACATATAAGAACTCTTTTATTAACTTTCTTTTTTAGATATATGACAGAGCTGGTAGAAAACGGTAATGTCTATATTGCTATGCCTCCTTTGTATAAAATATCGGTGGGTAAGAAGTCTGTTTATGTTTATAATGATGAAGAAAAAGAGAAAGTACTAAAAGAATTTAATGGTAAAAAATATTCTATTCAGAGATATAAAGGTCTTGGCGAAATGAATAAAGACCAGTTATGGGAAACAACGATGAACCCTGAGGAGCGGAATATAACACAGATTAGAGTTGATGATGATATTGAAGCAGATGAAATATTTACGACCCTCATGGGAGAAAAAGTAGAGCCGAGAAGAAAATTCATTGAAGAAAATGCATTAGCTGTTACTAATCTAGATGTTTAAATGAACGTTTAAATGAATGCTTAAATTTTTCAAATTATTTAGTAGAAATAAAAATCAGTTTTGTGTATAGAATGTATAACATCATATACAGTAACCGGCTTTAAATGTTGAGTTTTTATTATAAAAAGAATACTTAGTCAGACCACGAGTTTTGTATTCGGACTATAGGGATTCTTTATTTTAGGAGACAGGTGTGGAAAAAGGTAAAGTCTTTCGAGTTGAAATTGAAGATGAAATGAAAGAATCGTATTTAAATTATGCGATGTCAGTTATAGTGAGCAGGGCACTTCCTGATGTAAGAGACGGATTAAAACCTGTTCACAGACGTATTTTATTTGCAATGAATGAAATGGGACTCCAGTCTAACAGGAGTTTTGTGAAAGCCGGAAGAATAGTTGGTGACGTTCTTGGTAAATATCATCCGCATGGTGATCAATCAATATATGATGCATTAGTTAGACTTGCTCAGGACTTTTCTCTGCGCTACCCGGTAATAAAAGGACAGGGTAATTTTGGTTCTTTAGACGGTGACCCGCCTGCAGCGATGAGGTATACAGAAGCAAAACTCGAAAGCATTGCAGATGAAATCTTAATGGATATAAAAAAGGATACTGTAAGCTTTTCACCAAATTATGATGATTCTATGGAAGAGCCTGATGTCCTGCCAACATCATTCCCATTTCTCCTGGCAAATGGTGGAAGTGGAATTGCTGTTGGTATGGCAACAAACATGGCGCCTCATAATTTAACTGAGATAACTAATGGAATATCAGCATATATTGATAATCCTGAAATTACAATAACAGAATTAATGCAGTATATAAAAGGCCCGGATTTTCCTATCGGTGGAACAATTTATGGAAGAAAGGGGATAGTAGATGCTTTTAAAACTGGCAGAGGCAGAATACCTGTTAGAGCGAATTTTCAAATAATAACTGATGACAAAAATAAAGATGTAATTATTGTAAATGAAATTCCGTATATGGTGAATAAAGCCAATCTTGTTAAAAAGATTGCAGATTTAGTTAAAGATAAAAAAATAGAAGGTATTTCGGATTTAAGGGATGAATCAGGAAGAGATGATCCGGTTAGAATTGTAATTGAATTAAAAAGAGGAAGTATACCCAAAGTTGTATTAAACCAACTTTTTTCCCATACGGCATTACAGAGCTATTTTAATGTAAACAATTTATCGCTTGTAAAAGGACGGCCTCAGCTTCTTAACTTAAAGCAAATGATAGAATACTTTGTCGCGCATCGAAAAGAAGTAATTACAAGGAGAACAAAGTTTGAGTTAAAAAAAGCAGAAGATCGCGCGCACATATTACTGGGATTAAAAATAGCACTGGAAAATATAGACAAAGTTGTGGAAATAATTAAAAAGTCTGCAAATGTCGAAGAAGCCAGAAATAATCTAAAGGACACTTTTGATCTATCAGACAAACAAGCACAGGCCATATTGGATATGAGACTCCAGAGGTTAACAAGTCTTGAAACCAAAAAGATCGTAGATGAATTGGAAGAAGTCCTTGCAAGAACAGTTTATTTGAAGGATATTCTTGCACACGAGCATAAAATTTACGCAATTATTAAAGAGGAAACAGAGAAGATAAAAGAAAAATACGGCGATGAAAGAAGAACTCAAATTGTAGCAGATGAAATTGGGGAATTTGATATCGAAGATTTAATAGTTAAAGAAGATATGGTAATTCTGATTTCACATAATGGTTTAATAAAAAGAGTACCGCTTTCTACTTATAAAAAGCAGAACAGGGGAGGCCGGGGATCATCATCAATAAAAATGCGTGATGAAGATTTTATTGAACAAATTTTTATAGCTTCTACTCATGAATATCTGATGTTTATTACAAATGCAGGAAAAGCATATTGTGCTAAAGTTCATGAAATTCCATTAGGCTCAAAAACAGCAAGAGGTCAGAGTGTAAAAAGCTTGTTAGCCATTTCTACAGATGAAGAGGTCGCTACAGTTCTTTCCTTTAAAGATTTTTCAGATGACACTTATATACTAATGGCTACATGCAGGGGAGTGGTCAAAAAAGTAGCAACTTCAAAATTTTCCAATGCACGAAAAAAAGGCATTATTTCAATTAAACTAGACACTCTCGATAAAGTGGTAACTGCAAAACTCACAGATGGTAATGATGAACTAATCCTTGTTACAAAGATTGGATATGCACTTAGGTTTAATGAAAAAGCCATTAGACCGATGGGAAGAGCCACAAGAGGCGTTACAGGTATAAAACTTTCTAAAGAAGATGAATTAGCAGGTGTACTTACCATAAGTGAAGGTGAAAAAATGCTTCTCGTATCAGAATATGGATACGGAAAAAGGATTGATTGTAGTAATTTTACTCCTCATCATCGAGCCACAAGAGGCCAAATTTGCTATAAGACGTCAGATAAAACCGGAGAGCTTGTTGGAGTCATTTCTGCAGCAGAGCAAGATGATTTTGTTTGCATTACTTCTCAGGGCATTATGATTAAAATTGAACTAAATGATATTTCAATACAGGGCAAGTCAGCTATGGGTGTAAAAACTGTAAACATAAATAAACCGGATATTGTTGTTGGCGTTGCACGGGTAGTTAAAGAAGATGATTAACTGATAATATTACAGATAAGTTTTTTTCATTTCAGAATTATTTTGCACCAATTCCTTAAAGATTTCAGGTTGTCTGAGTTTTTCAAATATCTATATTCCATGTTCCTATTACTTTAGATGTGTATAATTCTGTAGCAATTGTTTTTATGCAAAAAGATTTAGCCACCAAATGTTTCACGTGAAACAATTAAATTTAATAGTTAAGCCAAAGATCTTTGTTCCTATATTAGAATTATTAAGATGAGAATAATGTTTCACGTTAAACATAATAACTTATTGGTAATATTTTCCTTATCTTTGTTTACTCTATAATTTACATGCCGATTATTAAATTGAACAGTTAATAATAAAGTATCAATTATGGAAAAAACAATTTTAGATTCTGCATATTTAAAAAAACAACTTATCGCATATATTGGCAATAAGCGTTCTATATTGCCATTTTTTTATAATGTTTTTGCACCTCTGAGTGAAGGCAGTAAGGAATTCAAATTTATAGATCCTTTTGCAGGTTCCGGCTCTGTTTCCAGGCTGGCAAGATTGATGGGCTATAAAGTATATGCAAATGACTGGGAATTTTATTCAAAAGTAATAAATACCTGCTTTTTGAGTGTGGAAAAGAGAGACCTTGGTAATCTTTTTAATGGACGATTGGATAATATTCTGGAGGTATTAAATACTCTTTTTCCTGTTAATGGACAGAGCTCTTATATTGCAAAATATTATGCACCACGAAATATGGATAAAGCTGATTACAAAATAGAAAGAATGTTCTATTCCGTAGAAAATGCCAGAATAATCGATACTATTAGAAATAAAATTGAGGACTGGTATCCGGGTTTTGATCTGGATGAAAGCAGGTTTAAAGAAAAAAGTATTCTTTTAGCAGTTCTTCTATATAATGCTGCAACTCATACAAATACTTCCGGTGTTTTTAAAGCGTATCATAAGGGTTTCGGCGGGTATGGAAAGGATGCATTAACACGTATCTTAAAAAAGATACAAATTGAACAGCCTGAATTAATTAATGCAAAGCATAGGGCTAAAGTATTTTCTATTGATGCAAAGGACTTTGTGTGTAAAGTGTCCGGAGATCTCTGCTATCTAGATCCTCCTTATACAGGGCATCAATATGGAAGCAATTATCATCTTTTAAATACAATTGCATTATGGGACAAGCTGGATATAAATAACAATATTGGAAAAGACGGGAAATTAAAGGAAAAGGCAGCTATAAGAAAAGATTGGGTAAAGACACGTTCTCTTTTCTGTTATAGAGATACGGCTTTTAATGCTTTTAAAGAACTAATTAATAATATTGACTCCAATACAAGCTACCAGCTTTGCTGGTATGTGGGGTAACGGTTTTACCATAAATTAGTATATCATCCTCCTGAAATAAAACAAAAATATTGATGGAGGATGATATGGCTATTAAAAA
>SDBV01001517.1_pt1 | contig 35009 bp, 26 predicted proteins | sample 2277081 | NCBI WGS metagenome assembly SDBV01 (sample SAMN10402039, study PRJNA504765) | marine sediment metagenome | isolation source: marine sediment core GS10_PC15, 223 cmbsf | place: Arctic Ocean: Southern Knipovich Ridge | collected 2010 | reverse complement strand
ACGGTACGTTGCGTTTCGCAGTACGCAGCGTCGTTTCTGAGCCATCTGGGTCGTTTCGCCATGGGGCCTCCTTTACCCCTGTAATCGGCCGTTTGAGCCAGCGGTTTCCTAAAATCGTCAAAAACAGGTAAAATTTCTTAGAAACTCGGGGAAATAATGACTGGGACTCTTGTTACAGAGTGTTACCCTACTACCTTACATCAACGAGGACAAGAAAATCTCGGGGACGAAAATCTCGGGGCCGGACTTCAGAAGTTCACTAAATGACCGGGAGGCAAAGCGGTATTTGGCTCCGTTCAAACGATCAGAGGTCGTCCGAGGTGGACGAACTGATAAAGGCGGGGGCCGAGAAGTAGACATAGTTGTGCACGAACACACCGACTAAAGCCAGGGTCGAGATAATTCTATCTCCACCTCATCCGGCGACGCCTTCTACATATTCGACCTCCCGTAAAGGAGCGATTGGGGCACCTTCCGGTTTTCATGAACTTCGTTGACCCGGCAGTACAAATCTTCGCATAATGCGTCCGGTTCGCGCGGATTTATCGGAGGGACCCCATCCCGGCCCCTCCTTCGCCAAGGCTATGGCGGGCAGGCTTCCCCTGAGGTAGGGGAAGGGGAAGATGATGGGGGCCGGCTTTAACGATGAAGGGAGTCTGACCGTGTCAAATCTTCAGATAGCCATTCCGTCGACAGAAATTGCCGACTTTTGCGCGAGGTGGGGAGTGCTGGAACTCGCGGTTTTCGGATCGGCACTCAGAAGCGATTTCGGTCCAGCCAGCGATATTGATCTTTTAATCGAACTGGATTCATCCCGAAAACTCGGAATGTACGACTGGGTGGAAATGATTGAAGAACTGAAAAAGATTTTTGGTCGCGAGGTAGACCTCGTTGAAAAAGGCGCCATCAGAAACCCCTTTAGACGAAGGGCGATAATGGAGAACCTCGAGGTGATTCATGCCGCTTGAGAAGGATGACACCGTCTATCTCTGGGATATGCTTGATTCGGCAAAGGCAATAACAGAGTTTGTCAGTGGCAAGACGCATCGGGACTACGAAAAGGATCGGATGTTACGCGGTGCCGTGGAGAGGCACGTGGAGATAATCGGGGAGGCTGCCAAAAGAGTCTCGAGCGGGTTCAGGGATGTTCATTCGGAGATTACCTGGCGCGGGATTATTGGAATGCGTAACGTGCTGGCCCATGACTACGGTGAGGTCAAGGACGACAAAATGTGGATACTTGCTACCGAATCTATTCCCGCGCTGGTGGAGGCGCTCGAACCGCTGGTACCGTCGAGCGTTTCTGAGGAATGAAAATGAAACAACCACTCGACGGTGTGCTAATCCTGGATCTCTCAAGGATGCTCACGGGCGGGTACGCCACGATGTTGTTCGGAGATCTCGGCGCGGAGGTGATCAAGATCGAGCCCCCCGGGGTCGGAGATCCCTTGCGAAAAATGCCTCCCCACTTCGACCAGGGCGAGAGCGCGTACTTCCTGTCGATAAGCCGCAACAAGAAGAGCGTCACCCTTGATCTTCGCACTGACGAGGGAAGGGAGATCTTCTACCGGATGGTCGAGAAGGCCGACGTGGTTTTCGACAATTTCCGGGTGGGCGTGCTCGAGAAGCTCAAGGTGGATCATGACACCCTGGCCAAGATCAACCCCCGGATAGTCTGTTGCTCCAACTCCACGTACGGTCACACGGGGCCGCTCAAGGACGGACCGGGATTCGATCTGGTCATCCAGGCGCTGTCCGGGATGATGAGCTACACGGGAGAGCCGGGCCGTGTACCCGTCAGGATGGGCGCGCCCATGGGGGACCTGGCCGGCTCCATGTTCGCGTGCTACTCCATATGCGCGGCGCTGCTTTGCGCGCACAAGACCGGGGTGGGGCGCAAGATCGATCTCTCCCTGCTCGACTGCCTCATCTCCATGCACACCTACGTATCCGAGTATTACTGGATCGGCGGGCAGCTCCCGGAGCCGGCGGGCAGCGGACACATGAGCGTCGTCCCGTACCGGGCCTACCGCACCAAGGACGGTTTCATCACCATCGCGGTGTTCGTGGAGAAATTCTGGCAGCTTCTGTGCAATGTGATCGGCAAACCCGAACTGGGATCCGACGACCGTTATTCTTCCACCGCCAAACGGCTTGAATTGCGGAGCGAGGTGGACGGGCTGCTGGAGCGAGAATTTGAGACCAGGACCACCGACGAGTGGATGAGCCTGCTGAACGCGGAGGGTGTTCCGGCGGCGCCCGTGCTGTCGGTGGATCAGGTCTTCGAGCATCCGCAGGTCCTTTCCCGCAACATGGTGGTGGACGTGCCTCATCCGGTGAGCGGAACGATCAAGATGATCGGGAACCCGGTCAACCAGCCCGATGTCGACGGGCAGCCGTTGGCTCCGGCGCCGTTGCTGGGGCAGCACACGGAAGAGATCCTGCGGGAGCTGGCCGGATGCTCAAAAGACGAGATCAAGGTTCTGGCGGAGAAGAAAGTTATCTGACGATTGGACTCTTTAACCCCATCCCGGCCTTAAAATTGGGAGGCGAAGATGCGAATCGGGATAGATGTCGGCGGAACGTTCACCGATTTCCTGCTCACCCACGACGACGGCACGAGCCAGGTCTACAAAGTACTGTCCACACCGGACGATCCCTCGATAGCCACACTTCGGGGAATCGAGGAGATGGCTTTGAATAGAAAGATGGGGACCGGGGATTTCCTGGACGAAGTCGAGGTAATCGTGCACGGCACCACGGTCACAACCAACGCGGTGCTGACCAGGACCGGGGCGAAGACCGGGCTCATCACCACAAAGGGTGTGCGGGACGCGCTGGAGATGCGGCGCGGGATTCGCGAGGAGCAGTACAATAACCGGTACGAGAACGTGCGCCCCCTGGTGGAGCGGTATCTGCGATGTCCCGTCGACGAGCGCCTGGACTACAAGGGCGACGTCATCACGCCGATGCAGGTGTCCGATGTGGAAGACGCCTGCTCGCTGTTCAAAAAGGAGGGAGTGGAGGCGGTGGCAATCTGCTTCATGAACTCCTTCGAGAACGGTCAGCACGAGCTTGCGGCTTGCGAAATTGTCCGCGAGAAATTGCCGGATACGTATCTCACCACGTCGTGTGTTTTCCTGCCGTCGATCAGGTTTTACGACCGGATCAGCACCACGGTTCTCAACTCCTATGTCGGACCCATCCTCCGACGCTACCTGGACGCCTTGCTCGAGAAGCTGGACAAGCTGAAGTTCAAGGGGATCCTCTTGATAATGGCCTCCAACGGGGGAGTCGTTGCGCCGAAGGTGGCCGGCGACGCCGCGGCAGTGACCCTCCTGTCCGGTCCCGCCGGAGGACCCGTGGCCGGGGTGTGGTACACGGGCGAGCAGGGCTATGACGACTGCATCACTATGGACATGGGCGGCACTTCGTTCGACACGGCCCTGGTCAAGGACAGGATCCCTCTGGTGACGACGGCGGGTGAGATCAACAGATTGCGCATCGCGTTGCCGATGCTCAATGTGGTTACCATCGGCGCGGGGGGGGGCTCCGTCGGCTGGATCGACGAGGGCGGCCTGCTCAGAATAGGGCCTCAGAGCGCCGGATCCAAACCCGGCCCCGTGTGCTACGGGCTCGGAGGAACGGAACCGACTTGCACCGACGCGGATCTGGTTTTAGGATATCTCGACAAGGACTATTTCGCCGGCGGCAAGATCGCGCTGGACCTGGAAAAGGCGGAGCGCGCCATCGAGGAAAAGATTGCGGGGCCTCTGGGGCTGGGCCTGCACGAGGCGGCGGCCGGGATGTACAACCTCATCAACACCAACATGGCGGCGGCGGTGCGGGAGGTCGCTGTCAAACAGGGGCAGGACCCACGCGACTTCCCCCTGGTGGTGGCCGGTGGCGCCGGTCCGAACCACGCCTGCCGGATAGCCCTCGAGCTGGAGATCCCGCTCCTCATGGTTCCTCGGGAATCCTCCATCTTCTGCGCGGCCGGCATGCTCATGAGCGATATCAAGCACAGCTTCGTCAAGACCTACGCGACCCGGCTGGAAGAGGCCGACGTGGAAAGATTCCAGAAGCTGTTCAACGATATGCGCAAGGCCGGGGTGGAGATGCTCAAGTCCGAGGGTTTCGATTCCAGAACTGCCAGGTTCGTCTATTCTCTCGATCTCCGTTACGTCAACCAGTACCACGAGGTGGAGGTCGAAATGCCGATGGGTATGGTGAAGGCCTGCGACTTTCGGGCCATGGCCGAGAAATTCCATCCGATGCACAACAAGCTGTTTGGCTACTCCCTCGAAGAGGAGGGGACTCCCGTCGAGTTGATCAACATGCGCCTCGTGACCGTGGGAGTCACAGACAAGCCCAGATTCCTGCCCATGGAGTTTGCGAGCGAGGATCCCGGCGGGGCATTCAAGCACAAGAGGCGTGTCTATCTCCCACAAAAGAAGGAGTTTGCGGAGGTTCCGGTGTACGACGGGTTGGCGCTCAAGTTTGGCAACCGCATCCGCGGGCCGGCCATCATCGAGCAGGTGAACACCACCACCTTCGTCACCCCCGAGTACCGGGTGCTCGTCGACAAGTACGGCAACTACACCATGTATCTTTCATCCATGGAGGACGATGCCGTCAGAAGGGCGGGGCTATGAGTCAGACACATTTTTCGAGGTGTGCACTTGCCTTGTTGCCATTCTTGTGGGCCAACAAACGCTTTGGAAATAGAACACTCATCCGATGAAACGACTGCCTCCTATGATAGACCAAGCCAAGCTCGGAAAAATTGAAGTAACATTCACGCAAGCCCTTAAAATTCTTCTGCCGTACATATGGCACAATCTTAAAGAACAAATCATCACTGTTGTTCCGGTCTGCTTGTATCTGGCTCTATTTCAATGGGTCATCTTGCGTCACGGCCTAACCCAAATCGCATGGATTGTCGGCGGCATCTTCATGGTCATCTTTGGCCTGATGTTCTTTCTTGAAGGAGTGCGAATCAGTCTGGTTCCGGTTGGAGAAACGATCGGCGATATTCTTCCCAGGCGCAGCACCATGTTCGTGCTGCTCTTTTTCTCTTTTTTGTTGGGCATCCTCGGCGCCTTCGGCGAGCCTGTAATCGGAAGTCTCCAGATCGCCGGTTCCGGCGTGAACCCCGCCAAGGCGCCGCTTCTGTATGAGATCCTGGTGCGCAAACCCATCTTTCTCTCACTGGTGATCTCCTTCGGCGTCGGGATTGCAGTAACGCTGAGCACGCTGCGCACGCTTTACGGTTGGAGCCTGAAGCCGATGATCATCCCCATCGTCGGCGTCTGTGTTTTGGCCACGCTGCTCGTTTCCCAGAGCGATCAACTCGGCACCGCCATCGGCCTGGCCTGGGACTGCGGCGCGGTGATCGTCGGTCCTGTCTTGTGTCCCCTGGTGCTTGCCCTGGGGCTGGGCATCTTTCGCGCCACGGGCAAATCGGATTCCAGCATGGCCGGATTCGGCATTGCGGGACTGATTTCCGTCATGCCCATCATTATGGTGATTATTCTGACCTTCATTCTTTCGCTGATCGGGACGGAGCCCAGTGAACCCCCGGTCGCCTCGGTAGCCATTGCAGAGCCGTCGCGACTACGGACCGTGCTCGACGCCCTGATCATGGCCATCCGCGCCATTGCTCCGTTGTACATCTTCCTGTGGCTGTTCATGCGCTATTACCTAAAAGAATTCGGCATACCGATTTCTCAATATCTCGTCGGCATTGCCTTCGCCATCGGAGGGCTGTTCCTTTTCAATACCGGGATATCCATGGGTTTGGCTGAAATCGGCAACCAGGTCGGACATCGGTTGCCTTCGGCTTTTCATCCCACCGAGTCGTCCTTGTATCCGTCTGAAATCGGCAAGATCATTGTGGTCGTGTTCGGTGTGATTCTGGGTTACGGAGCTACCCTGGCCGAACCGGCATTCAATATTCTCGGGCGGCAGGTGGAAGATGTGACACAGGGAGCCTTCAAGAAACGTCTGTTCAGCCAGGCCGTTGCCATGGGCGTAGGTGTGGGCGCTGGCCTGGGCATCGTGTCCACGGTCTACCACGTCAACCTGATCCACCTCCTGCTTCCGCCGTACGCGGTGCTGTTCATTCTGACTCTTATAAGTCGTGAAAAATACGTGTGCATCGCCTGGGACGGAGGCTCGGTTACGACCGGACCAGTGACCGTACCCTTGAAAATCGCCATCGGTATTGCGCTCAGTCATGCAACCGGCTTTGCCGAAGGTTTCGGGATCATTGCGCTCGCTTCCGCGTATCCGGTCATGAATATTCTATTGCTGGGCTTGTTTGCCGGCCGCCGAGAGCGTCGAATGATGAAGTTAAAACAGGAGAAAGTCCATGGATGACGAAAACCAGGCATTGTCAACGCACACACATCTGATCACCTGCGTTGTACAGCGAGGTAAAGGCGACAAAATAAGTAAGGCCGCCATCAAGGCGGGAGCGGGCGGAGCCACCGCCTTTTTCGCTCGTGGCACAGGCACTCGCGAGAGGCTTGGGCTTCTGGGGCTGGCGATAGTTCCCGAAAAAGAAGTGGTCTTCGTCCTCTGTAAGGAGGAGGAGAGTTCGCGCATTTTCGATGCGATAGTTAAAGCTGGAAAGTTCGATGTTCCAGGTATGGGAATTGCGTATATTACTCCCATTATGAGAGTCGCAGGAGGGAATTTCTAGTTGCCTATGCGCGGGTAATCTTCTCTTCTTCGCAACGTGAGGTGAAAATGTTCAAGATACTCAAACACTTTTGGCAGGTGATTGATCTGCAGACACTGATCGTCACTGTTATGGCGCTGGGCTCCACATACGTCTGCCTCAGGTTCAATATCCTGGCCGACATCCCCACGGGTCTCATCGGCCTGGCCGTGGTCTTTCCCATCGTCTTTTCCATCAACGCCGCTGACTCTGCGCGCGTATAGTCACGTTTGACTGCGTGAACAATCGCGGCTATACTTGGGATATACATCGGGAGGTTGTAAGATGCTCGCGAAAATACAAAAATGGGGAAATAGCCAGGGGCTGCGACTTGCCAAGCATCTGCTCGCAGATGTTCAAATCGACGTGGGCGACGAGGTGGATATTTCGGTGAAAGACGGGATCATTATCGTCTCACCGATAAAAAGGAAACGCGGGCGGCACAGTATCAAGGATCTCGTGGCACGTATTCCCGAGAACTACCAGACCGACGAAATCGACTGGGGTGAGCCGACCGGCAAGGAAGTTTGGTAGTAGATGGCTGCTTATACCCCCGGACAGGGCGATTTTATCGCGATCACTTTCGATCCGCAATCCGGTCACGAACAGAAGGGCCGGCGACCTGCTTTTGTTGTCAGCAAGGACCTGTTCAACCGCAGCACGGGTTTGGCCATTGTGTGTCCGGTTACAAACACGGATCGTGGCTTTCCCTTTCACGTACCCATTCCGAAAGACAGTAAGCTGACGGGCTTTGTCATGGTCGAGCAAGTCAAGTCGGTTGATTTCCGCTCTCGTAGCGCCAAGAAAATCGAACGCGGGGACGATGATCTTTTGTCGGATGTGCTTTCTATCCTGGACGCCTGTATCTATTGAATGCTTCATGGCATGTAGCCCGAGGAAAGGGGGCACGGTCGAGGTGCACCCGATTCGTAAAATTCTGCGTAGGCCATGAAGCGCAGGATGGTTGAAATATCGGATTGTTTATCCGAGATTTCAATGATAGCTGCCCTGGAACGGTGCCCCCTGGAACGGTGCCAGTCATCTTTATTGTTCTTTTATTCCGCGATGTTAACCCCGTGATTGGTGGCAGGCGCCTTTTTCGAGGAGGCGAAGTAGTATTTGGCTCCGCTGATGCCGCATTTCGCCAAAATTCATAAAAACCATGGTATTTGTACTTTGCAAGACACTAAAAACCATGGTGTTTATGCTTTGTTAAACACTAAATACAATGGTTTTTATTAAAACCTTTGCTCGCGGCATACGGTCGATCTCCTGCCCTAAATCTTGTCGTAGATAAGTCCTCTCGATGACCGAGGCTGGAAGTTTTTCGGCTTTCAAGTTATACAACGGCGCTCACTTATCAGGGAGGTTTGTGCGATGAGCGAAGTAAAAATCGACAAGGTGCTGGTGTCGATCCTCCAGAAGCGTTTCAAGTCCATCGTGGAGGAGATGTCCATCGCCATAACCATGACCACGCGCTCTCCGATCCTCTGCGAGGCGCGGGACTTCGTCACCGGGTTGTACGACGCCCACGGCAAGATGCTCGAACAAAAGGAGAACCTGCCCATCCTGTCGTTCTCCCTGGGGCCCGTGTGCGAATACATCATCAATTACTACGGCGACGATATTCACCCGGGCGACGTGATCTTTCACAACGATGTGTTCTCCATGGGCAACCAGAACAACGACGTGGCCGTGTACAAGCCCATCTTCCACGGGGAGACCCTGGTCGGGTGGGCGGCGGCGAAGGGACACCAGGCCGACATCGGCGGCGCGGTCCGCGGTGGTTACAACCCACAGGCCACGGAGATCTGGCAGGAGGCGCTGCGTATACCGCCCATCAAAGTCTACGAGAAGGGCGTGCTCCGCAGGGACGTGTGGGATCTGATCTTCGCCAACATCAGGTTGAGCATGGTGGCGGAGGATCTCAAGGCCCAGATGGGCAGCTGCACCGTGGGCGAGCGGGCCCTTCAGAAGCTGATCGAGAAGTACGGACTCGACGTGTTCGAGGCGCACAAGAAGTACCTCTTCGACGCCACCGAGAAGATGATGCGTTCGGAGATTCGCCAGGTGCCAAACGGCGTATACGAGGGCGAGGCCGCCGGATACTACGACGGCAAGACGCCGGGCTCCAAGTACACAATCAGGGTAAAGGTGACCGTTGAGGACGAGCGCATCGTGTTCGATTTCACCGACACCGACCCGCAGACATCGGGCTTCGTCAACGGCACGTTCACCTCCAGCGCGTCGGCCACCATGCTGACCTTCCTGCAGATGGTGAACCCGGATATTGCCCACAACGACGGCATGGTGCGTCCCGTGGAGATGATCATACCCGAAGGGACCATCCTCAACGCGTCGTACCCCGCGGCCACGACCTACGGAAACCACCTGTGTCCGATCACCGCGAGCGCCATCATGCGCGCATTGGGACCGGTGATCCCCGATCGGGTGACCGCCGAGTGGAACCCGCTGCTTTGCTCGCTGACCACCGGGACCGATCCCCGCAAGGGCGAGCATTACGTGGATATTTGTTTCATGGGGCTCAAGGGCGGCTCGGGCGCGATCCGGGGCTGCGACGGCTACGATCACATCGGGATGATCGACGCGTCCGGAGGGATCCTCGATCAGGATTACGAGATGTTCGAGCAGCAGACCCCTCACCTGATCCTGGAGCACGAGTACTGGACCGATTCCGCGGGCGCGGGGGAGTGGCGCGGCGGATTGGGCGTGACCACCAGGTTCAAGCTCGGAGGCGAGGGGAACACCCTCGTGACCTTCGGGGAGGGTGACGTGGAGCCGCCCCTCGGTTCAATGGGAGGTGAGAGCGGGGCCCTGAACTCCATGAAGCTGATCTACCCGGACGGCAGGGAGCACGTTCCCACCACCAAGGATCTGATTACCGACGTACCGGCCGGCACAGTTTACTACCAGGAGGCCGGCGGCGGCGGGGGATGCGGAGATCCGAAGAAGCGAAAGAAGCAACACGTTCTCGAAGATGTACGAAACGGCAAGGTGAGTGTCGAAAAGGCTCGCGAGGTCTATGGCCTCGATATAGAATCCGCCGGGTCGACCCACGTGAAACCTCAGAAGGAGGGATAGGTCTGATGCAACCTGGAAAGAAGAAATACCCGCACATTTTCAGCCCGGGCAAGCTTGGAAAGGTGGAGGTGAAGAACAGGATCAAGTACGCCTCTACTGAAACCAATTTCAATTACGGCGATGGTTTTGTGGCCGACAAGGAAGTTGCGTACATGGAGGCCCAGGCTCGCGGCGGCGCGGGAATGGTCACCACCCAGGGCGCGTACACCGATCCTCGGGGCGAGGGCCAGGGCTACGTGGGCATGATGGGCATCTGGGATGACAAGTTCATCCCCGGCCTCAAGAAGATCAACGACGCGATCCACGCGTACGATTCGGTGTCCGTGCTCCAGCTCATGCACTGCGGTCGCGTGGGCGGGATCAACCTGGAGTACACGGTGGGGCCGTCCCCGGTAAAGCAGCGGATCCCCCGTTTCCGGGAGCCCGTGGAGATGACGATCGAGCAGATCGAGATCGCCGTCAAGGAGCACGTGGACGGCGCGCGGCGATGTGTGGAGGCCGGCTACGACGCGGTGGAGATCTCGGGCATCGTGGGCTACCTGCTGTCCAACTTCATCTCTTCGTACACCAACACGCGCACAGACGAGTACGGCGGCGACATCAAGGGGCGCGCCAAGTTCATGACAGACATCGTCAGCGGCATCCGCAAGGAGACCGGGCCCGATTATCCCATCATCATTCGCCTGTGCGCGGACGAGCTGCTCCACGATCGGGGCGGCAACAAGCACGAGGAGTCTCTCCAGATGATCAAGCTGGCCGGCTTGGCCGGCGCCGATTGTCTTTCCATCACCGCCGGCTGGCAGGAGTCCGCCGTGTCCGTCATCTCTCGGGACTGCAAGATGGGCCAGTGGCTCTATCTCGCGAAGGTGGTCCGCGAGGTGCTCAAGCCGGAGGCGACCATCGCCATGGCGTACCGGTTGTTCCTGCCCGAGTACCCGGAGGAAGCCATCAAGGAAGGTTACCTGGACTGGTGGGAGTCCTGTCGCGCCATGATTGCGGATCCGTTCATGCCCTTGAAGATCCTCGAGGACAGGCAGAAGGAAGTCATCCCGTGCATGGCCTGCAATATCTGCCTCGCTCGCCTGTTCCGGGACGCGGAGCTCAACTGCATGGTTCGTCCGTCCCTCGGTCACGAATCCGATCCCGAGTACGGGTTCTACGGGTTCCCCAGGGCCGAACACCCGAAGAAGGTATGGGTGATCGGCGGCGGCATCGCGGGGTTGCAGGCCGCAGCCATCGCCGCCGAGAAGGGTCACAAGGTTACGGTGACGGAGAAGAACGATCATCTGGGCGGCCAGTCGGCCACGGCGGCGCGGGGGCCATGGGGCGACGATGAGTTCATGCGCCTGGTGAACTATCTCAAGGACTACTGCGATAGAGGGAACGTCGCGTTCGAGATGGGCAAGGCCGTGACCGCAGAGGAGGTCGAGAAGAGCGACGCGGACCACATTATCGTCGCGACGGGCGCGGTCCCCGGGAGCAACGTCAAGGGAGCGGACGGGAAGAACGTGGTCTCCTGCCTCGACGTGATGAACGGGAAGGTCACCGTGGGCAAGAGAGCGGCTATCCTCGGCTCCGGCGGCGTGGCCATCGCCACCGCATTGTTCATGCTGGACAAGAAGCTCTGCGAAGAGATCTCGTTCGTGCACAGCGGCCGCAAACCGGGCGCCGACGTGAATCCCAGCTACATATGGCGATACATGAGCAAGCTTCGCGAGAGCGGGGTCAACATGGTGAGGTACGCCAGACCCACCGAGATCACCGAGGGCGCCGTCGAGGTGGAGACAAAGGACGGGGAGCAGATCCTCGATGTGGACACCGTGATCCTTGCCGATCTGCAATCGGTGAATGACCTGAGCAAGGCGCGCAAGGGTGTGTACACCATCGGCGACGCGATCATTCCTCGCCGGGGGAACTCGGCGATCCTGGACGGCTACAAGATGGGGATGCGCCTTTAAAACGGAGGAGACAAAGAATGATACCGAAGATAGACGTTTTCAAATGCGACGGTTGCGGCGACTGCGTAAAGCGTTGCCCGCCCCAGATAATGGGCATCATCAAGAAGAAGGCGGCGCTGCTGGTGGATCTCTGCGAGGAGTGCGGGATCTGCTTCGAAGCCTGTCCCATCGGCGCCATCCACTTCAGGCTGCCCAACAAGGGTGTGGAGAGTACGCACGAAGCCTACATTACGCCCCGTGAGGCGACACCCAATCCCGGGGCCTGGAGCGTGGGCGTGGTCCGTGGGTACGATGGCGAGGGACATAGCAAGTTAAGGAGCCGTTAAAAGTGAAACTCAACAAGATCGATCATATCTGCATTGCGGTGAAGGACATCGAAGAGGCCAAGAAGAATTGGGAGCCCCTGCTCGGGAAGACCGAGCCGGATGACGCCTACATCGACGAGCCGGAGAAGATCAACGTCGCCAGATACTATATCGGAGAGGTGGGCTTCGAGCTCATGGAGTCCACGACTCCCGACGGCGACGTGGCCAAGTTCATCGAGCGCAACGGCGAGGGAGTCATGCTCATTTCGTTCGGCGTGGACAAGACCGCCGACGCCATCGAGGAGGTCAAGGGGAAGGGCTACCGGATAATCGGCGGCCTGCGCGATTTCCGCGATTGCCAGTTTGCTTTCGTGCATCCCAGGGGCACCAACGGCGTTCTCCTCGAGTACATCGACGACAAGACCGAGGTGCCGAAGTAGGTCCAAGCTATTTTCCTGTCCGAAACTTATTTCTCATGGCTTTCCGTCCTTGGGCCAAGATACGGGGTAGGGTCAAGAAGACGAGTCGAGGTTGGGGAGCGTCAGTTCTGCATCGTCGCCGGCGAGGCGGTGCAGCGTCAGGAATGCGATGAGGCACGAGACCGTGGCTTCGGTGCCCTGGTTGTCGTTCAGCCCGCTCGCGGTCAGGGCATCGTGACACCCGCCGCTGTTGAAGTCGTACAGCGACTCGCCGCGCTTGTTTGCTCCGAGGAACCAGTCCGCCGCCGCGCGAATTGGGCCCAGGAGATCTCGATCTCGGTTTTTCAGGAAGATGGCGCCGAGGGCCTCGATGAAGGCCATGACCGAAACGGGCAACTCCTCCTCGTCAGGATTGTCGTTTCGCTTCTCGAACAGCGTGCCTTCGGATGTCAACTCCCGGAGATGGGCCGCCAACTTGAGGGCATGTTCGAACAAGTTGTTGTCCTCGAGATCTGTCGCGGCCACGGTCAACGCCTGTGGAGCCACGCCCCAGTCCGCGCCGTTCCAACGGTCGATCCAATCGTCGGCGTCGAGGGCAACGGTCAGAGGTTTTACAAGGGATTTCAGAAAACGCCTGATCGCGAAGGCGCCGGGGAAATGGCGCAGGCAGTTGCTCGCGCCGAGGATCGAGTAGGCCATTCCTCGCGGGGTGGTGATGCTCACTTTCGAAAAGAGCTGATTGAACAGATCGACGGAGACTCCGTGCAGGAGGGCAGGGCCGTGGTCCACCGCGTATCCCAACCCCCAGATTGCCTTGCCGAGGGCCACGTCGGAGGCGTCGTCGACCCGTCGGCGATCGTAGCTCATGAGTCCCGCAACGGCCTTTCCGTCGCCGATCAAGTGCTGCAGGAGGGTCAGGTATCTCACCGAGAGCTTGGCCGCCTCGGGTACGCCGAACATGTCGTGATACTTCAGGACGGCCACCAGACCTGCGGCGGCGTCCTCGAGCCAGTAGCCGTAGGCAAAGTCGGGGAGCGGCCCGCGCGCGTGGTGGGAGAGGCCGATGTCGTCGCCCAGGCGTTCGAGGTGATCAAGCTTGGGCGCCGGCAGGTTTGTAGCGGACAGGGGCCTGGCCATGGAGGTGGCCACCGGCGCAACGAACGCCGCATGGCTGCGTACCTCGTCGAACAGCTCGAGATAGGAGCGTGCCACGGCGGCCCAGGTCATGCTCCTGCAGTGAAGGTACGCGCGCTTGCGCATGGCGGCCAGCTCGACCTCGTCGTCGAGGAGGGCGATGATTTCCCGTGACAGCGCTGCGGGATCCTCCGGTGGGACCAGGCGGCCTCGTCCATCCGCCAGGAGCTCCTCGGCGTGCCAGTAAGGAGTGGAAACCACCGCCTTGCCGGCGCCCATCGCGTACGCCAGGGCGCCGCTGGTGATCTGGTCCAGTTTCAGGTACGGCGTCACAAAGATATCCGTGGCGCCCAGATATTCGAGTAACTCGTCCAGCTCGACGAAGAGTGGATGGAAGAGCACGTGATCTTCGATGCCCAGTTCGCGAACTCGACGTTGCAGGCTGAGCCTGTAAGACTCGCCTTCGAGTTTCAAGATGGCCGGATGGGTGGCCCCCAGGATCAGGTATGTCGTTTTGGGGTGCTTCTTCACTATCGCCGGGAGGGCCTCGATCATGTGATTGATCCCCTTTCTGGAACCGAGCAAGCCGAATGTCAGGATGACCCGCCGTCCTTCCAGGCCGAACTTGTCTTTGAAATAGGCTGGATCCACGAAGGGCGTGTCGTGGATCCCATGTGGAATGAAAGCGATCTTGCTTTTCGGTATGTTGTACACCGTTTCGAGGAATTCGACAGCTCGCTCGCTCATCACAACCAGCTTCGATGCGAGGCCCGCGATCTCAATGAAGACCTCGCGTTGCTCCGGTTTCGGATCCTTGAGCACGGTGTGACAGGTGACGACCACGGGACACCTGATGTTGCGCAAACCCGTCAATATGTTCGCGCCCCACTTTCCCCCGAAGATGCCGTACTCGTGCTGAAGGCTTACTACGTTGATGCGACTGAAATTGAGGAAATCCGCGGCCCTGGTGTAGTCAACGGGGAAGTCCTGACGCACCTCGAAACGAACTCGGTCCGGATAGGCGTAACCTTCCGGGATGTCGTTCATTGCGGCGATCAGCACCGGCTGGCTCGGCTCGCATTGCTGCGCCACCGCCTCGGCCAGATCGTGCGTGAAGGTGGCAATCCCGCATTTCCTCGGTAGATAGTTGCCCACGAAGGCAATGCCCCTATGGCGGCGCAAATTCGCTGTGGTGTCCTTCAAGGGTTCCTCCTGCAGGCTCTTGCAATAGTGTGTTTTTTGATTAAAGACACTATATATAGCTGTCGATGATTTGCGGCAACAAAGAAAAAGCGCACCCACGGGGCCTTTTCGTGCGGTGAATGCGGACTGGAGTGATTGATGAAGGCTATCGGGATTCAGCTTGCATCCGAGACGCTGACCAGATGTTTCATGGACGATCTGGAACGTGGGATGGCGGATCTGGTGGACTTGAGCAATATCCCGGTCATAGTAGGTGTTCCCTTTCATGATGAGGATGACACTCTGCCGGCGGTGGTGGAGGTGGCCAAAAGAGGACTTGCGAACGCGGGGATCGCCGGCGCGGCCGTGGTCTGCGTCGGATCCCACATTGGGGGAGGTGCGCTTCGAAAGGCGGTCAACGGTCACGTGAGCGGGGACGTTGCCGTGCGAGGATTTCTCCTGGGGCGCGGGCTCGAGGGGCGGGGATGGGCCGTACGCGCACTGATGGAGGTGGCGAGTCGCCGAAAAGCACATCTCATTGTCCTGCCGCCGGATCTCTTTGCGCAAGAAGATGGTCGCGAGAAAGCGGGAGCCGGGTTCGCCCCCCACTGGATCGAGCGGCTGCTGGATCCGGTCATGAGTCAGGATCAGGATCTGGCACTGGCGAGGTTCAACCGTCATCCCCTGGCCCACGCGGTCGAGTCCCTGTTCGTCTATCCCATGTTGCGATCGTTCTTCAGAAGCGCGATACGCCAGCCGGTTCCGGGGGTGTTCGCCCTGTCGCCGAATCTCATCAAGAGGTGCCTGTACGCAACAAACAGGTGGTCTCTGGAGACGGGGACCTACGGTTTCGACGCGTGGCTGGTGGTGAGAGCAATTGTCGAGGATGCGGCCATCTGCGAGGTTCCGCTCGGCGCGGCATCGTTTCGCCATGGTGTCGGCAAGCTCAAGTTGATCTTCAAGCAGACGGCACAGGTGATGCTGGAGCAGACGGTCGAGCACGAGCGATGGTGGACAAAAGGAGCGATGCCGATCTCTTTTCCCAGGATGATCGGGCGGGATCTGGACGCGCCGGCTCCAGAGTATGAGATGGACAAGGATCAGATGCTGCGTCGTTTCAAAGCGGAATTCAATCACTTCGATCAGACCATGCTCGAAGAAATGATCACCAATAATGATCATGAGCGGCTCGAGAGGCTCGCTCTCGGTGAGGTGATGGGTCACAAGGACGCGGCGAGGGAGTGGTCCAGGGTTGTCGAGGAATTTATAATTGCCTATCGATTCGATCGAGGATTCCACCCTGGTGATGTGGTTGACGGGTTGTATCCCATGTTTTTGGCCCGTCTCATCAGCTACATGGAGGAGATCGACAATCTGTCGAAGGTCGTGGCGAACACTGGAATGAGGGAGTCCATCGTCAGGCACGAAGCAGATCGGTTGATCGTGCGTGAGGCAGAGCGTTTCCTCGGACCGTGGCCCCGGATTGTTGCCGCGTGGCGAAAAAGGGAGGGGGAGGCAGGCGCGTACCTGCCTCGGATCAGCTCCTGGGAGTTCGTGCCCCACGTGGGGGTTGTGGTGCCCCAGGAGATCCGGCGCGCGGACGGCAGCTCGGCCTTGGCTAACGGGGTATACCGGAGCCTCATCGATCGCTATCGGTCCGAGTTTCGCGGGTTCGTGGCGGACCATCTTCACCTGGAGGAAACTACCGGGTCCGGTGTTGTCCTCACGCGAACGGCTGGTTTCATGCAGGAGCTGGACCGGTTGATCGGCGCACGCTGGCTTGTGGGGGACCTTTCGCGCCTGGAGGTGACGGAGGAGTGCGCGGCCCGTGTCACGGGCGTGTTTTCGACGGGTACGAGTTTCCAACTGACCGAGCACGCGATCAGGCATCTGTTCGAACGAAACCCTCCACGTAACCTCATGAACAACATGGATCTGGCGACGGTGAGCGAGCTCCTCGAGCGTGTCAGCCCCAACGATGCTCTGGGCATGGCGGCTTTTACCGATCGCCAGAAGTACCTGACACATGTGCTCGATTATCTCGAGCGCGAGGGCGAACCCGACTGGTTTCACGTTGCGCCCCTGAAAACGGTGGTAATGGATCTGGACACTCTTCCCACCACGGACGACGTCAGGGCCACGGCCGCGCTGGCGAGGCTCGCCGGGAGGATGGTGGTGGGGACCCGCGTCAAGGGATGGGGCGGGAATCTTCCCAAGCTCTGGTTCATGCTGCAGGTTGCCAAACGCGTGATAGGGTTGGAGATGTTCGCGCAGGTCTGGCAGGATCTCGCCACGGACGAGAAAGGGTTCGGGCAGAAGCTGGCGGCTACGATTCGCGGGCATTGGGGACGAAAGGTGCTCAGCGCACACAACTCATTCGAGAACGCTCAACAGAGGCTGCTGGTGGATCGGATGAATCGTCTTGCCGCCGATCTCGAGGAGCGCGATCCGGATCATGGCGATCTGGCGCGAGCCCTGAAAGCGGCGGCCTCTGTCTACCACCTGTCGATCACTTTGCCGGACGCGACCTTCATTCCCCTGTCCGCATGGACATGGGCCAGCTACAGCGCCAGGGGAGGGACGGGCGCGCCGACGCCGCTCTCCTCCCTGGTCGAGCGGGACTGGGCTGGACGGGATTTCCTCACCGGCTATCTCGAGAGCGCCGGGCTCGGAGGGGCGCAGACCATAGACAGGACAGTGCGAAAACTCATGCTGGAGGGACGCGAGTCCGATGACCTGGGAGAGCGGCTGCTCGGCGTGGCGACGGACATGGAGCAATTGTTCGTGAAACAGGCGCCTCTTGCGGCGAGCGTTCGCGCGGGGGATCTGGTACGCCCTGTGAAGGGCCCCATCCTGGAGCCCGTGGCGGAGCATTCATGGGAGTCTCGTTATGTCCTGAACGCGGCGGCGACGCGCCTGGACGGAACCATTTACATCCTCTATCGCGCATACGGCGATGACGAGATATCGCGAATAGGGCTGGCGTGGACCCGTGACGGGGTCCACATCGACGGCAGGCTCGACGAGCCGATCTTCGGTCCGGGACCGGCCACCGAGTCGGCGGGCTGCGAAGATCCCCGTGTTACCGTCATCGATGAGCGCGTCTACATGCTCTACACAGCCTGGGATCGGAAGCTGCCCCAGATCGCGCTGGCGTCCATATCGGTGCAGGCGTTCATCGAGCGGCGATGGGATACCTGGCAACGCCATGGGTTGGGGTTCCCCGGCCTGTCAAACAAGGACGCCACCCTGTACCCGCGGAAATTCGACGGGCGTTACGCTCTGTATCACCGGGTTGATCCCAATATGTGGATCTCGTACCTCGACACACTGGATTGCCCGTGGCCGCGCACCGGTCACCGGATCGTGGTCGGGCCCCGACCGGGGATGATGTGGGACGGTCTGAAGATCGGAGCGGGAGCACAGCCGATAGAGACCACCCACGGCTGGCTCAATATCTACCACGGTGTCGATTACCAGAAATCCTATCGTCTTGGAGTCCTGTTTACGGACTTGAAAGATCCTTCGAAAGTGATCTACAAGTCGCCGAACCCGATCCTGGAGCCCACGGTCGATTTCGAGATCGGCGGCACAGGCGGGGGAGAGGACTTCTGGGTGCCTCGCGTGGTGTTCACCTGCGGCGCGGTGCCCGTGAAGGACAAGCCGGTCATGGACCTCGACGACGAGATCTTTGTCTACTATGGCGCGGCCGATACAGCCATTGGCGTAGCAAGAGGCCGACTGCGGGACCTCGTGCCGGTTCTCAAAGAGAATTAACAGCTCTGACAACGTGCCTGACAACACAACTGCAGGACTCTTTCCTGTTCGATGTGGTACCGGTTCTGAAAGAGAACGGAAAGAACTGAGAAAAGGTGAAAAAATTGTGACCCTGTTGTGAAATTCATTTCGTCCAATAATTAAGGGAGTAGATAATGACGTCGCCCAGGCCCAGATCCGACATCGATCGTTCGCAGGTGAATTTACTCATCTCGGCGGCGGTTTCGAAAGATAGATCCGCAATGGAGAAACTCGCGCGGATCTGCCTCCCCCGGGTGCGCCGGACGGTGATTTTTTCTTATGGTAGTGGGCCGAATTGTGAAGACCTGGTTCAAACGGCGATGACCAGAATCTTCACTCGGCTCGAGTCATTCCGGTTCGAGGCGAGTTTCTTCATCTGGGTAGACCGCATTACCATTAACATCGTGCGTGACTCATTCAAAAAACAGAAATTCCTGTTCTTTTTCGAGGATGTTACACAACTGGAAACCGACAGGGAATTCACGCCTGCGCGGCCTGACGAGGAAGTGGAAAAACACCGGTTGTTAAAGAGACTATCCAGGCATTTCGCATCGATCTCTCCAAAAAGGAGGTTGCCGCTGGTACTCTCGCTCTACCAGGGCTACACCGTGCCGGAGATTGCGGCATTGCTGGACGTGAGCTTCGACACCGCGAAGATGAGGCTTCGCCGCGGACGATCCGATCTCTTGAAAAGGATCAAGCACGACGCGTACTGCGCGGAAGCGATCAGGGAGTTGAGCCAATGACCCGCCTATCCTGCAAGCGAGTCGAAGAGGCTCTTTTCGAGTTCGTGAACGAAAAACTTGATGAATCAACCAGGTCCGCGATTGTGGTCCATCTGGCCATCTGCGAGGACTGCCGCGCTGCTTTGGAGATCTGTTCCGGCCTGCCGGCTGCAGTGTCCGAATCAGCCATGGAACCCCTGTCCTTCGTCGATATGCGCCGCATGACCTCGTCCGGCAACTTGTTGCAAGCAGAGGCAACGCCACGCATCCCAGGCTTGAGCTTCAAGCGAATCGCCCTCATTGTTCTGCCGGCGGCAGCTGCGGTCTTTTTGCTGTTCATTGGAACACTTGATTTTGCGAAAGACGAGGGCCTTTCCGGCCCTGAGCAGGCCTCCATCGATTCCTCCACGCACGCATTCCCTTGCGCACAAAGTGAGATCGCGCTGTTTGGCGTCCACGTCCTTACCTGTGAAATCGGTCCCGGACTCTTGCAACCCGTCGACGGACTTGTTCTCAAGGCGGCGAAGGACGCAAGCGGGAGTTTTGTTCCCGATGGCAATGGCGCGCTGAGATTCAGGTTGAAAGAGGGCCGCGTGGTCGCCGGAATCGTTCCTGCTGAGCCCTACCGCGCCCTTGTAATTGAGACACCGTCCGCCGACGTCGAAGCGCATGGGACCTTGTTCTCCGTCACAGTCTCCGCGCACGGCAACGAAATCATCAGAGTCGCCGAGGGCATGGTGGAAGTTCGACAGAGACGCAACGGCAAGTCCTTGACCCTCTTTCCCGGACAGGAAGTGTCCGGCAACGACCATACCGTCAGGCCGGCCTCCATCGCTTCCATGTCCGGGGACATTGCGCTTGTACGAGGCATGGACATGGAAGCACTTGAGTTTCTCCTGGATGAACAAACCGTCAACGGCGCAACACCCCAGCTGAGCGGAAACGAAAGCGCCGCCTCACATCAGGCGTTCAACCTCGTGGACGAAGCCCAAAAACTGGCAAAATCCCAACACGCCGTCCCGGTCGACCGCGCGTTACTTACGCGTCTGGTAAAACTGGCTCAGTCCTACCGCAAGGTGGAGATGTTTGCTGCCGCAGCAAGAACCTACGAGAAGATCATCGAATCCCGGCCGAATACGGAAACCGCCGGGAACAGCATGGTGTCACTCGGTCAGATGAAGCTGATGTTCATGAACCGTCCACGAGAAGCATTGAAACACTTTGAGGACTATCTCTCGACCCACCCCGGCGGCTCGCTGGCCGATGTTGCCCGAGACGGGCGTGACAAAGCTCTGTCAGCGCTCAAGAAGACCATCTGAACAACCCTGGCACGCACATGATTCCATTGGTGAGACTGTTGGCCAGTGCATCGGAATCATGATATCAGCGATGTCGTGAAGAATCTCATGAAAGGTCGGGTCCGGAGCACTTCGCATATTGCGTTGGCTGTCGTGTTATGGATGGTGTTCGCGGCGTCACCCAGGGAGTCACTCGCCGACAAACAGGCCCATGTCCTCTTGCTGATCACACCTGCTCTGGGAGCGGATCACCTGAAAGATCTGGTCCAATCCGTCGAGGCGCACCTGGCCGGCCTCCCGGTTGTAATTCATGCTACGACGAACACCTCGCTCGACGTACACGATGTCTCGGCGGTAAAAGAGGCAGCGGCCTTTTTCAATGTTGATTCCGTAGTCTGGACGAACAGCGACCTCAGCGACGCCCGCTTTCTGAATATGGCGGCCGATTCCCCACCGCTAACCTTCAGTGTAGCGGACACGGATGAAGGATGGCTCTCGAGGTGCGAGGCGTTCGCTTCGATCGTTCTTTCCATGACCTCACCACTATTGCCCGCTTCTCCCAAAAAGGAGAGCACATCTGCAACCACAAAGTCACAAACAGCGCCGCCGCAAGACACGGCAAACGAAAACAGTGACTCCACGACCGCGCAAGGCTCCAAAAGCAAACCTGTCGAACCGACGGACGCAGACCCTTTCGCAACCCTGCAGTTCAGGATCGGCCTCAACTTTCCCACCTCACGCCTCAACCCATCCGTTATCGCAGGGGTTTCCTCAGAGATTGTTCTGCCCCCCCTCGATAACCGCTTCTCCATCGCCCTGGACGCCTCGTTTACCCGCCCTCGCCTCGAAGGAAAAGGAAACGATCCTGACCTCGGCGCCTATTCCTATGTGAACAACGTTTACGAATTGAAGTTCGCGCTGGACCTGATCGTCAGGCCGCTGGGCTTGAAATATGCCTGCATTCCGATATTGGGAGTCGGGCCGGCCGCTCAATTCTTGAAGACGGCCCAGACCTCGACCCTGTCAGAAGGCCGGAACTTCGAACAGAGCTGGGAAATCGGATTGGAAGCACTGCTGGGCCTGGATGTCGCGATGGGGCCAGGTTACCTGGTCCTGGATCTCAGATACCTGTACACGGACCTCGACCACCGACTGACCGGAGACACAAACGCCGGTAACGTGGCAACGAGCCTCGGCTATCGCTTCAGATTCTAACCTGCACTTCGTTATTCTTCGACGCATCGCCCAAAAAAATGTTATTATATGACCCATTCGACCGTTTCTCTTCGTCTGAAGAAGAAGTGGCTCAAACAAATCTCTGTTTGTGAAAGAAGGAAAGGGGACGATCAAAAGATTATGACTAATTTCACCCGAAAAATCTTTTTACTCGCTTTGATAACAGCACTGGTCCCGGCATCTTGTGGCGGCGGCTCTCCGGCGGTCGACGACGGCGGAACGAACGGCAGCGACACCGACACCGACGGCGACACCGATGGCGATACGGATTCCGATACGGACACTGATACAGATACAGACACCAACTGCGGCGAATCCGATTTTGAGATAGCCGGCACTACGGTTGACATGCTCATCCTCCTGGATCGCTCCAACAGCATGTGCAACCAGAACCTCTGGGATGATGTCACGGACGCAATAACCGATATCACCTCGCAGATGTCTTCGCAGGTCAACTTCGGGCTCATGTTCTTTCCAACGCTGAATTGTACCAACAACCCCGTTTACAACCAGTGCGGGGCCCCGTCGGGCGCGAATGTCCCCTTCGACGCGGCCGATCCCGCGGGAGAGATCGCGGACCTCCTCGGGCCCAATGATGTGGAATGCTGCGGCGGCACGCCGACCGCGACCTCCCTCACCGCAGCCAAGAACTACCTGAACTCCGTCACCGACGGACTTCAGAAATTCGTTCTTTTGGCAACCGACGGCGCGCCCGCCTGCAACCCGACCCTGGACGGCACCACGTGCACTTGCGTAACCACTCCCAGCAATTGCGATCAACCGGGGATGAATCTCAACTGTCTGGATGACATAGCCACTTACGCCGCCGCCGCCGACCTGAACAGCGCGGGATACCCCGTCTACGTCATCGGTGTCGGCGCCAGCATCGCCTGGGCCACGGTCATGGACGAAATCGCCGCCCAGGGCGGCACCACCGGATACTACGAAGCCGCCGATCCTTCGGCGTTCGTCAGCACATTGCAGCAGATCGTAGGAGACGTCATCAGTTGCGAATTCGATATCGACTGGGATTCCCTGCCCGACGACGCCTCTCAAGATCCGAATATGGTCAACTTTTACGGAGATGGAGGTCTTATTCCGTATGACGAAAACTGCGAGGATGGATCCGGCTGGCACTGGATCGACTCGGATACCGTCGAGTTCTGTGACGAGGCATGTGCCGATCTGAAAGCGGGCACGTGGGAAACCGTAACCGCGACATTCGGTTGCGAGTCCATCCCCATCGTATAGAAGCGTCGTGTGGCGCGTTGCAGCGCCGGGAGGAAGAAATGAAAAAACTGATATGTGCACTATTTGTCCTGACCATGTTCGCGTGCTCGAGCAACGGCCCGAAAGTCGACGGGGGTGTGGACGGCTCGACGGATACGGACACGGACACGGACACGGACACCGATACCGATACCGATACCGACACGGATACGGATACGGACGCCGACGGCGGTCTGGATCCCTTCGAGTGTCACGCGGTGAATCCGGCGGCCATCTCAACGCAGGCTGAAACGGAATTCACAGTAACCGGCAGCGGTTTTCTTGACGGGATGACGGTCTCGGTTACGGAAACCACGACCACGACATCCGTGGACCTCGGCGCTGCCACGGTCATCGCCTCGACCGGCGCGTTCGTGGGAGTTGCGGAGGGTGAGGTATCCGTAGGCACCTATGAAGTGACCCTGACCAACCCGAACGCCGAGACGGCTGTATGCCCGACCACTTTCGACGCCCTGGATCTGGCGCCGCTGACCGTGACGTCGGTCACGCCCGACTCGGCCTGGACCGGCATCACCACGGATACGATTGTGTCGGACAAACAAGTCGCCATCGAAGGCACCGGTTTCGAGGAAGTCCCGATGGTGACCTGGGTGAGCATTTCCGATCCGAGCGCGCGGTATCCCGCCAGTATTGTGGTCTTCGCCTCAGCGGCCGAGCTCGAGGGGGTCTGCCCTTCCGAGAGCGACTCGATACCGGCTGGAATGTACTGGGTCGAAGTATCAAACCCGTCCGGCCTCGGCGCATTCTGGATGGACGGTACGGTGAAAGGCGAGTTCGAAATCAACACCACCCCACCGCCTAATATTATCGATATCGATCCCTTCCGAAACCCCTCGGCCGCCGATTTCAACATGACCGTTTCGGGCGAGTACTTTCAGTCCGGAGCGGTAGTCCAGTTCCTGGAGTCCGACGGCACCGCTATCGACATGGTTACAACATTTGTGACGGCCGACGAGCTGACCGCGGCGATCGACCATACAGTCGTGAACCAGGGCATTTACCCTGTACGAGTCGTCAATCCCGACACTCAGTATGACGTTTTCTACAGCTACGAAGCGACCGAGTCGGCAATCGGTCACGTGGGCAATTTCGCCTCGATTCCCGACGCCCTGATCACTGCCAGGTGGAGACAGAGTTCCGTTGCGGGCTTTGACGCCTTCGGAGGAACCTATCTCTACACATCGGGCGGCCTCGATTCCGGGGACAACGTGCTGCGCGACGTCGAGGTCATATCGATCAGCTTGACCGGCGAACCCGGTGTGCCGTGGGTCGCGCAACAGTGGAACGAGACCACCTCATCTCGCGAGGACAACCTCCTGGGCACCTCTTCCTCACCGGTGGGGCGTCAGGGACATTCGATGGTGCGCGCCGGCAAATGGATCTACGCGGTGGGCGGCGCGGACACCGACACCAACCTGCCCTCGCTGACGACCCCCGCCCTGGACACAATCGAGAGAGCGCGGATACTGGGTCTTGATACGCGGCCCGTAATCAACGCTGCCTCCTTCAACTCCTCTGCCGGAACACTGGTGGCAGGGACATGGTACTACCAGGTGTCTGCGGTAACCCCAAGCGGTGAAACCCTGGCCTCCTCGCGAGAGATGATCTCGGGAGGCTCGGGCACTGTCACTATTCAGTGGACACCGATAACGGGAGCGACTTCGTACAATATCTTCCGCAACGTCGATCCGTCCGGAAACTCGGGAGATACGCGCCTTCTGGCCCACGGTGTAACTGCCACGACCTATGACGACGACGGATCTGTTACACCGGACCCCGCAGGTATCACCCCGCTGCCATTCGGTTCCATTACCAAGTGGGTGACCTTGTCGACGACCCTCACCGTTCCGAGGGAAGGCCTCGAGGCGCTGGTCGTAACGGTTCCAAGCGGCGATGCAGTAATTGACGATGCCACCTATCTCTTCGCGGTCGGCGGCCGCCCGGACGCCAGCGGCACGGGCTACCACGTCAGCGGAGAGCGGGCGGAGGTCCTGGCAGACGGAACGCTCGCCGCGTTCAGCACCCTTTCTTACGACCTGACCCATGCGCGGGCGTTCTACGTTCTGTTGACGAATCAGGGGCAAGACAGCTCGGGCTTCATCCCGGATCCCGACATCCCCCTCGAGAAATCGGTCCCGACCGGCCCACTTTACCTGATGGCCATCCTCGGCGATGACGCCCACGCGGGCAGCAGCAATGACGGTCGAACTGATTTCGAAGTGACGGAGATCGTGTCCTCCGATGGTGACAACAGCGCGTGGACGGTCCAGGGAGAAACGCTCCAGCCCGGTCATCCGACCCACGCCCACGGCGCATCCCTGCATTTTGACGTCCTGTTCACCTTCTGCGCCGTTGCCACGGAAGACATCGGAGCAGATCCCACCGTCAGCAGCGCTGCCGCATCCCGCTTGCTGTACTCACCCGGCACTCCACCGCCGCCTCCGCCGGACGATATCTTCCACTCGCGCACGAGCAACTCTTCGTCGTTCAGCATAAGCCGCGGATACTATGAAATCGTCAGAGTGAACGGGTATCTGTGGGCAATAGCCGGCAACGACGGCACCGGACCTCTCGCGAGTGTCGAGCGGACGCTGCAATAGAAACCTTGCCCCGTACAGCGCACCAGGGTTTTTGAAGCCTGAGATAAGGAGTAGTAAAATGAATAGAGTTGTAATCTTTCTAACCCTGATGTTCATTCTTACAGCGTGTGATTCGGGAAATGGCGGACCGACTCCGGATGTACTGACCGTAACGCCGGACACGATATGTACGGCCCTGGGACCGAATACGCTCGAAATATCCGGTTCCGGATTCTCACCGATCGTGAAGGCTGGAAACCTGGCCTCCCCTACGGTCATGATGCCCGAGGTCTGGCTCGTGCCGCCCGAAGGCGAAGCCACTCAAGTGCCGCCCGAGGGGGTAACGTTGTCTTCCGAGGGTGAAACCGACACGTTCCTCGCGATTATCCCACAGAACCTGGTGCCGCCAATCGGATCCGAGGATCTCGAAATTGTCTACGACATCAGGGTAACCAACCCCAACGGGAAATCCGGAACGCTGGAGGATTGTCTGACTGTTGTGCCGCCGTCTTACAATGATCTGACGGGAATCGAACCCCCGTTCGGCTGGACCGGCGCGCGCACCAACGTGACGATCTTCGGAGACGGCTGGTTCGTCTCGACTCCAACAGCATTCATGCGTCTCAGTGACGAACCGGAGGCGGAACCGGTCCATTTCGAAAGCGTCGCGTTCATCGATGAGAGCACGCTGACCGCCATCGTACCCGGCGGAGCGCCCCTCGGGACCTACGACGTTACGGTGGTCAATCCTCCCTCGAACGAGGCGACCGGCTTCCTGGCAGAAGGGTTTCAAGTCGTCTCGCAACCCGTGCCTCTGGTGGTGGCCATCGTTCCCGGTCGTGGCACTAGCCAGGACGATACCGACGTATCCATATACGGAGAGAACTTCCGGGATCCCGTGAGGATTGAGCTGATCGACTCCGACATGGAAACCGCCGTGACCATCGACGGAGTCACACCCGTTTCGGAAAACCAGATCGACACAACCTTCCCGACGGCCACACAATCCGGCGACCTGTCTGCTGGACCGTACCTGGTGAGGGTCTGGAACATGGACGAGGAGACTTACTACACCTATTCGTCGTTCCTGGTCACGAACCCTGCGGGAAATCTCAACCTGTTCGAAGAAACGGCACCCCTGACCATCGGCAGAAGAATGCCTGGAGGAGCGTTCGCCAAGGACGTGAACGGCAATCGGTATCTCTACGCCATCGGGGGCGACACCGGCGAAGGCGGCGCCACTCTGGATACCGTGGAGCTATGCCAGCTCTCCAACTTCGGTGTTCTCGGCGCCTGGCGAGAGCAGGGTAATTCCCTCAACGTTCCGAGGAGAGCCCCGTTCGTCGTGTCGGTTCCGGTATTTGACGACACAATCTCTCAGTTCGTCCCACAAAAAAATTATATCTACGTGATCGGCGGCCTCTCCGACACGGAGGATGTGTTGTCTTCAGTTGAACGAGCCGTTGTCCTCTCTCCTGAAAACGCCCCCGTCATTACAAACATCTCGGCCACCTCCTCCGCAAACGGCCTGGCGGCAGGCACCTGGTACTACAAAGTATCGGCGGTTCTTTCCGGCGGCGTCGTGGACAACCCGGACGGTGAGACATTGGCTTCGGAAGAAGCGATAATCACGGTGGATAACGAGGGGGGTGTCAGTATCGCGTGGGAACCCGTTACCGTAGATGGCGAATCGGCTGTAGCCTACCGGATTTATCGTACAGACGAAGCCGATGGGGCATCTCAACAAGAGCACCTGATCGCCGAGACCACCGGCACGAGCTACGAAGACGGCGGCGACGCACCGGGAACCGTGTCCCCGCTCTTTGCCGGGGCGACCGGGGCCTGGGTTCTGGATGACACGAACCTGGTGACCGGAAGGTGGGGGCACGGCTCGGTCCTCGCAAGGGACGCCTCCGGAAATAGATACATCTACACGATGGGCGGAAAGAGCTCCTTTGCAGGCGGGGTCCTCGATACCGTTGAAGCAGCCGCGATCGATATTGACGGCGACCTTGGCGCATTCGAGACTACATCCACGGTATCCATGAATGAGGCGCGTGCGTTTTTCGGCGTCGTAATGGAGAGCACTGAAACCGTGTCGACCTTCCCGGATCAGGGATCGCGCCTCTGGGTGATGGGCGGCATCGGCACCGACGGCGCGCCCATTGGCTCCCTGGAGGAATCCGACGTCCCTGCCGGCGGTGGAAACGACGCCTGGATCACCAACGGTAAATCCGTCCAGAGCGCAGCGGGCGTGATGCCGGTGATCACCAACGACAAGCTGTTCTGCCTGGGGGGCGCGGCGGATGCCGATGATACGACCTTCTCCAACATCACCCCGAATGGCCGCGACACCGAATTCGACGATCAGGGCGACATTTCCGGCTCGATCAATTCAACCGCCAGCAGTCTTATCGAGCCCAGGGCGCTCGGAATCGGGCTTCAGGGCGCGGGCTTCATTTATTTCTTCGCAGGGACGTCTGACGGATCGGACGCTGTTTCCACCTGCGAACGCACCTTTTGAGCGCTTGACCTGCATAATTCGCCAGCCTGTGTTTTCCGGAACAGACACGTTGAACCCGGGGCCGGCCTGGGTGGTGGCCTGGGTGGTTGCGTGTATTATCGGTGTATGATAATATGATACAGTGATACAGAGCTTTGGAAATCGCCTGGCTGAAAACCTCTTCGACGACAAGAACACGAAGGCCGTCAGGCGAATTCCTCCGGAGCTCAGAAGAAAAGCTCGGCGAAAGATACTGTATTTGCACGATGCAGCCGAGCTGGGGGACCTGCGGGTTCCGCCGGGCAATCGGCTGGAAGCTCTGAAAGGGGACCGGAAAGGCTACCATTCGATCCGGATCAACAATCAGTGGCGCGTCGTGTTCAAATGGAAGAGCGGCAACGCGTATGAAGTACAGGTTGTCGATTATCATCGTTAGGAGACCGGAAATGAGACAGCCGAAGAATCCGTTTCACCCGGGCGAGATACTCGCCGAGGAGTTCTTGAAGCCGGCCAGCGTCACCCAGACGGCGTTTGCAGAGGAAATTGGCTGGACGCGGGCGCGGCTCAGCGAATTCGTGAACGGCAAGCGCGGGGTGACCGCCGACGGCGCGCTCGATCTGGCCAAGATCCTCGGGACTTCTCCAAAGCTCTGGATGAACCTTCAGGCCACGTACGATCTGGCCAGGGCAATCGAGCGCCGGCAAGAGGTGGCTTGAAGTGGGTTCCCTCCACCTGCGAACGCACCTTTTGAGCGCGCGTACTGTGTGCTAGGATTGCATTTCAAATAAGAAGGAGTCGTCGATGAAAAAGCACGGCAGTATTCTACTATTCACGTTTGTGGTTCTTCTGTTTCTGGGAGGCTGTGAGGGGCTGCGCCTTCATCTCGTTAACGCCAGCGTCCAGCAACCCAGCAATGTCGCGCTGTATTTCACGATGGACACCACCGAAGGTGAGCCCGTGCCGGGGGCGACGGCCGATCAGTTCAAGATATACGAAGACGGCAAGCTCATCTCGACCTACGAGAGCAAGCAGACCATCCTCAACCCGGAGGTGGCCACGGTTCGTTATACCCTCTTGCTGCTGGACATGAGCGGATCGGTCGTGGAGTCGGGCCAGGTACCGCTGGTTCAAGAAGCGGTGGTCGCGTTCCTCGACGGTGTCGGCGAACAGGAGAAGGTGGCCATCTACGCCTTCGACGGGCGGGAGGAGATACAGCCCATCGCCAAGTTCAGCTCCAGGGCGGAACGGCTCGCGGGGAGCACTGATTCCCTCTCCTCCTGGGAGACCAAGGATCCGTCGACAAACCTGAACGGCGCCATCGTCGAGGCCGCCTCCGTCATTAAAGAGGCCATGGAGAAGTCCGACGAACCCCTGAGGTTCGCAAACCTGGTCGTCTTCACCGACGGGACGGATCGAGCTCACAGAGCCACTTCCGCACAAGCCCTGGATGCCGTGGAGGCTTCGAAGATCGGTATCTTTGTCATCGGGTTGGGAGGCGAGGTGGGCCAGGAGGAGATGCAGCATCTGGGCCGCGACGGATTCGTTCACGTGGAAGACAAGGACGCAGTCGTCGACGCTTTCCACGGTGTCGCGGAGCGAATAAAAGGATTGGCGGCGCGATTCTACCTGCTTTCGTATTGCAGCCCTTCCAGAGCGGGGATTCACGAGCTGGAAGTGAAAGCGGTTCTCGGCGAGGAGCACGGGTCGCTCTCTTACGAGTTCGACGCGGAGGGCTTCAAACCCGACTGCGATCCGACCACCCCGCCCGCCTTCGATGTTCCCGGGACCAAAAAGCACAAGAAGAAGGGGAAAAAGAAGAAGGGCGCCGCCACCGTATCTACTACCGGCGAAGCCAAATCAGGCACCGACGATTCGCCTCCCGCCGAGGGTTACTAGCCTAAAAAATCGCCATAGACTTCCCCGGAGGCCTCGTCAGCTAGGCTTGTAATCAGACCAGCCTCGATCTCTTTTTTCAGGTTCTTGAGAACACCCACAACCGAGTCCATCATGTAGTATTGCCCGGGTGTTCGCTGGAATCTCTTTTCGGCGTGAAAAGAGTATGACTCCTTCAATTGGGGAAAACCTATTGAGTTCCCGCTTATATCTTGGACAACCGCCTTTTCGAAATGTTCCGGGCGGTGGGAGCTATCCCAGTCGGCGCTTAGAAATCTCGCAAGCTCCTGCTATAGTGCTCTAATGATAATAGCTTCACCCTCCCTGACAGTGACCATCCTCATGTACAACGAAGAGGAGAACATAGGCGATACCCTGGAGGAGACGCGAGCGTTCTTGATGAGCGCGATAGACGATTGGGAGATCCTCGTCATCGACGACGGGAGCACCGACGGCAGTGCGCAGGTAGTGCTGGACCTTGACCGTCAGGATGGCCGAATACGTCTTCTTCGACACGAGACAAACCGCGGGATGGGGGCCGGTATCGCGACTGGAATTGAAGCCGCGACCAAAGAGTACTTCACATTCAACGCCGCAGACGGACAGATCCCCGCCGCCGAGCTGGGCAGGATGATTCACTGCCTTCGCGATGGGGATATTGTATTGACGACCTACGAAGGCGGCCGCGAGTCTTTTGGGCGAGAGATCCTCAGCCGGTCCTTCCGTCTGTTCCTCAAGGCGATGACGGGCATACGGTTTCGCCTGGAGGGGATCTACCTCTTCCCCACCGAGGCCGCCAGGGAGATCAGGCCGTCCATAGACGCAGCCACTTTCTTCTTCAGCTTCGAGCTGATCCAGAGAGGTATCGAGCGTGGGCTCACGACGACGATGACACAGGTCAAATGCAAGCCACGCAGATCGGGCTCCTCGAAAATCGTCAACCTGAGCAGGATCTCGAAGGTTGCGCTGGACGCGCTTCGCTTCGGGTTGAAGAAACGGCTGGGGAACTGAGATGGCCAAGACCGATTGGCGAGGCACTAGCTTGTGGACGGTCCGTAAAGGAGAATCGTCGCAGCCAGGGGAATCAGGATGGACCAGGCGATGAGGCCCTTTCGAACACGGCCCATAGAGGTGGGTTCTCGTTTGACGCCCGCCAGGGTCACGTGGAGCATGGCTGCGAGGGAAAGGGCGACCCCGACACCGAGGGAGAGCGACCACGGGGCCCACAGGTGTCGCTTCTTTCCGATGTGTTCGAACCCGTAGGCGGCGGGGATGGCGAGGGCGCCGAGTATCGGGACCATGAGCCTGGGTCCGAACGCCCAGCAAACCGAGAGGGATCATGAGCCAGGTGCGCATGGTGTTGATCATGTCCGCGGCACTCCAGCTCTCGGTGTCTGCGAGCGAAACCGCGAGGGAGTAAACCGCCGCGCCCAATAGAGCGGCGCCGGGGGCTTTGTCGCTGTACGTGCGCGAGTCCCGGTACGCGGCGTCCAGGGTCTTTCCCCACCTTTTTACTTGAGCATCCACGGCGAAGGATCCGTCGTCCACAATGGCAGCGACCGCGTACACTCTGGAGCGCTCGTTTGGGACGGTCATCGAGTCGTACATCCAGGAGTATGAGAGCAGGGCGAGGACAAGGGCGTATGGAAGGATTTCGCCGAGGGTACGCATCAGTTGTTGCCATTCGTGCGAAGCATGAAGCTGGAATATACAGGACGGAGGGGTGTTTCCGGCCATTTTTTTCTGCTGATTGGGCGCCGGAATACACGTACAATATGCATGCATATCTTTTCGGCATCGTCGCTGAGGGACACGAGGAGGCACCCGTTGAAGGTACGAGACATCCTGTTGTCGATAGTCCTGGTTTTCGCGTTCTGCGCGGCCTTTGGTTGCAAGGATGACCGCACTTTCAAGAAGGGTGTGGGCTGCAACATTCTTTCCTATGACCTGGCCGGGGGTATTGCCATCACCAATGTGGACCTTTACCAGGGTGTTCGCATTCAATTGATGGAGAACGGCGATGAGGTGACCGAGGGCGGCGGCGAGGTGATCGCCGGCAAGGACGCGCTGTTGCGGGTGCACGTCCAGAGACAGACCGACTGGGTCAACCGATCCGTTTACGTGCGGGTGGACCTGTACGACGCCAACCAGATCGGCAACGATCCGTGCCCGATCGAGGAGCTTCATGTAGTCGATTTCAATTCCGATATCGCAACCCTGACCAGCACCCTCAACGTGGATATCCCGGGGGACCTTATTACGGAAAACCTCTCCATAAATGTCTCCATCAGAGAGGCCGAAGAGAACGTGAGCGCCGGCGGTGACGTCGACAAGGACCAGTGGCCCGAGGACGGCGAGGCGTTCGATCTGGACGCCGTGGCAATCGGAGATCCGCTCAGGATTGTCCTTATCCCCGTTCGCTACGACGCGGACGGCTCCGGTAGACTGCCGGACACAAGCGACACACAGCTCGAGTTTTATTACAACGAGTTCTTCACGCAGTACCCGGTCCACGATATCGAATTTACGGTTACGGAATCCTTCGCATGGAGTGGATATATCGGTCCGGGAGGACAGGGGTGGGGTGAGTTGCTCAACGCCATCACCAACCTGAGGGGGCAATGGGGAGCTGCTCCGGAGGAGTACTACTACGGGATCTTCTCGCCCGCCGATTCGTTCGGCGAGTTTTGCCCGGGGGGGTGCGTGGTGGGTCTGAGCAACCTTGTGACGTCCCCGTATGATGCGTCCCTGCGTTCGAGCATCGGGCTAGGGTTCTCCGGGCAGCAAGCCGCCGGCACAATGATCCACGAGGTGGGCCATGCTCACGGGCGGGAGCACTCGCCCAGCGGAGGAGCCCAGGGCGTCGATCCCGCCTATCCCTATTCCGGCGGCTTCATCGGAGTGTACGGCTACGACCTGGTGAACGACATACTCAAGGATCCGAACACCCAGTACGATTTCATGGGCTACGGCGATCCGACATGGGTGAGCGACTACACCTACGATGCGCTGCACGAGAGAATAATGATCGTCAACGGGCAGACCGACATGGAGATGATCCTTCCTCCGGATTTCCAGGAGAACTGGATATCGCTCGCCGTCTTCTTCGACGGAGCCGTGGATCGCGGTCCGAATCTTCGCATGAGGAGGATGCCCTCGGATCCGGCCGAGGAGATCGAAATCTACAATTCGGCAGGGGATCTCATCGACGTGGTCGAAGCGTACTTCAACCCCTACGGTCACCTGGGCGGAGGGTTGCTGATCTTCCCCGATCCCGGCGAGGACGCCGCCTTCGCCAGGATCGACGGTCACGAAATGGTGAAGATCTAGTTTTCCCGCCTCATTTCGAGGGTGCTTTGAGGGTGCGCTTTCGAGGGTGTCAGACACATTATTAAAGAGGCATGATCAGCGCGAAGAGCATCTCGGACAACACGGGCATGGACGGCGAACGGCCCACTGCATGGCAGCCGCAACCACCCACGGATCCGGTGGTTTCGGTCTCCGTAACCTCTTCTGTATCGGTGTCCATTTCGCCGGCGTCATCACCCCCGTCGACGTCCGCGTCACCGTCCGGCGAGGAACAATCGACCTCGTCCTTTACAATTGTTATGGAGTCGATCACCTCGTTGGATTGCGGAAACGCGCCCCATGTCTCGAGGGTGAGGATCTCATTCTCGATGGTCACCGAAAGGTAGTGGTGGTCCCCGTTGCACTCCGCTCTGCCCGGCTCCGTCCCGCACAAATCCTCTGGAAGGGTAAAGGCGCCGGCGCCCCCCGAGACGATGAACACCGTCCCCTCGGCGAAGTTATCGTCCCCCACCGTGCACGCCAGAGCGGAGCCCGGATCTCCGAACTCCGAGCAAGCCGTGGGGTGAAAGCGCTCGTACCAGTGGTTGTGGCTGTTGATGACGATGTCCACGTGATGCTCGTCGATGATCGGGATCAGGGCCTCGTTCTGACCATTTTCATTGGGTTCGTGGCTGATGGCGAAGAAGGCTTGATGGGTGTAGGAGGGCTTGTGGTAGTAGATGATCTTCCACTTGCGCGGATTGTCCGTGAGAACCTCGTCCAGCCAGGCGGCCTGATCCGCGAAGGGTATGTCGCCGCCGTCGAACCCTTCGGTGGACAGGGACACGAAGATGGCGTTGCCGTAGGTGAAGAAGTAGTAGTCCTCGGTGCCGCTCCCGAAGGTGCCAAGGGAGCGCGGAAGCGAGAAGAGCTGGTTGTAGTTGGCCAGGTCTCCCTCCCCCGGCCCGGTGTCGTGGTTTCCGATGCACGGCATGAAGGGGATCCCCGTGGCTATGTCCGTGGTCCAGGCGAGAAGATCGATCCATCCGCCGATGTTTTCCCCGTCCGTCACCAGATCACCACCGTTCAGCAAGAACGCGGGATCGTGGCCAACCGCCTGGTTGAGAATCTCGTCCCAGTTTTCGCCGGCCCCGAAGATCGGGTCGGGACGATTATCTCCCAGGAAGACGAAGCTGAACTCACCGCACAGCTCGTGAGGCTCGATAGCGGTCTTGAAAGAGAACTCCGAGCTGAAGCCGTCCAAGTCGTCCCCGGCGATGTAAAAGTACTCGGTGTCTGGCAACAGGCCGGTCAACGTGACCTCGTGGATATGTCCAAACTCGGACACGGTCGCAACGAAGGACGTTCCGTCGGCCGTCTCCGTGTAATTGCCCGAGGACGTTCCGTACCGGATCTCGGTTCCCGCGTTTGCCAGCGTGTGCCATGTGATGGTCATGGTGGTCGAGGGATCCCCCGTGTACGAGAGGCGTCCGTAGCCGGGTGCTCCGCTGGTGATCGTCGGGATCGCCACGATCACAATGAACAAGGCGAGGAGGGGGAAACTTCGCGCGATTC
>SDBV01001516.1_pt1 | contig 35021 bp, 25 predicted proteins | sample 2277081 | NCBI WGS metagenome assembly SDBV01 (sample SAMN10402039, study PRJNA504765) | marine sediment metagenome | isolation source: marine sediment core GS10_PC15, 223 cmbsf | place: Arctic Ocean: Southern Knipovich Ridge | collected 2010 | reverse complement strand
ATTCGAGAGCCTTTTCTGCTCTTTCTCTATCTGCAAATCCGCTTATAACCGACCAGGACTGGGCATTTGCATATATTTTACTGTATTTATTAGTATTTGAACCCATTTTCTGTTCATTACTGTCTATATAACGGATATACCATTTCCTGTCCCATACTTCATTAAATTTATATCCTGCTTTTATTTATTAAATCTTATTTTATAATTTAAAGAATAATTTAATGTTCCTCGTATTAATCTCCTGATTGTCCATAGGTATTTCCGGAATGGCAAAAAGTCTCTGCAAAAGCATTCCCGCGGCTCCATATGCTACAGTTTCATCTCCTAATGATGAATATTTAATAATACAATCTACCTCTGTAGGATATGGGAAGTTCTTCTTTATATTTTCTTTAAGAATAGGTATTATATCTTTTTTGAATTTAACATTAAAACTGCTTATTATAACATGATCTATATTTAAAGTATTAATTAGCAATGCAAGATTTAATGAAAACTCCTTTGCAAATTTAATAAATATTTTTTCATCTTCATTTATCTTTAATAATTGTTCTTTTGATAAGGAGAACTGGCTCACATCCGTTGGTTTTGCAAAAACACTTCTGAACTCACCGGAAGCATAATTACTTCCATAATATACTTTTCCGTTTATTACTATTCCAAGCCCTACAGCTATCCCTCCATATTGTTTTTTTAATACTTCCTCTTCTCTTATTTCAATTAAAACAAAAATAAAGTTCTGTAACTGCAAAGATTTTTGAAATGTAAGTTCTGCCCATGCACAGCAATTAGCGTCATTTTCAATTAAAATCGGTAATTCTTCTTTATTTGTTATTGATTCAATTACTTTAAAAGGTTTCTCGATCTGCAGGGGAATAGACTGGAAAATTATACCAGTTTCAGGATTTATCATACCTGACAATCCTATTCCAATTCCTATTAATTTATAATCATCGGTTTTAATTTTTTTCTTTAAATTATCAATAACACTTGAAATTACTTTTATTAAATTGACCGACGAAATATTCCTTTTAATTGTTTTAGTATGTAACATATCGCCTTCTAAATTTATTAGAACTATTTTATAATAATTTGGCTGTATTTCTATTCCTGCAACACAACCATAATCTTTATTAATGCATAAGAAGATTGGCCGCCTTCCACCCTGAGGCCCCGGTGTACCCTCTTTCATTTCCTGAACTACACCTATTTTAATAAAATTGGTAATTATATTTGTGATTGTAGATTTATCCAGATTCAACTCTTTAGCAATATCTATGCGTGAAATTCCTTTTTTTTGCCAGATAAGACGAAGCACTCTTGAAATATTGATACTCTTCATAATAAATTCCTTTTTAGTTTTTTGCATCTATTTTAATTTTTAATTTTACTGCCTATTGGTTAACTCTCTTAATAAACTACAACCAACCTGGTTTATTTTTCGTTGGTTGCCACAACCAACCTAAAACTATATTCAATCAACTTTTTTGTCAATATTATTAGTAATTTAATTATCTTTTCTTCAGTTTATATCAGATTTTATTTCAGCTGAACGATTATTCTGAATCTTTGTTGATATTCTTTTGTAAATATATAGCAGTATGAGTATTGTTACACAAATTACTATTCCAAAATATATGCTTACAGGATTATTATAATAGTGTAAGCGATCATTAATTATTATCCTTTTGTCCGGAAATATAAAATAATAAAAAACTAAATTGAAATTTATAGAAAATATGAACCAGTATATAAAAGTAACTCCCTTAGTATTCTGCTTCGTTTTATATAATAATAAACTGCTTAATACTGTCACTGCTGAGCATCCCAGTAATATTCCTGTTTCAACCTCATCTAAATTGTGTAGATATAGTTCATTGTTTCCAAGAAAATCTATTAAAAGAATAACAAATCCAAATGAATATGTAAAAAATATAACTGCCCGGAGCAAAGAATAACGATTTTCTCTACGACTATTTATAACAGCACCTTCTAAAAAAATTATAAAAAATAGACTAATTACAAATCCGGATGCGCTTTCATCGAGTTTAAAAACTTCCAGATTAAATGCTTCACATAAATAAACAAAGATAAATATAAAAACCAGAGCTATCCAGAACAATACAAATACATATATTAAACCTGAAAATCGAAAAAGAAATTTATTACAAATGTAACTAAAACTTACTATGGATATTATTAATCCTAAAATAAAACCAGCATTATTTTCATCAATATTTAATATACTAAAATTAAATCTTTCAAAAAGTATCCCCATATCCATTATCAAAATTGCACTTAAAGTGAACCATAAGCAAAAAATAAAGAACGGATCCCTATGTTTATAAAATCTTATGATGAGTGCAATTGAAGATATTATTACTATAATAATACCTATAAAAAGGCCTGAAATATCATCATCTAATTCAAATATATGTATACTAATTTCTTCAAAAAATGTAAAAAGAAAAAGATTTAAAAAAATAATAAAAACAGACCATACTAGTAATATTTGTTTTTCTTTGTGAAAGTGCATATCTTACAGCCAATAACAATTTATTTTTAAAAGACACTTTTGGAATTTAAAAATTGTCCATATTTTTTATCTAAAACAGAAATATGGTCAAACAGCCATGTTTTTAAAAATTGGAGTAGATTTACAGAAATAAGTATCTGGCCTGACTCAAAATCAGATTTAAAGTCCGATACCTTATTTATAAAATCATCATGTTCATCTTTATGACTTCCTTTGTCCGGATACTCATACTCTTCAAATAGCTCTTCCTCCGTTTTAAAATGCTCCTTTGTATATTGAATCAGTTTATCTATTGTAGCTCCAATAATTTTATTTGTTTCTCCCTGCTTCACATTTAAATGAAGATTATTTAATATTTCTATTAAACCTTTATGCTGATTATCACATATGTCAATACCAACACTGAATTTATCCTTCCATTCTATAAAAGCCATATTTAATCCTAAAATGAGTTTATTTTCTTTGTTATTATATTATTGTTTATACTTATCTGCAATTCAAGTTTTTTTAAACAATATTTTGTTCCTCGAAGCTTGTTGTTCTGTTCGTTTTTAATAGAAATAATAAGAAATAAGCGAAATATTCGTTAATAACATTTGATTTTTATGATAATTTCAACAAAACAACAATCTTCGAGGAACTACTTAAACAATACCATCATATTTTTTCTGGATTCTAAAAAAAACATCCCCGAGCTCTCCAGGTTACTCAACCGTAAGGGCACTTATGAGTATTTATGGAGGAACAAAGATTTAGAAGATCTGCGTATCTTAATTAATAGCGCAAAATCAGAACCAAAAGGATGACCGCAAATAGATATGAAAAGTTGTACCATGCCTTTCTTTAGACTTAAAATTAATATAGCCTTTATGATTGAGAATAATCGAATATGATATAGATAATCCTAAACCGGATTGTTTAATTTTAGTTGTAAAAAACGGATTAAAGACTTTTGTCTGCATTTCTTCCGGTATTCCTGTTCCGTTATCCCTCACCGAAATATGAACATATTCTCCCGGCTTTAACTTATTTGGATTTCTCTTTTTGATATTTATATTTTCACCACTAATTATAATTTCACCGCCGTCCGGCATTGCCTGCTTGCAGTTTATAATCAGGTTATTAAATACTTCACATATCTTTAGCTCATCTATTGCCACATTCCACAGGTTATCCGGAAGTAAATACCTGCATGTTACTTTGCTTCCTTTTAATATAGTATTTGCAGCGTCTTTAATAATGCCCTGAATTTTTTTTAATTCAATTACAGAAGGCCCGCTTTTTGAAAATACAGAAAATTGTTTAATTAAATCGAGGGCTTGTATAGAAGATTTCTCAGCATCATCGAGAATTTCAAATAATTCGTCACCCACATTTATACAAGTTTTTGCAAAACTTATATTACCGATAATCGCAGATAAACAGTTATTAAAATCATGGGCAATTCCTCCCGTAAAGGATTCTATAAATTCCAGCTTATTCGGCTCTGGATCAATTTCAAAAACCTCATTTCTTCTTATAATAATAATAAATATTATTGTTATGGAAATAATACACACTATTAAAATAAAGAAAACTACAATTATCCGCGTCTGTATTTCACTACCTGCCCAGAAAAATATTATTCCAGTAAGCATTATACAGATAAGGATCAAACCAAAATTAAGGATAGTTAATCCTCTCATTCTCATAATTTATTTTATAGCTCCTGATATTTTATAATCAAACCTTATCTATTAAAGTCATCTGGAAAAATTATATAATCATTTAATCCAATCCCGAGTTCTTCAAATATACCCTGATTCACCTCAAGAGCATATCGGACAGAATACTTTGAATATATGGTACTGGGATCTCCCCCTTTCATATCCTCAATCTGTACTATCATCCCGGTTTTTGTAAGAAATGCGATGGATAGGGGAAAATTTACATTATTGTTCCAGAATTTCATAAGCTTATCATAATCGTACACAAAGAGCATACCTTCCCTTTGCCCAAGTTCCGCCCTGTGCATAAGGCCGTCTTCCTGATCATCCCATTCGCGCGCTACTTCTACGATAAAAGCCTCTCCTGCAATTTTAATTTCTATTTTTTCCATCGAAGAAGGAGTGCATCTGAACAACAAAAGAATTAAAATAATCCATATTAAATGTTTGTTAAAATTGATCAAGAAACTGCTGTCTTGAAATATCTCTTTCCAGTTCATCTGCTTCGCCCTGTTCAATAATTTTATTAAAAACATCAATATCTATATATTTAACACTTAACGGCCTTTCTAAAAATAATAGAATATTTTCAAACTGCCATTCGACTTTTAAAGGATCTAAATTTGTAAAATCTCCGTATTTATCTATAAGAGTTGTAAACAAGGAGTAATGATCTACTTTATATTCATTTAATACTAATATCAATATATATAATCTCTCATTATTAAATTGAAAATATGCCCGTTTTATAAAAGAAAAACCCTCACACTCTATTAAAATCTGTGTAGTCTCCGGTGTAAAACTAACATCCGGATCGCCGCGGTAATCAAAATAAGGATCTTCCAGCAAAAGGCTTTTTACCTGATCTACTGTCATACCCAGTCTTATATTTCTAAAGCCGACAGGCTCTGTTTGTACACTATCCGTTTCTATTTGTTCCTGTGAGCCTGTAGCCTGTGCATTAGAATTATGTGGAATACAGAAAATTATTAAAAATACTAATACTGTTCTCATTAAAATACTATTTTTTCCTATCATATCTAACTACCTGTTATTAAGATTAAAAAATAATTCTCTGTTTTTCTTATCGGCTGATAAAAAATATAATCAAAGTAAAACAAAATGCTTACATTTTTTTTAAAATACGTTATTATTCAATTGATGATTAAAGCTCATAATTATTTAAATATCTCCAGACTTTTTTTGTTTTTCTGCTGCATTATCCTTATAAACTGCTCAATTTTAAATGACAGTGCTCTACAAAACACAAATTCGGAAGATGGGCCTACATTATCTATTATATCTGATTTAAATAATTTAACAATAGAAGCTGTTCCAGAAAACGCGGATATTTATGTAAATAACAGATATGAAGGTGTTAGTCCTGTATTACTTGAAGACATGCTGCCGGGAGTTTATAAAATTGAAATTGAGGAAGATGGTTATAAGAAAATAAATACATGGATTACATACAATGGTGCGGAAGAGACCTTCTTTTTTGAACTTGAGCCTATAATCGGGAGAATATCTATATTTACAGAACCTGCTGAATCAGAGATTATTCTGGGAGGCCGTGAAATTGAGCAGGGAATAACAATAGTTCCGGTAGGCACTTATTTACTTAATATAAATTATTTCGGTTATGAAAAGACTGAATACCAGATCACAATAAATGAAGATGAAACTACACAAATTGAAGAAAACCTGATTAAATCTTCTTTTAGAATAGAGGACTTTAATTTGAGCAAGTCCGTTCTAAACCCTGATAATCCGGGCCTTTTAGGACAGATTGATATTTCTTTTAGAGTTTTTTCATTCGGTACAGGTAGAATAAGCATAACTGATAATTCCGGAATAGAAGTATTTTCAAAGGAATTTGACAGATTTACCACCTGGGAACAATTAATTGAATGGTCCGGTGAATCCGACAGCGGCAGTAAAGTCCCGGATGGAGAATATTCTGTAAACATGCACTTAATCGATGAAGAAACCAGCCAACTACAGAATTTTTCCGAGCCTGTTCAGATAGACAGAGATCTTAAGGTAAATTTTAGAACAGGTTGGAGCGGAAATTCCGGCTTGATCTTTACAGCGGTCCCGCGTGTTCTGCCAAAAAATAACATGCAACTATCAACTTACTTTATGGGGCATTTTGACAGGATTAATAATTTCCTTATCTATAACGCACCAATGTGCTTATTTTTTCGTTACGGGTTCGGCAAAAACTTTGAGTTAAATGTAAATGCAGGAATAATCTTGAAGGATATAACAGAAATTCCTTATTTGTTCAGCTCTTCATTGCGTTTTCACTATTTAAAACTCAACAATAGAATCAGTTTCAATTCCGCAGTTACAGGTAAAATTACTTTTCAAAATAAAACTGGAGAAGATATTTACACTAATTTCACAGGCATATCAATTGGCAATCCTTTAGAATTAAAAGCTGGCCCTGTTTCTATTATTATCAATCCGGAAATTACATTTTCTATGTGGGATGTTACATATGATTCAAGTTTTAATAATGATCCTGGTTTTTATGTTTGGCTGTATACTAGAGCCGGGATTTTAGTTGATTTTGGATTTATCTCTACAGGACTGTCATTTGCAGCACGCACAAAAGCCATATCCAGAGATTTTGGATTTAGTCTTCCTCTGCATACTGCATTTGAACTAAATTACATGATCCCGGGCACAAAACTCTATTTGTCTATTTCTGCAATCGCAGAAATAGGAGGGGCTAATAACTTCTATATATTTGGAGGTGGAGGTCTTGGATATATCAATTGATTTTATTTAACTAGCATTTTATTACATTTTTATCGTTTTTTTTATTAAATATACTGTTCATATCAGATTTTTCGCCATTCTCATGACCTTTTTACTCTATATTTTTGTATTTTTTACTTTTTTATATTGACAATTTATATACAATTGATTAATTTTTTATCATATTTAAATTAAGCAAATACATTTTTTATATAGGAGTAAAATATATGGTTGATGAATTCTACGGCGAATTAACTTTCAACAAAAAAGTCATGAAAAAAAAGCTCAGTGAAGATGTTTATAATAAACTTATAGCATCTATTGAGTCCGGTGCTAAATTAGACGACGCTATTGCATCTGATGTAGCGCATGCAATGAAAGAATGGGCAATATCAAAAGGTGCAACACATTTTACACACTGGTTTCAACCTCAGAGGGGCGGTACAGCAGAGAAACATGATTCATTTATAAATTATGATAGTAATGGCGATATAATAGAAACTTTTTCCGGCCAACAGCTTATTCAGTCCGAACCGGATGCATCTTCTTTTCCGTCCGGAGGAATGCGTACAACATTTGAAGCAAGGGGTTATACTGCATGGGATCCAACTTCGCCGGCATTCTTAATTGAATCAACCAACTCAGCAACACTGGTCATACCTTCTGTTTTTCTTTCCTGGACCGGCGATGTACTTGATATAAAAACACCAATGCTCAGGTCACAAAAGGCACTTAATGATTCTGCAATTAAACTTCAGAAATTACTGGGAAACAGAAATGCAAAAAGAATAAAGGTATATGTAGGGCCGGAACAGGAATACTTTCTTGTTTCTAAAGAATTATACGATTCACGGCCAGACCTTCAGATATGTGAAAGAACCCTATTTGGGGCAACTCCTGCTAAAGGCCAGCAGATGGATGATCATTATTTTGGTGCTATAAAGGGTAAAATCCTGAATTTTATGGCAGACTTTGATAATGAACTTTACAGAAGAGGTATCCCTGCTAAAACCAGACATAATGAAGTTTCTCCGAACCAGTTTGAGATTGCACCACTTTATGAAATATCCAACCTTGGAGTAGATCATAATTTACAGCTAATGGACATTTTAAAAAGAGTAGCAGACGAACATGAAATGGTTGCACTTCTCCACGAAAAACCATATGCCGGTGTAAACGGTTCCGGAAAACATGTAAACTGGTCTATTGGCGACAACACTGGCACAAACTACTTAGAGCCCTCCAAATCTCCATTAAAAAATATAAGCTTTTTAATTACCTCTGCTGCTATTCTTTATGGTATTCACAAATATGGCGGTATTTTAAGAGCTAGCGTTGCAGATGCGGGTAATGATCATAGATTAGGCGCAAACGAAGCACCTCCTGCAATTATGTCTGTATACTTTGGTGAATATCTAAATGCTCTGTTCGATGAAATCGAAGGCATTGGTACTTTAAGCACAAAGAAAATGGCGGACATTAATCTGGGTATTCAAAACCTTCCAAAGGTTGCTAAAGATATATCTGACAGAAACAGAACTTCTCCAGTTGCATTTACAGGAAATAAGTTTGAGTTTAGAGCAGTAGGCTCATCCCATAATATTTCAGAAGCAGTAACAATATTAAACCTTCTTGCTGCGTATGGTTATGACGAGATTTACAAAAAGCTTGAGAAAATGAAAGGCGATGTAAAAGAAAATGCTATTATGGTCGTAAAGGATATTTTAAAAAAATCAAAAAGAGTTCGTTTCGAAGGAAATAACTATTCTAAAGAGTGGCATGAAGAAGCAGAGAATAGAGGCCTCCCAAACAAAAAAAACACACCTGCTGCTTTAGAGCTCTTTCTTGAAGATGCTACTTTTGAATTATTTGAAAAATACAAAGTCCTTTCCAGAAGAGAACTTGAATCCAAGATAGAAGTTAAGCTCGAAGCTTATGTGAATGTAAAAGATATTGAGTTTAAAACTGCTATTAATATGTCAAATACTCTATTTCTACCTGCGCTTGCAGAGCATATTGCCTCCATTGCGGGTGCTGCAAGTTCCGTTTTAAAAGCAGGTGTAAAATCAGTTATACTACCAGAAGAAGTTGAAATGCTCGATAAACTTTATGCAGAAATAAGAAACTGTACAACAGATCTTGAGAATGTACTCACTGAGTGCGAAGGAGTTGAGGATATCCATAAACAGGCTTTTGCTTACTCAGAAAAAGGTGCTCTTAAACTTGCAGCTCTTCGTGAAAAGATAGATACTGCGGAAAAATTGGTAGCGGATGATTTATGGCCTGTTGCAAAGTATCAGGATTTACTAATTAGGATATAGTTTTAAATAATAATTATTAAGGACTGCTTTTGAGAGAAATATTATTATGTAGCATGTTTTACTTTTATACAAAGGTCATACAACTACATCACACTTTTAAAAATGTTTATCTTTTTCTCTTGCGTAGAAACCTATTTTAATGAATAATTTATTTATATTTATAGAAGGAAGAAAATATGATTAATTTTACATTTCAGAATAAAACAAAAATTATCTTCGGTAAAAATACAGAAGAGCAGATAGGCTCAGAAGTAAAAAACTTTAGCTCAAACATACTCTTACACTATGGACGTGACAGTATTAAAAAAATCGGCCTTTATGATAAAGTGATCAAATCATTAAAAGCACAAAACATTACAATTCATGAACTTCCGGGAGCCCAGCCAAATCCCAGGTTAAGCCTTGTTAATAAAGGAATTGATATGTGCAGAAAACATAATATTGATTTTATACTTGCTGTTGGAGGAGGGAGTGTTATTGATTCTGCAAAAGGTATTGCAGCTGGAGTAAAATATAAAAAAGATGTTTGGGACTTATACATTAATAAAGATACTGCTGTCGAGGCTCTTCCAATTGGAGTAATTCTTACGATACCTGCTGCAGGAAGTGAAACCAGCATGGGTTCTGTTGTAACGAATGAAGACGGAGATTATAAAAGATATATAAATTATGAGTTCTTAAGGCCAAAATTTGCAATACTCAATCCGGAAACAACTTACACTCTGCCGCCTTATCAAACAGCATGCGGAGCAGCTGATATAATGGCGCATATAATGGAAAGATATTTTACTAATGTTACAAATGTGGGGCTCACAGACAGATTATGTGAGGCTGCCTTAAAAACCATTATTCTGAATGTTCCAATTGCCCTGAATAATCCGGAAGATTACAATGCAAGAGCAGAAATTATGTGGACTGGCACTATTGCGCATAACGATCTATTGGGAACAGGGAGAATAGGAGACTGGAGTTCTCATGATATTGAGCACGAATTAAGCGGTATTTATGATATTGCGCACGGCGCAGGACTTTCTATTGTTTTTCCTGCATGGATGAAATATGTTTATAAAGAAAATATTAACAGGTTTGCACAATTTGCATCTCGTGTCTGGAATATTGAATATTCATTTAGTAATCCGGAAATTACCGCTCTTAAAGGAATAGAACAACTCGAATTTTTCTTTAAAAGTATTGACTTACCAACAAGATTATCAGAAGCTGATATACCTGATACAAGATTAGAAGAAATGGCAGAAAAAAGCCTCGAAGGCAGGAAATCGCTTGGCAATCTCCGAAAACTTATTTCCAGGAATGTTCTGGAAATATTAAGAATTGCCAAATAATGAATCCACATAGTCGTGTACCCCCTTGCTGGTGTAAGACTATGTGGAATTACGGCCGAATTGTGCATAAATTCTTCTTGAATTCATAGATATAATATTTAACACTTTAACTGTATATTTAATTAGTTAGGAGAAAATCATGTTATTGTTTTTATTTTATATGGAACTTGGTTTTGGAGCTTTCTTTTCAGTTATAGCATTACCTCTAATTCTTGAAAAAATAGGTCCAAATCCGTTTTATGGATTTAAAACAAAAAAAACATTTTCCAACAAGGAAATATGGTATAAAGCAAATAAATACCTTGGAAAAACATTATTAGCAGCAGGTCTTGTAGTAATGGTTTTAAGCGCAGTCCTTCTTATAATAGGGCAGAATTTTGACGAAATTTTAATAACAGTGTCATTTTCTATAACTTTTTTTGTTCCTTTAATTATAAGTATGATTTTATCATTTATATATTTAGGCAAATTATAGATTTTACTCTAACAGCGCCCTAAAAAGAGCTGTTAATCTTTCCACGGGAATATCATACCCTTTAAAGTCCTTTTGCCGACTCTTTTGCGTTCTTCTGTTACCAGAGTGTCCCAGGGTATCTTTTTCGGGTTAGCATCCGGATTTTCCTCAAGATAATCATACTTAAGCAGTCTAAGCTTTAATCCTGTATTTAGTAAAATCATTACAAATGCAATTCCGGGTATTAATAAAAATGTAAAAAAAGATAGAGCCAGAGATAAAATGGTTATAAAAAATAGAAAAATAGTAAAAAACGCATTATCCAAAAACATATAGAACATCTTCCTTAAGTTCTTCTTAAAAATTTTATCCATTCTCGACTGTAATGGAAAAAAATACTGGGATGAACAGATCCAGATTATTGAAATCCAGAAGACTATCGTGAAGAGCACAACACCGAAAATTGATTCAATATTGTAATAATAAGACAAAGCGTAGAATGAAAAGAATATAAATAGAGAATTTACTAATGCAAATAAAATACTCGGTTTATATGTTTCCTTTATAGACTTAAAAAAATACTTAAAATTTACTTTTTCGTAATCTGTAATCATTTTTGCAAGTGAGCTTGCAGCGCCCATGTATACAAATATCAAAGCAATTCTTATAAAAATAGTTATAAAAATCACAAATAGATGAAGAAATAATGAATCAGTGAATAACGGGCTGATATCAGGAATAAAAATTACACCTAATATAACGGTTACAAAACCGATATTGATAATAAGCGTTGCTAATAAATTATCCCACATGTCAAAAAATGCTTTTTTTATTAACAGTCCGTACATAATAATGTACTATAACAGCAATTATTGATTATTTTCAAGAGTTAATCATTTTTGTTTGCAGATATTTTTAAATTATTTCTTAAAATTTGACTTATAATAAGGGAAATTAAGAGTTAATTATGTTTGATAAGTATATAGATAAAAAACTATCCGATTTGGCTATAAATGCCTGCACAATTCAATTGCATAATAATGATAAATATATAATTTTTAGTGACTTTCATCTTGGTGACGGAAGCAAAATGGATGATTTTGTCCATAATGAAAGCATGATAACTGAAATATTAAAATCATACTATCTGAAAAATGATTACTCACTCCTTCTAAATGGGGATGTAGAAGAACTGCAGAAATTCCATTATTATAAGATTAGAAAGAGATGTAATAAATTACATGAATTGTTTGATTCCTTTAATAATCAAGGCAGATTATATAAAAATATAGGGAATCATGATTATAGTTTAATAACTAAACCTTTAGATGATAATAAATTTAAATTATACCATGCAATAAAGCTAATTTCCAAGAAAAATACTATTTTAATTTTTCATGGTTTTCAGGCTACAATTTTTTTTACTAAATTCTATCCTTTAACAAGTTTTCTGCTTAGATATATTGCCAGCCCCTTAAAAATTAAGAATTTTGAAGCTGCAAGTGATAATTATGCAAGATTTTTAACAGAAAAAAGAATTTATGATTTTTCACGCAAGAATAAAATCATTTCTATTATTGGGCATACTCATAGGCCAATATTCGAATCATTATCTAAAATAGATTCATTAAAGTTTGAAATTGACAGGTTATGCAGGGAATATCCGGTTTTAAATTACAAAGATAAAGCATTTGCAGAAAAACTTATAAAGAAACACCTCGCAGATTACTATTCACATATCAGGTTAAAAAAGAAAAATAATATAGATGTAAATATATACAATCCTGAAATAGTTGTACCCTCCATTTTTAATTCCGGCTGTGTTATCGGTAAACGCGGAATAACTGGCATCGAATTATCTGAAGGGATGATAAAGCTAGTTCATTGGTTTAACATAAATAAAAGCAGTAAGTACTTAGCAAGCAGTGAATATAAAACAGCGCAGCTTAATAATACAGAATATTACAAAGTAGTTTTAAAAGAGGAATATCTTGATTATATTTTTACACGGATAAACCTTCTTGCATGATTCTTAAATTGCTTTAAAAAGATTTGCCATTTCTATTGCGCTTTCCGCTGCAGAAAAACCTTTATTCCCTGCTTTTGTTCCGGCCCTTTCTATTGCCTGTTCTATATTTTCTGTAGTAATCACACCGAATATAACAGGAACATCGGTCTCCATTCCGGCTAACGCGATTCCTTTTGCGGCTTCTGATGCAATAAAGTCAAAATGTTTGGTTCCTCCCCTAATAATTGCACCCAGGCAGATAACTGCATTATATTCTTTTGAGCCTGCTATTTTTTTTGCAACAAGAGGTATTTCAAATGAGCCCGGAACCCAGACTATAGAAATATTGTCTTTTGATGCGCCGTGCCTTACAAGGCAGTCTACAGCACCTTCTAAAAGCTTTTTTGATATAAAATCATTAAACCTCGAAACAACAATTCCGAATTTTAAATCTTTTGCGATTAAATCACCCTGAATAATCTTATATTCATCCATAGTTTTTCTCCTTATATACAACTTTGTCATGTAGTATTACTTTAAACTGTTTAATAAATGTCCCATTTTATCTTTTTTAACTTTTAGATAATTTATATTTGTAGTATTGGGCTCTATTTCTATTGGGATCCGTTCTGTAATCTCCAGACCATATCCCGTAAGCCCGCTTATTTTCTTCGGATTATTGGTTAATAGCCTTATGCTCGAAATTCCTAGATCAACAAGAATTTGAGCGCCAAGGCCGTAATCCCGGAGGTCTGCATCAAAGCCTAAAGATTCATTTGCCTCTACTGTGTCCGCCCCTTTATCCTGAAGAGAGTAAGCACGGATCTTATTTAAAAGCCCGATCCCCCTTCCTTCCTGCTTCATATATAGAAGAACTCCTTTTCCTTCTTTGCCAATCTGCTCCATAGCTGCATGAAGCTGAAGCCCGCAGTCACAGCGCAGCGAGGCAAATACATCTCCTGTTAAACACTCAGAATGCACTCTAACAAGCACTTCCTTCTCCCCTTTTATATCGCCTTTAACTAATGCAAGATGTTCTTCTCCATCCAGGACTGATTCATAGGCAATTGCAGTAAAATCACCGTATTTAGTAGGAAGCTTTGCAGAAGCGCTCTGTTTTATTAACTGGTCTTTTTTTAATCTGTATTTTATTAAATCCGAGATAAATAGTATTTTAAGATTATGTTTCTTTGAATATTCCGTTAATTCCGGAAGCCTTGCCATACTTCCGTCTTCATTCATAATTTCACAGATAACACCGGCAGGATATAACCCGGCAAGCTTTGCAAGGTCTATTGCTGCTTCTGTATGCCCTGCCCGCTTAAGCACGCCCCCTTCTTCCGCTCGTAAAGGAAAAATATGTCCCGGCCTGTTAAGATCTTCCGGTTTTGTATTTTTATCAATTAATGCCTTAATTGTTGTATTCCGTTCGGAAGCTGATATACCTGTCTTTACTGTTTTGTGATCTACAGAAACAGTAAACGCCGTTTCATGGCTCTCTGTATTCTTATTTACCATTAAAGGAAGGTTCAACTCATCGAGCCGTTTACCTGTCATTGGCATACAGATAAGGCCCCTGCCGTGAGTAGCCATAAAATTTATTGTTTCCGGAGTAGCTTTTTCAGCAGGAATTATCAAATCACCCTCGCATTCCCTGTCTTCATCATCCATCACAATTATCATTTTTCCCTGCTTAAGATCCTTAATTGCTTTTTCTACACTTAAATGCTTCATTCTCTTCTCCTAAAATTACGATTAAAAACTTCTTTTAGAAACCTCTTTTAAAAACCACTGTCCCTTAAAAAGTCCTTCGTAATATTATTGCCCTTTTGCTTTATATTACTATTAATAATTGCACCGGTATTTATAAGCCTTTCTATATACTTGGATAAAATATCAAACTCGAGGTTTACAGTATCTTCAGGTTTAATAATTCCAAGATTGCAAAGCTGTAATGTATGAGGAATTAACGAAACAGTAAAATAGTTTTCTTCGTAAAATGCTACCGAAAGACTAATACCATTTACAGCAACAGAGGCTCTGTCTGTTATATATTTGCAATAATCCCCAGGATATTTAAATTGAATATTTACAAATTTTGATTCCTCTTTTACATAAACAACCTGGCCGGTGCAGTCAACATGGCCTAAAACAAAATGTCCGCCAAGCCTGTCCTTTACTCCCAAAGCCCTTTCTAAGTTCACTCTATCTCCAATAGTAAGCTCTAAAAAATTTGTACGCTGCATTGTAACAGGTGATAAGTCAGCATTAAAATAATTCCTGCTAAAATCCGCTACTGTAAGACAGGTCCCATTAACAGAAATGCTGTCTCCTTTCTTAACATCTTTTAAAATTGTTTTCGCTTCAATTTTAATGCTTCCGGCGATTTCATTTAATTCTTTTATAGTTCCAATTTCTTCTATAATTCCTGTAAACATATCTCATCCCCTATTTTATGCTTATATATTCTTAGTAAAGTATCTTTCATATTTTTCTTTTATATAAGCCTCTAAAAGAATATCATCACCAAAATGCTTTACTTTTATTTTTGTTAACTGATAAGCATCATTTAAAGACTCAAATCCATTACCCAGAACAAATCCCGGAGCCTTTTTCCCTCCGATTATTTTAGGCGCTATAAATATATTTAATTTATCTACAAGTTTTTCCTGTAAAAATGAGGCATTAAGTTCGCCTCCTCCTTCCAGCAATATAGAAGTAATCCCTTTTTTTCCAAGTTTTTTTAAAAGGTCCTTTAAATCTACTCTGTCATCCTTGCTTTTACATATAATTATTTCTATATTTTTTTTCTTTAAACTTTCAAGCTTCTTTTCCGGGATTTTTCCGGCAGCTGCAATAATCGTTTTTGCAGTGTTTTGATTATTCAATACCTTCGATTTAATAGGTATTCTGCCTTTGCTGTCAATAACTATACGGACAGGATTTTTAGCTGCTTTATAATCTCTGACTGTCAGTTCCGGATTATCTTTAATTACTGTACCAATCCCTGCAAGAACTGCATCATATTCTGCTCTTAATTTATGCACATACTGCCTGGACTTCCCACACGTTATCCATTTGCTTTTCCCTTTAACAGTGGCAATTTTGCCATCCAGAGTAATTGCAGATTTTAAAAGTACAAAAGGCATTTTTGAAGTTATATATTTAATAAAAACTTCATTTAACAAAACTGATTCTTTATTACACACACCTGCATCAACTTTTATTCCAGCATCTAAAAGCTTCTTTATTCCATTACCGGAAACAAGAGGATTAGGATCTTCCATCCCTATTACAACTCGTTTTATAATTCCCGATTCGATTATTTTATCTGTGCATGGAGGTGTTTTCCCATAATGGCTGCAAGGTTCTAAATTTACATATAAGATCGATTTATTTGTTTTATTCTTTATTTTTTCTAATGCATCCATCTCTGCATGAGCCATGCCTGCTTTTTTATGATATCCCGTACTTATAATCTTTCGGTTATTTACAATAACAGCACCTACCATAGGATTGGGAGATGTGAGGCCTTTAGCTTTTCGAGCAAGGCGGATGGCCATTTTCATATATTTCCTGTCCTGTTCTGACTGCAATTCCATATAACCTGCAATTTTAAAGTTATTTAATTTTTCAGGGAAAATAATTGGATAATGAACAGGAAGTTAAAAAGATTATTATTAACAGTTTTTTAATAATACATATTCTGCTAATAACAAACAAAACTAATCAACTTTCTCCCATCCAGACTTTACTGTCGGCTCCGGAATCTAACCGGATCCACTATAAACAAATAGCTCGCGGGCTTATTAAACCAGTTTTTATACTGATTTACATTACCGCCGGTAAGGAGTTCCACCTTGCCCCGAAAGTTATTATTAAATATATAAACGATTGCTAAATTAGTCAATATGAGTATGCACAGAGTTATTTGCGATGTCAGCCTAAATGAAGATATTAGGCTGCAAAACACGCTCCCCATGCAAAGCAAAACGCGATTTAGGGTCGTTTATTGATATTGCCTTTCATGTTTTGATGCATGGGGAGCATGTTTTTCCGCCTACTCATTCTATTATTTAGCTAACACCGCAGTAAGCTCTTTTTTGGAAGGGGGTATCGGGTATAAGTGCGGATCTATCTTGTAAGTTATAAGTATTATTTACAAATCATGCTAATCTGACAAGACTGCGCATCAACACCAGTGACAATACGCTTTCATTTGTTGTTATATTTTTAAAGTAAGGTAATTTCTCTTATTACATTTTATCTAACTATAATCCAAACTTAATTCTATCAAGTATCAAACCGAAGAAGCTTGACTTGTCTTTATCTCTGTACAACCACCCTAAATGGGAACTGCATGAACTGCATAATGCGTATTTCCAGGAGCATCCTTTAAACCATGAAAATTGATCTGTAAAGAGCCCTTTATTAACACAGCCCGAAACATTTTTAAAGCAGCCTATATGAAAAATAAATTTACTCGGATTGGTAAAAGTATGTTCAAAAGAACCTTCTACAACTGTTTTTTCTTTAATACTTGTAATTATATTATCACAGATAGCGCAGTATACGTTATCATCTTCAAGATCTTTTTCTAAATCTTTTGGAAGATCTTTAGTTATTTCCTTAATATCTGCGATATTGCTATTATCAAAATTAAACCATTTTAATAAAGCTGATTCCATAGTTATTTTATACATGAAATTAAATTAATTAACAATATGCAGAATTAGGCAGTTTAAAAAAGCAGGCCCTCTAACTATAAGAAAGCCTGCTCATCAATTACACCTTTTTATTTTATCTTAGGCTTAGTATGCATCCTGAATCTGAACACCTTCTTCCATTTCAATATACAAATTATCGAGGTTCATTCTATTTAACTCATAGTTAGATCTCTGCTGTTCCATTATATTCCCTCTGTAATCCGGCTGAGTTTCTGTTTTTAATTCATCATAATAGTAGTACTGAGGCTGCAGCCATCCTTCACCGCGGAAAAAAGCGTAAACATTTTCTATTCCGCGTACAATTACAGTAGCTGTACCCTGAATATTATCCGCAATAAATATTCCGCGCATATCTGTTTCTCCGGATACAAAACTGGTATTATCCGAACCAATAACCTTAACATGTACATTATCCGCATAAGTCCCGTTTTCTGTATTTAATACATTTACACGTACTCTTCCGCTTTCCGGATCTTCCTGCACTTCTATTTCCAGGGGAGTAATAAGTATTAATCCGCTTGTAAAAAGTTCATCACCCCTGCATATGACAAGGTATGCCCCTTCATCTTCTAACTGTAAACTTATTTCCTTTTCCATATCAGTATAATCTTTTCCTGTACCCAGCACTATTTCCTGCTCTATTAAAGGTGATATTCCGGATAAATTGATACTTGTAATTCTACTTAAGTTTTTTTCTTTCAGATAGAGGCTCATTAAATCTACTTTATAAACCTGGAAATATGCATTCCTTATGTTTCTGTAATTTAATATAAATTCAATTTCTTCACCCGGCTTAAAATTGCTTACCTCATCCATCTGAATATTTTTTGCTTCAAAGTATTCTATTGCTTCTTTTGCATCTGGAAAAATGTCTTCTACCCTGCTGTAATAATTTATTGCCTCTTCCGGATTCTGCTCCGCATGAAAAATCTGCCCCAGTATATAATTGGCAAGATCTCTATCTTCACTCATCCCCTCTGCTACAATTTTTGCAGTATCGGAAGCTTCCCCGTATCTTCTCATAGAGAATAAAGCAAGCGCCTTCATATACTGAAAACTTGAATAATATTCACTCTCCGGATATCTTACAGCATATTGGTTGCATAATGATACACTTTCCTCATACTCCTCTTTATCTAAATTGATATTTACCATCGAAAATGCGGAATCATCTGACAGAGGATTTGACGGGTAGAATGCCATAAACCTCCAGAGCATATTTTCAGCTTGATTGTACAATTCCGCATCTGTTAATGTATCAAATTCTGCACTTTTATTTATTTCAGATGCCTCGGGAGCTTTGTTGTATACTTCCTGTGCTAATGAAAAATATGTTTCTATTACCCTGCTGTTGTCTGGATATTCCTGCCACAATTTAATCATAAAATCTATAGAACCTATAAATTCTCCGTACTGTTCCAGAGTTCCGCCAATTGGAGCATCCTTAATAAAGCTTGCGTCTACTGTTGCCCTGTACACAAGATAAGCACGTTCATATTCACCAATGTCATGATATGCCTGCCCGATTACAAGTATTTTTTCAAAAGGAATATAGAGCACCGGATTTTTCTCTTTTAATATTTCAAAGTATTCAACAAGCTTTTCCGCGTTATAAAATTCCGGTTCACTTCTAATCCATAATAGCATTTCTGCAACATTCTGATTATTGTACTCCGAATCAATTTCATATAATTCTTCCAGCAATTCCATAGCTTCGCTTTTTCTACTGCCATCGAAATAGGCTTTGCCAAGTCCGTATAATTCCTCTTTATTCATTATGTAATCTTCACTTGATTCTTCACCTTTATAAAGCAGCACGAGGCTTGATTCTTCTCCGACAAGCATGTCCCCCGGATTAAACATATCCCTAAATACCGGAGGCATGGTTCTGTAAGTTCCTGGCAGGTATCCTGCAATATTATATGTTATAGAATATATATATTGATTCGGTTCAAAATAGAACTGGATTTTATTTCCCGTTATACGGAACATTTTAAAAATCCCCTCTACAGAATCATTTATTACAGTTGCGCCTGCCGGTATATTATCAGTAAGTATTAGATACCTGTCTCCTGTATAATCGTATACTCCTAACTGCACTTTTGCTATCTGGCCGTATTCGAGTTCCCCAATTTCCATTGTACTATCACCAATTTCAAGGCCGTTATAAATTATATTCTGATGAATAAACTGCTTATTATCAATATCCGGTTCCCTCAAAGAATCATCAATATTAAAATCTCTGCTAAATCCTGTTAATGCTGCAGAATAGACATATTCACCAATACCGTTTATCTTAAACTCTACCTTATTTTCCGAATCAATTATAAATTCATCAGGTACTTCTATCAGAGCCCTTCCCAGGCCGCCTTCTGCCTGAATTGTTTCTATCAATTTATTATTTACATATATATCAAGTATATAATCATTCATCTGCGGTATTACTGTATTATAATAATTTGTTAGTGCATTAATAACAGGGCCTTTAGCCTTCGCCGGATTAAATCCATATGAAGTTTTACTTCCTAATAAATAATTTACAGCACCGGGTATGAAATCTGAATCCGGAGCTAATGCTTCATATGCAAGAAGAACAATAGCTGTTGTTTCTACCGAATTTCTTTCCCAGATAATATTTTCATTACCATTCCAGTAAACGCCTCCCTCCGAATTAACTATTGCTTTTGTATTTAAAATATTGATTAGCTCAACTCCCATTTCATTTCTATCAAGAGAAAAAAGGCAGAGGGCTGTATATGCCAGTGCAGTTTCGCTTATTTCATTACGTTTTCTGTACAGCCGGTTAATAAAAGTATAGTCTGCGTCTCCTGTTTTTGATAATGCATGCAGTATCATAGCTCTTAGGCCGTAATTTTCCTGATCTGCCACTGAATACTCGTTTAAAAGATAAGTTTTTGCGGATTCCATTATAGTTGAGTCTACAAATATTCCAGCATCACGTGAAACTGCAAGGGACCAGTAAGCAAGGCATGTGATTTCTGTCGTATTTGCATAAGAGCCAAAATCCCAGCTGCCATTATATTGCTGTGTAGCTGATAATTGAGATATTAACCCTTGAGCGTTTTTTCCTGCTTTTACAAGATAAGCTGTCTGAATATCTGCATTCTCGAGATAGGTTATTAACGATGCAAAAGCAAGAAGTTCAGAAGGCACTTCTCCTGGCGAGTATAGAAAGAAATTATCACTTAAATATTTATTCTGCTCTATATTATTAAATACAATATCTATTAATTCCTGATTAATTGAGCCTCCTATATTTATATTCAAATGAATATTTTCATAATATTTATCTTCCGGGAGTTCCATAAAGAGAGTTTTATCCGCATCCGATGTTCCTGATTCCAGGTCTGAAAACACAAGGCCCCAGGGCATTACAGGAATATCAACTATCAAACTATCTATAAATTCAATATCACTGTTTAAAGCTCTAATATCATTTATCTCAGCTGTATCAAGCGCTTTAATATCTAAAGTAACTTCTATATTTGTTCCCTCAGTTACATTATATGGAGGAAATACTACAGTATATGCGCTGCTGCTGTTTATATTTATTTCTTCTGTAAATTCTATAGAAACTCCATTCTGAGATATAGTAAGAAATGCAGAAACCGGGCCTGAATATTCTGTTATGTTATGTATCTCTCCTTGAAACCTGACCTGATCCCCTTCCTGCAAAACTTCGGGTGTTTTGATGTTTACAAAAAAATCTTTTCTGATAATTATTTTAGAAAACTCTTCACCTACAAGAGTCTCTGCAGTACAGCCTTTTACTATTATTCTATACTCCGTAGTAGTTTCCGGAAGCTCTATCCCGAGGCTGCCCTGCCCTGTAACATCCGTTACAGTTAAAATGCCCCAGTAACCTTTTTCATCTGTATCTTCACGCCTGCTCTCTCGTTCCACAACAGAAGGCATATCATCAGGCATATCCCCGGCACCGGTTGTTGTTTCTGCAGGTTCCATTTGAGGCGGCGGTGCTTCTTCTTTGAAATACGACTCCTCTTCTACGGATTCGAGATAACCATATAAATCTTCATCTGCATACATACTCATATCCGGCTGTTCCATACGATCCCTCTCATAATCTGTAAGCCTTTCATTCTCAGCTATCAGTGCTAGATCCAATAGCTTTGTAACAGGTGAATATGAAAAAGTGCAGCTTGTTTCCATTCTCATTTCTGTCTGTCTTAAATCTCCTTTAGTAAAAAATTTTACAATATTTCCGGCTGGATCTGTATAATTTGCAAACACAGCTTCATTTACTAAAGCAACTGAAAGTTCAGTTTCTACCGGATTACCGAGATGGTCTTTGACTTCTATATTTACTACAGCTGTTTCACCCGGCTCATACACTTCTTTATCCGTCAATATTTTTATAAACAATTCTCTCTCTACAGTAATTGGAATAGTTCCTGTTCTAAGTTTATTTCCATCCATTATTGCTACATTAAACGTAAAATTGGGAAAATGCTCATGTTCTACTGTAAAGTCCACAGGATTTAATCCTTTAAATATTTCTCTAATCTCATAATGAATAACGCCTTCTCCTTCGTATGTGATTAATGCCGTTCTTTTTTCTCCAAGCCTTGAATGTATTTCTACAAGCCCGTTTTCACCAACTTTATAATGGCTGTTATCTGCAAAAATCCTTAATCTAATACTATCATCATCTCCGGATACCTCAGAAAAACTTTCCGCAGTTACAATATTTCCGAATCTGTCTATACCTTTAATTCTGTAAACATACTGCCCGCCTTCTTCCGGTACAAATGTAAATCGAGCAACACCATTTTCGTCTGTCTGTATCAATACTGATTCTACATATTTCTCCGCCCATGTATTTGTTTCTGAAGTTATCCACGGCACATTATCAATAATAGGATCTAAAGAACTGACTTCACGCCTTAATATTGTTAATTCAAGTTCTTTTGATACTGGTTCTCCGGAAGCATTCTTTGCAGATACAACTAATTCTACAGATTCTCCGGTCAGAACAACCGGCCGCAAAGCGGTAATATTCACATGAAAACCAAAATTTGCTAGATATGCATCGCGCCTTACAGAAACATTTTCTCCAAGTATAATTCCAAAAAACTCCAATGATATTCCAGGTGAAAACTGGATTGTATCAAACTGAAAAGAGAACTCTCCATTTTCATCTGTCTCTCCCTTTAGTTCGCGTCCGTCCGGTAATGTGTATGATATTTCTGTATTTATTACAGGTTCGCCAAAATAATATTCTGCTTTAAATAAACCTTCTAATACTTCCCCCCTGAAATAAACAGTCCTGTCAAATTCAAGTTCCAATTTAATTTTTTCTAATTTATATTGCTCAACTAAAAACTTACCTGTAAACACTTCCCCAGCATCATCATTCGTCAACAAAATATTATAATAACCTTCCTGAGCATTTTCACCAAGCGTTATTGAATTTTCAAAAGTTCCAAAATTTGAAAAGAATATTTCTTCTTTAAAAATAATCCTGCCGTTTACATCCGAAACAGTACAATCCATAGTTTTTCCTTCTGCTACAGCATAACTACCATCTACAACATCACGGATAATACCTCTGAAATTCACCGTATGCCCGGGCCTGTAAACAGGCCTGTCCGTATAAATATATCCTTTAGGTGCAAGTCCCTGACTGTATCCGAGGCCATATACATCAAGAACATTAGAAGCAATATTTTGGTCATTTTTCACAAATACACAAATATTATTCATGTTCTGAATATCTTCAAAATCTTCGAGCATAACTCCGTCACTACCAGTCCTTCCTTCTATTAATATTCTGTTTCCGTCTGTAATAATTATATCTGCATTTGGAACCGGCTGATTATTCAGCATGTTCTGAACAAAAACAAGTATCTCTTCTCTGGAAGATTTAAAAACCATATCAATATCTGAACAGATTATTAAAGTAGTTGCTTCTAATTGTTCTTCCTGTATATTAACAGCATAAACACCGGGCCCGTTAAAAGGTATTTCTATCTGCTGTTCTATTGGCAAATAATCCATATATCCGTTAATTTCAACTTCCCACATTATGTCAGGAGCAATTAAAGCAAGATCAAGGTCCTCAACGCCTCTTATTGTATGAAACTTATGGAAGTAATCTTCCATATTTAATTTATACGCGCTTAATATTACTGAGCTTACATTACGTAATTGCAGAGTAACTACTGCATTTTCATTGGTTCTATATATCCGCTCTGTCCGAACAAGCATTTCTTTACCGGTCATCTGGTTTACTTTTTCTATTGCAGTGTAATAGTAACTTCCCCATGTTACTTTATTATATGCTTCTAATGCTGAGTTTAAATCCATTAATTCGTTTTCATATATTTCACCTATTCTGTACTGGGCAAGTGATGACTCTTCTGTGTTGGGGTATTTTGATATCAATCTTTTAAAACCTGCTATAGCCCTCTGAAAATAGGTTTTTGAATCGGAGATATTTCCAGCTTCCTTTTCCTCTAAAGCTGTTTGATAATCAATCTGCGCAAATGTAAATAAAATCTGTCTCGATCGTTCATCTAGTGGATGTTTATCCAAAAAATCATTCCAGACAGTTCGTACATTATTGTATTCCTGTGCTTCAAGATATTCTATTCCAATTTGAAATTCCGAATTGACAATTCCATGCTGAGCATTTGTCCAGTCCGGGCCATCAGGAAACTTTATAGTGTATTCTGAAAACTCTTCTATCGCCTGTTCATATTCATCCTGTAAATAATACAATTCTCCTATTAAATACAGGGCTTTTTTCTCGAGCTCATTATACTGCTCTGCGGGAGTTTTAGTAATACCAATCTCATTTCTGAAAACAATATCTACTTCCGTTTCATTTATTAAAACATCAAAATTGTTCTTTATTATAAAACTCCGGGCTGCCTCAATTGTTTCATCCGTCCTGTTGTACAGCTTTAATGCCTGTATCGCGTTCCACGCAAGGGTTACAGAAATGGGATCATCAGGATAAACACTCAAAAATTCATCTGTAGCTTTTAAGCCTGCCTCTAATTCATCTGCGGAACCGGGGTATGGAAAAGTATATGAATAAGGTATTCTACGTTTTGTTAACTGCATCCACTTTTCAATTTCTATGGATTCGTAAAGATCACCTTTAAGCATATCTGCTTGATTTATTGAAATAATAACCTGATTATTTGACTGGATGTTTTCCAATAAAACTATTAAATTCTCCTGTTCTTTTCTTGCCTCTTTAAAGTTATATGTTTTTATATAAGATTCTGCCAATCTGTATCTTGCTTCTGCTATATGATATCCTGCATATTCAATCTGCCTTACCGATGTTACAGATGTATTATAAAACGGATCATATTCCGACAGGTACAATTTATACTCATTTACAACATCATAATATCTGCCGGCTTTTTCCTGCATTCTTGCCATATTAAAACGAATCTGTTCCTTTAGTTCGGAACTTATTTCCATTTGATAAGCTTTTGCATAAAAATTATATGCCTGCAGATAATCGGGTTTTGGCAGCTCGAGTTCTTCCGGTTCAGGTTCGTATGATAATTTTTGAGCAAAATCTATATATACATATGCAATATTTTCCTTTCGCACCGATGAAAGCAGCCTCGCAGCTTCTTCTTCATATATTCTTTCAGCAGATTCAAAATCCTTTTTCTCTAAATATATATCAGCAGCAAGAAATTTAATTTTAGGAAGCCAAATATTTTCACCGCCTCTTTGGATCTCAGATAAGCATATATTTAAAGCGCCATCTATGTCCGGGGTATTTGAAAGTGAGAGTGCTTTTAGCCAATTACCGTAATCACGCATATTTAATGAAATCGGGCCAGCTTCAAGTACTCCATATGCTTCTATATATTTTTCTTCCTGCATATAGGCTTCTGCCCGTTTTATAACATCAGACTCAATAATATTTGAAAAATAATTCTGTTCCATTCTGCCTTCTGCAAATACATTTAAAATGCTTAAAGTCATAAAAAAAAGTAAAAACAATATTTTTATACTGTTTTTTAAAAAAATTGATTTGCCTGTATTCATGAGTTTCCTCCGGATTTCTATCGTTTAACTTATTATAGAATCATTATGTAGTTTTGTTGTATAAAAATGTAAAATATTTGTAAAATAAATGTAAAATAAGGCATAAAATGTGAAGAGAAGATTTTCAATTGTATTCTTTTTAATCCTTTCTTATAATCTGTGTCTAAAAAATAATTAATCTTATAGTTTTCATGCCTTAGATCTTTGACGCAGATTAATTAAGGCTGTTCCTCAACCCGTATAAGAATTAATAGGTACAAATAGTTTTTTAGACACAGATCTTTTGCTATTTAATTTTAATTTTTTTTTAGGAAATATTGGTTCTTAAATTGGATTAGCAAGGATTTTTTTATATTTATTTAACCTTATAATTTATTTACTTATTGACAGATGCAGGTAAAATAATATATATTGAAGTATATATTATATAGGAGATAACAATGAATACTGCAAAAATCTTCCAGAATGGTCAAAGCCAGGCTGTTCGTTTACCTAAAGAATATCGTTTTAACAGCAAGGACGTATTTATAAAAAAAGTGGACAATATCGTATTGCTAATTCCGAAAGACAAAATCTGGACAACTTTCAGAAACAGTCTCGATAAATTCACAGATGATTTTATGACAGAGCGGGATCAAGGAGAATATGAAACAAGAGAAAACTTCTGATGAAATATCTAATTGATACAAATATCTGTATCTACATTATAAAGAAAAAATACTCTTTTTTATTAGAAAAAATAGAAAAAACAGGTCTTGAACAAATTGGAATATCATCAATCACACTGGCAGAAATGGAATATGGAATCGAAAAAAGTGCAAATACTGAACAAAACAGAATGGCATTAATTGAATTCTTATTACCATTTGAAATAATTGATTTCGACAGAATCGATTCTTTTATATATGGAACGATTAGAAATAATCTTAAGAAAAAAGGAACTCCTATAGGTCCCATGGATATGTTACTGGCATCTCAAGCTATAAATAGAAATTTAATTTTTGTTACTAATAATGAAAAGGAATTTTCAAGAGTAGAGAAATTAAAGATAGAAAATTGGAGCAAGAATATTAGTACTTAAAAAAATGGTTACAGCGGAACAGTAGATATTTCTCACTGGATTTTAGGAGATCTTAAAGCAATTAAGTTAGCTTATATTCACCTTTTGTGAAGACAATCCTCTAAAGAGTTATTCTACTGCTCCTGCATTTTTTAGTAATTCTACTGTATCTGTGTACCCACTTTCAACAGCATAATTCAAAGCTGTTTTGCCATTATCATCGTGCAAATTAACATCTGCTCCTGTAGATATAAGCAATTCCACTATTTCAGTTTGGCCTGTAACAGCAGCATATATCAAGATTGTTATACCGTAATCATATTGCAAATTGATGTCTGTTCCGGCAGATATAAGAAATTCCACTATTTCAGGGTGATCCCAACGTGCAGCATGCATCAAAGCAGTATTTCCATAATAATTTTGCGAATTAACATCTGCTCCCGCTTCAAGCAACCTTGCCACTATTGCCAAATCGCCATTATAGGCAGCCTCAATAAACTCATCATTCAAATCAGCCCAGACTGCTATACATATTACCACTAGAGAAATCATTACAATTATTGTTTTTTTCATGCTTTTCTCCATATAAGTTTAGATATTTAAATTATAACATATGGTAATACTTTAGCTGTTAAATAATTGTAAAATTTAAAAAAAGATGCCTGGATAACCAGATATAGTAAAATATTGCTTAACTATTTGTTATACTGCCGGATTTACTATCTACTCTCATTTCCTGCATTAACAACTTTATACCGTGTAATCATCCAGAAATTTTCCTTCTTTTCCAGATAATATGTATACCTCTTTAATTCTATATAATCCCGAAACTCAAAATATACCATTACTTCGACCTCTGCGTTGGTTTCATTATACGTCGTTCTATTAATTACAAACCTATCCGGAACATATAAGATCTGTTCATCTCCTGCCTGGTCATCCAGAGAAAATTGATCTTTTAATAGATTGGGATATTCAATTTCACGCATGATCATCCGGTTTTCTTCTGTAGCATTTAAATATCTTGTATTCCAGTTTTCATTATCTAAAATAAAACTTTCTATATCTAGATATAATAAAAACATAGGCCAATTCTGCTGCTGTAAAGCTTCTATTGTCTTTGAAACAACCTGATCCGGAGGCATAGCAAGTCTCTGAACTATTTCATCCAATCCAGCCTCCTGCATATCTTCGGCTTCCGGGAATGATCCACTTGGCCAGATATATAACTGCAGGCTGTTTGAACTCAAATATTCCGAATATGAATCCGTTAAAAGATTCGGATAAAACCTTACATAAACAGGAAATCTGCCCGATTTGTCTAATTCTATATATTTAGAAAGATTAACAATAAATCCGTATTCTTCTCCGGGATTTAAAATTAATTCTTTAAAATAAACAATATTAAAATTATTTCTATTAATTTCCAGGATATCTGCTGTATTAAATTCTATTCCCTGTTGAGTATGAGCAATAAAATCTATATTATATATTTTTTCATCGGCAACTTTAAAATAAAATCGTTCCAGCGACTTATTCATTATCTTAATTTCCACCTGAATTTCATCTACAGTATTAAGATAATAGATCTTCTGATTATAGAATCTAATATTAACTTCAATATTATCCTGATTTGAAAGCCCCGTAAAAACAGGTATTGTTAGAAATAAAAGGAATAAGCAAATTCGTATAAGCTTTAATCCTTTAAATATTTTATAATTCTTCTTTTCTCTTATATTTTTCATATAAATATTTACACTCTTATAAATTTTAATATTGCCTACATTACAATTATACATTATTATTTTCGGAAAATATTATGGTAACATTATTTATTAATAAATTCTTTTCTTTACTAAAAAACTATAAGCCTCATAAAGAAATTATATCTGCTGTAACGAATAACTCTTTTCCAATTGAAATTTCAGGTATTCAGCAGGGTTTAAGCTCATTTATTATCGATTCTATATATAAGATAACAAGCGGTACATCATTAATAGTTGTACCATCGGAAAAAGAAGCGGAAAATCTATATCAGGACCTGAAATTATTTTCAGATAATGCGGTTCTTTTATTTCCCGGCTGGAATACTATTCCCTATTCAAATGTTTCTCCTTCAAGTTCTATTTTTGCAAAACGCGCGGAAGTACTTATAAATCTTCTTTTAAACAGGCATTCCATAATTATCTGTTCAATAAAATCTTTTTTATATCCTGTACCGGAACCAAACTATCTTCAGAATAAGATACAAAAAATTAAGAACAGCACTGAATTAGATGTGATGAGGCTGATAGAAATATTAACAGAATTCGGATATTTGCGTGTCCCAAGAGTAACTGTAAAAGGTGAATTTGCCATTAGAGGTGATGTTATTGATATCTTTATTCCAGGTATCGATCCGGATAATACAGATGATAATGCTGTACGAATAGTAACATCCTTTGATGAAATTGAAGAAATCAAAATCTTTAATCCGCAAACCCAGAGTTCTGTAAGAAATTGTGAAGAAATTTTTCTTTTTCCTTTAAAAGAAGTAACTTTATCCGAACAATTATTAGATCTTATTAAGAAAACTCTGCTAAAGAATAATTCCGTTAAAGAAGATATAGATAAGAAAATTGATATATTAAGAGATTATCCGGATAAAAACAGTATTGAACTGTACTTTCCATTATGTTTTAAAACCAAACATTCTTTACTTGATTATTTAAATGAAGATTCAAATCTTTTTTTAATTGATGATAAAAGACTATTAGCGAATTCAGATACTATCCTTAAGGAATACCTTGATCTTTACAGAGGAGCATTAACCTCAGATTCCGCAATACCCAGGCCAAAAGATATTTTGCTTGACTATACTTCGTTAACAGGCTCTTTTGGAAAACAGATTATTTTTTCAGGAATAAAGAGCAAAGCTCATATTGATTTTAAAAGTACCCCGCCACGCTCCTTTTTTGGAAATCTAAAGTATTTTTCAGAAGAATTAAAGAACCTTTTAGAACTAAATTATAATATTTTTATTTTTGCCGTATATCCTTATCAGGAACAGAGAATAAAAGACATGCTGAAAGAAGAAGATATTACTGTTCTTCCGCTAAGTATTTCACAGGGTTTTATAATTCCGGAACTAAAGATTATAGTAATTCAGGAAAATGAAATCTTCGGCAGAAAAAAACGTATTCCCCGTTCAATTGCCACTGCAAAAACAGAGGAAATTGAATCATTTATAGATTTAAATCCCGGCGATCATATAGTTCATATAAATTATGGAATCGGGCTTTTTGCTGGAATAAAACGTATACTTGCTGCTGGAAATGAAAGGGATTATATTCAGCTTGAATATGCGGAAAAAGAAACACTTTTTATACCTATAGAACAGGTGAACTTAATTCAAAAATATATTTCCCAGGACAAAAGGCATATTAAACTGGATCGGATTGGCGGTAAAAGCTGGGAAAATCGAAAAAACAAGGTTAAAAAATCTGTAGAAAAATTAGCAGGCCTTTTAGTTAAAATATATTCTGAAAGGATGAAAATCCAGGGCTATGCATTCCCTAAAGACACAGACTGGCAGCTTGAGTTTGAAGCAGGTTTTCCATATCAGGAAACAGAAGATCAGTTAAAATGCATAGAAGAAGTAAAAAAGGATATGGAAAAACCATACCCAATGGATAGACTAATTTGCGGGGATGTTGGTTATGGTAAAACTGAAATAGCACTCAGGGGAAGCTTTAAAGCGGTTATGGACGGTAAACAGGTTGCGATGCTCGCACCTACTACCATCCTTGTAGAACAGCATTTTGAAAACTTTACAGAAAGATTTAAAAACTTCCCTGTACAAGTAGCGATGCTGTCCAGATTCAGATCTAAACAAGAACAGAAAAAAATAGTAGAAAAAATAGCATCAAATAAAGTAGATATTGTCATAGGTACGCACAGGCTAATCCAAAAAGATGTGATTTTTAAAAACCTTGGATTAATGATTGTAGACGAAGAACAACGTTTTGGGGTAAAGGATAAAGAAAAGCTAAAACAACTTAAAATTTCTGTAGATTGTCTTACTCTTTCTGCCACTCCAATACCAAGAACTCTGCATATGTCTTTAATGAAGATCCGTGATATGTCACTTCTTAACACACCTCCACATAACAGGCAGCCAATAGAAACAATTATAAATGAGTTTGATTCAGAAATCGTGAGTAAAGCAATACGTGCTGAAGCAAAGAGGAATGGACAGATTTATTATCTTCACAATAGAGTTCAAACAATTCCGGAAGTAAAATCATATCTGGAAAAAATGCTTCCCGAAATATCAGTAAGATACGCGCATGGCCAGATGCACAGTAATGAACTGGAAGATATTATGCACAGTTTCATTAAAAATGAATTTCATGTACTGTTATCTACAACAATTATAGAGAATGGCCTTGATATTCCAAATGTTAATACAATTATTATAGACAGGGCGGATATGTTCGGCATTTCCCAGTTATACCAGCTTAAAGGAAGGGTTGGCAGATCCGATGTGCCTGCTTATGCTTATCTTCTTTATCCGGAAACAAGATCATTATCTGAACTTGCAATGAAACGCCTCAGAATTATTTCAGATTTTACAGAACTTGGCTCCGGATTTAAAATTGCATTAAAAGACCTGGAAATAAGAGGTGCCGGTAATATACTCGGAAGAGAACAGAGCGGTGACATACTCGCGGTTGGATATGATATGTATATAAGGCTGCTTGATGAAGCAGTAAAAGAATTAAAAGAGGAAAAGGAGGAACTTGCTCCGGATGTATACCTTGAGCTGGTTTATTCAGGATATATTCCAGACTCTTATATAAAAGATCCCATGATAAAAATGGAAGTTTATAAACAAATAGCTTCCATTACAACAGATGACGATCATGATGAAGTATATTTTAAATTAAAAGACAGATTTGGCCATGTCCCGGATGAAGTAATGAGTATACTTTCTATTTCCGAAATCAGAATAATTTGCAAGAAATTATATATAAACTCGCTAAGAGAACAGAATGGTATTGTAACTGTAGAATTTTTAAAAGTATCTAAAATCTCAACAGATAAAATACTCAGGCTTTTAACAGAAAGCGGAGGCAGGGTTTTCCTAAACAGTAAACAGCCGAATTGCCTGTTTTTAAAGACAGGAAAAATTGAGCTCAAAGAAAAATCAGAATTTATAAAAGAACAATTAACAAGACTTGTTTAGACAGCTTAATATTACCTTACATTTAAAAAAATACCGGCTTTACAGGAATAAATTTGAACTTTTCCTGTAAATTGTTTGTCAATAATAATTTTATTTCTTTTTTATCTTCATTTAAACATGTGTATAAGCTTTTATTGCCATCATAGAAGCTTGTATTTTTAATTTTCACAGAAATTCCATCATCAGATAATGATACTTCATCCGGTCGGAAGTACATTTTATAGTTACCATCTTGTAAAACTGCTTTCAAAGAGTATTTATCAATACTATTATTTTTTACTTCCACCTCGAGCATGTTTATGCCTAACCGTGATGTTAATTCCGCAACCAGAGAAGATACAGGCTCATTATAAACCTTCCATGTTTCACCAAGCTGTATCAATTCTCCATTATCCAGCACAAGTATATAATCACTTAATGCTATCGCTAATTCAGGATCATTTAAACTAATAATAGTAGTTTTATTAAAGTTGATAACTAGCTTTTTTAGAAATAACACTATTTTATTGCTGATATTTTTATCAAGCTTACTTAACGGCTCATCCATTAATAAAAGATCAAAATCATGTATTTTTTCCCTTCCTATTGATACAAGCTGCTTTATTCCCTCCGGAAGTTCGTTCACATATTTTTCCAGATATTTTGAATCAATATTAAATTCCTGAGCTATTTTTGAAACTTCATTATTAATAAAATCCTTCTTCTTTCTTTTAATTGATAAAGGAAACCCAATATTATTATGTGCATTAAGATTTTCAAATAATGCATAATTCTCAAATACAAAACCTATGCCCCTGTCTTTTATATTAAGCTCATCCATCCTTTTAATACCGTTAAATATTCTTCCTGAATTTTTTTCAATTAAGCCTGCAATACATTTTAATAAAGTTGTTTTACCGGAACCTGAAGAACCTAAAATACTAAGAATTTTACAACGGGGAATTTTAAAGCTTATATTATTTAAATTGAACTCTCCGATACTGCATGAAAGGTTATCAACTGCAAAAACCTGATCATCTCTATTTGTAAATCCGATATTTGATTTTTGAAATTCTTTTTTCTGCAAACTAATAAAATTCACCATATCCGAATATAAGATTCTAATTGCGCTGCCGATCTTAAATGCTTTAAGCTTTCCGTCCCTTACAAGTATATGCACCATCTGTGTAGATATATTCAAAAATTTACTTACATCCTTGATTGTTAATGAACGGTCATCAAAACTCAATATAAATGCTCCATTTCTCTAATCCTGTACTTCTATACCGATTCGTGAATCCGTATATTTATCGAAGACATAGTATTTTCTAAAAGTTAACCACAAAAATTGATTTTCTTTTATTTTCATATTTATTGGTATCTGAACAAAAAATATTTCTGAGTTAATATCAGGATTATTATACATTGCATTAAGCTCAATTTGTAATATCGTGTTAGGCTTTGTGATAGCGTGATAAACATTTATTACCCTGCCCTCTATTGATTTTGCAATAAATTTATCACTTACATAAAAATCATCCGGACGGATACCAATATACGTGTCTATCAGATTATCCGCAACAAGATCTCCATCAAGAAAATTAATAGCTGGTGTTTCTGAATGCAGATTCAGGAAACTGGCAATAAATTTATTTTTTGGATAGTCATACAATTCTGTAAGAGATCCTGTTTGAACAATATCACCGTTTTTATTCATAACAACGATCAAATCTGCAAAAAATGCAGTTTCCATCTGGTCATGCGTTACATAAACAGTTGTAATATTAAAATGCTTTAACAGCTGTTTTAATTTTGTTCTATAATCATATCTTGTCTGCTGGTCCAGATTGGAAAAAGGTTCATCTAATAGAAAAATATCAGGATCTCTTGTAATGCACCTGGCTATTGCAACTTTTTGTTTTTCACCTCCGGATAAATTAGGAGGTTTTCTGCTTAAAAGGTGTTTCATATCCACACCCATAAGTTTACTTGTTCTTTCATATTTTTCTTTTGCATCTTCAGCCAGTTCGACTGATTTTTTCCTAAAAAAGTAATATGACATTATATTTGTTTCAACAGTATGGTTTGGATATAATGCAAAGTTCTGGAAAACCATGCCGATATTCCGCTCTCCTGCCGGGACATTATTCTTATTCACACCATCATACAGAACTTGTCCCGAATCGGGGGCTGATAATCCGGAAATAATATTAAGAATAGTAGTTTTACCACAGCCTGTAGGTCCCAGAATTACAACTATTTTAGAGTCTGGTATTGTTAAATCTAAATTACTAATTACTTTATTTCCGGTAACAGTGATTTCATCTTTATATGTTTTTGAAATGTTCCTTAATTGGATTGTTGCCATATCAACTTCCTTATAGTAGTATATATAATCTCATACTATCGTATATAACTCTATATAATTATATAGTATAAATCAATAGTTTTTTAAATTAAGTTATTAGTGTTTTTAATATTTGAAATTAACCATATTATATAAGAAATTTTTGACGATAATTAAATTGGTACTTATTTATAATTTTATGATATAATTATTACTATTATTAATTTTTTTTAGGATAATCAAATGAAATCAAGGTATTGGCCAAGAAATACTACAGATACAGAAGTTATTGTTAATATAAATAAAAAAGAAATTCCATGTAAAGCAATCAATTTCTCAAGCGGAGGTGGAGTTCTCCTTGAGGTAATTAATAATAAAAATATTGATTTAAAAAAAAAATATATTTCTAAAAATGTTTCAATCAAAATCGGATCAGACAATAACAGGGTAGACTACACAGGCGAAATCCTTAGAGTTGAAAAAGAT
>SDBV01001515.1_pt1 | contig 35035 bp, 24 predicted proteins | sample 2277081 | NCBI WGS metagenome assembly SDBV01 (sample SAMN10402039, study PRJNA504765) | marine sediment metagenome | isolation source: marine sediment core GS10_PC15, 223 cmbsf | place: Arctic Ocean: Southern Knipovich Ridge | collected 2010 | reverse complement strand
TCATAACACGCTATTATATAGGGCGTTACGTTTATCAGGCAGCAAGATCGAATTTAAAAGAGAAATCGAATTAGATTTGTTGTCAAATATTGAGATTGAAAAAGGAGGTTTTTAGAGGTGCCCATAAATGAGAAAACTTTGGATCTAAAAAGATTTAAGCTGATTGAACTTTCAGATCAGGTATGTGAGCAAGTTTGGAATGAAGTGTCTCAATGGGATCATTTTCAAAAAGACACTCTGGGCAAACAATTAGTCAGGGCAGTTGATTCAATCTCTGCAAATCTTAGTGAAGCTTATGGTAGATACACTTTTCCGGACAGAAAGCGCTTCTTATATTATGCAAGGGGTTCGCTTTGTGAGTCTATTAACTGGATTAATAAAGCTATTGCTAGAAATTTGATTGAAGTAGATCTTGGAGAGGAACTTCTTTCAGAACTCCAGTCAATATCTTATAAGCTAAATTACTATATACGTAGCCTCAACAAATTCCAGCAAAAACCCTCCTAACCCTCCTAACCTTCCTAACAATTCCGAAGGAATTACAACGCGTACGTCAATCCCAGCATTGCACGGAACCTGTAAGACGGATACTGGTTGTACAGGTAGTATTTCTGTGCGGCCATGTTGTTGAACCGGGCCCAGAATGAAAGCAATTTGCTGTAGCGGTATTCGATCCCCAGGTTGGCATCCAATGTAAAAGGAAGGGTTTCCGGATCCACTGCCGGGTTGAAATTTTCATAATAGCGCTGGCCAATGGCGTAAACCCCTGCATTCAACAGGATTTTGTTGCTCATATTGTAACGTGCCTGGAAGGATATATCAAAGGAGGGTTTGTTCCATGCATAGTCCTCTCTCACAAGCGTGTATTTATAGTAGTTACCCTTCAGGAACACTTTCCATGAATCACTGGGCCGGACGGTTAACTCCCCGTGCAGGTTAACCAATGTGATATCGTCGTACACCACGGAAAACTGGTTCATCAGGGTACTGCTGGTATCATTGACGAAAAAGTACTGGTCGTCGATGATGGAATAACTCCCCTTGATGTTCCATGCCACTGCATCTGAGAACCGGCCTTTCAATCCTGCATAAGCGATCAGCTTATGGTTGGTGGGGCGTAGGGCCAGTCCGGGTACCACATAGGGATTCTCCTCAACTGTTTTTCGGTAATTGTTGGATTCCAGATAACCATCCACACCGAAATAGGGAATGATCACCTCCTTTACAATGTTGAACTGAAAGGTGGCTTTCGGATAGAAATAGGGGGTCATGATGCTGTTCACTACCGAAGCAGTTGCATTGAATCCCGCAGTGAATCTCCATTCAGCTGAACTTTTTGCAATACTGGGATTAAGCCAGATCATGGTATGGTTTCCAAACACGGTATCCCAGTCCGGATAATGCCCGTAGAAAGCACTTCCTGCCTCACCGGCAATATCAATGGCTCTCAGCTTCTTATTGAACTCAAAATCGATCTTTGCACCATGTTCCGACTGGTCGAACTGGTGGGTGAAATAGAAATACTCCAGTGAAGCATCGTAGTTGAAATGGAAAGAATCGGCATGCATGGAGTGAAGTCCGATACCGCCAGCAGCTGTGAAGTAAGGGTGCACCACATCCTCTCTTGAAAGCACAGTATCAAGGCCAGGGTCCACCCCGTAATGGACATATGAGTTATAACTGGCGCCTGCCATATAATCCAACACTGCTTTTTTCAGGAACCTGCTTCCGAAAACCTCACCCAGATTCTCGTTGAATCCTGCATCAGCCTTCATATCATTATCCAGTTTCACCTTTCCGTTCATGGAGTGGTGCTTCAGGTTCAATCCAAACGTACCGTTTCTGCTTCTCAGCTGGCTCACGTTCAATTCCGCCAGCGGGGTCAGGTAGTTGCCCATGCCGAGGGTAAGCTGACTTTTGTATAGCTTGTTTAACGGCATCTGCACCATCCTGGCGGCCCTGATGGGTTCCACCCTGAACTGACTGTCGTATTTTTTCTGAAACAGCTGATAAGTAAACTGCGGTGGATCATAATCAATTTTCTCATCCAGGTTGGGCAGTAACTGGATCTTCTCAGCTCCCGATAGTGTTGGAGTGTATGGTTTTACCACCCGCACCTCTTCCTGCTGCGCAAAAATGGTTACCGGGAGAACAAAACCGGCACACAGGATTAAAAGGATGGATAATGCTATTCTGATATCTTTCATTTCAGTCTTTTTCATGAGGTTCATTATTGATCCGGTCCGGATTCCGGGGCAATGTCACTTTCAGCCTGCTGGGTCAGCGCCGCTTTTCTCTGCTTTGCATTGGCTATGATCCCATCATCCGGGATGGTATAGTAGTCGATCAGGCTCTGAAGTGAATTGATGGCTTGGAATTCATCATCTTTGGCAATATAAATATCCGAAAGGGCAAGGAATGCCATTCCCATCCAGTACTGGTGGGAGGTATTCATCTCGATAAAGCCGTACACTTCTTCCTCAGCTTCATCCATTTCGTTGCGATCAAAAAGGATTTCAATCAGCCGGTACTTCGATTCTGCACCTTCAAGGCTGTTCACCTCATAAGCTACCTTCCTGTAAAAATCGTACGCAAAGTCGTCCTCATTCAGCTCCTGGAACGATTTTGCTATGTTAAAATTCGCTTCACGGATTTCCTCCTCCTGCAGCTTGTCCAGCAACAGTACCTGCCTGGAAGCTTCAATGGTATTGGTATATTCTCCCAGCTTAAAATAACACCGCATCAAACCAACCCTGGCATCATTGATGTTGCTCTTTTGCTCTGCCACTTCAATCATGGCCAGGTAGTTAACCGCCGCCCGATGGTAATCCTTCTGCCTGAAGTTGATCTTTGAAGCTGCCTCCAGAGCGGGAACAGAGAACATATTCCTTGGTTGACCGATGATGTAATCCAGGGAGACCAGTGCCTCCTGGTTCTGTTGCAACTTTAGCTGGCAATCTGCCTTGTAATAGTGGGCATTCAGCAGGAACCTGCCATTTGGAAAAGCATCCAGGTAATCCCTGAATGCACGCACTGTCTCAGCACAATCCCCCCGCGTATAGACAATCTCTGCCGCAGTATAAGAAAGGGAATCCTGTTCCCTCATGGTAATATCCTGTCCAAGCCCGGTAACGAATGCCAGGTATCCCTCCACGTTGTCGTTTCTGACATAAATATTCTTGATACTCATCAGTGCATTATCTGCCTCAGGAGTTCCCGGATAATTGGTGGCCACCTGCTCATAATAGACCAGTGCCCTGTCAAATTCACTCCCGTTATAATAAATCAGGCCAAGCTGGTTAAGCGCCTTGTTTGTGTAGCTTGAATTGGGGTGTTCATTCACGAGCAATTCATAATAAACCTGTGCTTCATCCGGATCACCCAGTATCACAAAACTCCTGCCGATCTCAAACAGGGCATCGTCCACAAAATTGGATTCCGGGTGTTCCCTTGTAAGCTGAGTAAGCACATCCACCTTCCGGGGTATTCTGTCCAGCAGTCCCAGGGTAAATCCCTTCTGAAACAGGGCATAATCTGCATCTGCCTTCCCGGATGCTATGGACAGATCATAATACTCGATGGCTTGCCAATAACTGGTTTTCACGAAATAGCAGTCGGCCATCCGGTTATAGGCATCAGACAACGTAGAGGATTGTTTTCCCTTCTCAAACCGGATGTACCTGCCAAACCAGTTCAGGGACTCATCATACGCCTGGTCATCAAAAAAGATATAACCCATGCTGTAATGACACAGCGCATACTCCTGCTGCTGCCCTGAGCTCGCGTCTTTCATGAATTCATTGTAATAGAGCCTGGCTGTCTTTGAGTCACCGGAACGATAGGCCGCTTCCCCCAACCAGAAATAGGTCCTGGCAGCAATCACCGGATCATGTGCGGCATATTGCTGGGATTTTTCGAATGCATCCACAGCTTCACTGAATCTCAGGTTCTTATAAAGCTCCAAACCCCGGTAGAATGACACTTTCTGGTATGCTTTTTCGATCTTCGCATCTTTTTGTCTGATCTTCTCCAGGGATACCATGGCCATGCTGTAGTTGCGTGTACCCAGGTAGGCCATAACCAGGTAATTGTATGCCTCATCCGTATTGTCCGCCGCAGGATAGAACCTGATATAATCCTCAAAGGCCCTGATGGCCTCGTTGAAAGGGTTGTATGAGAGTTCATAGGTCACCTTGGCATAATTGAACTGTGCATCCTGTTGGATCCGGGGATCAAATTCCATTTTCGCTGCCTGGGAAAATGCTATTCGCGCCTTATTCTTGTCCCCCAGATGGAGGTAACAATCTGCCAGGTGATACAATGCACTCTGGGCAATCTCAGACTTCCTGTAGCTTATCTGCTCAAATAGTTTCCTGGCATTCTCATATTCCTCATTCATATAATATGCAAACGCCAACTGGTAACGGTCATGGATGGTATAGGCTTTTGTATTTGACTGGTAGGTTTCAAGGTATGGTATGGACTGCCTGTAATCAGCCAGCATGAAATAAGATTCTCCCACAATCTTGGACATTTCGCCCAGCCGCCTCTCAGAAATTGAATCCATCAAAGGCGGAGCAAATTCAATGACCTCATCATACTTTTTCTGCATGTACAGGATCTGTGAGATATAATAGGGAGCAATGCCTGAAAAAAGAGGATCGCTGTAAATCTCCCTGAATCCCATCAGGGCAGTCTCATAATTTCCGTCGGTGTAATGGATGTGGGAATAATAATAGGTGGCAGGAGAGGTATACGGTGACTCCACTTCAAGGATTTCATAAAAATTGACCCTGGCACCTTCAAAATCATTTCGTTTGTAATAGGAATACCCCTTTTTAAAGTAGTACTCGGAAAGCTCGGCCCTGTCCAGCTTATACCGGTCCACCCTGTTATACCAGGAAATACTTCTGGACCAACTGTTTTTATCATAGAAAAAATCGGCCAGGCGGAATGCGGCTTCATCCACATGCGGACTTTCAGGATACTCTGATATGAAACTATGAACCAGGTACTCAGAGTCATCATTGCGCAATTCAACCGCCGACATGGCTCGATAGAATGACGCTTCTGAACGAATCTCTGAGCGGGATCCCCGGGTTTTTTTCATCAACCTGTCAAACACCTGGCGGGCAGCACCGTATTTTTCCTTTTCAAAAAGTTCGAGCCCCTTCAGGTAATCGTTGTCTCCATATTCATAGACCGCACTTTTCTGACCGGATACAGTGAAGGAAGCAGCGATGATTATAATGGATACAATTGTCTTTCTCGGATGGATCATATGCATTGGATTAACTTAATAAAAGTACGATAATTCCCGGCTGCTCTTTTGGTGTCATTTCTTTTTAATTAACAGACATATGTTAACTTTTAGTATGATTTTAATTCTTAATTTAGCCGGATATTCATGTTGATATGGCGCTGGACAATGTCATTACCCTCGAAAATGCAGTCATCGGTGTAGATGACCACATCGTTCTTACGGATGTAAATCTTGCGGTAGGGAAAAGTGAATTTGTATATATAATAGGAAGGGTGGGCAGCGGAAAGACCAGCCTTATTAAAACCCTGAATGCAGAACTTCCACTTATAGAAGGCACTGGGTTGGTTTCAGGTTTCCAGCTGGAAAAAATCAGGCGCAAAGAGGTTCCCTATCTGAGGAGAAAATTGGGAATTGTGTTCCAGGACTTTAAGTTACTTATCGATCGTACGGTTGACCTCAATCTGGAGTTCACCCTTAAAGCAACAGGCTGGAAAAACAAAGCGGAGATCAAAGACCGTATTGCCGAAGTGCTGGAAAAAGTGGATCTGGGCTACAAAAGCTACAAGATGCCTCACCAGCTTTCCGGTGGAGAACAGCAACGTGTAGTGATTGCCCGGGCGCTTCTGAATGATCCTGAGGTCATACTTGCCGATGAACCTACCGGAAACCTGGATCCGGCCACATCCAATGATATCATGAAAATTCTATGGGAGATCTCTGAAAACGGCCGTGCTGTAATGATGGCCACCCACAATTACAACCTGATCAAAAGATTTTCATCCAGAACCCTTAAGTGTGAAGGAGGGAAACTTACGGGCGCAAACCTGAGTGAGGCAGATTTCGACAGGTTGATCCAGAATGAATAGCAGGTTCCATGGAACTGAAAGCATATACCCTGGAGGAACTGGGATCCAGTCTGACATTCGTATCTTCCGGAAATTCCGGAGTAGTACCCATCAGTCCCCTCCGTCTCGCCTCGTACCTGAATAATCCAAGGGCTGAGAAAACCGATCACATCCTCTTTGAAATGCGCCATGCAGGCCAACTGGTGGCGTACAGGACACTTCTACCCGACTCCTTTTATGATCGCAGTGGTAGCACACACCGATTTGCCTGGCTCAGTGGAAATTATGTTTCTCCTGCATTCAGAAGACAGGGTATCTCCACCAGGCTGTTACAGCATGCAGAAGCTCAATGGGACGGAAGGTTGATGTACACCAATTATGCGCCCGATTCCAAAGCTGTTTATGACCGGACCGGTCAATTTCCGTTGTTGACCCGCCGGCAGGGTAAACGGTTTTACCTGAGAGCATCCTCAAAAGAGCTGTTGGGCGGGCGAATAGGCTTCGGCAATTTATTACATAAGGGAGACAACCTGGTGAACCGGCTCCGGGAGGATAAACTTCAAAAAAATCAATTTCCGGAGGATACAGACTGCACCATTGACAAAATCACGATACTGGATAATTCTCTGAGGTCGCTTGTTGAAAAAGAACAGCAAAAATCACTGTTCAGAAGGGATGTTGATGTTTTCAGGTGGATTCTTGAATATCCCTGGGTAACAACCGACCAGGTGGATCCCATTGGTTATCATTTTTCATATGAGGCCAAAAAATTCGAAAACCTCCTGTTGAAGTTCACTTTACCCGGAAACACGGGCATTGGTTTTATGTGGCTGGTGATCCTTAACAACAGGCTATCGGTTCCATACACCTTTACCGAACACAATGCTATCTTTCCTTATATGGCAGAAGTCATCCTCCAAACCATGGTCTCCTCCGGTTGTGCATATTCCACCATACGCCATCCCATGTTAATGGAACAACTCATGCGTCACAGGAAATGGTTCCTCTCCATCCGGAACATGCCTCAGCTGGTCTTTGCTCATAAAAACATGGCTGAACTGGTTCCGGATAATCTTGAAATCCAGGATGGAGACGGGGATGTAGTATTTACCGGATAATCAGTAACGAAGTCTGTTTCTACCCAAAGGAACTTTAAAGAAGTAATAGAAATACTCGGCCTTAAGCACATCCTTTGCATCCAACTCCAGACCTTCCATGGGAATTCTTTGAATGAACCCGGGTTTTCGGGTCTTTTTCAATCCAGCGGTCCCTAACAAAGCACCTGCAATTTGTTCATTAAGAAGCGTGTCGATCACCGATTCAGAGACTCCGTGACTGGTGAATGGGAATGAAAAATAACGGTATTTTATTCCAAATCTTTGTTGAATGTCCTCCACGCTGTGACGAACCTCAGAGATCATTTCATTCTGATCAAGGGATGTAAAATCGGCATGATCAGCTGAGTGTCCGCCAATCTCAAATCCCCAGTCAACCAGCTCTTTCACCTGTCCTGATTCCATATAGACCGGCAAATCTTTCATGTATTGTTCAAAATCCACCTCCACCGCCGGAGCCAGGGCATCCAGCAAAGGTTGCTGCTTATAAGTGACCAGATGGAGTGCTTTAACAACCTGCTCTTCCGGAATCACAAGAAATTCTGCAACATTCTCCAGGGCTTTGCAATCGGATCTGATCCTGTCCACCAATATGCTGGCTTTATACCGGTAAAACAGCCCCCTGTTGTCGATGAAATTATTGTTCAGGAAAAACATAGCAGGCACACCCTTTTTCTTCAGGATGGGAGCAATGACCTGATGACATTCAGCAAGCCCGTCATCAAAAGAGAGAACCATCTTTGGTTTGCCTGTTTTTTCATTTGAATCGTCCAGGTATTCAGCAAGACTTATGGGATGAAACAACCTTAGCATTTCCTCGAGGTCGTTTTCGAACTCATACACTTTCCGGTAGCGATACAGGTGTCTTATATGGGGGAGGTGTTTATTTGAAACCACATGGTAAAAAGGGAAAATGGTGGACTGACCCGACAGGCGAACCATACTTTTCAGGTTGATCATGCGGGCAAAGGGTGCCAGGTTTCTTCTATGCTTGTCTGCCATGGGATCGAATCTTGTTCAGAAAAAGGGGCAACCTGTTAAAACTGACTCCCTGATAGATCTCCGGTCTGGCACCAAACCCGGCAAAAAACCGTGCTACCGATGGGATGTTGGATCCCTCAAAATCAAGGACCAGTTCAGATCCTGCATGTTCCCTCACAAAAGCATCAACCAGCTTGAACATACTCCTGTTCTCTTTGCCCTGCTCACTGGAAGCTGAAACCAGGTATATGGCCCTGGATTTGCTGAATCCAAAAAAAGCTGCAGCGCTGATTTCATCTCTATCTCTGGACGCATATACAGCGCCTGAGCTATTCTTTTTAATGGTTTCAAGAAGATGCACCAACCATTTATATTGCTCCTCTGACCTCTTGATCACATCGTTCTCTTTTTTGAAGGCCACCAGTTCCTCGCACGACAGGCCTTTTTCCACATGCTCATTGATCTGGCTGGCTTTTTTGATGTTCCTTCTGGCATTGGTGGAAAAAGAGGCAAATAACCTGTCATAGGATTGTCGCAGATCCAGCACATAGTTGGTTTTGTCATCCACCGTTAACAGCCCTGTCTCCCCCACCAGGTTTTTTGTATTGAAGTTGATACCGGCAAACCGGAAATTCTTCTGCAACAGGGCCAGCATGGATGCGATGATGGTCGGATCGATATATTTTCTGCTGAAAACTCCCAGCTGCTGGGTATAGAAAGGCTGATACAGGTACCTGAGTCCATACTTCTTCTTCCAGACCAGGGGCATGACGAACTGGTAGTCATCCAGCACAAGGGCCGACCAGTTTACAGCCGCAGCATCCAGGTACCAGGAATATGGATAGAGTGTCTCTGCCGTGGATTGTGCAATCAATGCATCCCACCGCCTGGTGTCAATATCCTTCCTGTGTACAAACTCAATCATGTTGTACTCACTTCGTTCGTGTTAATATACTAACCTTCAAGACTCCAGCCTGACTACCGTTATCCCTGCTCCTCCCCGATCCACATGCTCATCCCCGTACTGTTCCACCAGGTCAACCGTATGAAGGTACTCCCGGATCAATTGCCTGAGAATACCGTTGCCCTTTCCGTGCAGTATCCTTAGTTCCCGGGCGTTGACCATGATGGCCTCATCAATGAAGTCGACCACGATCTCCATGGCTTCATCGGCCCTTTTTCCCCGCAGGTCTATATCGGGACGGAATTGCATCCTCCTGGTGCCCACATCCCAGTCTCCCAGATCCACCTTTGTTTGATCCCTGATCCTTAAACGACCCGCTTCCTCAGCCTTTATTTTTTCCAGATTTTCCAGTGTGGTATTTGTCCTGAGCATGCCAAATGCCACCACACAATTTTTCCTTCTAAGCTCCAATACCTCCCCTGGCACATCCTGACCCTTGATACGCACCATATCCCCCACCCTGATCTCGGGATCCTCTTTCTCATCCTTTTTCCGGGAAAAGGTCTTTGTTGATTTTTGCCTGAGATCCGGCCTCCTGGCCTCCAGTTCTGCTCCCCGTTGCCGGATCTCCTTCAACACCTTCTCAACGCGCAGTTCTTCTTTACCCTTCTCTACCTCAATGTTCTCCTTGAAAGTCTCCAGTTCCTTTCTGACCTCCCTGGTTTTTCCCTTCTCCGCATCCACTTCTTTGATCTCCCTGATGGTTTGCTCAATTTTTCGATTGGCGCCCGACAGCATGGCTTCAGCCTTCTCCCTGGCCTCCCTCACAATCACTTTCCTCTGTTTTTCACTTTCCTGGAGTTCACGTTCATAACGTGCCATCAATTCCTCCAGCTTCTTCTCCGATTGTCTGATCTTCTGCCTCTTCCCTTCCCAGTATTTTTTATCACGTACGATCTCCCTCAGGTGTTTATCAAAATCGATATGATCCTGGCCTACCTTTTCTGAGGCTTTTCCCAGCACCTCTTCCGGCAGGCCGATCTTTCTGGCAATTTCAAAAGCGAAGGAACTGCCTGGTTTCCCCACCTGCAGCTGGTAAAGCGGTTGCATCTTCTGGTTGTCAAACAACATGGCCCCATTCACAATCCCTTCTGAAGAGGTAGCATAATGCTTCAGGTTGGTATAATGGGTTGTGATGATCCCGCTGGTGCCCGATTGGTTGAGCTGTTCAAGAATCGACTCGGCAATGGCACCTCCCAGCATGGGCTCTGTACCTGTACCGAACTCATCAATCAATATGAGGGTATCGACAGCTGCATTTTTGATGAAATATTTCATGTTCAACAGGTGGGAGCTGTATGTACTCAGGTCGTTATCAATGGATTGCTCATCCCTAATATCTATGAAGATCCCTGCAAATATTCCAAATACTGATTCTTCCCTGCATGGAACCAGGAGTCCGCACTGCAACATATATTGTAACAACCCGATGGTTTTCAGACAGACAGATTTTCCGCCGGCATTGGGTCCTGATATCAGAAGGATCCGGTTCTGACCCGCCAGGTGAAATGAGAGCGGAACCACCTCTTTCTGTTCTGTTTTGTGGGCCAGGTAAAGCAACGGGTGCTTTGCATCACGCCAGTCAAACACCTGTTCATTTTTCAGCTGGGGACGAAAGGCCCCGATCCTGATGGCAAACAGTGCTTTGGCCCTGAGGAAATCGATGGTGGAAAGGAATTCCTGTGAGGATAAAAGGTCTGGTATATAAGGCCGCAGGTCATCCGTAAATTCAAGAAGAATATGGACGATCTCCCTGCGTTCTGCATACTCCAGTTCCCTGATCTCGTTGTAAAGTTCAACCACCTCGGCCGGTTCAATAAAGACGGTCTTCCCGGTGGCCGATTCATCATGAATGAGACCATTCATTTTTCTCTTGTTCCCTGCCATCACTGGAATTACCGGTCTGTCATTCCGAAAGGTTGGAGCTGCTTCTGCATCCACCCATCCTTCTCTCTGTGCTTTACCAAGGATCTGGTTCAGTTTTTTCGAAACCGCTCCCTGTCTCTCCTGCTGACTCCGTCTGATCTGGTGCAGGGCAGAAGAAGCATGATCGCGGATTTTTCCATGTTTGTTCAGGATCTTCTGGATGCGCTCATGAACAAAAGGAAATACTTTTACCGGTTCACAAAGTTCTTCCAGGGCAGGATACTTCTCCTGGTCATCCGATTTGAAGAAATGCAATATCGCACGGATGGAGTCCAGGCTCTTCACCAGTCCGAAAACCTCCTCTGTCAGCAGGTATGTTCCTTCTACCTCTGCCTTTTTCAGCGCCTCCCTGTTATCAATAAAATGCTGGATGGGAAAATCATCCTCGTGCTCACAGATCATCCTGAATTCCCTAACCAGATTTAGTTCCCGGTCAATGAGCTTATGATCGGGCATGAACTCCATTTGATCCACCAGTTCCTTTCCCGGATCAAACAGGCAATGCGATTTGACCAGCTCACGGATGCGATCAAATCCGATCTTTACTTCAAATTGGTCAGGATATATCAAAACTATTTATATTTTGGATCAGACAGTTACCCATTTACCTGTATCAGCCGATTCAAAGATAGCAGTTAATACCCGGGTATTGTGCAATGCGTCTTCAAGTGTTACCGGAACCTCCGTATCTTCCAGGATCGCTTTTGAGAAAGCATCCCCCTGGATTGTATACTGGTCTGTTACCGGGTAAGCATGGCTGGTGATCTCGTCCAATAAAATACTGCCGCGGTCCTGGGCCACTATACAGGGTCTGTCGTTGGGAGCATTGAAAGGGATCTGCACTTCAAGGTGTCCTTTTGTACCGAAAAAATGCATTCGTTGATAACCCACAAGCTGGGTGCTGACTGAGAATATGGCCTGACCCGATGGGAATTCCATGATTACGCTGGCCAGCCGGTCGGTTTTCATTTCAGGGTCAAATTCAAGGGTGCTTACCAACCGAACAGGCTCCTGTTCAAAAATATACCTGGAAAGGACTACAGGATAACAACCGATATCCCATATACCACCGCCTCCCAGATCAGCAATATTCCTGATGTTGTTGGGATCTACGTTATAATAACTGAACATTCCCTGGATAAGTTGCAACTCTCCAACTTCGCCCCTCCTTACCCTTTCCCGCGTGTCGATCCACTGGGGACTGGATCTTACCATGAAAGCCTCACCGGCCTTCACCCCGCATTGCTCCCTCACGGCAATCATCTGTTCGACCTCCGCCACTTTCAATCCCACAGGCTTCTCACACAGCACATGCTTTCCTGCCTGCATGGCTTTGATGGTCCATTCCATATGAAGGTTGTTGGGAAGGGGATTGTAAATGGCATCCACATCAGGGTCGTCCAGCAACTCCTCATAGGAACCATAAGCTTTTTCTATACCGAGACTGGAAGCTGCCACATTTGCCTTTTCCAGCGACCTTGAAGCAATGGCCGTCACCTTACTAAACTCTCCTTTTTGCATGGCAGGGATAACCTGCTTCAAACCTATTTTTGCGGTACTCAGGATACCCCAGTTAATTTTTTCCATCGATTTCCATTGAATTAGTATCTGTCAAAAATAAAAAAAAGAGTTAGTTTTATATAGTCAACCTTAAAACAGAATTTCAGCAATGGCAAACAGGAAAATAAACATGGGTATGGTAGGCGGAGGCCCCGGATCATTTATTGGCCGCGTTCATTACATGGCAGCCATCCTTGACGGACAGATCAACCTGGTCTGCGGTGCCTTCAGTTCCAATCCTGAGAAATCAAAAATCACCGGTGCAGAATACTTTTTACCACCGGAACGGGTCTACGGCACTTACCAGGAGATGATCACAGAAGAGGCAAAACTTCCGGAAGGTGTCCGGATGGATTTCATATCCATAGTCACGCCCAACCACCTCCATTTCGAACCAGCCAAACTGGCCATGGAAAATGGTTTTCATGTTGTCTGTGACAAACCCCTTACCCTGGATTCGGATGAAGCTGAAGTACTGGTCAGGATCAAGGAAGAAACCGGCGTGCTTTTCTTACTTACCCATACCTATGCAGGTTATCCCATGGTCAAGGAAGCCCGGCAACTGGTCCGGGGTGGAGACCTGGGCAAGATCAGGAAGGTGGTGGTGGATTACCCGCAGGGCTGGCTCAGCGAACCCCTGGAGCAAACCGGCCATGTTCAGGCTTCATGGCGTGGTGATCCTAAAAGATCGGGGAAAACCTGCTGTGTGGGTGATATTGGCACACATGCATTCCACCTTGCTGAATACGTTACCGGATTAAGGGTGAATGAGCTCATGTCCGACCTCAGCACCCTGGTTCCCGACCGGGTTCTGGATGATGATGCCAACATGCTGCTGCATTTCGATGGCGGTGCCCGTGGTGTACTCTATGCCAGCCAGATCTCAGCAGGCGAGGAAAATGCTGTCAAACTCCGGGTATATGGTGAGAAAGGCGGAATCGAATGGAACCAGATGGAACCCAATACACTCATCATTCGATGGCTTCATAAACCCATTGAGACCCGGAGAACAGGAACAGGATTCGTCAGCTCCATCGCCACCTATAACACACGCGTTCCTGCTGGTCACCCCGAAGGATATATCGAAGCATTCGCCAATCTGTACAGAAATGCGGCCACCTGCATACAGCATATTCTGGAAGGAACCGAACCTCCCGAGGAGGCAAAGGACTTTCCTACCATTTATGACGGATTACGCGGAATGAAATTCGTTGACAAAGCGGTGGAAAGTTCCGGAATCAAATCGTGGGTTGAGTTTTAGTATTGAGCCCCGGATATTACATGTAACCTACCAATGAACTAAATGCAATAATTGCGAGTGAGATATGCTTTGATTTTCGATATGGATGGTGTGACCACAGGCCATGACAGGGAGGAATTGCTTGAGGCAGGAGTAACCCGGGTGTTTGATAATTTTATAAATCTCACTGTACAGGAAATAATCTATCTATAAAAATGAATGATCACAGAAAATTACACAGGTATTTAATTCTCGTGCCATGCATGATTATGCTAGCGGCATGTGACAGCAAAAGTCCGGAAACCAACAGTACGGAGAAACTCTACGATTATGATGTTGAAAGCAGGATAGAAGAACTGGGACTGGAACTGCAAGATCCCGGAAAGCCGGTGGCCAATTATGTAAATGCCGTAAGAACCGGAGACCTGGTGTTCATGGCAGGCAAAGGTCCACGAAAACCGGATAATTCATTTGTTACCGGGAAATTAGGAAGTGAAGTCTCACTGGAGCAGGGGTATGAAGCGGCCCGCCTGGTCGCAGTTGAACAATTATCTGCCCTGAAGGCAGAAATTGGTGATCTGAACAAGGTGGTTAGGATTGTCAAAGTGTTGGGTATGGTGAATGCAGATCCCTCCTTTACACAACATTCTCAGGTTGTCAATGGGTTTTCTGACCTGATGGTTGAAGTATTTGGAGAAAGGGGGAAACATGCCCGTGCAGCTGTTGGGATGGGATCACTCCCCATGGATTTTGCATGCGAAATTGAAATGGTGGTCCAGGTTGTGGATTAACCATTCACATAAAAAACTTTTATGAGAATTATAACTGGCTTACGATCCATCGTGGTATTATCCATGATGATATGCCTGTTGTTTTCATGTACATCGGAAGAGAAGACCCCAAAGCATAAGCTGCCAAACATCCTGTTTATACCTGTGGATGACCTTCGGCCGGATCTCGGCTGCTATGGAAACAAAACAATTATAACCCCACACATTGATCGGCTGGCAAAGCAGGGAGTTACTTTTACCAGGGCCTATTGTCAGCAGTCTGTTTGTAACCCTTCACGGGCCAGTTTACTTACCGGTTTGCGTCCCGACTCCATACAGGTATGGGATCTCTATACCGATTTCAGGGATCAGGTACCCGATGTGGTTACATTGCCACAGTTCTTCAAACAAAATGGCTACACATCCATCGGCCTGGGTAAAACATTCCATAACAATATACCCGATACACTTTCGTGGACAGAAAAACCTCACATTGATGATTACCCTTTTGATCCGGATGCAGTTTATTTGAACGAAGAGAATCTGCAGATCCAGGAATCAAAAAAACAAAAACTTATCGCAGCAGGGAAGTCAAGGATCGATCAACTGGGACACTGGTATATCAAAGCCAATGCGGTTGAATGCGCTGAAGCGAACGACGATGCCTATTTTGACGGGGCTCAGACCACACTCGCCACAGAGATCCTGAAGGAACTGGCCGGTCAGAATACTCCATTTTTTCTCTCAGTGGGATATTACAGGCCACACCTCCCTTTCAACGCACCCAGGCGCTACTGGGACCTTTATGAAAGGGATTCAATTCCCCTGGCAGAAAACCAGTTTACCCCGGAAGGGAGTCCTGCCTATGCCATCCATGGTGACCAGGAATTGAGATCCTATGACGATTGCCATGATCTTCCTCTGCCCGCGGCATCACCATGGGACGAAGACCGGCAAAGAGAGTTGATCCACGGCTATTATGCCAGCGTATCATACATTGATGCCCAAATCGGCAGGCTTCTGGATGAGCTTGAAACCCTTGGACTGAGCGAAAACACCATCATCGTCCTGTGGGGTGATCACGGATGGAAACTGGGAGAGCACAATGGATGGTGTAAAATGACAAATTATGAGATTGACACACGCGTGCCCCTGATCATTGGTGGGAAAGGTGTTAAAGCCCGGGGGCAACAGAGCAGCGCCCTGACCGAGTTTGTGGATATTTACCCCACATTGTGTGAGATGGCCGGCTTTCCTGTGCCGAAACATTTACAGGGAACAAGCCTGGCACCTTTACTGGATGATCCGGACCGAGACTGGAAAACAGCTGCATTCAGCCAGTTCCTTCTGGGCAGGTTTGGTCCGCCGGAAACAAGGAAACACGAACGTATGGGATATGCCATCCGGACCGATCGGTTTCGGTATGTGGAGTGGTACAGCTGGAACAAGGAGGAGCGTGTAAAAGGGGAATTGCTGGATCGTGAACTTTTTGACCATGAACAGGATCCACAGGAGAACAGGAACCTGGCCAATGATCCCTCCTTCAGTAAAACTATAAAAACACTCTCCGTAAAACTTGAGATGGGATGGCAATATGCAAAACCAGAAACCAAACAGCCTTGATTCAATGCAATTGAAAACATTGCGCAATAAAGCCACCCCGATCGGGAATATCGATACGGCGCTATTTATCAAGAACCCAGAGCAACCCGCTCCTAAATGTTTAATGAAAACGGGATCCTGAACCAGGAAATATCGGCTGGAAGACACAGTCATCCCTATTTTCCGGTTGGTATGGACAGCGGCCTCTATTACCTCAGGCTGACTTTCAGAGATGCAGTGTTGCTTCGAAAGATGATTATTTTATAGCAAGATTTAGCATTTTTGTAACCAAATACTTGCATTTCACGTAAGAATAAGTAGCTTTGGTCAAATTAAATCTTCTAACCATGGATTACAGTCAACCTGATTATACCATCCAGGTAGGTTCGTCTACTCTCCAGAATATCATAGGCGGCTTGCGAAAAATATTTGTAAGCGATCCTGGTATGCCCCTGCAGCTATTCCTGACCGTTCCCATTATCGCAGGCGGGATTGTACTGCAGATGAATGCGGTTCAATGGATGCTCATCATCTTTGTAACCCTGCTTTTCCTTGTGGCTGGCATCTTCAGGACTGCTGCCCTGCTTCAAATCAATAAGGACACCTCACTTTCTTCCTTTCAGGCAAGCAGAATAAAATGCATGGGTAATGCCATTGTGGTGATCACCGCTGGTTTATCCCTGTTTACTTATCTCATGGTCTTTGTCCCCAAGATTGTTACTCTCCTGTAAGCACCAGCACAGCATCTATTCCCCGTCCATATTACTTATGGGCCGGATATAAAAAGTAAACGAATAATCTCCCGGAAGCACACGATACGAATTGAGCAGTGTAATGGCCGTACCACCTACTCCACTCACCTTATGGTCAAGGTTCAGTGTCACCACATCCTCTTCCTTTAATTGAAATGGATAATAAGCCCTTGCCATGTTGTCTGTCGTGTATTTCTGAGCACTTGTATTGAAAGTGTCATCCCCCCTGACATACAGGCCATTCCCTGAATCATCTGTGAGCGAGACCCAGTGAACATCGGTCTTGTTCCCATAATCCTGTGGAATAATATAGGGGACAAAATCCTCTTCCACTGTCGTTTTATACCTGCCAATTTTAGCTCCGGTTTTCCGGTCCGGATATGTCTCAAATGGCCCCCGCCCAAACCACTCTATATGACGGTACATACCGGGAAGCTCCAACTGCAATCCGATTTTTGGTAACCAGTGCGTCATGAGTCCCTGGGATAAAACACGGGTCGAGAGTTTAACCTCCCCATTGCCTGATACTGTATAATGATAGTGCAGTTTAAATCCGGTGGTGTAGTTATTTGAATGTGCACTCATTTCTACAAACACCTCCGCGCGCCCTGAATCATTGCTGGTACGTATCTGGTCCACCTCATGTACAAGCCTGTCAAGTCCGATTGATCTCCATCCATTTGCTATTTCGAGGCCCATACCCTCCCTGGTTTGTCCAATATCGGTCCGTCCGGTTCCCCATGTATCAAGGTCATTTGCCAGTGGGGCACGCCACACATTGAACCTCGGTCCTTGAACGAGCAGTTCACGTCCATCGAAAATTATCGATTCCAGGATCCCGCTCTCCTTTCCAATGGAATAATTAAAATTCTCACCCTTTATGGTTATATGGTGTTCATCTTCTGTAACTGTAACCGGCGGGAAATCTTCCGATCCACAGGGAGGTGTCTGGAAAAAAGGAAGTTCAAACTGTTCCCATGCCACTTCATGCCCTTTGCTGGCCCAGGGCATATCATTTGCAGTGGAGAACCTGATCAACAGGTGATAAACGACCCCTGAATCAACTTCAGGAATTTTATACGGAACGGCCACTACCTGCTTCTCCCTGGGTGCTATTTCCAGGTTCAGCACTCCCTCTTCCATCAGTTGACCATTGGCCGTGACCAGCCATGTAGCATCCAGTTCCTCCAGATTCCTGAAATGATGCCGGTTGAAGAATTCGATTTCTCCCCTCTCCAGATCAATGGCTTTCATCTCAACGGGCTGAGGAGACTTTTTCAACTGCCATAGTTCAGGCTGAATCCTCCGGTCAGGCCAGATGAGTCCATAGGTTCGGCCTGGAATACCAATGGAATAGAATGTACCTTCATTCCTGGTGGTTGTAAAGTCCAGCCACAACAACGATGATGGCATCAGGTCAGCTGCATCCGCCTGCAATTCGATTAATGGCACAGGATGATCGAAGATCCTTACCCTGTCAATGGTGGCATGACACAGGTACCCCCTGTGACTATCCCTGATTTCGGTACTTTTCCCGATATTCAACCGGTAGGGTCCGTTCACTATGTTACCCTGGCACGCTTTTGTGCCAATGATCTTACCATCCACAAATAATTCAAGCCTTTTGCCATCGTATATGCCAGCCACATGGTGCCATTTATACGTCCAGTCATCCGGCAGCCTGCCTTTCAGACTTACTCTTTTCCCGGTATGGATATAGAACTCCAGGAACTCTTTACCGGACTGAACAATGCCGTACTGGTAGTTCCCTTTTGTCAGGAAGTAAGCATGTCCATTGTAGGCTTCAGGACGGATCCAGAAAGAGAGGGTGATGGACTGACCTGAAATATCCAGAGCCGGATCCCTTGATACCTCCAGCCAGTCATCATGTCCGCTCAGATAAAGTGCCTTGCCGGATTCCCCTTCCGTGAGATGCGCCCTGTTCATAAGCACACATTTGATATTACCCGGAGAATTGTCAGGTGTGGTGATCACGGGCTGTGTGATACCTGGACTGATCCAGTCCCAGATAGCACCTCCGGTGAGCCGCGGGTATTTATAAATCAAATCCCAGTATTCGTCGAGCCCGCCCAGACTGTTTCCCGTGACAGCAATGTACTCATCCATGAATGAGGGTCTTGGATCATTCGATTTTGCAAACAACTGCTCCAGCTGGAATGGCTGAAGGTACCTGGGCCCCACTATATCCTCACATTTTATGGGATTTGTTTTGGGGTCCCGGTCATCATTTCCGCCATACATCCAGGCAGGACGGCTGGGATCAATCCTTTTCCCCTCTTCCATGATGGCACAGAGGTTGTCTCCCGGACCACTTTCGTTCCCGGCACTCCAGATGACCACCGAGGGATGGTTCCGGTCGCGGTAGACCATTTTTTTCATCCGGTCAAGGTACTGCTCCCTCCATTCAGGCAAATGGGAAATAAACTGGTAATCATGTGCCTCATCACCGGTTTCATCCACCACATAGATACCCAGCTCATCGGCCAGGTCCAGGTACTCCACATTGGGCGGATAGTGACTGGTCCTGACACAATTGATATTGAACTGCTTCATAAGGAACAGATCCTTTTTCATGGTTTTCACATCCATGGTATGACCGGTTTCCGGGTGAAGCATGTGGCTGTTCACTCCGCTGAACTTGATGGGAGCGCCGTTGATATAAATGGCCTGGTTTTTCACCTCCACTTCCCGGAATCCCACCCTGCTGCTGAGTATTTCCACCACCTGGTTGCTTTCGTCCAGCAACTCCATGACCAGGGTATAGAGGTTGGGATATTCGGCCGACCATTTGCCGGGATCCGTAATTTGAAACAATCCGGACAGGGTGCTTGCCGAGTTCTTATTGATCTGACCTGCTGAAATCAGTCCCTCACCTTCAGGCACCGGTTGTCCGGAGTCATTATATAGCTGAACACGAAGAGAGTATCCGTTTATGTTCTGCTTCGTATAGTTTTTCACCTCAGCTTCCACACTTAATGTGGCATTCTTATAATCCTTATCCAGGTCAGTGGTAATATAATAATCCCTGATGTGCACACCGGGTGTTGCCATGAGATAGACATCCCTGTATATCCCTGATAAACGCCATGTATCCTGGTCCTCCATGTACGCCCCATCGCTGTACCTCAGGACCTTTACAGCGATGCTGTTCTCCCCTGATCTTAAATACCTGGTAATATTATATTCCGCAGGTTCCATCCCCCCCTGGTTGTAACCTACCTCCTTTCCGTTGATCCAGACATAAGAGGCTGAATGGACTCCCTCAAAATGCAGAAACACCTGTTTATCAGTCCATGTAGCAGGAATGTTAAAATTCCGGTAATAGGATCCCACGGGATTGAATTCATCCGGAACTCCGGGTGGGTCTTCCTCAAAAGGCAAACCTATGTTCCTGAACAGAGGATATCCGAATCCCACCATCTGCCAGTTGGAGGGTACTTTGATCTCATCCCAGTCAACTCTGTTATATCCTTTCTGAAAGAATTTAGCAGGAGCCTGCTCTGTATTTTCTGCCCAGTGAAACTTCCAGGTTCCGTTCAGTGAAGAATGGTTGGGCGATGATTTCAGGTGATGGGCCAGGGCCTGGTCCAGTTTATCAAAAGGCATAAGGGTGGTGTGTGGCAGCTCCTGGTTCCTTTCAAATACCGTTGGATTCTCCCAGTCAGGATGTAGCTGGGAAAAAGATAACATGGAACAGGCCAGGGAGATCAAAAAAATGGTAGTTAATCTTTTCATGGTCTATAATATAAATTATTTGATTCAGATAATTGATTCTTCTCGCAGGATCAGTCTCCTGATAACACTGCCCCGGCTACTTCCAGTGCCAGCGGGTACCGGCCGAATGGTGCGCTTACCTGTATCCCGTGAACAAACGTCAGCACCCTGTCAACCATGGTCTGGGCAATCTCAATTCCCGCTTTCAACTGATCCTCTTTGGTGTCATACCGGGCTATCCGGCTGATCACATCATCGGGTACAAAAACCCCGGGTACTTCATTTTTCATGAACTCAGCATTGCGAAGACTTACCAGGGGCCAGATCCCTGCAATAAGAAAAAGATCATCCAGTTCGGCCTTCTCAAAGAATGATTCCAGTGAAGCTACATCAAAAACAGGCTGGGTGATCACATATTCGGCTCCTGCTCTCTTTTTCATCTCGAACCTGTGGATCTCATTCTCCAGGTTCACACTGTTGGGATCCACTCCGACCCCGGTAAAGAAACCTGTGGGCGCACCAATCCGCTTTTCGCCCACATCGATACCATGGTTCAGGTTACTGATCAAATGGACCAGGCCAATGGCATCTATATCAAATACCGCCGTGGCCTGTGGATAATCACCGATCATGGGTGGATCTCCTGTAATAGCCAAAATGTTCTTGATACCCAGGGCAGTAGCACCCAGCAGATCCGATTGCATGCCCAATAAATTACGGTCCCGGCAGGTATAATGAATGACAGTCTCTATACCCACCTGGTTCTGCAACAGAACAGCAAGCGCCAGTCCGGTCATCCGGGCTGATGCACGCGGACCATCAGGTATATTGATGGCATCCACCTTGCTTTTCAGCAATAGCCTTGCCCCCTCGAGGGGTTTCCGGATATCAGTGCTCCTGGGAGGGACCATCTCCACCAGCACCACCTGTTTGCCCGAAGTAAGTTTTTTTGAGATGTTTGATTTTTCCTCCACCGGAACAGGATCAGGCAATGGTTCTTCTGTAACCGGCTTAACCCCGATCTTTATGGAATGCTGGATCCTGGTCTGCTTCATGGCAAGTGCATTGGCCATTTTGCTGATATGTTCAGGAGTGGTGCCACAGCATCCTCCCAGCACCCTTACACCCTTGTCAATGAACCTTTTTGCATACACCGAGAAATAATCAGGCGTGCTCATGTAGATCATTCTTCCGTCTGTATACTGGGGACGACCGGCGTTGGGCATGATGCAAAGCGGCCGGTCTGATATTTTACCCATGCTTTCCACAAAATCCAGCATGGATTTGGGGCCAACCGTACAGTTCAATCCTATCACCGTGGCTTCAGTCCTGAGCAACCGGCACGTCACATCATCAAGATCAACACCGTACCTGGTTTTGCCATCTTCGCCGACAGTCATCATGGCAATGACCGGCAGATTGCTCACACTTCTAATGGCCTTAATGGCCTGTTCCATTTCCCTGATATCCTGAATGGTCTCAAGGATAAACAGATCAATCCCACCCTGTTTCAGGAATAGGGCCTGTTCTGCATAAACTTCATATACCTCTTCAAGCGTGACATCCCCCCAGGGTTCAATTTCCACACCTCCGGGTCCCATGGAACCCGCCACATAAGCATTTTCCTCAGCAGCATCCCTGGCCAGTGTAACGCCGGTCAGGTTGATCTTTTCAATCTGATCATACAGGTTGTGTGATTTCAGTTTAAAACGGTTTGCTCCGTATGTATTGGTCTCTATTACCCTGGATCCAGATCTTATATACTCCTCATGAATGGATTTAATAAGGTCGGGTCGTGAAAGGTTCAGTTCATCATAACATTTGTCAATAAAAACTCCTTTTTCATAGATAAGTGAGCCCATGGCACCATCAAGCAGTACCAGGTTATCTTTCAAATATTCCTCGAATGAAATCATCTTCTTCTCTATTGAAACTGATTAATGCTCCATATTTATGTATTCTAGTCTCCTTTGCACCAAATCCTGTTTTAAAACCTCCGAAGATAGCAGGTTTTTGTCCAGATCAAACTGGTATCGGAACGGACCATCCATGAGCAGAACCACCGAATTCAATATCAGCGTTGCTTCCATATCATCCTCTGTTTCCTGCAATGCCTCCGAAATCACACCGACCGGATTCTCAACGCCAACCAGGCCAAGGAATTCTGCCGCCCGTGTACGGAGCAGCAGATTTTCACTTTTAAGAAATTTCTTTGCTGTTTCATAGAATGGTTCTGCTTCCGTTCCGAAACAGCTGCATACAATCAATCCCCAGTAGTTCTTCCATGGATTGCCGGAAGAAAGTGCTCTCCCTATCCCCTCTCTCGCCTCATCGAACGAAAGAAGGCTCAGGTCTGCCACATCGATGAGTTCAGCTATCTCTTGCCGCTGTTCCTGACCAAAAACAACAGGATTTTCAAATGCTTTCTTTCGCAACTCACTTTCAGGATAGAAGCTCAGATCGGGCATCCCTTTGGCCCACTTTGTAAGCGTAGTTCTCAACTCCAGCAGGATATCCTGGTATGCAGGATCTGCAGCAAGGTCTTTGGTCTCATAGGGATCGGCTTCCAGATCATACAGCTCTTCGGCACCTCTGGGCTCAAAAAAAGTGCCGTTGTATCCCGCTCAGCTCTCCCGCATAAAACATATCCCGCCACTCCTTGTAAGCCAGGCACCTGTACCTGTAGAAATTATGCAGGCCATCCGGATTGAAAGGCTGGTAATTGCGCATGTATTTGTAATTGCCTTTCCTCACGGTCCTGACCAGGTCATATTTTTCATCAAACCGGTCAGCATAACCGAACGTAACCTCCCTGTCACCAAGATGCTTCGATGAAATGCGTTTTCCCAGGAAAGGCTTCCCGTCAATTCCCTCCGGGATATTAACTCCGGCCAGTTCAAGCAGGGTGGGCCCAAAATCAATGAAACTGACAAAACCATCTGTCTTCGCTCCTCTTTTGAAATCCACCAGGTGTTTGAACTTCTCAGGTATCCTGACCACCAGGGGTATGTGCAATCCGCTTTCATAGAGATATCCCTTGCTTCCCGGCAGCACTCCTCCATGGTCCCCGAAATAGAAGATAAAAGTAGTCTCAAGCAATCCGTCCTCATCCAATTGTCTCATTACATCTCCAACAATGGTATCCACCGCCAGGATTCTATCCCGGTAATAAGCACCGGTAAAACGGAATAATTCCGTATCGGGATGGTTGGGAAATACGAATACCGAATCAGGATCAGTCACAGGCTTGTAGGTTGCCATCAGCTCTTTCTTGAAATGGAGCCTGCTTTCATGGGATACCGGATGGGATTCCTTGTGAAAAAAGGACTGTCCCGGTTCACGGTTACGCCAGTGGGCGCTACGGGACGATTCATCCCAGACCCCGTCGTTTTTCCTGTAATTGTAGTCTTCCTTGCTGTTGTTGGTGGTATAGTAACCTGCATTTCTCAGGTAGGCGGGAAACATGTCTATCCCTTCCGGCATCGGTACAACCTTCGATTTCCTGTGGTATTGTGTCCCGGTCCGCGGACCATAACATGAAGAGATCAGGGTCGACCGGGCCACACTGCAAACAGGTGCATTGGAGAATGCCCTTGTAAACAGGATCCCGTCCCCTGCCATTTTTTCAATATTGGGCGTGGCAATGCCATTGGGGTCGAACAATTCCATGTAATGCTTTGAATTGTCCTCCGAGATGATCCAGACAAAATTGGGTTTCTCCTGCCGGAGATTATCTCTTCTCACCGGGTAACCGGCTCCCATCTCATGAAGCATTTGATGCATATCCCGCCTCAGTGAGTCTGCCTTCTCAGGAAGCTCCCCCGAAAGATCATCTTTCTCTCCCGGATCGTACTTTAAGTTATATAATTCAATGGCTTGATCCTCATAGAATTCAATGAGCTTCCACTCGTTGTCCCTGATGGCCGATCCCGGTCGCCAGGTGGAGCCGTGGTAATGGGGGTAGTGCCAGACCAGCATTCTGTCATCCGATCTGACCGGGTCCCTGAGATACGGGACCAGGCTCTTCCCGTCCATATGCTGGTCCGCTGGTAAACCCATATGTGCGAGATCCAGCAATGTGGGATAAAAATCCATACTGATGGCTGGTTGATGGCATTCTGAGCCTGCATGCTTTATTCCAGGGAAACGGATCAGCAAAGGCACACGGATCCCCCCTTCGTAGCACCAGCCTTTTCCTGCTCTGAGTGGCAACACCGATGTGGGACCGGCAGTTCTCATGGTGGTTAATCCTCCATTATCTGAGGTGAACACTATTATCGTATTGTCCAGTATTCCTTTCTCCTCAAGCTTCTTGATCACCCTTCCCACATTGGTATCCATCGACCGGACCATGGCCGCATATTTCGGATCACTCTGGTTGACACGGGTGCTGCCCAAATGCTCCCTGCGTGTCACCATTTTACCGCTGTCGGGCAACGACATGCTTTTCTGAAAATACAGATCATCATATGCATCACAGCCCTGGATGGGCGTATGTACTGTGTAATAAGCCAGGAAAAGAAAAAACGGTTCTTTCCCTGCCGATTCAATAAAATGAATGGACTCATCGGTAAGCCTGTCGGTCAGGTATTCACCATCAGGACCATCTTCCAGTGTTGGATTCCCATAGGGAGAATAGTACCCTTTACCACCGGGAAAGGTCGGAGACCCTTTGTAATTCCCACCTTTATTCACATCAAATCCCTGCGCCAGCGGCCAGTACTCCTCGCTTTCGCCCAGGTGCCACTTTCCCGCGAAAAAGGTCTGATAACCATGCGCTTTAAACACCTCTGCCATTGTAATCTCCTCCAGTGGCAGGATGTGGATATCCTCAGGTGTATCCAGGAGGGAATTCTCAGCCCTGTCTGCAGACATACCCGGGATCCAGTCAGTAATATTCACCCTTGCCGGATATTTGCCAGTCATGATCGCAGCCCTTGTCGGCGAGCATACCGGTGAAGCAGCATAGGCGTTTGTAAAGCGAATGGATTGTGAGGCCAGTTTATCCAGGTTGGGGGTATCATAAAATGTACTTCCATAACACCCCAGGTCTGTCCATCCCAGGTCATCCACGAGAATGAATACCACATTGGGTTTTTCTACCCTGTTGCATGCAAGGAGAAAAACCACTGCGGTAAGCAGCAGGATTTTTGAACTACCCGCTATGAACCACCTACTTGCCATGCGATGAATTGGTTGTCAGATCAACGGTGATCTGACCTGTTTTACCCGGAAATGCTTCCCTTTTGAACCGGAATTCGATTCGCTTAAGACCGGGTATATTTTTGTCATATGCCAGGGGTGGAGGTGACAGGTCAACCACCTTTACTTCATATGGGACAGGGCTATCCATATGAAGGAATAGCTTCCTGCCATCCTGTGACAGGACCACCTTACCTTTCTTTGCCTGCACCTGAGCACGTGTGATAAGCTGCCATGTTATGGTACGGGTTTCAGGCGAAAATACCAGGTCATCCCTGACACGCAGCAGGTCATCCGAAGGTCGTGAAAAGCTTCGGTGTACAAGTTCCATTGACTCACCAAACAGGTCTGTCAGGTCAAATGTGACCGAGGGGCGTCCGGTTCGGCGATCAGCCCTGATCAAAGAGGCCCGGGCATCCACCCTGTACATCTCTCCGTTCACGGTCAGGGTGCTGTGCCCGAAGTTGTTTTTTGTAAGTAATTTCCACCTGCCGGAGCCCTGTGAACTGTTCCATAACTCTTCACCTATGAGCACCTCAAGTTCATGATATCCCTGGTTACCCGGGTCCACCGACCAGCGGACACCGTCCAGCTCGAAAATAAAAGATCCTGCATCCATGTTCCCATGATTATCGGCAGCCCTGCCGCCCTTGGCCGCAAGAAAAAAGGATGCTTTGTTATTGTCTTCATCCCTGAATATACAGATGGGTTCATCTCCTTCTCCTATCCAAACTTTTGGGAAAGCAAAAGAGCTTTCATAATGCTGATCAAGGGCTGCAACATCCAGTAAAAACATGCTGAAAAAGCGGGTCCTGCGTATCTCACCGGGATCTTTCAACTCCCTTGCCAGCAAATCCATGTAAGCACTCCAGTCCACACCGGCTCCGGATCTCGCCGCAAACCAGGAAAGAAGTCCGAAGTGTGCAAGAGAGTGAAAACCCTCCAGACCGGCATCGAAATAGTCAAAATAATTGCCCGACGGTCCTGCCAGCACCTGACTGAAAACAACACTCTCCATCACACCGGGTGCATCGGTAAATCCAAAATCTGTCCCCAGTGCAGACTCAAATGCAGAGATGGCAGCCGTAAGATAGGTGGTTGCATAGAACCAGTAGGATGGCCCTTCAGGATAAACTCCTCCGGGTGCATATGGTTCCAGGGCCAGTGGTATGGAAGCCACTGCCTGATGCAATATGTTGGAAGCCATCTCCGGCTCATCTTCAAAAATCTCCAGTGCCGCCAGTGAAAGTCCCCCGTTGCACACCAGGTTCCAGTTATTCTGAACACCGGTCCAGTTGTTATGTGACGCAGCAGCTAAACCCGGCTTGATGGCTTTATCCACAAGGGCTGAATGCGCTAATTCTACGGTTGATTGCGGAAGCCATTCACCTGCCCAGTCCAGGGCAAGAGCCACCCCTGCAGCCATCTCACCCACATCCAGAAAATGGGAAGGATTCCAGTCAGTAAATGAACACACAGTCCGGATCTCTTCTTCCAACCGCTTCAAATAACGTTCATCCTGTTCAAACCTGTATACCAGGGCCAGGGTGGTTAGTCGCCTGATAGCCTCACGGGACACTCCCAGCAATCTGCGGCCTGTTTTATGATAGGTAAGGGGTCCCAATGAAAGTATGGACCCGGCACTCTGTTGCAATAATTGAAAACCCATGCTGGTTACCAGATCACCAGCTTCAAGTTTTGAGCGAATCCGGGTCTCCAGTTGCGGGGTAAGAATAAGCCTGGGGCTGCCAGGTTGAATGTTTTCCCTGATCCATTCAAGGGATACGGGATTCTCAAATCCCACCTCCTGCCCGGTGGCTAAATGCGCGTCGGCAAAATCCAGGTACTGCTCCCAGTCATAACGGGTAAGGCCATGTTTACCAGTCCTGATATGGTATCCCAGATTTCCTCTCCAGCGTGGTTGATCCACTTCAGGCAACCGGTCACTTTTCAGCACCTCTTTGCCATATAAGCCATAGACGCCGCCTGCATAAAACAGGGAAAGATATTCACCCTCGGGATCTGCCCACAGATCATCTTCAGCGCTTGCCACATAGAGTGGACGGGGAGCCATTAGTGCCAGCAACATATGCTGGTCCACCGGTAGCGCTGCTTCATTTTCATTGTATTCATGAAACCTTGAGGCAAACCAGTGAGGGAAGCTGGTGTTGATATCAGCAACCCTTTCCCCGTGAGCCCTCCTGGATAAATCTGCTCCACCGCATCCCGAATTATTGGAAATCACAAGGGCAAAACGCTTATCCTGCGCTCCCGCCCAAAGTGAGGTCTTACCCAATCGGGAGTGGCCGATGACAGCCACCCGTCCCTGATCCACATCCGGATCGGTTTCAAAATAATCCATGGCCCTGGAAAGGCCCCATGCCCAGGCAGCAATAGATCCCCATGCTCCCCGATCACGTTCAGAACCATTCTCAGGGAACAACCGGTGGATCCCGTTCCTGAATCCATCATGGAAATCCGGGTCAATGTCGCCGTAATAGATGGTTGCCAATCCGTACCCCCTGGACAGAATCAGCTCCACCGGCCACCTATGAGCCCCGACTCCCCTTGACCCGGGTATGGCCCTGTTTTCAGTTATTCCATATGCTTCATTGTTCCTCATCCAGCTGTCAGTAATGCTGATCTGCTCATCGGAATGGATGGTATGGTTCCCGTAGAAATTCAACCCAAGGAAAAGGGGTGCAGGAGCGGTCAGACCCGCGGGAAGGTAAATAAGGATGGTGTATGTGAGGGTATCCCTGCCATTACTGACATGTAGAGCCACCTCTTTCTGAACGGCAGATCCATCCAGGGCATTCCTGTCAAGCAGCATAACCTCATAGCTGATGCTCATTTCTACCCCGGGAACATGACCGTATACATGATCCCTGAACAGTTCAAGGATCTCCTCCCTTCGGATATCCTCCCATTGTTCAGCGGATTCGATGGCTGTTCCATTGTTACTCACCAGGGTTTCCGGAAGGGGAGCAAAGGTATTTTCCGGAATTTTTGTGCCGTGTTGCGCAAATCCATCAACCACCAGTATGATCAGGATTGCAGACAAAATGACAATTTTTATCCTAGAAAGCCTGTTTATTCTCATGATTCTAATATTAACCATAGCCTTTAGCTTTTGATGTCTGATTGTCAAAATACGTAATTATGTCATTTTTACCAATTACCTATGTGTTATTACGCATCAGTACAGCATCCCCTGCTGCACAGGTCAAAAAAAGCCTTGTGTATAAGCTAAAAGAAAAACCGGACAGAAGCAGCCAGATGCCTTCCCAGGCCATCCACTCCTGATCCGTGCATCCTGTACGCTTCATTAAATACGTTATTAAAGGCCAGTTTCACTCCAATCCGTTTCCATTTATATCCACCTTTTAAATTGAGAACAGACCAGCCCGGAGTGCCTCCATCAGGAATCCTGTGATCGTCGATATCACCTGCAGAAAGCCTCTCTTGTTTTCCTGCTGCCAAAGCCTGTAAAATGACATAATACCTCTTTTTGTCATAGCGTAAAGAGAGATTACCAAATAAGGGTGGAATACGACGGAAAGGTTCCTCTTTTGTAACGTTTTGCCCATAGGTATATGTTAGGTTTCCCAGAACTGAGAAGTTAGCAACTACTTTTGCCTCAAAATCCATTTCAATCCCTGTTACAAAGGCGTTTCCAACATTCTCTTTCACATATACTCTTTCTCCATCTAAAAGTGTATCACCCTGATATGATGATGGCACCCTGTCAATCAGATCCATGATTTGTGTATAAAACCCGGCCACATTTAAGCTAAGTCGATCTATGGCCAATTTATATCCCAATTCATAGTTCCTCGATCGCTCTGATTTTAAATTACCTGCGGGCACTTCTACGCCATAGTCGAAATTACCCAGTGAACCGATGTCGTTGATGTTTGGGGCCCTGAATCCGGTATTGACAGCAGCATACAAATTGTTGCTGTTGAATTTATAGTTAACGCTTCCATTCCAGATAAGTGATGATGCGGTTAAATCCAGGTTTCCAAACTCAGCATCTTCTGCTCTATTCGATACATAGTTGTATCGCCAGCCAAACTGAAAATTCCAGGACTTGACTGAATACAAATATGTATTAAAGAGGGCCGTTGTAAGAGAATTGGAACCATTGGGATACAAGCCTCGTGTAAAAGTAGTTGTTTCCCCGGTTTGTACGTTTTCCGTTTTTTTATAACTGCCTATCCAATCATAATATAATTCCCAATTAAAAATCGTTTTAATCTTTCTGATAAGTACAGTATTTAACTGTGCAATCAGCCCCATGGTTGAAACATCATCCCTCTCATTTTTATTGATGTGTGAATTGTTTTTCTTCATATCCCTCTCCTCATTTGACTGTTGGAAAGAAGCCGTAAGTTGGAAGTTCTTTACAGGAGAACCAATCCATTCCTGATCAAACCGAATGTAAGCCAGTTGCCGTTGCTGCAATGTGAAGTTATAGTATTCATAATCTTTCTGGACAACTTTATCGTAGCGTGGAACAGTATCCTGACGTAACCATTGATAGTTCAAGGTAAGTTTCTGCTTATCTGAAATTTTCCAGAGGCCTTTAAAAAGCATATCTTTTTCGGAATAGCCCGATGGAGTCTCATATCCCAGGCCTTTCCCCGCGTAAACATCTCCAAAGTCGCGAACTGATCCATTAACAATGAAGGCAAATTTCTCAAAATTCCCTCCCAGTTCAATATTTCCTGTGTATTCCATGTCATGACTCATAAATTGTCCGCCAACACTCCCAAAAATTTTCTTATTACCTTCGAAAGAAGGGGAAATTGTATTTATATTGATCGTGCCCCCAATGGCATCGGAACCATAGAGCGTGGAGCCAGCCCCCCTGAGCACTTCAACAGAATTGACTGAAAACGGAGAAATTGTGTTGAAGTACTGATTTGGTCCATATCGAAACGTACTGTTATTCATACGTATGCCATCAATTAAAAAAAGGGTGTAATTCCCGGTAAGCCCCCTGACAAAGGGAGAACCTCCTCCATGGTTTGTTTTTTGCATCCACACTCCCGCAGTAGTTGTCATAGCTTCTGCCATAGAGCGGGAGATATTATGCTGCATATTCTGCTCAGACAAATATGATAATGAAGCCGATTGCAAAAAACCCGGCAGACCGTTTTTGGTAATGTTTACCTGAACAGCATTAAGCATTATGGGGGATTGTTCCAGGTAGATTACATTATCAGTGTAAGTCATGTCGGGGAAAAAGAATTTGTTCTGATACCCTACATGTGAAAATATAAGTGTATCCCCTCTCCTTGTCTCTATTTTGAAACGGCCATTCGAATCGGTAGAACTGCCATATGTACCATCATTTGTAATGATATTAACACCCAGAATCGGTTTTTGTGTACTTTTATCTAAAACAGTACCCTGCAGGGTTTGTGCAGGGGTTACTGTATTTGACAGAAGGATAAATACAAAAACGATAATAATTCGCATGCTCTTAAAATTACAATCCCTAAAATTCATTCGAAAACATTATAATAATTTATTTGTCTCATGAACCCCGAAGGGCTCAGTAAAGCTAAACTTTCCATAATATATTCATTGCTTCTTATAATACCAATGGAAATATAATCATGGACGGTTCATAACGAAAAGAAATTGAAAATAAATTTCATGAGATCCCTGATTATCTTCTCCGTTTTCACCCTCTTTATCCTGGCTATGGACCTCTATGGATTCAGGGGCTTACAGCATCTGTTATCCCCTTATTTCGTAGGAAGCAGAATATTCACACTTGTTTTCTGGAGCATTCCGCTGATCATGTTTGCTGCACTGCTATGGGCCGGATCCCAGTTCCGGCACATGCGGGATCCATCCAGGTTTTTTGGGATGATGGTGGTCATGGGTATTTTCCTGATGTTGTATCTACCCAAACTCATTTTCAATATTATACAGTTGCTGGGAGATATTGCAGTGGTAATGACCCGGCTCTTCAATTCAAATGCCGAAGCCGGATCGCTCAGGAATTACTTTCTTATACCAGGTTTCGTGATCGGGATCATCCTTTTTATAAGTTTTGGCATGGGGATGATCCGGGGCAGGACCAATGTGAAAATTTTCAGGCAAAAACTGGAAATTGCCGGCCTGCCCGGTCCATTTGAAGGAATAAAAATTGTCCAGCTTTCCGATCTGCACCTGGCGGGTTTCCATCACAATCCGGGGCACATTGCCCGGGTGGTCGAAAAGGTAAACCGGCTGGAACCCGACCTGATCCTGTTTACCGGTGATATGGTCCATAATTTCGCTGAAGAAGTGGATCCGTTTGTGGATATCCTGCGAGGGCTGAAGGCTCCCCTGGGAAAGTACGCGGTACTGGGCAACCACGATTACGGGCACTACTACAACTGGGATTCCAGCAATGAAGAGGCAGCCAACCTTGAGCGGGTGAAGGATCAGATCAGGGCTGCAGGTTTTGACCTGCTGCTGAATGAGCACCGCACCATTTCCCTTAACGGACACTCCATAGAATTGATAGGTGTTGAAAACTGGGGCAAACCGCCGTTCCCGCAAAAAGGCGATCTTTCGCTTGCCCTGGCCGGTACTGACCCGGGGCAGGTGAAGATCCTTCTTTCACATGATCCGTCACACTGGGACCTGCAGGTAAGGGGAAAGGGAAACATTCCGTTAACACTTTCCGGCCATACCCACGGTATGCAATTCGGTTTTGAGATCGGTAATTTCAGGTGGAGTCCCTCACGCTGGACCTATAAACACTGGGCAGGCCTCTACCGGGAAAACGGACAGTACCTCTATGTGAACAGGGGGCTGGGTTACACAGGATTCCCGGGCCGTGTGGGCATCCGTCCGGAGATCACACTGCTCACCCTGATAAGTGAATAATCCGGGAGAGCAGTCTTCAATATCAACCTGAGTCAGCATAGATTATAAATGGATGAACTGTTTTATATTTTGTATCAGTAGTTTTCCAAAATTTTGTATCAAGCCTTATATTTCCTTCTGTGTCAGGAACAAGAAGAAGGTAACTTCAGATATTATCCTGTAAGTATCTTTTCAATTATGGAAATTAACTCACCAACTGGCTTGAAGTAAGGCATCACTTTTTCTCTATCAAAGTCAAATAAATCATCATAGTCGCCTTTTTGTCTCCAAGTAAACAATTGAGAATATACTTTACCATATTTCTTATTTATCTTACCTGTCTTAATAAAAGATTCCGAAAACTTTGATTTTGCACCATTATGAGTTGTCGGTTTTATGTCTGCCTCCATTAGCAAAGCCATTACGGCATAGTAGGCAGCGTAATATAACCTGTTAATCGTTGAATTCCACCTTTCCTTTTCAGCCAATATCTCTGCATCTGTAAAGGTGTCGATAGCACGAGTTAATCGATATCGAATCAAGTCTTGTTTCGTACCTGTCATTTTATTTTAACACCCTCTCTTTGAATATTCTCAAACAATGGTGTCACAATATGATTCTGATTCCAATCAAGCTTTGAATAAATCAAAGGAGATATTACTTCACCAGTCTCCAACTCAAGCTCATAAAACTCATCCATGAACTTAGTTTCAAAATCAAAAGAAATATTTTGTCTGTTAAGTAATATCAATAAATCCCAATCAGACATCACTTTCGAATCACCCCTGGCTTGCGAGCCATAGAGATATACTTCAGAATCAGGAGCGTTCTTGTCAACTACTCCTATTATCTTTTTTATTATTTGTTCCTTATTACTCATAATACAAATATAATTCTTTTGACCAGATTGCCGATTTTGCAGTGCTGCTCCTCGCTTGGCCCTTTTTGGTGCACCATTCTTTGGACATACCCCAGTATTTCCCTTGGTTCCCTCCGGTTTGAGTTCTTAACTAACTCTAAAGTTATCAAATCCCCCTAGAACCCCCTTATTCATTATAACTATCATTATCTTTCTGTTAGATTTTACAATGTTCAAATCTAAAGGAGTTGTAGACTGGGCTTGAGGTTCAGGTTGTCAACAAGTGAAAAGTGATAAAAATGGGGATACTTTCTCAGGATTTTACTCAACTGAGTAGTATATGAAAACTGGGTTGTCCATTTCGGAAAATCCGGAAGTCACAAACTAGTGAGTTTTTCCCAATGTGTGACTTCTAACTTCATTCGCAAATGCTTAGTTGTTTTTATAATAAATTGTATAACAGCATTATACGATGATGTGGTAGATGCGTAATCATTATTCATGAGTCACTAAACTGTGAAGAAGTCACTACCCCGTGACTTGCAAAAAACCCAAAAATGGAGTAGGTAGGAGGCCTGAAAGTGACAACGCATGTGTTCCGATGGAGCTCAAAAATAGGGTATGTCCAACACCATTCTATCTTCCATTGTTAAGTGCCTCTTGTATGTACTGTTCTGTGTTGGTGAAATCATCAGTTTTGAAAAATAATTTCGTATCCAAATACCATTTTGATAATTTAGCATAAACCCCAGTTATTGAATCCCCTGAAACACAGCTAACGTTAAGTATCCCTGCTGCGTAGCAGCTCCAACAACCGTTCCGGAACCCTGGTGGGCCTGTTGGTTTTCAGATCCAGGAAGACCAGCACCACTTTTGCCTCGTGCGCAATTTTTCCTGCCTCATTGAATATCCGGTGGTGAAATTCCATTCTTACCAGGGGCAGGTCTCGAACCGTGGTTTCGATGGTGATCAGTTCATCGTACCTGATCACATTCCTGTATTTTGATTCCAGCGAGTAGACGGGCATCACAACACCGCTCTCCTCCAGCTCTGAATATGGCATGCCCATTTCACGGATCATTTCCGTACGGCCAATCTCAAAAAACCGGGCGTAATTTCCATAGTAGACCACACCCATCTGGTCTGTATCCGCATAGGTCACCCTGTATTGTGTCTTCGAAGTTTTCGGTAGCATCTTCCTAATATCCTAACATCCTAACATCCGATAGGGCTTCACAAAACTAATTCAGATAAGATTTCAAGTTAAAAAATTTGGTACAAATGATTTCACAAATCTCATTTTATCCTGTTGCCCTGTCTGGAATGCTGTTAGAGCAACGAGTAAAAC